>ERZ795044.635-NODE-635-length-32808-cov-7.233841_pt1 | contig 32808 bp, 20 predicted proteins | sample MGYA00375128_ERZ795044 | MGnify/ENA primary metagenome ERZ795044 (study PRJEB30173, sample SAMN05720213) | anaerobic digester metagenome | isolation source: active sludge of municipal wastewater-treating anaerobic digesters | place: USA | collected 2014-12-22 ...
AAGTCCGCGGACGCGAGCGCGGCCACGACCTCGTCGGCCGAGGGGTGCCGGTCGACCCCGAGGAGGATGGGAACGGCGGCGAGGGCCGTGAGGTCACGCGCGGGGGGGCCGTCGGCCGACAGCTGCAAGTACACGCGACCGGACGCCGGGTCGCGCAGCCGCGACGCGAAGCCCCGCTCGGCGCGGTCGCGCGCGACGCGCACCCGCTCCGCGAGCTCGCGGTCGTCCAGCCGCGCCGCCAGCGGTCCCAACCGACGCAGCGCATCGATCCAGATCGCGGCCACGTACGACGTCACGGCCCCACCGCCTAACGGGCCGGACTCGACCCATCCGTGTCCCACCCCGGTGTTCTCGGGGAGGCCGTCGCCATCGGTGTCGAGGGCGAGGACGTGCGCGAGCGCTGCGCGCACCTGGTCCCAGTGGCTGCGCACGGTCGCGAGGTCGCCGGTCCAGTCGGCGTAGAGGGCGACGAAGCGCAGCCAGAGCGGCGTCGCGTCGGCGGCATCGTAGTGTGCGACACCGCTCGTCGTGATCTCGTGGGCGATCTTCCCGGTGACGTCGGCGGTGGCGGCGAGGAACTCGAGGGCGAGCCGCGCCTCACGAAACATCCCCGCGGCCAGCAGCGCGTCGCCGCACCAGCACGCATCGCGTCCGAAGAACCAGGCATAGCCAGGGCGCGCGTCGCCCCACCCAGGGCGCGAGGCAGCGTGGCCGGCGGTGAGTCCGGTCCCGACTCCGGGCACGTGGACGGTGAACGACGCGAGCCGCGCCTTGGCCCACTCCCACGCGAGGTCGAAGGCCGGAGATGGCGTGGCCACCCGGACGGTGGAGAGGCGCCGGGCCTCGTCCTGTTGCGCCCGCCGCCGCAGCGTCGTGGCAAGGGTGGCGTCGGCCAGTGCGCGCCACTCGCCGGTGATGGACGCCGTCCCGTCCGTCGAGGCGATCACCGCCAGCCGCAATCCACCGCCCGGCGCGCCATGCGCGGTGAGCCTCGGCGCCACGGGGTCGGCGACGCAGCGCGCCGCGCGCGCGCCATCCAGCACCACGCGCACCGCGGCGCGCCCATCGGCCGCCTGCAGGCGCAACACATCGCGGCCGCCGGCGCCCCCCTCCCACTCCACGCGCAACGGCTGCAATGCATCGGGCGGCACCGGCCACTGCAGGCGCAGGCGCAGGGCACACTCCGCCACCAGTTCGGCCGTCTCGGCCACGACGACCGGCGCGATCTCGCATTGGATCACGGCGTGGTCGGGCGACGTGGCCACGATCTCCCGCCACGTCCCCCCCTGCGCGTCCACGAGCCGCCGTTCCACCGCGCCGGGGGTCACGCGCACCGTGTCGCACCGAAGCGGTGCGCCCTGCACCGTCAGGCGCAAACCCTCCGAGAGGACGCACAGCGGATGGATCCAGCATTCGCGCACGCCGTCGCCCTCGTCGCCCACCACCAGCGTGCGCTGCCCGGCGATCGTGAACGGGGCCTGCGGACGCGCGGCCCCCCCCAGTTCGAGCGACGTCGCGCCGAGGGGGCCGGCGAAGGGGAGCGCGGGCGCGGCGACAGCGGCCGACGACGGATCACGCGGCGCGATGAGGAGCTCGGGGGCGCCCTCGTGCGCCCGCGCGCGGGGCCAGGACGTCCGGCGCGTGCGCCAGGTGTCGCGGCGCCGATCGAGCGAGGCGATCGCATTGAGGAGGTACCGGTCGCGCTGCGCCGTAAGTCGCCGGTCGGCGGCCGTGAAGGCCACGTTGGCCCCGAGGCAGAGGATGCGCCCCGCCCCGGCCTGGTACTCCCAGGCGACCGCGGTCGCGGCATCGAGGCGCACATACGCGCGGTCGACGGCGAGCACATCCCCGCGGGGCCAGTGCGGGGCGACGAAGACGCTGCGCGCGACCGCCTCTCCTTCTCGCGCCGTCCAGGTGAAGGTCCCGCGCTGCAACCCGTCGAAGAGCGGATGTTCGCCCCAGCCCTGCGCCCCGCGAATGTGCGGATAGTCGGGCCAGTCGCGGAAGCTCTCGTCCCACAGGGGGTCCTCGGCATGGCGCCACGCCGCCGTCACGTGCAGCTGCGGGCGCTCGTCAGGCGCGCCGACGGCCGGGGCCAGGACGGTAGCGAGCGACGACAGCAGGACGCCCCCCCCGCCGGCGACCCACGCGCGCACGGCCGTGCCTAACGTCGCGTGCATCGCCGGGGCCTCGTGCGCCGCGTGGCACCACACGACGTCCTCGGGGCCCAGGTCGGGGATCGCCGCATCGCCGAGCGAGACGGTGACCACGTCGTACCCCCCCTCCGTCGCCCATGCCACCGCCCCCGCCGCCTCGCGGTCCGCTCCCGTCGGCACCAGGACGACGAGGCGCATCACCGCGGGATGACGATCGTCTCGCCGAACCGCGCCAGGCGCAACTGGTCGTTGGCCGTGACGGTCACGAAGCCGCCGTCGAGCCGCACCGACAGGTCGATATCGCCGACGCGCACGCCACGCAGCTCGAAGTAGTCCAGGTCCATCGGGATGGGATCGATCACGATCTCGTGCTCGTGTACCCGCACCCCGCACGCATACTGGATGATCAGGTCGGCGACCCACGAGTGCTGGTAGTCGTCGATGCCGCGATACACCGACGCCGCGCCGGTGAACGGGTTGTAGTGCTCGTAGCAGTTGGGGCGATCGAGGTCGCCGTCGTGGAACATCATCCGCACGAAGCGTGGCAGGAACTGCCCCGCGGCGGCCCGCAACCTCGGATGCGCCGCGTCGCCCCAGCGCCCCAGCGCCTCCATCACGTGCGAGTTTGTCATCGGCCAGACGCGCCCGTTCCATGGGCACACGTGCCGCTTCCCCTTCCACTCGGCGATCGCATTGAAGTACGGATCGTCGAGCGCCGACGACGGCACCGGGTACGCGGTCCAGAAGCGCGCCGGGTCGAGCAGGTTGCGTTCGAGCCCCGCCAGGTGCTCCTCGCCCGCCAGGTCGGTGAAGTACGGATAGAAGCAGACCGCCGCCGAGACGCCGGTGCGCTGCATCGTGCGCGGATCGACGTCGAAGAACATCCCCGCCTCCGCGTCCCACATCACCTCGCGCACCGCGCGCGCCGTGCGCTCCGCGTACCCGCGCCAGTGCGCCGACTCGCCCGCGACGCCGGCACGCGACGCGATGCGCTCCAGGCAGCGATACAGCGCGTAGGCATACACCGTGACATCGATCCCCTTGAGGCGGATCCGGTTCTCCCACCCGTACGCGTCGGCCCGATCGTCGACCGCCTGGTAGCGAGACATGTACTCCTGCCCCGTCTCGTACTGGTCGACGACATCGATCATCCCTGTGCCGTCGGCATCACGCGTGGCCACGAGCCACTCCGCGTGCCGGGCGAGCGCAGGATACAGTTCGCGCACGTAGTCGTCGTCGGGGCGGACGGCATCGATCGCGAGGAGCGCGTCGCCCCAGTTGGCGTGGTAAAAGTCGGTCCCCTGCAGGTGGTTGACGTAGATGCGCCCGTTGAGGGCACCGTCGGGCTTCTGGTGGTCGAAGATCGTGCGCAGCACTCCGCGCGCGTGGGCGGGATCGCGCAGCCAGCGCAACTCCCGCGCGTGGCACTGCGCGCTGTAGGTGATGGGCTCGTGGAAGAAGCCGATCCCCTCGCAGACCGTGGGCCATCGGTAGTTGCCCACGCCCGGCTGGATGCTGTTGAGCCAGAGGCCGTACCAGCGATACCAGTAGTAGCGCTCGAGGTACGGATCGGAGCAGGCGAAGCTCGGCACCGAGGCGAAGAAGTCGCGCCAGCGCCGGCGTGAGGCGCGGGCAAAGGGCATCGAGGCCGACGCGCGCGCGCCGCCGCTCACCGCGCCGGCGGCGCCACCGATCGTTGCGGTCGACAGGGGGGTCGGCTGCGCGGCGCCTTCGCGAACGATACGCGTTGCCAGCGGCGTCGCCCCCCGCCCGCCGCGGAGGGCATCGTCGGACGCCGTCAGCCGCAATGCGAAGGCGAAGGACGCCTGCGTGACCATCGGCGGGAGCGCGGTGTGCACCGCGCCATAGAGGAATCCGGTCGGGGAGATGCCCTGCAGCCGGACCTCGCGCGGAAGCGCCTCGCCCTCCCACAGCTCCCCAAACGGCGCAAAGCGCCAGTGCGGCTGCAGCGCGCTTCGTTCGCTCAGCGTCGCCGACCAGCTCGTCGCCTCGCCGACCGCTGCCAGCTCCATGCGAGCCCGGAACGGGACCTCGCGGCGGTCGCTCGCCGTTCGTATCCACTTGAGCGCCCCATCCCACCCCACCGTGCGCAGCTCGATCGCGGCCGTGTCCTGCGCCGTCCACGCCACGGCGTGCAGCGAGACGGGGCGCGGCGCACGCACCGACCACTCGCTGGCGAAGATCCCTCCCGGCTGCACCGACCGGATCTCGGTCGCCGTCAGGCCACCCGGAAGGTCATACTCGACCGTGAGGTCCGCGGGCGTCCAGCGACGCCCGCGGGCGACCAGCGGCAGCTCCCGACCGTCGTGATCGAGAATCGTGACGGTGAAGAGCGGGCCGATCGCGTACTGGTAGATCTGCGCGTCGTCCCAGAACCCCGGGGCATCGAGCCAGCTGGGAAACGGTGGGGCGAAGATGATGCCGTCACCGCTGCCGAGATACCACTTGTCTGCTCGCGCCAGCGCCTCAATCGGGTCCATGGCGGGACGTGCCCGTCAGCCGAGCTTCGCGATCTCGACCAGGATCTCGGCGTTCTCGCGACGCTGGCCGGGATGCGCTTCCACGTGCGCCCAGCGAATCACGCCGGCCTTGTCGATGAGGAAGTAGGCGCGATTCGAGAAGAACTTCTCGGGAATCAGGACGCCGTACGCCGTCGCCGCTTCGCGCTTGAAGTCGCTGAGCAGGTCGACCGGCATTTCATACTTGGCCTTGAACTCGCGCTGCGACGGCGTGGCATCCACGCTGACCGGGAAGACGGTCACGTCCTTGTCGCTGAAATCGGCGTAGTCGTCGCGAAAGCTGCACATCTCGGTCGTGCAGACCGCGGTGAAAGCCAACGGGAAGAAGGCGAGGAGGACGTTCTGCTGCCCGCGGAACGAGGACAGGGTCACGACCTCGCCCGAGGTCGACGGGAGGGAGATATCCGGTGCGAGCTCGCCAACGGCGGGCACGCGAAGCGTCGTGCTGGACGTCATTGCAGCGTCAGGTATGGGTGAGAGGACGGGGGCAAGCTAGGGTTCCCCTCGAACGCCGGCAAGCGAGCTGCAATCCACGGCACGCGCACGGCGATCAACGACCGTTCCCCCGTGGGTAAACTGCACCGGCGGCGCCAGTGATCGCCCCCCCACACCGTCGCCCACGCGCTCCCGACCACGTGGCAGCGACCGCCAACCGATGGGCTGGCCGACGATGCTAGCCCCGTCGTACCGGCGCAGTCAGCCGGCCGACGTCCAGCCCGACGATGCCGACCACGCGCGCGAAACGTGCATCGCGACGAATGAGGTCGAACAGGGGTGACGCCATGGACTCGTGCACGAAGAAGTCGTCGCGTGCCGCCGTCGCCCACGTGAGGGCATCAATCGCCGAATCCGCGTCTCCCAACCCGAGGTGCACCTTGGCCAACGCCGGGTAGACGCCCGAGCGACGCGTATCGCGCTCGAGTCCGGCCACGATCGACCGGGCCTCGGTCGTGCGCCCGACGCGCGCCAAGGCGTAGCCTAACGAACCCAGCACCTCCGGCGACTCGGCATCGTCGCCGCGAATCGACTCGAGGACGGGGATCGCCTCGGCCGCACGCCCCGCGTACAGCAGGACCGTCGCCAGTGCGAGTCGGGCCGCCGGCGACGTCGAGTCGCGCGCCGCGGCCTCGCGCACGGTTGCCATTGCCGCCGCATGCTCGCCCGCGATCCCCTGCACCACCGCCAGCAGTCGCGCCGCCCCGCCGCCCCCCGCGCGGCGCGCCGCCCGCTGCAGCAATCGCACGCCCTCACGCGCCTCGCCATTCACGGCGTGGTTCATCGCCAACCACTGCAACGCGGGGACGTTGAGCGAGTCGAGGGCAAGCGCCCGCGTCAGCGCGGCGCGCCCGTCCGACCAGCGCCAGGCGAGGTCGTGGATGTTCCCCAGCGCCGCGTGCGCCGCCGACAACGACGAGTCGAGCGCCAGCGCGCGCTGCGCCGCGAAGGTCGCCTTGTCGATCGACTCGGCGCGCTCCCCGGTCGTCGCCGACGGGAGGATCGAGTACGTCTGCGCGAGCTCGGCGTACGCACGCGCGAAGGCCGGGTCGCGGCTCACCGCCGATTCGAAAGCCGACACCGCCTGCGGCAGCGAGGCTGGTGTCCGCTGCGCCAGGTGATAGTGCCCGCGCAGGTAGTCGTTGTACGCCTCGGGATCGCGCGCCCCGCTCACGTCGACGGAGGCGTCGGCGGTAACGTCGCTGCTCACCGCCGCCGCAATCTGCGCCGCGATGTCCGACTGCACGGCGAGCAGGTCGCCCGTGGGGCGCTCGTACACCTGCGACCAGGCGCTGAAGCCATCGCGCGCCGTCACCAGCCGCACCGCCACTCGGATACGATCGCCGTTGCGCTGCACCGTCCCCTCGAGCAGGAAGGGGACGCCGAGTCGACGCCCTACCTCCGCGACCGATCCACCCGCCCCCTGCGCCGCCTCCGCCGCACTCCGCGATGCCACGCGCAACCCGGGAATGCGCGACAGCGCGCTGGTGATCTCCTCGGACATCCCCAAGGCCAGGTAGGCATCGCTGGAGTCCGGAGAGACGCTGACCATGGGGAGGACGGCGACGCCGGGCGGGAGCTCGGCCACGACCGCCGGGATCGCCGCGGGGTCGCGCCGCGCGCGCATGGCGAACACCACCCCCGCGAGTGCCACCACCGCGGCCCCGCCCACCAGCCACCAGCGCAGTGAGGGCGCGTGTGCCGAGCGCGCGAGCGCGCGAACCGACGAGGAGGCGACCGCGCCGCTCACCACAGCCGGATCGTCGAGCACGGCGAGAATCGCCGCGGCGTCCTGCGGGCGATGTGCCGGATCTTTCTCCAGACATTGCATGACGAGCGACGCCAGTGCTGCCGGCGTCGTCGGGCGGTAGCGGGTCAGCGGTTCCGGCGTCTCCACCAGGTGCGCCTGCATCGTCTCGCGCACGCCGCGATCGGCAAAGGGGGGGCGGCCAGCGAGCATCTCGTACGCCATCACGCCAAGGGCGTACAGGTCGGCACGATGATCCATCGTGGGATCGCTCGCCACCTGCTCCGGCGCCATGTACGCCGGCGTTCCCAGCGAGATCCCCGCACTGGTCAACGTCCCATGCGGATGCTCCTTGCGGTCGCGCGCGGTGGCGACGGCCTTGGCCACCCCGAAGTCGGCCACGATGGCCGCCCCGCCCGCCAGCAGGACGTTGTCCGGCTTGATGTCGCGGTGCACGATCCCCCGCTCGTGTGCGAAGGCGAGGGCGCGCGCCACGTCGCGCAGGATGCTCACGGTCATCGGCACCGAGAGCGCGCGCTCGCTCGTCAGGCGCGCCCGCAGCGACTCCCCCTCGACGAACGGCATCACGAAGTACGGGAGCCCCTCGGCGTCGCCAGCTGCAATTACCCCGACGATGTTGGGGTGCTGCAGGTTGGCCGAGGTGAGGATCTCGCGCCGGAATCGCTCGCGCGACAGCCCCTCGGCAATGTCCTCGCGCAGCACCTTGACCACCACGTCGCGCGCCAGCGACCCCTCGTGCGCCAGGAACACGCGCGACATCCCTCCCCCGCCGATCTCTCGGTCGATGCGATACGCATGCCCGAGCGCACGCTGCACACGCTCGGCGACGCCATCGGTCGCCGGAGGGGGAGATGAGGGATTGGTCATGGGCTGCTACTTCGACACCCGTGCGACGGGAAGGGATTGCCCGGTCGGCGATCGCCAGCGTCGAGCGCGTGCGTCATGCAGCCCAAGTTGCGGGGCGAACGGTGGAGTGCAACGTTATGTCCGGGGGCGCGGCGGCCGATACGCCCGGGCACCTCGGGCGCTCTTACCGCACATTCCCTGAATGCGCGAGCGCCCCCCGATCGCAATGATCGAAGGGCGCTCGACCGGCAACGCCGGCGTTCCGAGATGGAGCGGAGGGGAATCGAACCCCTGACCTCATGCTTGCAAAGCACGCGCTCTCCCAACTGAGCTACCGCCCCGGAGCGAGGGGCAATATATCCGACCGACCGCAGCCGAGGAAACCGTCATGATCCCCGCCGGACACAGCCTCACCGTCCGTTGCCAGTTCTGCCAGACCTGGAACCGCGTCGACGGCACACGCGCCGCCGAACGCCCGAAGTGCGGCAACTGCGCGCGCTTCATCCTGCTCGACCGCCCGTGGACGCTGTACGAGGATTCGTTCGAGCGCACGATCAAGGAATCGGAGCTCCCCATCTTGGTCGACTTCTACGCCGACTGGTGCGGCCCCTGCAAGATGATGGCGCCCGCCGTGGACGAGCTCGCCGCACGAAACGTCGGGACGGCACTCGTCGCCAAGCTCAATACCGATCAAGCGCCGCAGACCTCAGGGTCGTTCAGCATTCGTGGCATCCCGACGGTCATCGTCTTCAAGGGAGGGGAGGAGGTCGCGCGGCAGAGCGGCGCACTCCCCATCGGCGGGCTGGAATCGTTGCTCCAACGTGCGCGAACGCCAAGCGCCTAACACATTGCTACGTAAGTAGTCACGTACTCCCACCGCACGCATCACGCGAACGTCATCCATTGTCCGGGCGTTACGCCGCGCCGGATCGTCGAGCATCGCCCTCCATCGAGTGATCCCCATGTCGCAACCGCTTCCTGACAACTCGTCGCTGCCCGCGTTGGTCCCCGATCCCGCGGCCCTGCCCGCCTCGGTGATCGAACGCCGGTCGTTCCTCACGCGCCTCGGCGCCGGCGTCGCCGCCTTCTCGGCGGCCATGGGGATCGCGCAGCCGGCGAGCGCGCAATCGGCTCAGGGTGGCTTCCGTCCCGCCCGGTACCCGCAGGACGACTGGTTCGACGAGGTCCCGGGAAAGCACCGATTCTTCTTCGACGCGACCACCCCCAACGGCGCGGGCGAGGCCATCACCTTCGCCAGCAACTACTACGTGGCCAGCAAGGCGGGATATGGCCTCGAGCCCAAGGACCTCGCCGTGGTCATCTGCCTGCGGCACTGGGCCACCCCGTTCGCCTTCTCGGACGAGGTCTGGGCCAAGTACGGCGCGATGATGGCCGAGCGCATCAAGTTCAACGACCCCAAGACCCAGGCACCGCCGACGGTCAACGTGTACCAGGCAGACGACTACGGCATGCTGATCCCGAGTCGCGGGACGACGCTCGACGCCATGATCGCGCGCGGGACCCACTTCGCGATCTGCGACATGGCGACCCGGGCCTTTTCCGGGATCATCGCCGCCAAGACCAAGAGCAAGCCGGAAGACATCTACCAGGAGCTCAAGGCGAGTGCGATCAAGAACGCGCACTTCATGTCCGCGGGGATCGTGGCGGTCAATCGGGCGCAGGAGCGAGGCTACTCGCTGCAGTACATCGGGTAGGGACGGAAGACGGGAAGACGGGAAGACGAGTGGGGGCGCCTCAGGGCGCCCCCTTGTTCTGTCCGGCATCCGTTGAGCCTTCACGTACCCAGCGCTCCAGCCGGTCGAGTAGGGCGGGCATCCCGGGGATCCAACGCAGGAGCCGGCCGGCGGGGAGGATGAGGAGCAGGGTATACAGAAAGACGGTGCGCGCGACCACGACGAAGAGCAGGAGGAGAAAGGCCACGATCGCCGCGTACGCGAGCCAGATCCCCCACCCTCCCCCGCCCTCGATTCCCATTGCGCTATGCCACTCGCGGCGCCGACGGCACCGGACGCGCGTCCGCCAGGCCGCGCGACAGGCGCGCGACGACGGGCGACGTGATGAGCGTTGTGGCGATCGCCATGAAGACCATCATCGCGAAGAGCGTCGGCGAAATGACGCCGATGTCGAGCCCGATGTTCAGGATCACCAGCTCCATCAACCCCCGCGTGTTCATGAGGGCGCCGAGCACCGAGGCGCCGCGCCACGACATGCCCGTGAGGCGCGCCGCCACCGCGGTGCCGCCGAACTTTCCGGCCACCGCCACCAGCAGGATCATCGCCAGCGCGAACAGCTGCCCCGCATCGGCGACCATGAGTCCCATCTGCGTGCGCAGCCCGGTGAACGCGAAGAAGAGCGGGAGGAGGAAGGCGACCAGCAGGTCCTCGAAGCGCGAGGAGACGGCATGGCGGAAGCGATCGTCGCGCGGCATCACCGCGCCGGTAAGGAAGGCGCCAAAGAGCGCATGGATCCCGAGCAGCTCCGTGATCCCGGCCGACACGAGGACGACGATGAGGACCGCCGCGAGTTCCCCCTGGGCGATCGTGCCCGACTCCGACACCCGGCGCCCGAAGCGGCTCAGCGCCCACGCGCCGACGGTGAGCATGACGCCGACGTAGGCCAGCGTCCCGCCGAATGTGAGGAGGAGCGACACCGATTCGCCCGACCGCACGATGCTCACCACCACCGCCAGGATCAGCCACGCGGAAACGTCGCCAACCGCCGCGCAGGCAATCGCCAGCGACCCGAGGGGCGAGCGCATGAGCCCGCGCTCCTCGAGAATCCTGGCCAACACGGGGAATGCCGTGACGCTCATGGCCGCCCCGAGAAAGAGGGCGAAGCTCGTCATGTTGACGCCGTCAGGCGCAAGCGACGCGTGCAGCACGGTAGCCAGCGCCGCCCCGAGGGCAAACGGCGCCGCGATGCTCGCCGAGCTGATGATGAGCGCGGCCCGTCCCCGCGAACGCAGCGAACTCGTGTCGAGTTCGAGCCCCACGAGGAACATGAACAGGATGAGGCCAAGCTGACTGAGCGTGTTGACGAAGCCGAGCGAGGCCGCAGGAAAGAGCGCGGCCCACGTGTCGGGAGCCAGCGCGCCGAACAGCGAAGGACCGAGGGCAATCCCCGCCACCATTTCCCCAACCACCTGCGGCTGACCGATGCGTCGCATGAGCCGGCCGCAGACGCGCGCAGCCAGCAAAACGACGACGATCTGTGCGAGCAGGAGAAAAAGGTCGGGCATCCATCGATTCCAGCGTGACGCGATCGTAGCTCGAGGGAATCACACGCGGAGTTCGCCGCGACAGGACGCCGGCGGGCCCCGAAAAACGAAGAAGACGGAAAGACGCGACTCGTCTTCCCGTCTTCTCGTCCTCCCGTCTTCCCAGCTCTACTCGTGCGCCGGCAGTGGCTCCATGGTCTTCGCGTCGACCGGGACCTGCATCTCGTCGCGATGCTTCGAGGTCATCCACACCACGCGCATGCGCGGGAAGGCGTCCATGAAGCTCAGGTAGCAGAAGCCCCACAGCCCGAGGTAGCCGATCGTCGTCCCGATCTCCCAGATGCCGAACGGCGCCGAGGTGACGGTCTGGACGTAGTACGGCGGATAGATCTCGAGGTAGCGATGGATCCAGATGCCGATCATCGAGGACGCCGCGAACAGCGTCATCGTCGGCGTGAACAGCTTTGGCGCCTTGCCCAGCAGGCCGAAGAACGGCGCGCCGAAGACGAGGAAGGCCACCGACACGCTGATGTTGGTCCACGGCTGGATGAGCGTGAGGCGCAGGCGGTGCGTCTCTTCGCCCCAGTTGCCGTACCAGATGACCAGGAACTGCGAGAAGGTGAGGTAGCCCCAGAACGCGGTGAAGGCGAAGCAGAGCTTGCCGATGTCGTGGAAGTGCGTCTCGGTGATGACGTCGTGCGCCCCCATGAAGTCGCGCCACCAGCGCACGAGGAGCGAGAAGAACATCAGCATGACGAGCCAGCCACCCATGAACACCTGCCAGCCGTACATCGTGGACTGGAAGTGGTAGTCCATCGACATCGACAGGTCCCACGCCAGCATCGTCCAGCCGAAGCCGAAAACGAGGGCGAGGAAGACGGCGAGCTTGCCCTGCAGCGAGTGTGTGGAGTGCATCTCGCGACGCTCTTCACCGAAGCCGCGCCGCATCCCGTCGCGCAGTCCCTTGGCCCAGCCGGCGCCCCACTCCGGCAGGAGACCGACGTCCACGCGCACCGACGTGTAGATGTACCAGACGCTGAGCGCGGTGATGAGCCCGAAGACGACGACGCCACGGATGACGAAGAAGGTCGGCTCCAGCCACATCGCCTTTTCCTTGATCGTGATCGTCTCGTGCATCCACGGGAAGATGTGTCCCTTCCCCGCGAACAGCGTGACGAGCAGGAGGACGAAGGCGACCGGGAGGAAGGCCACGAACCCTTCGATCAGGCGGATCACGCCGCGCGACCAGCGCGCCGTCGTGATACGCTGCACCGCGGCGAACATCACCGCAGCCGACGACGGGATCGTGAAGTACAGCCAGTTGACGTGGAAGGCCTGCCACGCGCGGTTCTCGCCCATGGCCGCGCCGGCGATGAAGATGCCGAACCCGACGACCGCCAGGACGAGCGAAATCGTCTTGAGGTTCTTCGGGACCGGCCTGGCCTGGATCATCTTGACCAGGTCCTGCCGGGACGGCGTGTGTGCTCCGTGATGTGCGCTCACTCGTGTTCTCCCGTCTTCGCCGGCTGTGCTGCCCCTTCAGTCGTCGTGGTTTCCGCGGGCTTCGTTTCGGCCGGGCGCGCCGAGACGCCTGGCGTCCCGATCAGCGTCGGCGGCACGTGCTGCACCCAACGGTTGGGGCCGAGTTCGGTGGCCCCCGGAACCTTGTCGCCGTTCACCCCGGGCAGGGCGATCGGTCCGGTCGCGAACTGCACGCCGGTGACGCTCCCCTGCAGGGCGCGGACGTAGTTCACCACGTCCCAGCGGTCCGACTCCTCAATACGGTTGTACGACGGCATCAGCCCTCGGCCGTTGCGCATCATGCCGTAGAGGTAGCCGTCGGTGCGATTCTTGGTCATGTCCATCAGGAGGTTGATGGGGGGGACGCCATAGCGCATCGCCTTCCCCATCCCGTCTCCCTTGTCGCCGTGACACACGGCGCAGTTGATCTGGTAGTACTTGTGCCCGTTGGCGAGCGACGCCTCGGTCACCGGCGTCGGGTTCACCGCCAGCATCCCGATCGTGTCGATCTGGAACGGCAGGCTCGTATACGACACCTGCATGGCGCTGACGGCCGTCCCGGAGCGCGGGACCGACCCCTGCGGCGCGCCACGCACCGACTTGAGGATCGAGTCCTGCTCCCACACGGTCACCATCGGCATGCGCTTGAAGTCGGTGAACCACTCGCACGCCGTGAGCGACAGCGTCGCCGGCGCGAGCAGCATCATGCGACGGAACCCACGATAGAATCGCATTGAGATCTCGTCTTCTCGTCTTCTCGTCTTCCCGTCTTCTGCGCGCGTCATGATTCCCCTCGCACGTCGATCGCGCCGAACTGCCGAAGCGTCGCTTCGGCTTCCTTGAGACGCTCCGGCGCGGCTTCGACGTAGATGCCGTAGTCGCCGTGCGTGAAGCGCGGGTCGAAGCCCGTGGTCGCCGTGATCTTCGGGATGCGCGAGTTGATGAACATCGCCGCCACGGTGGACAGGGCGCCGACAAGCACCATCACCTCGAACCCGATGATGGTGTACGGGATCCAGCTCGCGATCGCCTTCCCGCCCACCACGAGCGGCCAGTACTCCGACGTCCACACCGCGACCCAGTAGCCGAACGTCACGCCGAGCAACCCGCCGATCAGCGTGAAGCGGCGCACGGGGCTCATGGGCGGCTCGACGGCGTGCTCGATCTCGTGCCGCGGAGTCGGCATGTACACCGTGAAGTCGTACTTCTTCTTCTTGAGCGCTTCGATCGCGTCGCAGGTCGCGTCGATCTCACGAAACGCCGCTACAAGTCCGCGCCGCATCAGTCGTGTTCTCCCGGCGTTTCGGTGCCATAAGGGAGGTGGTGCCCCGAGGCGTCGAGCCCGTGCCCACGCGCATGGCTTCGCAGCTTGGGCGGGATGATCTCCTTCACTTCCGCGATCGCCACCACCGGCAGCTGCTTGATGAAGAGGAGGAACCACATGAAGAACCAGCCGAACGACCCGATGAGGATCGAGACGTCGACCCAGCTCGGCGCGTATCCGCCCCACTGCCACGGCTCGAACTCGTGCGACAGCGACGGGACGATGATGACGAAGCGCTCGAACCACATCCCGATGTTGATGAAGATCGAGAGGATGAAGAGCCAGGTCGGGTTACGGCGCAGCTTCTGCGAGAAGAGCGAGAGCGGGAAGATCATGTTGCACGTGAGCATGATCCACGCGGCCCACCACCATTCCCCGAAGACGCGGTTCCAGAAGTACTCCTGCTCCACCGCCACGCCCGAGTACCACGCCACCCAGAACTCGATGAGGTAGGCGCACCCGACGACCATCGACGTGAAGAGACAGAGCTTCGACGCCGCGTCGAGGTGGTTGATCGTGACGTAGTGCTCGAGCTTGAAGAACTTCCGGATGGGGATGATGATCGTGAAGACCATCCCGATGCCGGAGAAGATGGCGCCGGCGACGAAGTACGGCGGGAAGATCGTCGCGTGCCACCCCGGCGTGAGCGCCATGGCGAAGTCGAACGACACGACCGAGTGCACCGAGAGCACCAGCGGCGTCGAGAAGGCCGCCAGGAACAGGTACATCTTCATGAAGTGACGCCACTCGGGCTCCGAGTTCCGCCACCCTAACGACAGGATCGCCAGGATCTTCTTGCGCAGCGGGTTGGTCTCGCGGTCACGCAGCACCGCGATGTCCGGGATGAGCCCGACGTAGAGGAACGTCGACGACACCGTGAGGTAGGTCGAGATGGCGAACACGTCCCACACCAGCGGCGACTTGAAGTTCGGCCAGATCAACCGCCAGTTGGGATACGGAATCAGCCAGAAGAACTTCCACGGGCGCCCGATGTGGATGATCGGGAAGAGCCCGGCCGTCATGACCGCGAACACCGTCATCGCTTCGGCGCATCGATAAATCGTGGTGCGGAAGCCGGCGCGGAACAGGAAGAGGATGGCCGAGATCAGCGTCCCGGCGTGGCCGATACCGACCCAGAAGACGAAGGTGATGATGTACACCCCCCACATCACCGGCGGCTCGTAGCCCGCGTTCCCCAGCCCCCAGTAGATCTGGTAGATCCACGCCGCGGCGCCCACGAGGAACAAGGCGATCGCCACGCCGAGGGCGGCGAACCACCCCTTGGTCGGCTTGAGCGTCGCAATGATGTCGTCGTCGACCTGTTCGTAGTCCCGGACCCCCGGGAGCTGCACGTCGGCCGAGGCGATATTCGGCCGGAGCGGTTCAGCGAAGGACGCCATTAGTTGGCACCTCCCGCCGGATGATTGACGCGCTTCAAGTAGACCACCGCGGTGTAGGTACTGAGTTCCTCGAACACGTGGTAGGCGCGGGCATCCTCGGCCAGCTTGGCCACCGACCAGTTCTCGTCGGCCGCGTCACCGAAGACGATGGCCTTGGACGGGCACGCCTGCGCGCACGCCGACGTGAACTCGTCCGGCTTGAGCTCGCGATTCTCCAGCTTCGCCAGGTTCTCCGCCTCGCGGATGCGCTGCACGCAGAAGGAGCACTTCTCCATGACGCCCTTGCCGCGCACCGTGACGTCCGGGTTGAGCTGCAGGTGCAACGGCTCGGGGAAGGCATACTGACGGCGTTCCTTCTCGCCGTACCCGTGCCAGTTGTAGTAGCGGACCTTGTACGGGCAGCCGTTGGAGCAGTAGCGCGTCCCCACGCAGCGGTTGTAGACCTGGACGTTCAATCCGTCAGGAGCATGGTAGGTCGCGTACACCGGGCACACCGGCTCGCACGGCGCGTTGCCGCAGTGCTGGCACATCATCGGGACGAAGCGCGCCTCGAAATCGCTCGAGCCGTCTTCCCCGCCCTCGAAGTAGCGTTCGATGCGCAGCCAGCTCATCTCGCGCCCCTTGAGGATGTTCGCCCCTGGGCGCGTATCCCACGCCGCGTCGTCCGAGCCGGAGCCCGGCCGCAGCGAGCGACCCTGCCAGCGTGCACCAACCGTCGGAATGTTGTTCTCGGCGTAACACGCCGTGACGCAGGCCGAGCACCCAGTGCACCGCGCGAGGTCGATGGTCATCGCCCAACGGCGCTTGGCCATCCCGCTCCAGTGCTTCGGGTCGTACATCCCCTTGTCCTTCGCCGTCGAGTCGACCAGGTCACCCTGGGCGTCGCCAGCTACCGGCGAGCGCAGCCCGGGGAGGAACTCGTGGTTCGCATCGCCCGGGAACTTGTGCTCCTCTTCCTTGAATCGACCCGCCACCAGGTCGGCGACGGTGAGCGCCTGCGCGATCCCGCGCCCGTGCTGGCGCGCCGACCCTTCGGTCGTCACCAGGTCGGAGCGTTCGCCCGCCCGGGTCACCTTGGCCTTGGACTGCGTGTAGGCCAGCGCACCGGAACCGTTGTACGTCGCGCCTAACGCGCCGAGCGCGTTGACGCCGATGTCCTTCGCATAACGGCCGTACGCGGTGTGGCCCTGCCCCAGCGCCACCGCCACGGTGTCCGGCCGGATGCCGAGATAGATGAAGACCGGCGCGGTGATGCTCCCCGCCGCGGTCTGGACCGTCACGTGATCACCGGCCTGCACACCGATCTTCTTGGCCGTCGTCGGGTGCAACTCCACCCACGACTGCCAGAGGACCTTGGCGACCGGATCGGGGAGTTCCTGCAGCCACGGCTTGTTGGCCCCCGCTCCCGTCCCCAGCACCGCGTGCGGGTACGTGACCAGGTAGTACTCGCCGTCGCCCGCGATCGGCGCGGGGGCCGTCGAGGCCACCGTGATCTTGGCGTTGGCGGCATCGCGCTGGGCGATCGTGCCGTTGGCCATGCCATTCGACAGCGCCTGCGTGAAGGCCGCCGTCCCGCCGGGGAAGCGACTCACGAGGTAGTCGCGATAGCTCTTCCAGGGGAAGCGCGTCGCGGTCGTCGGATCGCCCTGCGCGACCTGAAGCAGGACGTCGGCGGTCGCGCGCGTGTCGAAGATGCGGTCCATCACCGGCTGCTGCAGCGAGATGACGCCGGGCTTGGCCTCGGCGTCGCCCCACGACTCGAGCGAGTGATCGCTCGGCATCACGAGGTCGCACAGCTCCGTCGTCTCGTCGGGATAGCTCGAGAAGGAGACCTTGAACGGGATCTTGGCCATCGCCGCCGCGAAGCCCGCCGCCTTGGGCGTGTCGTACGCGGGGTTCGCGCCGCGCACGAAGAGCAGCGGGACGTTGCCAGCATTGGCCTGCTGGGCAATCGCCGCCATGCGCTCGGCACCGACCGCCCCCGAGTAGCCGCCGAGCGGCTCGCTCGGCTTCACCGTCACGCCGACGTTGCCGGCAGCCTTGTTGATGTTGGCCGCGATCGTCGCCACGACCCCGGCGTTCGGCGTCGAGACGCCGGAGAGCACGAGGCTCGGGCGCGCCGCCTTGAGCTCATCGGCCAAGCGCTGCAGCGTCGCCTCGGTCACGCCAGAGGCGTCCGCCGCCTCCTTGATGGAAGCTCCCGTGCCACCGACCGCCGCCAGCAGCGCGTTGGCGATGACTTCCTCGCTCCCCGGCTTGCAGGCGATCCACTCGTCGGCGTTGAGGCCGGTGAGCGAACGACGCGGGCCGATGTAGATGAAGCGCGGCGCGTTCTGCAGCTTGGCGCGCGCATCGGCGAAGGCGAGCTGCATCGGGACGGCCGCATCGCGCCCGTCGAGGAAGTCGGCCCCTAACGAGATGACCAGCGACGCCGCCGACATGTCGAGCGTCGGCATCGCGACGCCGTACGCCATGGTGTTGGCGGCACGCACCGCGAGGTCGGCCCCCGAGTCATACTGGTCGTGCGCCGGGAAACCAAAGGCACCGAGCCACTGATCGAGGAAGACGCCGAACGACCCGGACTGGTGCTGGTCGATGAAGACGACGTTCCCCGCGCCTCCCTTCGAGCGCACCTCGCCCACCTTCTGGCTGAGGAGGGCAACCGCCTTGTCCCACGTGGTGGGGACGAGCTTTCCGCCCTCGCGCACCATCGGCTGGCGATAGCGATCGGGGTTGTACAACCCCTGCAGCGCCGCCTGCCCGCGCGCGCAAAGCGCACCGTGGTTCACCGGATGATCCGGATTCCCCTCGAGCTTGATGGCGCGGCCGTCGCGCACTTCGGCGACGACGCCGCAGGCGGTCGCGCACTCACGGCAGGTGGAGCTGTAGTAGGTCGAGACGCCGGGGACCGTCTGGTCGGGCGAGACCAGATACGGAATCAGCTTCTCAACCTTCTCCTGGCTACACCCGATGGTGGTCGTAACGGCGCTGGCGGCGCCCAGGACCTTGAGGAACTCGCGGCGCTTGACGCCCGCGGACCCCGTCGACTGGCTCATGCAGTGCTTCCTCGATCGTCGAGACGAACCGCGACGCTTGGGGCCTGATTCGTTAGGCCCGGCAGCCGCGGCGGCGGCGATGCTTCCAGACAGCAAGCCATGTCACGCGACGTCACGCGCTTCAATGCGGCGACGCCGTGTGAGATGGCCACTAGTAGTGGCAGACGGCGCAGTCGTACCGCGCCTTCTTGGGTTCGACGTTGGCGGCCGCCTTGGCCCCCACCGTGTCCCCAGCCGCCAGCAGCCCATCACTGAGCTTGTAGCCCTTCACGTGGCAGTTGACGCACCAGCCCATGTTGAGCGAGGCGGCCTGCTGCACCTGGGCCATTCCCTGCACCGCGCCGTGGCACGTCTGGCAGGTCACCCCCGCGCTGACGTGACGCATGTGCGGGAAGTGCACGTACTCGGGGACCTTGTGGATGCGCTCCCACGGAATCGTCTGCCACTTATCCGGCTGCCCTGGCGGGGCGAGCTTCTGCAGCTTCGTGATCTCTGCGCTCACGCGCGCCGGCTTGCCATCCATCGCGGGCCGGTTGGGGCCGACCACCGTATGGCACCCCATGCACGTCCCCACCGCCGGAAGTCCCGGGTCAGGCGACTTGTTCGCGCTGTAGTGGCAGTAGAGGCAGTTCATCCCCAGCGTCTGCACGTGCACCGGATGGGGGAACTGAATCGGCTGGACGGGGGAGAACCCCTGCGACGACGAGGCGCCGCTGTAGGCCGAGAGAAGGGTCGCCGCCGTCGCGATGGCGAAGAACGCCGGAACGAGCGTCCACTTGCGCCTGCTCGTCATCGAGTCCTGAGGTGGAGGGAAGCCGACTGATTGACTCGGCCTTGTGAATCATTTCACAAGTAACCGAAACAGCGGCGAAAAATGACCACGCTGCATCCGTCTTGCAAGAGTCGGATTCGCTGAGAGTTGCACAACTTCGAGGAGGATGTGCGCTTGCTCAGAATCCCACCCCCTTCTGGCCCACTCGTTCATCCCCAACGCGGCACCCTAACCGCCGCGCGTTGGCAGCACAACGCACGCAACCCACTTTCGGTTCGCACCCCCGCCCGATGCCGCCCCACCCCCCTCTCACTCCCCTTCACGGATCACGCTCAGCCGCGCGCTCGGCGCGCCGCACTGGACCCCTCACGGCACTGCCAACGGCCGCCCCACCAGCTCCTGCGGGAGTAGCGCCAGATTGGCCCGCGCCCCCTGCGTGAGCCGCAGCGGCCACATCGTGCCGTACACGAACCGATCGCTCCCGATCGTCCGGAACAGCGTGGCCAGTTCGTCGCTCGGCGGCCCCCAAACCCAGCTGAAGTCGAAGAGCACCTGCGCGCGTTCGACCGGCGTGAGCCCCCAGTGCACTTCCTCGATGAATTCACGGCCCGCCGCGGTCACCACCACGCGCGCCCCGCAGCCGCTGCGAACCAGTTCGCGCACATGCGCCGCCGAGAGGTCTCCAGCCACGTCGAGCGGGTGACGCTGGCGCAGGTCCTCGAATCGCACCGTGAGCACCAGGGCGACGCCGGCGCGCGCGCAGGCCGCGCCCAGCTCCTGCAGGCGCGTGTCCCCGGCCGCCATCCCCCACAGCTGCGGGTAGGCGCGAATGGCCGGCACCCCCGCCTGCACCAGGGCGCCTAACGCATCGCGCCATCCCGGCCAGTCGGGGCGAACGATCGGCGCCGGACGCAGCACCGCGGCGTGCGGTGCGAGCGCCGCGATCAGCTCGGCGTTGCCCGCCGAGGGATCCCGATGAAAGGCACTCGGCAGGTGCCCGACCCAGGCCTGCGCGACCCGTTCGCGCGCGAGCACGCGCACGAGGATCTCCGGCTCCGGATGCGGGATGTGGCGAAAGGGATATCCGCCGATGAACGTGTTGACGTCCAGGGCGACCGGCGCGTGGCGCGACTCGTCAGGCATGGGCCGCCTCGGACAGCACGGGGAAGGCGCCGCTCGGGAAGATGCGCCACGCGTTGCGCCACCGGATGTCGGCCAGGTCGCCATCCGACAGGCCGATGACCTCCAGCGCCCACAGCTTGGCCAAGCCGGTACACAGCGTGATGTCGGCTCCCCACAGCAGGCGCTGCGCCCCGACGGCACGCAGGGCGTCATCGAGCATCCCGCGATCGATCCCGCTCCCCGACAGGTCGAGATAGATGTTGGGGACGTCGCGCACGGCGGCGAAGGTGTGCTGGTAGTCGCCCCCGCCGCCGATGTGCGCGAGGATGAACGAGACGTCGGGATGGCGACCGGCCAGGGTCGCGAGGTCGGCGCCGTCGGAGATGTCCTGCGAGGGCCAGTGCCGGCGCCGATGCTGCCAGATATGGTGGAGCACCGGGAGCCCGTGCGACTGCGCCCGTTCGATCACCGGATCGAGGAGCGGATCGTCGCATCGTCGTGCCGCCGCCAGCTTGAGCCCCACGGCACCGCGGGCTACGCAGCGGTCGATCTCGCTGAGCGCGAAGTCGCCATCGTTCGGGTTCACCGCGACGTAGGCGCGCACGCAGTCCTCATGGTCGGCCTGCACGACGAGCATGAAGTCGTTCCCCTGCACCGTGTCGTTTGGCGACTGGAAGTAGGTCGGCGATGTCGCCCCCCAGCTGCCCAGCACCGACGCCACGTGATACGTGATCCCGATGCGCGCCCCGCCCTCGAGCCGACGCGCGTTGAGCGTCGCCCAGTCGGCGCGCCCCCCCTCCGGCTGGAAGAAGTGCGCGTGCACGTCGATGAGCGGGAGCGTCCCTCCCAACGGCGTCGTGGCGCTCACGCCTCCTCGTCCTCGCTCACGTCGACCAGCGCCGTGCTCGCCACGCGCTCGATCTCGAGGAGGATCTCGTCGTCATCGTGAGCCATGGACGCGTAGTTGTAGGCGCCGCGCTTGAAGAGCACCCCTTCGAGCGCCGCCCCCTCGAGGAACGCGCGCTGGCGTCGTTCGTCGTCGAATTCGATGGACCACATGGGGTCGATCCCGGTCACCCGCACGCCGGGGACGCCACTCGCTTGAACCGCCGCCGCGACGCGCTCGCGCATCTCCTTCCCTACCCGCCAGAGCGTGGCACACACATCGATCTCGGCGTGGATGTCGAGCACCGCCGACGCAGCCGCGAGGGCCGTCGCCTCACCGGCCAGCGTCACGGAAATCCACGTCGACTCGGCGGCCTCCATGATTGCCGCACGACCGACGACAGCGGCGAGCGGGAAGCCGTTGGCCATCGCCTTGCCGAAGGCGGCGAGGTCGGGCTCGATGCCGGCGAACTGCTGGTATCCGCCCGTGGCAAGGCGGAAGCCGGTCTTCATCTCGTCGAAGATGAGGACGGCGCCCACGGCGTCGCAGAGACGGCGGGCGGTTGCGCACCATTCCGGCGACGGCAGCTCGTTCACCACGGGCTCGAGGGCGATCGCGGCCAAGGCGCTCCCGGCGGCGCGCGCGGCGCGCTCGAGCGCCGCCACGTCGTTGAACGGAACCTCGACGTAGTCGGCGCTTGCCCCCGCGGGGACGCCGGCCGCGCGGCTGCACCAGTCCTGCCAGCCGAAGTAGCCGCACCCCACGACGGTCGTGCGTCCGGTCGCGGTCCGCGCGATGCGCACGGCGGCCGCCATCGCCTCCCCCCCCGACTTGAGGAAGCGCACCTGCTCGGCGCACGGCACCACCTCGCACAAGCGCTCGGCGAGCTCGACCTCGGCGGTGCTGGCGAGTCCGCAGACGTTGCCATTGGCGACCGCGGAGAGCACCGCCCGATTGATGGCGTCGTCGCCGTAGCCGATGGCGACCGCGCCTAACGCCATCGTGCAATCGACCAGCGTGCGTCCCGACGGCGTGGTGACGCGGCACCCTTGCGCCGACGTGAAGTGCGCGGGGCCGACCTGGGAGTCGGGCCCGTAGAGCGAGACGGGGCGCTTGCTGGCGGTCGAGGTGCCTCCCGGGATGACCACCGCGGCGCGCTCACGCCAGTCGCGATCGATCTCATCGGCGGCGAGTTCCGCCTCGGGGGCGAGCCCTTCCTCTCCCTCGTCCTCGGGTTCGTCGTCAGGCGGCGGTGGCGTGGGTTCGTCGTTGCCGCGTCCGAAGAAGCGCTTGAATGGCATGGCGAGCGGGGTCGATCGGGGGTGGGGAGCGATGGGCGACGGGATCGCGGAAAGATTACGCGTCGGGCGCGTCGGTGGCATCACCGGACGTGTCCGGCGTCGCGGTCTGCGGGCGCTCGGCAGGCTCGGCGGCGCTGGTTTCCGTCGCCGTCGCACCGAATGGCTTCCGGATGCGATCGATCGTGCGCACGACTTCGATGTGCATCGCGCGCAACAGGAGGATCTCGCGCGCATCGGGACCCGCCCGATAGTACAGCGAGCGGAGGCTTCGCATGATGTGATCGCGGAAGCGCGTCTTGAAGAAGTCGATCGCCGCGAGGCCGCGTTCCGCATCCTGAAAGAGCCGCTCGAACTCCTCGCTGGAGGCCGGGGGGGCATCGTGTCGCGGCGGTGCGACGACGCGCGTGGCGTCGCCCGCCGCCAAGTGCAACTCGTACAGCGCCACGAGCACCGCCTGCGCCAGGTTGAGCGAGGCGTGATGGGTCGTGGGGATCGACACCAGGGTGTGCGCGCGGTCGAGCGCCTCGTTGGGGAGGCCGTGATCCTCGCGACCGAACATGATGGCGACCGGTCCGTCGCTGGTGCGATCGAGCAGGCGTGCCGCCATGTCGCGTGGCGAGGCGAGGTCCCACTTGTGGCGCCGGCGGCGGGCGCTGAACGCGGCGACATGCACACAGTCGGCGAGTGCCTCGTCGAGCGTCTCGACGCGGCGAATGCGTTCGATGATGTCGTACGTGTCGTGGGCGATCCCCTCGATGCGGTACGCGGTGAAATCCACCGGCCGCACGAGATAGAGGTCGCGGACCCCCATGTTCTTCATCGCACGCACGGTGGCGGCGATGTTGACCGGGTCCTGCGGTTCGAACAGCACCACGCGGACGCGGTGCAGGAGTGATTCAGACATCGGCTAGGTGAAATCGGAGAGCGCGCGCCGCGTCCTGGCGATCGCCGCGCAGGTAGACCCATTCGTCATAGCCGCCGCTGAGGACGAGCTGTCCCTGTCGGCGTTCGCGACCCGGGGAAATCTCGTTGACGATGAGGTCGAGGGTGAAGTCTCCCGCGCTGTCGAGGGCGAGGGTGTCGCGCGGAATGGTCGCCCGCAGCGCCCATCCGGTGCTCGTTAGGGCTGCGGTCGCGGTGAGCGTCACCGCCGGCCCGAAGGCGGCGCGGGTCGAGACGCGCACGGCGCCGGGGACTCCCACGCTCGCCCCGTCCAGTTCGGGCACGAGGAGCCAGGCGTAGTAGCGCCCACTCCCGTGCGACGAGCCAAGGTAGAGTTGGAGTCCGTCGGAATTGATATCCGGGTGCTCGTTGTCGAGTGGGTTGGCGGTGCAGGCCGGGGCGAAGGCGACCGATTGCGTCTCGACCTCCACGTCGACGACGACGTCCGAGGCCGTGGCGACCACGGCGACGCGCGCCCGCGGACACCCCGCCTCTCGCCAGGTCGGCTCGGAGCGCCGATAGGACGCCTCGCCCAGGACGAAGCGCGCAACGGGATCGCCGCCATCCGGCCCCGGTCCTCGTGTCTCGCCGCGCGCCAGCGCCCCCGGCGCCGTCGGCACGTCGGTGGCAGGACGCAGCACCACGCCGCCCGGCCGCGCGGCACGAAGCGCATCGTCAGGTGCAATGTCAGGCGCAACGTCCGGCGCACCGCCGGCTTCTGGCGGCCCGTGGGTCGAGTCCGTCGTGGTGTCGTCGCGCCGCTCGTCGCGCCGCTCGTCGCGCCGCTCGTCGCGCCGCTCGTCGCGCGCCGGATCGTGCGCGTGTTGGGACACCGCGTCGGGCGAGGCCGCAAAGTCGATCGTGGAGGCGGTCCCCCCCGCTTCGAAGGTCACGCGCCAACGCCCCTCGTCGCGCCCATGTACGTGGCGCGCCCACGCACCAAAGTGCACTACCGCGTGCTGCCGCTCGAAGACGCAGGACGTCACCTCCCCGGTCCAGTTCCACACGGTGCGCAGGACCCCGGCGCGTCCTCGGGTACGCAGGAGCAGGAAGCGACGGCGCGCTTCGCCTGGCGGTCCGGGGGCGACACAACGCCACCACTCGTGCGGCGTGTCGCTGTACACCCACGCCCGCACGGGCACCTCGCCGAGCTGCGCTTCGAACGAGAGTCCCGGGGTCCCCGCGACGTACTCGCTGGCGGAAACAAAGTCGAACCCGTCCTCGAGCCCACGCCCGCCGGCGAGGGCCGTGGTCCGCCAGCGTCCCCCGGAGGCCAGTTCCGCATCCACGTGGTATGGGAGATCGAAGGTGACCACGCGGTCGGCGCGCCAGCGCACCTCGTCCACCACGTAGTTCGACATGGCGACCACGGTCCGCTCGACCACAACCCCCGGCGCGATCGTCGCCTGTGCCGCGACGAGCCCGGACTCGCCGCGCTCGTCGTACGCGGTGAGCGCGCCGGAAACGCGCCACTGCGAGCGGCCGTCGGCGAGGGGGGCGTTGTGGGCCAGGGTGCTCCGGTACCAGTGCAGCGTCGGATCGACATACGAGCCGGTGCCGACATCCTCGAGGATGCGCGCGTTTCCCACCACGAGCCAGAGGTTGAGCCGGTCCGGATGGCCGTGCCCACCGCCCGACTCCCCGTAGTCGAGGGCCACGTAGGCGCGCGCCTGGTCGCGCCGCAGGACGGCGAGCCCCTGCCCCGCCAGCTGCACAGACGCGGGCACCTTGCCACCGAGCGGCGGGAGTGCCGCGCGGGCAAAGAGGAGCGACTTCCACCCTAACGACGCACGGGAGAGTTGCACCGGCGGCAGGTTGCGCTCGGCCTCGGCCGTCGAGCGGGCACGCCCCGTCTCGCCCTCGGGGATCCCCAGCCGGTACAACTCGGCGAGGGCCGCTCCCAGCCGATCGTCGTCGCCGCGCGCTACCCCCAGTTCGCAGCTCTCCGCCATGCGCCACTGTCGCAGCGAGACGCGATACTGCGAATCGCGGCGTGACGGAAAGGTGAAGTCGGGGAGCGCCGTCGCGAACGGTGTGGCGAAGCCCTCGGCGAAGCGCCGCCGCCCTTCGGCGGCCAGTGGATAGCCGAGCGCCTCGGCGATCGTCACGCCGTACCACAAACCGCGATGCGCGAAGAGGTGGTAGTTCTCCCCCTCGTACCAGGTCCCGTCGGCCAGCAGCGACTGCGTGAGGTGCGATGCCAGCCCCGACGGGCCGTCGATGGCGCGCGAGACCAACGCCTCGTCGCCCAACATCGCGCCAGCCGCGGCCATCGCCGCATTGTTGTACACCTGCCGGTTCGACATCCCCTCGTCGTAAGACGCGATGATCGCCGCGCTGGGGCGCACCAGCCGCTCGCGCACCTCCTCGCCCAAGGCGTGGCGTCCCCCGCGCGCCTCGAGCAGATCGAGCGCCACCGTCAGCTGCAGGAGCCAGATCGACTCGAGGTATGTCGAGAAGAACGGGCGGGTGGGCCCCAGGACGTTGTCACGATTGGGGTACTGCGCGTAGCGCGACGCATACCCCCGCAGGATGTCCTGCGCCAGGACGCCGCACGGCGCATCGCCGGTGAGCACGTGCAGCGTGGCGGCGTGCACCGCACGTTCGGCGAGCCAGAGCTGGTAGTTCATGATCCACCAGCGGTAGTGCTCGTCCTCGGAATACGTCGTGCCGCAGACGCTGCAGCGGTGTGCCTTCGGCTGCCACGGGTCGAAGTCGAGGAGTACCCCGTGCGTGGGGCAACGCCCGCCGATGCGCGTAAGGCGCGCCTTTTCGGGCGGGAACCAGGGCTCTCCCGCCTCGAGCAGCGGCGCGAGGTCAGCGCGGAGCGACTGCGCGAGCAGGGCCAGTCCGCCGCGGGCCACGGGCGCGCGCGCGGCCACGGCGTCCGGGGAGAGCAGGATCGTCATGGCGCCCGCGGCGCGGGGGACACGGTCCACTCGGCGAGCGTGGCGAGTTCACCGCGCAGGTCCATGCGAACGCCGCCGAGGCGCCGACGAATCCCCTGCACACCGCGAGCGTGATACAACCACGCCACCGGCATGCGATCCGCGAGCTGACGTTGCACGACATGCCACGCGTCGCGCGCCCCCTCCGTCGTGGTCGCCGCACGTGCGGCGGCGAACGCGGTGTCGAGCACCGCCTCGTGGAAATCCGCGTAGTCGAGCGCTCCACCGCGCTGCGCCCCGTCGAACATGCCGGCGAGGTGGGCGAGCGAGAGGTCGCCCGGGATCCCCGTCACGAGGGCATCGAATCGCTTGGGGACCGCCCGCGCCTCGGAAAGGAAGGCGCCGAGCTCCATCTGGCGAATCTCCACGGTGACCCCGAGGCGCCGCAGGTCGCCCTGTACGAGCTGCTCGAGGGCATTGTCGCCGCTCCCGACCGTGAGGAGGGTGAACTGCAGCGGGTCGCCGTTCCGGCGGCGCCGACCGTCGGCGCCGAGCCGCCACCCGGCATCCTCGAGCGCACGCGCGGCGGCGCGCTCGTCGCGCCCGACGGCGGCCGCGTCGCCCAACCCGTCAGCCGCAAACGGATGCGCGGGAGGGACGGCGCCACCGGCCGGCGTCCCGAAGCCGGCCAGCGCCACCTGGACGATGCGCCCCCGGTCGATGGCGGCGCTCACCGCGCGCCGCACGCGCACATCGTCGAATGGGGGGCGGGCCGAATTGAAGACCAGGGCGTACGAAAACGTCGCCGGGTACGAGAGCACCGCGAGGGTCGGGTCGCGCTGGACCAGCGACGCCATACCTGGGCTGATCCCGGCCACATCGAGGTCGCCGCTCACCAGCCCCGCGAACTTGGTGGTCGGCTCGTCCACCACGGCGACAATGAGGCGGCCCACGTGCGGCGGCCCGCCCATCGTGGCGGGAAAGTCGTCGTTGCGATCGAAGATCCATCGCTCGCCGGCGCGCCGCTCGCGAAAGCGAAAGGGGCCGTTGCCTAACGGCTCCGTGGCGAAACGATCGCGCCGGAAGTCCCCGCGGGGCACGGTGGCGAGTCGATGCGCCGGCAGGATGGGGAGCTCGCAGAGAATCGACGGGAGGTCGGCGAGCGGCTGCCGCGCCACGAGCCGCAGCGTCGTATCGTCCGCGACGTCCACGCGCGCGAGCCACCCGAGATCGGCCCCGCGCGGCGACGCCGTCTCCGGATCGCGGGCGGCATCGAGCGTGAAGGCGACGTCGTGCGCCGTGGTCGCCCGGCCGTCGTGCCAGCGGAGCGTCGGATCGAGCGCTAGGGTGATGGTGCGACGGTCGCCCGACCAGCGCCACGCCCGCGCGAAGTAGGGGACGGGGCGCAACGCCGAATCGTATCGGGCCAGCGTCACGAAGAGGGCGAACCGTTGCACCTGGCGCGCCATGGGGTGGACCGTGACGAGCGGGTTGGCCGACTCCAGATCGGCCCCGGACGCGACGACGACCGTCCCCCCGGCTGGCGCCGCCCCCGCCGCTGACGCCTGCCCGCACCCCCCGCCCGTGAGGCACGCCGCCCCCACCGCGAGGAGCGTCAGCGCCGTCGATGGCGCCGAACGCGCGGCGGTCGCGCCCCGCGCGCGTGGGCACTCGAGCGTCGGCGTGCCGGCGGGCGCGCGACCGGGCGCGCCGAGGCGTGCCTCAAGGGGCGCGACGACGCGTGCGAAAGCCGTTGACGTGGCGGGGCCGAAGGGCATTATGACGACGTGCGCGCGCTCATCCACCGATGCGCCGAGTCGCTGCTCCTGCTGTGGCTCGTCGTCTCGCTCACGTTCCTCCTCGCCCACCTCGCGCCCGGGGATGCGGCAGAATTGCTCGTGTCACCCTCGGCGTCATCCGACGAGGTGATGCGCCTGCGGCGCACGCTCGGCCTCGACGCCTCGCTCCCCGAGCAATATGCACGGTGGGTAGGCGGCGTGCTCACCGGCGATCTTGGCGAGTCGTTCGCCTTGCGCGAACCGGTGCGCGACGTCCTGCTGCGCGCCCTCCCCGTATCGCTCGGCCTCGGGCTCACCTCGCTCGCCCTCACCTTCGCGATTGGCGTCACGGCCGGGCTCTATCAGGCGGCGCGGCGCGGACGCTGGCCCGACCGCCTGCTGACCGCGATCGGCATCACCGTCTTCGCCGCCCCATCCTTCTGGCTCGCCCTGGCCCTGGTCGCCCTCTTCACCGCGGGCGCCTCGTGGTGGGACTTCCCGGGCTGGCTGCGGCTTCCCGCCTTTGGAGTACGCAGCCCGGCATCGACGGCCACCGGATGGCGCGCGATGGTGGAGGTGGCACGCCACGCGATCCTCCCCGTGACGGTGCTCGCCGCCATCGGCGCGGCCGGCATCGCCCGCTATGCGCGCGGCGCGGCGCTCGACCTCATGGCGAGCGAGTGGGTGCGCACCGCGCGGGCGAAGGGGGTGGGCGAGCGCGGCGTCATGGGACGCCACGTCCTCGCCAACGCCGCCGGCCCCCTCGTCGTGCTCTTCGCGCTGGCCCTCCCCGGTGTCGTCGCCGGATCGGTCTTCGTCGAGGGGATCTTCGCCTGGCCGGGGATGGGACGCGCGCTCCTGTCGGCGATCGCCGCCCGCGACTTTCCGGTCGTGATGGGGGCAACGCTGGTGTACGCGACGCTGGTGATCCTCTCCAACACCCTCGCCGACGTCGCCTTGCACCTGGTGGACCCGAGGCGGCGATGACCACCGGCCCGAGGGAACCGTGACGCGCGCTGCGTGGGGCGCCCTGGCGGCGCTGCTGGTGCTGGCGGCGCTGTCGCTCATCGTCCCGCCGCTCTCCGGCGTCGACCCGCTGGCGATCGACGACGTGCTGGGGGCGCGCCTGGTGGCCCCCATGGCGCGTGACGCCGCCGGCGTGCTGCACCCGTTAGGCACCGACCGCTTTGGGCGCGACGTCCTGCTTCGCATGCTGCTGGCCACGCGCATCTCGCTCGCCGTGGGAATCGGCGGCTCGCTGCTGGCAACCGCGGTCGGCGTCCTCGTCGGCGCCGTGAGCGGGTGGTGGCGCGGCACCGTCGACCGGATCGCGATGGCGGTGGCCGACGCGCTCCTCGCCATCCCGCGCCTCATCCTCCTGCTCCTCTGCGCCACGCTCTGGCGCCCCGGCATCTCGACCGTGGTCGTCGTCCTCGCGCTCACGGGCTGGATGAGCGTGGCCCGTCTGGTGCGCGCCGAGGTGCAGGCGGTCGCCTCACGCCCCTATGTGGAGGGGGCGCGGGCGCTCGGCGTCGGCGAGTGGCGCGCGCTGTGGCGGCACGTCCTCCCCAATGCGCTGGGGCCCGCGATCGTCGCGCTCACGCTCGGCGTGGGCAACGCCATGTTGCTGGAGAGCGGGTTGGCCTTTCTCGGGCTCGGGGTCCAGCCTCCGACGCCGAGCTGGGGGAACATGATCGCGGGCGGACGCGAGCTGATCGTCACCGCGCCGTGGGTCGCGCTCGCCCCCGGGCTGGCGCTGGTCGCGACGGTGCTGCTGTGTACCGTGCTCGGCGATGCGCTGCGCGATCGCCTGTCGGGCGACGGCGTCCGTCCGCTCGGGGAGCGGACCTAACGAGCCCTGCGTCTCGAATCCAGATTCGGGGTCGTGCCTTGCGCCGCGCCACGGCCCCCGCGTTCTTCGACGCACGCGGTCCGGCGCCCCGCGATGCATATGCCGATGATCCGGCGCCCGCCCTGCCACGCGCCCCCGGGGCGCTTCCCACGCGAGGTCCCTCATGTCGTCCCTGCTCGACGGTCTCATGCAGCAGCTTGGTGGTGATACGGTGCGCCAGATGAGCCAGCAACTCGGCACCGATGACGCGACGACGCAGAAGGCGATCGGTGCCGCGCTCCCCGCGCTCGTCGGCGCGCTCGCGGGCAACGCGCAGTCGCCCGCCGGCGCCGCCTCGCTCGCCGGCGCCCTCGATCGCGACCACGACGGCAGCATCCTGAACGACCTCCCGGCCCTGTTGAACGGAGGAGGGGGCGCCGGCGCCAGTATCCTCGGCCACATCCTCGGCGGAAAGCAGGGCGCGGTCGCCGGCGGACTCGGGGCGGCTACCGGACTCGACTCCGCCAAGAGCGGGCAATTGCTGGGGATGCTGGCGCCGATCGTCATGGCCGCCCTGGGGCAGGCCAAGCGCACCAACGGCCTCGACGCCGGCGGCTTGGCGGCGATGCTCGGTCAGGAGCGCGCCGCGATCCCCGGCCAGGCCGGCGGAGCACTCGGCGGGCTGATGAGCCTCATCGACCGCGATGGCGACGGCTCGGTGGTCGACGACCTCGGGGGGATGCTCGGGAAGATGATGGGGCGTTAGGCGCGCAACAGGATCGTCACGGTGGCGTGCGGGGGCGCCGAGAAGTCGACGCCCCCCGCCGTCACCGGAAGGATCCCCACCGCCGTCTCATCGAGGCGCGCCAACCGGGCCTCCCGGAGCCCCGTCAGCTGCCATCGCCCGTCGACGGGGCGATCGAGCAGGTTGAGGCAGCGCACCACCAGCGAGCGGCCGTCCGTTCCCGGCTTGCACGCCAGGAAGGCCAGCCCCTCCCCCGTCAGGCTTGGCCCGGACACGGCCGCGGGCGGGTCGATCGCCGAGCGCCAGGTTTCCCCAACCAGCGGCAGCAGGAAGCCCTGCACCCAGGCCTCCACGCGGGCGCGCACGGCCTCGCCACGCGGACCATGCGGCAGGATGGCGAGGCACGCCTGGTACGGTCCGGCGCACTGGGCCCCGGGCGTGGCCGCGGGCCAGCCGGCGTGCCCAGGCCGCTCGGGCAAGTCGTGGCGCGAGAGTTCGCCCACCGCACGCACGAGGGTCACGGCCACGCTCCCGTCGGGGCGCGCCTCGTACTCCGCGAGCCCATCGCTCGCGACCGTCACGCCGCGATCGGTGCCGTAGAGCGAGACGTAGCGATGCAGCGGCGCCGTCGGCACCGCGCACTCGCGCGCCGCGCCAGCCACCGGCGCGCCTCCGTCAGCCGCATACGTCCGCATCACGGCGCCGAAGGCCGCATCCGCCAGCACCTCCGGCAGGCCGATCGCGCTGCGCACCACGAGCCGCACGCGGCAATCCGGCGCCGTGTTCGTCCCGTGCACGGCCAGCACCACCCCCTCGGCGTCGGCGTCGAGCCGCACGTCGACGGTGACGGTGACCGGCGTCGCCTTGTGCCGAATGACACCTCCAGTGGCCGTGGTGAGCGCGCGCGCCGGGACCACCGCCTTCATCGTCAGGCGCAACTCGCCGCGCAGCGGGCCGCGCGCGGTGCAGCGATGGCGAACGATGGTGCCCGGCCGTCGCGTCCCTGGGATCGGGGACGGCGTGTACAGGTCGCCCCGCTCCCCCTCGACCTCCAGGGCGAGGACGTCGGTGAGGGTCTGCCCGGCGGCGCTCGTCAGGCAGAGCCGTCGCTCGTCATCGAGCCAGATGCGGCATCGTCCGTTGTCGAGGGCATGGTCGCTGGCCGTCACCGGGTGCGGCGGAGAGGCGGGGCGCGATCGCCCGGTGTGGAGGGGGAGGACGCGTATCCCCAGCGGCTCCACCGCTGAAAGCCAGGCCAGCACCCGTCGTCGCTTTACGAGGAAGTCGCGCGGATAGTCGCGCGGCGACTCCTCGCGCACGTGGACGAACTCGCGCGACAGCTCCTGCGTCGCCACGGTGCCATCGCCCAGTCGCGACGATCGCACGACACGACGCGGGAGCGTCGCTCCCGCCGACGCGGGGCCCACCTGGACGCCCCCCGCCACCTCATCGATCTCCACCTCGCCGATCCCCGCGCGCGCGTGCGGCAGGGCGTTCCACACGGTGACGACCGGGCGCCACTCGTCCTCGCGTTCGCGCGCCGCGGCGGCATCGTGTCCCAGGATCGCGAGGCGCGCGCGGCGCGCGACCAGTGCCCCGGCGCGCTCCACGACCCCCAGCCGATGGTCCATCGCCTCGGCCACCGCATCGATCGAGCAACCGCACAGCGTGTCGTGCGGATGACACGACAGGAGGGTGCGCCAGAGCGAGTCGAGCGTGTGCGGCGCGGTGACGCCGTCGCGCCATGCGGCCATGGCGAGCCACGGCTCGACGCCGTGCACGAGCAGACGTTCCGCTCGCGCGTTGCGCCGCTTCTGGGCCGCGCGCGAGCCAAAGGTCCCCTGCAACGACCAGGCGTACTCGGGGGAGTGGCGCAATTCCCCCTGCACCGTCGGCAGGGCGCGTCCGGCGGCGCGGCGCTGCACCTCGTCGGCGAAGTCCTGCAAACGACCGACAGCGACCCGGGTGGGCGCCGCTGCCATGGCGAGCGCGTCGAGCGCGGCCCCCCGCCGTCGCTGTACCGCGTGGTGGTCGGCCCCATTGGGAAGGAGGACGACGCCTAACGTGCTGCGCGGCGCCAGCACGCTGTGCAGGCGCGCCCATCGCGCTTCCGCCTCGTGTGCATCGGATGGCAGCGAGGACCCCACTTCGTACCCGTCCGGCGGCAGGTGGTGGAGCAACACGCTGCTGCCGTCGTCA
>ERZ795044.636-NODE-636-length-32779-cov-14.554853_pt1 | contig 32779 bp, 29 predicted proteins | sample MGYA00375128_ERZ795044 | MGnify/ENA primary metagenome ERZ795044 (study PRJEB30173, sample SAMN05720213) | anaerobic digester metagenome | isolation source: active sludge of municipal wastewater-treating anaerobic digesters | place: USA | collected 2014-12-22 ...
CGCCTGCAATTGCTCCTGCATTGCAGGCATACCGGCCATCCATGGCCATAAAAAAACCGGGAGCCATTGGCTCCCGGTTCTGGTTTCAACGCGTTTACTGGCTTGATCAGCGCGTGGCGCGACGACGCACACCAAACAGGCCGAGCAGTGCAAGACCGGCAGCACCCAGCATCAGGCCCCACTGGCTCAGGGTCGGCAATTCGCGTGCGACCGGAGCGGGGCCGCCACCGCCACCGACGACACCAACGATCTGGAACAAGGAATCCGGGTCTACGCCACCACCGACGCCGCACGCGGCACCGCCGGCCCAATTCGTGCATCCCGACGCAAAGCCATCACCCGGGTTGCGCCAGGCATAGGGGCTGTTGCTCTGAACCGTGCGGGTAGACCAGAAGATCTGGCCGTTGCTTCCGAAGCTCTGGTTGACCGATACGGCAACCCAGTAGGTTCCTGCCGTACCGAGTACGCAAGGTGCAGGAAGGGTAATGGTAGTTGAGGCCGCACCGACGTTGGCGGGCGCGCTGGCGTAACTGCAAGCTGCCGTTGCACCCGGCAAACCAGCGGCATCCGGATAGAAATTGACGCTCGCGGTTTGCGCCGCAGGCGTACCCGTGGTCGTAACCAGGTTGACGGTATCGATGGTCCAGCCGCCCGCAGGTACGACGAAATCGTCCGCGCCTTCGCTGTCATACGCGTCATAGGCTGTCTCGAAATTCTGCACCGGGAAACCGTTGGTTCCGGGCGAATCGGTCTGGTCATACAACACCACCGAACTTCCGTTTGGTGCCGGGAACGCCGGCGTTGCCGCAGCACCCACGTGGCTGCTGACAATCGGAGCCGCAGTTGCGCTGCATACCGTGAAGGCGGCGGCAGCGATACCGGCAGCCAGTGAAGTCTTGCGAAGAATCATCGGAACCCCCAAAGGTGAGTAAAACGGATACTAGAAAACTAGGTCTTTAATCGACACCAGCCAGATTTGTCACATATATCGGCCCGGGACAGTAGCAAAGCCACCGACACAGCGCAATATTCTGTTTCGGTTCAACTTTTGCCGACCGACCCAACTGCGGTTCCCGACAGGGCATTGCGCAATGGATCAAGCGCTTGGCCATAGCGCGGAGCACGGGCAGTATCCCGGCGCATGGGCTGGCGAACCTGGGCAGCGCTGGCAGTGCGCACAACACGCTCGGCCATGTGGAAGCTGAGGCATGAGACCTCCAGCGGCAGGCCACAGAACGCCAGCAAGTCGAAAATCGCCGTTTCCGGATCGTCCACCAGGTGTTCGTAGACAGACTCCTGCGCACGCCCGGGGAACTGGCTGACCCAGTGCCGGCTCAAGCGGTCGAAGTCACGCCAATAAGCCACCACATCCTCAATGGCGTAGCTGAAGTCCTGCCCCCTGGCAAACAACTGCTGGAAGCAGGAAAAACACGTTTCCAGCGGGTCGCGTCTGCAAATCACGACACGCGCCTGCGGCAGCATGGCCATGATCGCACCCACGTATGCCCAATTCGAAAGCCCCTTGTCGGTGAACCGTGGCCGCTGTTCGCGCCAACGTGCGGTCCGATCGAGATAGGCCTGCCCAAGCCGGGCCCAGTCCTCGGGACTGGCATCGCCCACCCATCCCGGGTAGGGATGTCCTCGACGCCTTGATTCTTCTTCGATGATAGCCGGCAGATCGGGCAACTCACTGGCACCTTCCACCTGACTGTGCGCAGACAGGATCTGCTCGGTGAGGGTGGACCCGGAGCGTGGCAGGCTGACTACGAAAATCACTTCGCTTCCTTGCGCCTCAGGCGACGCAGCAGCAACCGGCTGGGCAAATGCAGCAGCAATTTGATCGATCCAGGCCGAATGCGCCTTGGCATCCCAGGTCACGCTCTTGCGCTTGAGCGCATTGGCGCTGGCGAGTGCCGCGTAGGCTTCCGCGAACTGCCCCGCATCTTCCAGCGCCTTGACTCGGGTAAAGCCCATGGCGATGCGGTCTTCATCGGACAACTCCCCGGAGTTGATCAGCTTCGCCAACTGCGCAGATTCGTCCTCGGTAAAACGCACCGTCTTGAGATTGGCCAGGGCAAACCAGGCTTGGCCATTGCCAGGATTCCTTTTCAATACCGTGCGATAGCACTGCGCGGCGGCATCAATCTCGCCCAGTCCCTTGCATGCGTCCCCGAGCACCATGCGCGCCGCAGCATGGCCAGGTTCGAGTTCCAGGCTGCGCTGCAAGGCGACCTTGGCATCTTCGATGCGCGCCTGGGACTTGAGCGTCTTGCCGAGGTTGTACCAGACCGCAGCCAGACCAGGTTGCAACTCGCTGGCGCGCTCGAATGCCTTGATCGCTTCAATGGCATCGCCATCGGCGCGCAGCGCGCTGCCGAGATTGTTGAGCGTCATCGCATCGTCGGGATGCAAAGCCAGTCCATTGCGCAACGTGGTGACTGCCTCCGCGTAGCGGCCCTGCAGATGACAGAGCACACCACGCAGGCGAATGACCTCGACGTGTTGCGGCGCCAGGGCCATGGCGGCAACCAGCGCACGTTCTGCCTCACGCAGCCTGCGCGCGGAAATGGCATCCGCGGCATTCTCCAGGAATCGAACCACCGTGGCTGGCAAGCCGGCAACGCGCGCGCGCCAAGCCCTGTCGCGAGCGCCTGAACCGACTGGACCCGGCTGCTTGCCGGAACGCTTGCTCTGGGTCTTACTCAAATTGCCAACTCTCGCTCGGCCTACAACCCGCGAGCGTACCCGATAACTGCGCTCTGGCTAACTGGCGTCAGTCAAACCCGCTGGCAAACAGCTGCGGCACCACGCGGATCGAACCCATCATGCCGCCGCCGAAATGCACGTCGCAAAAGAAGGGGAATTCACCGTTGCCGAACCAGAGGCGCTCGGCTTCCTGACCACTGTTGATGGACCCGATCGGACTGAGAGGATCGATGGTTGCCACCCCTTCGACTACGGTGCCGCCAAACAGCGGGTGCATGCCGAAATTCGGCAGGGCGCGAAATCGGATGAGCGTACCTTCGCTGATGGTGACGCAGCGAGGGCGGTAGAGGAGCGGATTGCTCATGTTGTCGTTGGCGATGCTGATCTCCGCCCGACCGGTTCGATCGACGAATTCGGCGTCTTCCAGGCAGCTGTTCAAGGCCATCGCGGGGTGCGACCACAGCCCGATTGTGAGCAGAAGGTTAAGCATGATCGAAACGAAATTGTTCCTTTTCATGCTGTGACTTCCACCACAATGCAGGTCAAGCGAACACAGTAGTTTCGCGCCCCACGGGGTGACATCAATTCTGGGGTTCTCATGAATAACCTGACCATCCGGATTCTCGTCGGCACCACTTTACTCGCCGGCGCATCTGGCGTGTGGGGGGCTGATCACGTCTTCGACGCCGGTTTCGATCATCGCAGCGAAGGCCCGTACAGCTCAGGGGACGCGCAGCGCTTCCTGACCCAGGCCACGCTGGGGCCAAGCATGGCGCGGATCGCCAACCTGGAATCCATCGGCTTCAACGCCTGGTTTTCGCAACAACTGGCTGCGCCGGCTTCCCACCACCGACCGTACCTGGAGGCGCGTGAAGCCGCTGGCGATGACGTCTACCAGAACATCCGTCAGGAGGCGTGGTTCCAATTCGCCATCCAGGCGCCGGATCAGTTGCGCCAGCGCGTGGCCTTTGCACTCAGCGAGATTCTGGTGGTTTCCGATCAAAGCGGCGCCATCGAAGGTGAGCCCATACCAATGGCTCAGTACTACGACCTTCTGGTGGATGGCGCATTCGGAAACTATCGCAACCTGCTCGAGCAGGTGACGCTGAGCCCGGTAATGGGCCACTACCTGTCGATGTTCAAGAACCGAAAACCCGATCCTGAAGAGAACATCCGCCCCGACGAGAACTATGCACGCGAAATCATGCAACTGTTCTCGATCGGCCTCGTGCAGTTGAACCAGAACGGGACCGTGATCACTTCCGGGGGCCAACCGGTGCCCACCTACAACCAGGACACCATCCGCGGATTCGCCCACGTGTTTACCGGCTGGAACTGGGCCAATTGCCCCAGTTCGCAGCCCATGGAATGGTGGGAATTCGAGTATTGCCCCCCCGGTCCCGTGGACTGGCCCGATCCGGGCTGGGATGCGTACTGGTTGGAACCGATGGAGTCATACGACGATTTCCATGCCAGCGAGGAAAGCAAGCAGCTGCTGATTTACCCAGGCGTTTCCCTGGCAGGCGGGATTCTTCCCGCTGGCGGCACCGCGCAGACGGATCTGCAAGCTGCGCTTGACAACATCTTCAATCATCCGAACGTTGCCCCGTTCATTGCGCAACATCTGATCAAGCGGCTGGTGACCAGCAATCCCAGCCCTGCCTACGTCGGCCGCGTGGCAACGATGTTCAACAACAATGGCAGCGGTGTGCGCGGCGATCTTGCTGCCACCGTGCGTGCGGTGCTGATGGACAGCGAAGCACGCACCGTGCAGCCGCTTGCCAGCAATTCCGGCAAGCTGCGCGAGCCACTGCTGCGACTGACCCAGCTTTGGCGTGCGTTCGATGGTCGCGCGGACGATGGCCGCTTCCGTGAGTGGTACATCTACTACTACTTTGCCCAGGCGCCGCTCAGCTCGCCCACGGTGTTCAATTTCTTCCTGCCGAGCTACCAGCCTCCCGGTGAACTGTCCACGCTTGGCTTGATCGCACCGGAATTCCAGATCACCACCGACACTACCGTGGCCAGCGTGGCCAACATCCTGGCAGACAAGGTGTTCTGGGCCTGGCGAGGCAACGATGACGTGGGCCCTGAAGACATCGTGGTTGACCTGGAACCCGAACTGGCATTGGCCAACGATCCAGCGCGCCTTGTCGATCGCTACGACCTGCTGCTCATGGGCCACACCATGTCCAACTCGATGTACAACACGTTGGTCACCTATCTGCAAAGCCTGCCTGCCTCGGACAACGATGAGCGCAGGCAACGTGTGCAGGAAGCGATCTGGTTGATCCAGTCTTCCCCTGAATATTCGATCGAACGGTGATGCCATGAAAAGACGCGATTTCATCCAGCGCGCCCTGTGCGCCACGGCTTCATCGGCGATGTTCAGCAGTTTCGCCGGCAAATTGTCCATTGCCCATGCCGCTGCTTCTCCACGCTATCTGCTGGGCACCGGCTACCGGGCCTTGGTATGCGTGTACCTGTACGGTGGCAACGACGCCTTCAACATGATGGTGCCGACCAGCACAGCGGGTTACGCGCAGTATCAGGAAGCCCGCGGAGACCTTGCCATACCGCAGGCCAGCTTGCTTGCGCTCAATCCGGCCTCTCCGCCCGCGGGCGGCGGTACCTTTGGCATGACACCGGCGATGCCACTGCTGCGCAACCTGTTCAACCAGACGCAATCCCCCTTGGCCATTGCCTCCAACGTGGGTGCGCTTCTCTATCCAATCACCAAAGCCGAGTACCAGGCCGGCAGCGTACCGACACCGGCCCAGCTGTTTTCGCACAGCGATCAAAGCGTGGTCTGGCAGCAAACCCGGGCCGACGCACCGGATCGACGCGGCTGGGGCGGCCGATTGGCCGACATGTTTTACGCCTCCAACACAAACCAGCAGTTGTCGATGAATATTTCCATCGACGGAGAAAATGTGTTCCAGGCAGGTGACGAAGTCATTCCCTACTTCGTCGGCCAGGGTGGCGCCGAAGGTATCTGGTATGTCGAGCCTTGGCAGGCAGATCGACGCGCCGCATTCATCGCCCTGCGCGATGCGGCCCATGGCAATGCGTTGCAGCGCCAGTTTGCCAGCGTGGTGCGCCGATCCATGAACAACCAGGTCATGGTCAATGGTGCGCTTGAGGGCGAGACACCGTTGACCACGACCTTCCCGGACACCCATCTGGGTCGCCAGTTGCAAATGGTGGCGCGCCTGATCCATGTGCGTAACACCCTGCAGATGCAACGACAGATCTTCTTCGTCGGGCTCGGTGGATTCGACACCCACGACAATCAACTGGCAGATCAGGCCGAGCAGCTCACCGAACTGGATGGCGCGCTTGCCGCGTTTTATGCAGCCACCTCGGAAATGGGCGTGGCCAACGGAGTGACCACATTCACCGCTTCGGAATTTGGCCGCACCACCAGCATCAATGGCGATGGCACTGACCATGGCTGGGGCAGTCATCACCTGATCCTGGGTGGCGCGGTCAACGGCCGTCGCATCTACGGCAGGCCACCCGACCTGTCCGTGGGTGGTCCGGACGATGCTGATTGGGGACAGATCATTCCGACCACATCGGTGGACCAGTACGCGGCCACCATTGCCCGCTGGTACGGCGTGTCACCGGGCGACATGAGCACCGTGTTTCCGAACATCGGTCGCTTTGCAACGCCGGATCTGGGTTTCATGGGCGCACCTTGAGCGATGGCTGATAACCGGGCTGCTCATCATGGGCGGCCCGGAGGATCTGGCAATCAGATCAGGAACAGCGTCGCCAGCCCAAGGAAAATGAAGAATCCGCCGCTGTCGGTGAGTGCCGTGATCATCACGCTCGCGCCCATGGCCGGGTCGCGGTCAAAACGCATCAAGGTCATCGGGATCAGCACGCCCATCAGCGCCGCGAGCAGCAGGTTGAGGGTCATCGCCGCGGTCATCACGGCACCCAGCGCCGCACTGCCGTAGAGTGCCCAGGCGACCATGCCGATCACGCCGCCCCAGATCAGGCCGTTGAGCACGGCCACGCCGACTTCCTTGCGCAACAGCCGTCGTGCACCGGCTGGACTCAGCTGACCGAGTGCCAGCGCGCGCACGATCATGGTGATGGTCTGGTTGCCCGAATTGCCGCCGATGCCGGCGACGATCGGCATCAGGGCTGCCAGCGCCACCAGTTTCTCGATGGAACCTTCGAACATGCCGATCACGCGCGAGGCAATGAAGGCGGTCACCAGGTTGATGGCCAGCCAGGTCCAGCGGTTGCGCAGGGATTTCCAGACCGAGGCGAAGATGTCCTCGTCCTCGCGCAAACCGCCACGACTCAGGGTTTCGGCATCGCTTTCCTCGCGGATGACGTCGACCATCGCATCGATGGTGAGTCGGCCGATGAGTCGATGGTCCGCATCGACCACCGGCGCAGAGACCAGGTCATAGCGCTCGAACGCCTGCGCGGTCTCGGCCACATCCTCCTCCGGCTGGAAGGTGTTGGCATCGACGGCCATGACCTCGCTGACCATGCGCGCCGGATCGTTGACCAGCAGCCATTTCAAGGGCAGCACGCCGGTCAGCACGTTCTCGCTGTTGACCACGAACAGCTTGTCGGTCTGCTCGGGGATTTCCTTGAGGAAACGCAAGTAGCGCAGCACGACTTCGAGAGCCACGTCCTCGCGGATCGTGATCATCTCGAAATCCATGATCGCGCCGACCTGGTCGTCTTCCCAGGACATCGCCGAACGCAATTGCTCGCGTTCGGGCGCGTCCATGCGCTGCATCAGTTCATGGACGACATCGTCGGGCAGGTCTTCGGCAAGGTCCGCCAGCTCGTCGGCATCCATCTGCTCGGCGGCCGCGAGGATTTCCGGCGCATCCATGTCCGCCAGCAGGCTTTCGCGGACCGCGTCGGAAACCTCCAGCAGGATCTCGCCATCGCGATCAGACTTGACCAGGTGCCAGACGCTGAGTCTGCCTTCCGGCGGCAGCGCATCGAGAATGTGGGCGACGTCGGCCGGATGCAGGGCGTCGATTTCACGCTGCAGGTCGGCCAGATTCTGCTTGAGCACCAGGGCGCCAGCCGGGTCACCGCCGGCGCCATCATCGGTTTCTGCCAGTTCCTCGATCTGACGCCGACGCTCCAGCATCTCGCTGACGCGCGCAAGATGCCCTTGCAGCGGCGTGCTCGGTCGATTGCTGGTTTCGATTTCGGTCATCATGCGCTCGCATTCCGCCATGCGCGCGCATGGCAAGAGTCAGGTCGGAATGTCGCTGGTTCGTTGTCGCGGCATAGCGGAGGTTGCAAGATCCAGTCGAGTCAAACCGCGTTTGGCCGGGCGGTGGTTCCCACACGCAAGGGGCCTGCGCGGCAAGCGGCGCAATGATACGCCGCGATTGATTTCCTGTCGCCTCGAAGTGCGCAGTTGCGCGAAGAAATGACGGCCCTCAGCGCGGGCTCATGGTGCGGGATTCGTTACGCTGGCGAACCTGCTCGCCCATCCACGACAGGCCGAGGCAGCCTGCCAGCAACAGTACCCAGCTTCCGCTTGATGGTCCCAGCTTGCCGAAGGCGGCGGGAATCGCGGAAAACCAGTTGCCACCGTAGATGATTGCCGAGGCCAGCGCCGAAAGTCCAAGGACCAGGCCCAAGGCAATCAACATGCGGTTCTCCATCGGTGAATCCGCTCCAGCGGCCGACGCACGGGCCGCCGCAAGTCGCGCCACCCGCGCGGCAAAATCATCCGACAGACCGACCGCCATCGGCTCGCGCAAGGCACGCACGATCGGCACATAGCCCGCGCTCAACGGGTCCAGATCAAGCAGGACGTTTCCTGCGCGCTCGGCTTTTGCAGCCAGCTCCTGGGCCTGCCATTCACGTTCATCGGTATTCATGCGGCTACTCCCATGGATTCGCCCAACGCATCCCGCAATTGTTTGCGTGAACGAAACAGATGGCTCTTGATGGTGCCTTCGGCGAGGCCGGTGACGAGCGAAATCTCGCCGATCGGCAGCTCCTCAAGATGATAGAGGGTGAGGATGGTGCGTTGCATGGGCGGCAAGCATTCGATGGCCGCATGCAGGTGGGCTGCCGACTGGCTCTCGATGCTTGCCGATTCGATATCGAAATCGTCGCGCGCCTGCTCCAGCAGGGAATTGCCGTCGGCTTCCGAAGGTTCCGCGATCGGGATGCGCTTGCGCTCCAGATGTCGCTTGGCCACCGAATAGGCCACCTGCGCAATCCATGACTTCAATGCGCTTTCGCTGCGATATTGATGCAGGTACTGGTGCACGCGCAGGAAGGTTTCCTGGCACAGGTCCTGGGTATCTTCGGCATGCCGGACCATGCGATGGATCACATGCCAGCACAGCTTCTGGTACCGGGTGACCAGGCGCTCGAAGGCGCCCGGCCTGCCGGCAAGCACCTCGTCGACCAGGGCCTGGTCATCGGCAAGCGTGTGGGAATCCGCATCCATGGCCCATGAGATACGCCCGTTGCCGATCCGGTTGCAAGTGCCTACAGCCTGCAACCGGCGACAATATCCCCGTATCTCCTGTTTCGCACCCGACGTGCCAACGAGAACCGACCATGGACAATTTTGATTACCTCATCCCGATAACCCTGTTTGTCTGCATCGCCTATGCCATCAAGGCCGTGGTGGATGCCCGCGTACGCAAGCAACTGGTGGCCTCCAATGTCTCCCAGGAGCTGATTTCCTCGATCATCAAGGCCGATGAGACGCGCCGACGCCATGCCACCCTGCGCTGGGGTGCCATCCTGATCATCCTCGCCATCGCCTTTGCCGTGATGGAGGCCTTCAACTGGCGCCACCTCACGCCCGGCGTGGTGGCCCTGCTGCTGGGAGCCACCGGCGTCGGCAACCTGGTTGCCTACACGCTTTCGCGCAAACTCCCGGACTGACCGCAAGCAATCAAACCCGGCAAACAAAAAGGCAGCCCCCATGGGCTGCCTTTTTTCGTTCGCCAGGACGAACAACTGTTGACTAGGGAAACTCTGATTAACCTTAGTTCTCGTCGTCCCCGCGAAGGCTGACTGCGCAGGAAGGATGCCGAAGCGAACATCGGCGCAGCCGATAACCCAAGGGCGAGCCGTCGATGCGACGAGTCAACCCAGTGACTTTTTTACAACCTGTTGAAGGACAACGACACTGGATCCCGGATATCGCTTCGCGATTCCGGGATGACGAGAAAAATCAGAGTTCCCCTAGAACGGAATATCGTCGTCAGCAAATCCGTCATCCGGCATGGGCGCAGCAGCCGTGCGTTGCGGGACCGCCTGCGGACCGCGCGGCGTGCCACGCTCCATGCGCTGGCCACCATCTCGGTTTCCACCGCCTTCGCCGCCGCCACCCAGCATCTGCATTTCGTTGGCGATGATGTCGGTGCTGTAGCGCTGGATGCCTTCCTTGTCGGTGTACTTGTCGGTGCGCAGCGAACCTTCGATGTAGACCTGACGGCCCTTCTTCAGGTACTCACCGGCAATCTCGGCAAGACGGCCGAACATCTTCACCCGATGCCATTCCGTGCGTTCCTGCTGCTCGCCGGTTTGCTTGTCCTTCCAGTTCTCGGAGGTGGCGACACTCAGCGTGCACACGGCGGTACCGCCACCGGTGTACTTGACCTCGGGATCACCACCCAGATTGCCCACCAGAATCACCTTGTTGACGCCCCTTGCCATTGCCTTGCTCCTCAAATTTCAAGTCGACCTGCGAACTGCCGGACATCGCCGGATATCGCCGCCAGCCAGTGTGTCCGCGGAAAACCGGAATCGAGATGATACATGCACGCGCGCCGGGAAGCGGGCATGCACAACCCGGCGATGCCATCGAACGGCCTCCGGTGCCCGCTATACTCCGCGCATCCGCATGGGGAAACTCCCTTGAGCTCTGCTTCCAGCATCGACCGCCAGACCATTCACGGCTTCAACGACGTCCAGGCCCTGGCGGGCCCCGACATGGCGGCGGTCAATGCCCTGATCCGCAGCCGCCTGGCGTCCGACGTGGTGCTGATCAACCAGATTTCCGAACACATCATCGGCAGCGGCGGCAAGCGCCTGCGGCCGATGCTGCACCTGCTGGCCGCCCATGCCAGCGGCTACCGCGGCCACCACCACATTCCGCTGGCCGCGCTGATCGAATTCATCCATACCTCGACCTTGCTGCACGACGATGTGGTGGACGAATCGGACCTGCGGCGCGGACGCAAGACGGCAAACGCGCTGTGGGGCAATGCCGCCAGCGTGCTGGTGGGCGATTTCCTGTATTCGCGCTCCTTCCAGATGATGGTCGAGCTGGATGACATGCGCATCATGCGCATCCTTGCCGATACCACCAACCGCATTGCCGAAGGCGAGGTGCTGCAACTGCTCAACATCGGCAACGCCGATGCCACCGAACAGGCTTGCCTCGACGTGATCGAACGCAAGACCGCCGTGCTGTTCTCGGCCGCAACCCGCCTCGGCGCGGTCCTTGCCGGCTTGCCGCGCCACCAGGAAGAAGCACTCGCCCGCTATGGCCTTGATCTCGGCTTCGCGTTCCAGATTGCCGACGACATGCTCGACTATGTCTCCGACGCGGGCACGCTCGGCAAGAACATCGGCGACGACCTTGCCGAAGGCAAGCCGACCTTGCCGCTGATCCACGCCATTGCCAACAGTCCTCCAGCGCAAGCCGCCAGCCTGCGCCGCGCGATTGAATCCGGCGGCCTCGATTCGCTCGAACACATTGTTTCGGCAATCCGCGATTCCGGCGCCATCGAATTCACCCTCGCCCACGCGCGTCGCTACGCGGAATCGGCAAAGCTCGCCTTGAACGACCTGCCCGACAGTTCGGCACGCGAAGCCTTGCTCTTCCTCGCCGACTACGCCGTCGAACGCTCGCTCTGAATCAACCTTCGCCGAGGCGCTGCATGCGGTAGCTGCCATCCAGCACCCGCTGGACCCAGGGCTGGTGCGCAAGGTACCAATCCACGGTGCGGGCCAGGCCGGATTCAAAGGATTCGCTCTGCCGCCAACCCAGTTCGCGCTTGATCTTCGATGCATCGATCGCGTAACGCCGGTCATGGCCAGGGCGGTCCTTGACGAAGCGGATGAGGGACTCACGCCTGCGCCCATCGGCGAGTGGCTTGCGCTCATCCAGCAATGCACACAGTGACTTCACCACCTGGATGTTCTCGCGTTCGGCATCGCCGCCCACGTTGTACACCTCGCCGACGCGGCCGATTTCGAGCACGCGCAGGATGGCCCTGCAGTGGTCGCGCACATACAGCCAGTCGCGCACGTTGCGGCCATCGCCGTACACCGGCAAGTCTTCGCCAGCGAGCGCCTTCTGGATCACCAGCGGGATCAGCTTCTCGGGAAACTGGCAAGGCCCGTAGTTGTTTGAACAGTTCGTGGTCAACACCGGCAAGCCGTAGGTGTGGTGAAACGCGCGCACCAGATGGTCCGAGGCCGCCTTGCTGGCCGAGTACGGCGAATTGGGCTGATACGGCGATTCTTCGCTGAAGCGACCCACCGGCCCGAGCGAGCCATACACCTCGTCGGTTGAAACATGCAGGAAGCGGAATGCATCCTGGCCGTCGATTGCCAGGCCACGCCAATGCGCCAGCGCGCACTCAAGCAGGGTCAGGGTGCCCACCACATTGGTCTGCACGAAGGCCGCCGGTCCGTCGATGGAACGATCCACATGCGATTCGGCGGCAAAATTGACGATGGCCACCGGCTGGTGCTCGGCCAGAATGGCCTGCACCCGTTCGCGATCCCCGATATCCCCGTGCTCAAAACGATAGGCGGGATGATCGGCGACACCGGCCAGGGTTTCCAGATTTCCGGCGTAGGTCAATGCGTCCAGATTGACGACGCGATAACCACCCAGCTCCAGCACATCGAGCACGAAATTGCTGCCGATGAAACCGGCTCCGCCGGTAACGAGAAGGGTTTTCATGAAACAGGGAAGTCCTTAGGTGTTAGGGTGCCCACCACGCGGAGCACTTCATCGCATCATGCTAACGTGAGCTTGCCGCCAACGCGAACCCAAACCTTTGTCTGACTGCTTCATTCATCGATAAACTGAAGTTTTGACGCAATGCGCGCCACCTGCCCCGCCACTCAAGGGCAAAGGACACAGGAAAACCCGGTGACCCGACCTTCCGTTTCCCGCTGGCTTTGTGCCGTCACCTGCCTGTTCGGCATCACGATGGTCAGCTCGATTCAAGCACAGGTAATCTGGGCCAATCCGTGGACCTACCAAAGTACCCTGCAATTCGACGTGCCCGATCATGGAGCCACATTCAAGGCAGATGGTGGCGCCATCGTCAGTTCACTGTCTTCCCACCTTCAGCTGCTGCAGATCGGACCCAATGGCGAAAAGCACTGGGACGCCAGCCTATATGCCTATGCTTCCGGTGGATTCGACTATTCATTTTCACGACCCGGCCCCCATTTGCCCCTGGAAAACAACGGCGCGGTGATATCGGTACCTTCGGACTATCATTCTTACCAATTCCTGACGCACCTGGACGGCAGCGGGAACATCCTCTGGTCACGCGAGGCCGCCGCTTCCTGGCTGGTCCGATATGGCAATAACCAGATTGCCTACGCGGGCTGCAACTCGCTTACCCTGGCTGATTTGGCCAGCGGCAACGTGCTCTGGCAACGCAGTTTTCAGCTGTCGGCAAACTGCGCGCCAATGAGCGGCGCGCTGGATGCTTCCGGCAACATCGTGGCCGAGTTCCCGCTGCATGCGGGTAACTCGGATGGCTACCGCCTGGCAAAATTCCAGGCCAACGGAACCGAGCTTTGGAGCGTCATCGATGCCACGGCAGGCGACAGCTCCATTGTCGGCATCGGCGGAACCACGCTCTATTTGCAGACGCCCACGGAACTGATCGCCCTGGATGCGAACAACGGCAGCGAAATCTGGAGCGCGGCGATTTCCGAAGATGCGAGGTTCGTTCTTTCGGCAGATGCTCCCATTGAGCCGATCATGCTTGTTGCCGATACTTCCGGATCGATTGCCCGCTTCATTGCAGCGAATGGCGATATTCGCTGGTCCGTACCCACCGGTGATTGTCCATTCTGTTTGCCGGCGTTCACGGCACCGGGCAGCTTTGTCTACTCCAGTCGGCAGGATGTGACGCGTATCGATTCCAGCACTGGCGCGCAGGTCTGGAGCACACCCTTGCCGCAGACCGACACGCAGGGCTCACCGCTGTACTGGTACGAATTCGGCGGACTGGCGAACAACCGCTTCCTCGGCGTGTGCGGCGCAAAAACCGTTGGTATCCATGCGCGTTTTCTGCCTGTCGACTTCGCCAGCGGAACCCTGCTCCCGGAACTGCTTTCACCCTCGATGGACTACGGCGCAATGGGCATGAGTGCCGCGGATGGCGATGATGTCTTTGATGTTGCGCAGGGAGCGACAGAAAGCGTCGACCCGATTCGTTTGCGTCGAGCCGACGCCAGTACAGGAGTCATGGCCTGGGAGAACGTGGAGACCGTCCTTCCAGCACCGCTTGCCGACCTTGGCTATCGGCAAGATTCGAAGGGTGCAATGCTGGCAGTCGGTACCGATGAAGTTGCCACGTCGACGACCTGGAGCAGACCCGGCTCCGTCACATTCGGATCATTCGAATTGGGCCAGGTATCGGCACATGAGCGTACAACCGGCGCGCAGCGCTGGAGTGTCGTACTGGGAGATGCGGTGCAAGGCATGACAGACATTTCCAGCCCCGCATTCGACAGCGTCGGCAATGTTTTTGTAACCATGACCGCCTACCGACCCTGCGGATTTGTAGGCGAATACTGTGGCTTTCAGGCCCTCTACAAACTTGCAGGTGACACAGGCAACATCCTCTGGCACCTCGAAAGTGGCGATTACTCACCCTATACACCCCCGTTTCCCCAGATTCATACCCTTCCGCTCGAGGTTTTCAACGACGACATCGTCATCAAGGATCGCTTTCCTGGAGCAAGCCATGCCCTTGCCAGGCTGTCCGGTGTCGATGGCTCGCGGGTCTGGTCAACGGACGTGTTTTCCGGCGGCAGCTCCGACCTGTATTTTTATCGCCAGGATGCAGGTCACATCATCGCTTCCGCTCAAGGGCAGTCGGCACGGGTGGATCTCCCCACCGGGGCCACGTTGTGGACCGCATCGTTTATGGAGCCTGCCTGCCAGCAATCCTGTTACCAGTATGCGCAACTCGTGCTTGCCAATGGCGACCGGCTTTTGGTGGGCGAGGGCGACTCCAAGCCCAGAATCCTCCGCGAGCACAACGACGGCAGCGGAACCCTGGAATCATGGACGCTGGAACCCAATGATCCGCAGCTGCGTTCATTGGTTCATTCCGCCGGAGCGACGCCATCCGGCAGCGTGAAGCTCGTGATGTCACGCATTGATCGCAAGACACCGGGGGCCATTTCCATTCTGGCCGGGTTTGATCCCGTCACAGGCAATCTGAACAGCCAGCAAGTGATTACCTTGCGCCCCATGGATACAACTTCGGAAAGCCTGGGCAAGGATCTGCTCGCCTTCCCCGCCGAGAATCGCATGCTCTTCCGCGCCCGTGATCTCGGCGAAGCGCATGCCTACTCCAACGGTTCCGGCCTGCTCGACACTACTATCACCGCGCATGGTGATTTCACCCTGGCAATCACAGCCGATACCGACCCCGTTCAAATCGGGCAAAGCGTGGGTTTCCAGATCGTGGCGACCTACAACGGTGACCAAGCCATCAGCGGGGCAAAGCTGAACGTGGGGACCCATGTACGCCAAGGCGGGCTGAGCAATCTCGGTTGCAGCACGCAGTCGGCAAGCAACTGCGTGCTGGATGATCGCTCCGGCAATGTCCACGCCAGCTTCGACATCCAACCGGGCGGCTCGATCGAGATCAATGGCCAGATGCGGATCGTCGAAAACCGTGCCGATGACTATTTCGGCGGCGTGGTTGCAGGCCCAACCAGTCTCAGCGAGCCGGATACGCTGAACAATTTTTCGCGAGTAAAAATCGTGCGCTCGTTGTTTACAGATGGCTTTGATTGAGGGAGAACGAGCTCAGGTTTCCTGCGCGTCCGCGCTTCGTATTGCGTAGAAGCCCCGCACGTAATCATCGAAGCGACCGGCCTCAATCGCCTCGCGCAATTCCCGCATCAGGTTCTGGTAGTGATGCAGGTTGTGGATGGTGGCGAGCTGGCTGGCGAGAATCTCGCCACAACGGTCCAGGTGGCGCAGGTAGGCACGGCTGAAGCCCGAGGCACAGGTGTAGCAGGTACAGCCTTCCTCGATGACACAGGTGTCGCGGGCATACTTCGCATTGCGGATGCGCAGGGTGCCCTGGCGGGTGAACAGGAAGCCGTTGCGCGCATTGCGCGTGGGCATCACGCAGTCGAACATGTCCACGCCACGGCGCACCGCCTCGACGATGTCTTCGGGCCGGCCCACACCCATCAGGTAACGCGGTTTGTCATTTGGCAGCAGCGGCTCGACCATTTCCAGGGTTTGGTTGCGCTCATGCTCGGGTTCTCCAACGGCGAGGCCACCAATGGCATAGCCATCAAAGCCGATTTCGATCAAGCCTTCGGCAGAGCGCTTGCGCAAATCCGGGTACACCGAACCTTGCACGATGCCGAACAGCGCATTGCGATTGCCCAGCACATCGAAGCCCTCGCGTGAGCGTTTCGCCCAGCGCAGACTCAGTTCCATCGACTCGCGCGCCACCGCTTCGGTCGCCGGATACGGCGTGCATTCGTCGAAGATCATGGCGATGTCGGAATCCAGCACATGCTGGATGCGCATGGATTCCTCTGGACTCAGGAACACCTTCGATCCATCCACCGGCGAAGCAAAGGTCACGCCCTGCTCGCTGATCTTGCGCTTGTGCGCCAGCGAGAACACCTGGAAGCCGCCGGAGTCGGTGAGTATGGGCTTGTCCCAACCGATGAAACGGTGCAAGCCGCCAAAGTCACCGATGATGTCCAGACCCGGACGCAGGAACAGGTGAAAGGTGTTGCCGAGAATGATCTCCGCGCCAATTTCCTTGATGTCGCGCGGCGTCATCGCCTTGACCGTACCATAGGTCCCCACCGGCATGAACGCCGGCGTCTCGATGCTGCCGCGATCGAAAATCAGGCGACCGCGGCGGGCTTGTTTGTCGGTGGCGAGGAGATGGAAGTGCATGGAGTGCCGAGAATGGAGAATGGGGAATGGAGAATCGGGAAAGCGGGCACAGGCGAGAGGGTTGATCTTTTGTTCTTGCGTTGACTATTCCCCATTCTCTATTCCCGATTCCCGGCCCTTCGGGCCGGGCCACACCAGCATCGCATCGCCATAGGAGAAGAAGCGATAGCGTTGCTCAACGGCGTGGCGATAGGCGTCCAGGGTGCGTTGGTGGCCGGCGAAGGCGGACACCAGCATCAGCAGGGTGGATTCGGGCAAATGGAAGTTGGTCAACAGACCGTCGATGCTGGTGATTCGATAGCCGGGAAAAATGAAGATGCGGGTTTCACCGGCGAATGGCTTCAGCTCGCCTTCCCTGCTTGCGCTTTCCAGCGCGCGCACCACGGTGGTTCCCACCGCGATGACGCGACCGCCGCGCGCGCGGGCGTGGCGGACCTTGTCCACCAGCTCCGCACCCACGTTGAGCCATTCGCGGTGCATGACATGGTCTTCCAGCTTTTCCGCACGCATCGGCTGGAACGTACCAGCGCCGACATGCAGGGTGATGTGCGCGGAATCGATGCCACGCGCGGCCAGTTCCGCCAGCAAGTCAGCATCAAAATGCAGCCCGGCGGTGGGTGCGGCCACCGCGCCGGGTTCACGCGCAAACACGGTTTGATAGCGGTCCTCATCCAGCGACCCGGCTTCGCGCTGGATGTACGGCGGCAACGGCATGCTGCCCAAACGCGGCAACAAGCGTTCCAGTGGATCCGTGGATTCGAAGCGAAGGCGGAAGAATTCGCCCTCGCGGCCGAGAACCCGCGCGATCGAGCCATCGCCAAGGATGATCGCGGCACCCTCGCGTGGGTTCTTGCTCACACCAAGCTGCGCGCTGGCCTCATGCGATCCGGTCACCCGCTCGATCAGGATTTCAACCGCGCCACCGGATTCCTTGCGCCCGTACAGGCGCGCCGGCAACACGCGGGTATCGTTGAACACCAGCAGGTCGCCTGCGCGAAGCAAGGCCGGGAGTTCCCGCATCTGGCGATCTTGCGGAGCAGACGCGTGCGCAGCCAACAACAGCAGTCGACTGGCACTGCGCTGTGCCAGCGGTTGCTGCGCGATCAACTCGTTCGGCAGGTCAAAATGGAAATCCGATTTCTTCACGGCGCGGCGGTCCAACTCGGGGGCGCATTGTAGCCGACCTCCATTTCCGGCCGACTCGGCAGATATGGTCCGAGCGTCGCGGCATCCAACTTGAGTGCCGTGCATCCGGCGACGTCAAATCACGTCACTGGGTCCCGGCCTGCGCCGGGACGACGGCGCACTGGCTGTTGCTCTGAATCAGAGCCAACCTTTCTGCCGCGCCAGTCGAAACGCTTCGATGCGGTTGCCCACGCCCAACTTGCCGATGGCCTCGGACAGGTAATTGCGCACGGTTCCCTGCGAGAGGTTCAACTGACCGGCAATCTCTCCGGCGCTTCGACCCTCGCCCGCCAGCCGCAACACCTGGCGCTCGCGGTCATTCAAGGGATCGGCTTCCGACCAGGCATCGAGCGCCAATTGTGGATCGATGGAACGACCACCGCGATGCACCTTGCGCAAGGCTTCGGCCAGATTCTCGGCGGGCGCGTCCTTGAGCAGGTACCCGGCCACCCCGGCATCCAGGGCGCGGCGCAGGAAACCGGGACGCGCAAAGGTGGTCACGATCACCACCTTGGTCGTCATTTCATGGCGCTGGATGCGCTGGGCCAACTCCAGTCCGGTCAAGCTGGGCATCTCGATGTCGGTCACAAGAACATCGGGCTTGAGGCGCTGTACGTCTCGCCACGCAGTCTCCCCATCCGCCGCCGCCCCCACAACTTCGATGTCGCTTTCCAGGCCCAGCAAAGCCGACAGCGCACCAAGCACCATGGCCTGGTCTTCCGCGAGCAGCACTCGAATCATCGTTTCAGGATTCTCTGGCGATTCCCGCGCGTCGAACGATTCAACGCGGCGCCACCGAATGATGCACAGGCGGCGCATTCACTGGCAATGACTGTTCGGCAAGTGGCAGAAGGATATCCAGGCGTGTGCCGGTGCTGCGTGAGGAATCGATGCGGAATTGCCCATCCAGCGCGTTCACGCGCTCGCGGATTCCGGTCAGTCCGTTGCCTGCGCGCAGGTCCCCCCCGTTGCCGTCATCTTCGATGCGAAGGTGCATCTGTTCGCGCAACGCGACCAGCTCGACCCTGGCTTTCGTGGCACGCGCATGACGCTGGATGTTGGTGACCGCTTCGCGCACAACCAGCGACAGCGCGGTTTCCTGTTCGGTGGAGAGCTCTACATCGGCCAGTGCATAGGAGAACGAGACGCCGGCCGATTCCAGCAGTTGGCGTGCAGCGGCAAGTTCGGTGGAAAGACCGGCAGCGCGAATTCCGGTTACCGCATGGCGCACTTGCGACAAGGCATCCCTGGCCACGCGCGTCACGTCGTCGATTTCGCGGCGCGCGGCGCTCGCATCCCGCTCGAACAGTTTGCCGGCGAGTTCGGATTTCAATGCGATCAGGGACAGGGTGTGGCCGAGCAGGTCATGCAGGTCACGACCGATGCGCTCGCGCTCGGCCAGCGCGGCAAGGCGGCGAACCTCGTCATGCGACAGCCTGAGTGCCGCCGCCTTGCGATGATGCTCGATCTGGTAGTGGCTGCCGAAAAAAACCGCGAGCGCGATGATCAGGGTAATTCCGAACAAGAAAACCGGAAAGCCGAGCAGCAGGATTTCCAGCAGAAACGTCGCCAGCAGCAGGCAGACCAGGCTCAAGCGCTGCCACAAGCTGGCATGGATGAACGCCGCCGCGGCGACCGCATAGATCATGTAGGTGTTGGAGAAGCCGTTGTACGGCAGCAGCAGGTAGCCAAGGCTGGCGATGAGCAGTACGCACAGCACCATGCGCACGCCCGACAGGCGAAAGTTGATGAAGTACAGGGGCAGGAAAACCAGAACCGACAACACGGTCACGCCCAAGCTTCCGTAGGGCACGCCTTCTGCCCAGCGACTTTCATACCCACCAAAGATGGCCGGCATGAACAGGAACAGAAGGTAGCCCAGGGAATAGAACGGCCCCCAGCCCAAATTCAGGTGCTCGGGAATGAGCAGGCCGCGCAATCGTCGCAGGCGGTGTCCGAGAGTGATCGCCATGTCGGAGACTCCTAAGCACCCATCTGGTTCAAACTCAGCAAGCGCTTGCGCGCCAGGAGAAAGCAGACCACGGTGACCGCTACCAGATAGATCAAATGCAAGCCTATGCCCTGTTCGGCATTTCGTCCAACCACATGCAAGGCTATCTGGCTCAGGTGATAGGACGGCCAAACCGGGGCCGCACCGGCTATCCAGCCCGGCAGTATCGAGAGCGGCATCCACAAGCCGGACAGGAACGCCATGGGCAGGTAGATCAGGTTGATGATGGCGGGTGAAGCCTGGCCGCTGCACAGCGTGGCGATCAACAGCCCAATCGCGGCAAACGGAAGCACGCCGAGCACATTGACGGCAAACAAGGCCAGCCATTGCCAGGGCGCCAGACTCACGCCGGCCAGGGTCAAGGCAATGATCGCCAGGATCAGCGAGACCATCGAGGCAAAAATCATGGCCATCGCCGTCTTTGCAAACAACAAGGCGCCCGGCGGCATCGGCAGCGCCCGTTTGAGCGTGAGAAAACCACGCTCTCGTTCGATGGCCACAGTCACGCCGAAACCGAACAGGGCCACGCCCATGATGCCGAACACGCCGTAAGTGGCCAACAGATAGCTGGCCATACCGTTGTTTCCGCGTGTTCCACCGAGGATCACGCCGAACAGCAGGTAGAAAACCGCCGGAAACGACAGGCAGGGCACCACGAAGGAGGGGGTGCGCAACAGGCGCATGAACTCGCATCGCGCCTCCAGCAGATAGCAGCGCAGGATGCGGCTCATCGGAAAGTCGGCAGTCATCGTGCTCATCAGGCAGCCTCGCGGGTCAGTTCAATGAATGCTTCCGTCAAGCCGGCGCGCTGCACTTCAAGATCGTGCAAGCGTGCATCCTCCGCCAGCAGCCGGCGCACAACCGGTTCGGCGCTGTCGGCAATGATCTCGAGATTCCCGCTTTCGACCCGTGCGTGGCGCACCTCCGGCCAAAGCGCAACGGCTTCCGCGCTGATGGTGGATCGACAGCGGATGCGCCGCTGCGCGACGCGGGCACGCACCTCGGCCACCGTTCCATCCGCCACACAGCGGCCATGATTGATGACGACGACGCGATCAGCCAGCGCTTCGGCTTCTTCGAGGTAGTGGGTGGTGAGGAGAATGGAGCAGCCGGATGCCACCAGTTCGCGAATTGCGCGCCACAGGCCCTGGCGAGCCTCCACATCCAGACCCGTGGTCGGCTCGTCGAGAAACAGCAGCCTGGGCCGCCCGCAAACCGCCAGGGCAAACTGGACCCTGCGCTGCTGGCCACCGGACAACTTGGCATAGCGGCGATCCAGCAAACCATCCAGTCCGGCAAGATCCACGCATTCGCGCGTGCCCAAGGGCGCCGCGTAGTAGCTGCGGGTCAGCTGCAGAAGTTCGCCGACGGTGTTGGAATCCGGCAATTCGGCGCTTTGCAGCATCACGCCGATCTGACGGCGGGCTGCGAGGTCCTGCGGTGACCGTCCGAGCAGGAAAACCTCCCCGGAGGTGGGTTTGAGCAAGCCGAGCAACAATCCGATGGCGGTGCTCTTGCCGGCGCCGTTGGGACCGAGCAGCGCGGTCAACTCGCCTGCCCGCAGGCTCAGGTCGAGGTTTTCCAGGGCCTTCAAGGACCCGTATTGCTTGCTCGCGTCGCGCAATTCTGCGAGTGGCGTGATCGAATTTGACTGCATGCGCTGGCTCCTCCGTTGCCATGCACGTTAGTCCAGTGCACGCGGGACCTGGAGTCGCCTTCATCAGTCATCGCTGGTGACAAGCGTCATTCGCCGGATTGACGCCGGCAAATGGCCTGCGAACCGGCAGTTTTCGCCTCTGGGGGTACCGCCGGATGCACGCGCGTGATAGACTTCGCGCACCCATTTTCTCAAGTCCAATCAAGGACTAAGCCCCGCTGGCCCGCGACGATGATGGCGCGGGCCTTGTGTTTTCAGGAGTGTGCAATGAATGCTTTTTTGGTGAAGCTGCATGAGATGCGTGCCATTGGTGGCAAGGCACGGACGGTTGGTCTGAGTGACAATTTGCTCGAAGGCCTGCTGCCCAACCATGCGGAGCTCGAAGCCGCCATCGACGCGGGCTATGCCGCATTCCTGGCCCTGCGTTCCAGCATGCCGGAGCTTCTCAAGCTGGATGAAAGCGAACAGATCCATGCCGTGCAGGCCGATTACGTCAATTTCTATCCCGATGACGGCGTCAATCCCTATGTCGCCTTGACTGCCCGCGGCCCCTGGATCGTCACCCTCAAGGGTGCCGTGATCCACGATTCAGGCGGTTACGGCATGCTCGGTTTTGGTCATACCCCAAAGGCGGTTCTCGAAGCACTTTCCCGCCCCCAGGTCATGGCCAACGTGATGACGCCCAGCCTCGCGCAGTTGCGCCTGGGAGAGGCGCTCAAGCGCGAAGTCGGGCAAACCCGTGGTGGTTCGCCCTACGCCCGCTTCCTGTGCCTGAATTCCGGCTCCGAATCCGTTTCGCTGGCCGCGCGCATCGCCGACGTCAATGCCAAGTTGATGACGGAGGCGGGAGCACGCCACGCCGGGCGCGAAATCAAGCGCCTGGCGGTCAAGGGCGCATTCCACGGCCGCACCGACCGCCCCGCCCTGTACTCCGATTCCAGTCGCAAGACCTATGAGCAACACCTGGCCAGCTACCGCAACGAACACAGCGTATTGACGGTTGCCCCTTACGATGTCGAACAACTGCGCAAGGCATTTGCCGATGCCGAGCGCAATGGCTGGTTCATCGAGGCCATGTTCCTCGAACCGGTCATGGGTGAAGGCGATCCCGGCCGCGCCGTGACCGTCGAGTTCTATCGCGCCGCACGCGAACTGACCAAGGCCCACGGCAGCTTGCTGCTGGTGGATTCGATCCAGGCCGGCTTGCGCGCTCATGGCGTGCTTTCCATCGTCGACTACCCAGGTTTCGAGGGCGTGGAAGCGCCGGACATGGAGACCTACTCCAAGGCGCTGAATGCCGGCCAGTATCCCTTGTCGGTGCTGGCGGTGAGTCCACGCGCAGCCGAGCTGTACAAGCGCGGCATCTACGGCAACACGATGACCACCAACCCGCGCGCACTGGACGTAGCCTGCACGGTGCTGGACATGCTCACCCCGGAAATCCGCAACAACATCCGCATGCGCGGTCGCCAGTTCATCGAGAAGCTGGAAGCCCTCAAGGCTGAACTGCCGGGCTACATCACCAAGGTCCAGGGGACCGGCCTGCTGTTTTCCTGCGAGTTGTCAGCGCAGTTCAAATGCTATGGCGCCAACAGCACGGAAGAATGGATGCGTGAACACGGCTATGGCGTCATCCATGGCGGCACCAATTCCTTGCGCTTCACTCCACCCTTCACGATCACCGAATCGGAGGTCAATTTGCTGATTGATGGGGTGCGCCAGGCCTTGCTCGAAGGCCCCCGCCAGGTCGAAGGAACTGCCAGGCAGGCAGCCGCGGCCTGATCACCGCCCACATCCGGAAACAGAAAAAGCCCGCTTCGGCGGGCTTTTTCGTGCGTATCTAATCCAGGCTCAACGGAAGCGGTCGGTTGCCCTGACCAATTCGTCGGTGATGCCCGGCTCAAACGCCGAATGCCCGGCATCGGCGACGATGCGCAGGTCCGCTTCGGGCCAGGCGCGATGCAGGTCCCAGGCACTGCGTGCCGGGCAGACCACGTCGTATCGGCCCTGCACGATCACTGCCGGAATGTCCTTGAGTCGGGATGCATTGCGCAACAATTGGTCGTCGGCCTCGAAAAAACCACCGTGCACGAAGTAGTGGCATTCGATGCGGGCAAAGGCGAGTGCAAACTCGTCCACGGCGTTGCCCTTGATCTGCTCGGCATCCTGCAGCAGGTAGCTGGTGGATGCTTCCCAAACCGACCACGCCTTGGCTGCGGACAGCCGGATAGCCGGATCCGGGCTGGTCAACCTGCGGTAATAGGCGCTGATCAGGTCGCCACGTTCGACCTCGGGAATCTGGGCCAGATAGGTTTCCCAGGCATCCGGAAAAATGGCGTCGCACCCCTTCTGGTAGAACCACTCCAGTTCCCAGCGGCGCAACATGAAGATGCCACGCAGGACCAGTTCGCTGACCCGCTGCGGGTGCGTTTGTGCGTAGGACAGGGCCAGCGTGGAGCCCCAGGAACCGCCGAATACCTGCCAGCGGTCGATGCCGAGGTGCTGGCGCAGGCGCTCCATGTCCGCGACCAGTTCCCAGGTGGTGTTGTCGAGGAGTTCGGCATGCGGCGTGGAGCGCCCGCAACCGCGCTGATCGAACAGGATGATGTGGTAATGGGAAGGGTCAAAGAAACGCCGGGAATTGGGGCCGCAGCCCGCGCCGGGGCCTCCGTGCAGGAAAACCACGGGTTTGCCATCCGGATTGCCGCACTGCTCGTAGTACAGCCGATGCACGGGACTAACCTGCAGGAACCCGCTGGCGAAGGGTTCAATCGCAGGATAGAGGGTTCGCAGTTGCGGGCTGGGCATGTCCATACTGGCGTTTTTGGCCTGCCGGGCTCGTCAGGATTCCGTAATGGTCGGGGCGGCGGGATTCGAACCCACGACCCCCTGCCCCCCAGGCAGGTGCGCTACCAGGCTGCGCTACGCCCCGACGAAACGGAATGAATGAGATTGCGAGGGGCGCGGATTGTAGCAGGCCTTCGCAAATTGGGGGTTCGTGCTTCCGTCTCAGCGCCGAAGGATCTGCAGGACTTCTTCGAGTTCCATGCGAACCTGCTTGACGATCTGGCTGGACATGCTCACTTCCATGCGTGCCTGCGAGCCTTCCAGGCGCTGGCGCGCGCCGGTGATCGTGAATCCGTGGTCATACAAAAGGGAGCGGATCTGGCGGATCATCAGCACGTCGTGGCGCTGGTAATAGCGCCGGTTGCCGCGACGCTTGACCGGCTTGAGATTGGGAAACTCCTGCTCCCAATAGCGAAGCACGTGCGGCTTGACCCCGCAAAGCTCACTGACTTCGCCGATCGCGAAATAGCGCTTTGCCGGTATGACCGGAAGTTCGCTATTACTCCCCTGATCCAGCATAGGCTTCTACTCGGACCTTCAACTTCTGCCCCGGCCGAAACGTGACAACCCGTCGAGCGGAGATTGGAATCTCCTCGCCGGTCTTGGGATTACGCCCGGGACGTTCATTCTTCAAGCGCAGGTCGAAATTGCCGAATCCGGACAACTTGATCTGCTCTCCCCTTTCAAGCGCATCGCGTATGGACTCGAAGAACGCATCCACGAACTCCTTGGCTTCGCGCTTGTTCAGCCCAACGTCGATGAACAGACGTTCCGCCATCTCTGCCTTGGTCAGCGCCATCCTACCCCCGCAACCTTGCTGCAAATTCAGTCGCCAGAGCGGAGACCGCCAGTTCCACGCAGTGATCTGCGTCCTGATCCGATAGGGTGCGTGAACGATCCTGCAAAATCAAGCCCATAGCGAGACTGCTTACACCAATTCCGAGATTCTTGTCGGAATAGCGGTCAAACAACACCAACTCCACCAGGCGATCACCCAGCGCCTGACGCACGGCCGCCTCGATCCGGGCGAAGCGGACCTCGTCCGACAGTACCACTGCGATATCCCGGCGCAGTGACGGGAATCGCGAAAGTTCGCCGGAGATCGGCAAGGACCGCTGGCTGATCCGTTCCAGATCGAGCTCAAACACATGCACCTCGGCATCCACGTCCAGCGCCTTGAGCAGGCGCGGATGCAAGGCTCCGAGCACGCCGACCTGCACGTCATCGCGCCAAATCGTCGCACCACGACCCGGATGCAGGAACTCAGGGCCACCGTTTTCGAAACGGAATTCATTGATCCCGGCACCGCACAGCGCAAGCAGGGATTCGACATCCCCCTTCTGATCGAAATAATCGAGCGCCCTGCGCGCATCGGACCATTGCTCGGCCATGGCATCGCCACAGGCTACTCCGGCAATCCGTTCGATTTCCCGCGTGCCGGCGGCCGACGCGTGGTAGCTGCGCCCGACTTCGAACAGCCTCACCCGCGCCTGCTGGCGCTTGTGGTTTGCGTCCAGGGCAGCAACCAGGCCCGGCAACAGGCTGGTTCGCATGACCGCAAGCTCGGCGGACAGCGGGTTGGCCAGCGCAATGCCGCCCTCTGCAAGCGACCATTTGGCCAGCAGGGCGGCGTCCGTGAAGGCATAGTTGATGGCTTCGACATAGTCGCGCGTGGCCAGATGGTCCCGCATCCGCGATGGGGCAATGCGTCCTTCAGGCTGCTGCGCCGCCGAGATTTCACCGCGCGGCATCTGTTCGGGAATCTTCGAATAACCGTGGATGCGCGCCACTTCCTCGATCAGGTCTTCTTCGATCGCAATGTCGAAGCGCGAGGAAGGCGGTACCGCGCTCCAGCCATCCACAGTGGTCTCAACCTGCATGCCGAGGTCACCCAGGATGCGCCCAACGTCCGCATCGTCGATGGCCACGCCGAGGACCCGGCGCAGGCGCTGGCGGCGCAAGCTCACCGAACGCGGCGGGGGTAGATGCTGGATGGATTGTGCCTCGCTGATCGGACCGGCCTCGCCGCCCGCGATCTGCAGGATCAACTCGGTCGCGCGTTCGATTGCCAAGCGCGGCAATTGCGGGTCCACGCCGCGCTCGAAACGATGCGAGGCATCCGTGTGCATGCCGAGCTTGCGCGCGCGACCGCTGATGCTGGCCGGCGCAAAATGCGCGGCTTCAAGGTAAACATCGCGGCTGTCCAGCGTGACGCGCGTGGCATGGCCGCCCATGATTCCGGCAAGGCCAATGGCGCGTTGCGAATCGGCAATCACCAGGAATTCGGGGTCGAGCGTCACCGCACGCTCATCGAGCAGGGTGAGGCTTTCTCCAGGCGTGGCGCGGCGCACGGATATGCCCCCCTGCACGGTCGCCGCGTCGTAGGCATGCATGGGCTGGCCCAGTTCCAACATCACGTAGCTGGTGATGTCCACCACCGCGCTGATGGGGCGCACGCCGGCGCGACGCAGTCGATCACTGAGCCAGCGCGGGGACTTGGCCTTTGCATCGACACCATGCAACAGGCGCCCGCAGAAGCGCGGGCAGTCCGCGGGTGCGTCCACCTGCACGGGAATCACATCAGCATGTGCGCAGACAGTGGCTTGCGGCTCGTTCAGCCGCAAGCAGCTGCCGAATTGCGCAGACACCTCTCGCGCGAGTCCGTGCATGCCCAGGCAATCGGAACGGTTGGGCGTCAAGCCCAGTTCGATTTCCGCATCCGGCAAGCCGAGATGATCGGCAAGCGGCTGCCCCACCACGGCATCGGGCTCCAACTCGAAAAGGCCATCGAAATCCGCGTCCAGGCCCAGTTCCTTGCCGGAACACAGCATGCCGTTCGATTCGATTCCTCGCAGCTTGGCCGACTTGATGGTGATCGAACCCACCGTGCTGCCGACCCTGGCCAGGGGCGCCTTCAAGCCAACCCGGGCATTCGGTGCACCGCAAACGATTTGCAGGGTTTCCCCGCCACCAGCAGAAACGCGGCACACCTTCAGCTTGTCTGCATCGGGATGCCGCTCGGCGGAAATGATTTCCGCCACCACGATGCCATCCAGCCGCGTACCCAGGCGTTCGACCGACTCCACCTCCAGGCCACACATGGTCAAGCGATGCGCAAGATCATCCAACCCGACCGGGATCTCTACAAGTTCGCGCAACCAGTTTTCGCTGAATTTCATTGTGGGGCCGGGAATGGGGAATGGTGAGTCGGGAGTCGGTGTTAAGCCAGGAATCGGGAATGGGGAATTGAGCGCCAGGAATCGTTGAAGTCAAAAGCCAAGTCAGAAAACCAGAAGCGAAGCGCGCTCCGCTTGAACCATTCTCGATTCCCTATTCTCTATTCCCGGCTCTCAAGCAAACTGCCTCAAGAACCGCAGGTCGTTTTCAAAGAAGGCGCGCAGGTCGTTCGCGCCGTAGCGCAGCATGGCGAAGCGATCGACGCCGAGGCCAAAGGCAAAGCCCGTATAGCGTTCCGGATCGATGCCGCAGTTGCGCAACACGTGTGGATGGACCATGCCGCAACCGAGCACTTCCAGCCAGCGTGTCTGCCCGTCTTCCTTCGGCCAGCCAATGTCCATTTCAGCCGAGGGTTCGGTGAACGGGAAGAAACTCGGTCGCAGGCGCATTTCGAAATCGCGCTCGAAGAAGGTACGCACGAAGGTGGCCAAGGTGCCCTTCAGGTCGGCAAAGCTCGAGGTTTCGTCCACCAGCAGCCCTTCCACCTGATGAAACATCGGCGAATGGGTCTGGTCGGAATCGCTGCGATAGACGCGGCCCGGGGCAATGATGCGGATGGGCGGCGTGCGACCGGCCATGCCGCGGATCTGCACGGGCGAGGTATGCGTGCGCAACAGGCGACCATCGGGGAACCAGAACGTGTCGTGCATGGTTCGCGCCGGATGATCCGGAGGAAAATTGAGTGCCTCGAAGTTGTGCCAGTCGTCCTCGATTTCCGGCCCGTCCACGCGCTCGTAACCGAGTCCGGCAAAGATCGAACAGATGCGTTCCATCGCCTGGGTGACCGGGTGCAGGTTGCCGCGCCCAGCGCGACGCCCCGGCAGGCTCACGTCAACGCGTTCGCTGGCCAGGCGGGTCTGGATGAGGGACTCTTCAAGTGCCTGCTTGCGTTCGGCAATTGCTTCGAGAACGCGGGCCTTGGCCTGGTTGATCTGCTCGCCAGCCGCCTTGCGCTCCTCGGCCGGCAACCTGCCCAGCTGCTTGAGCTGTTCGGTCAGGAAGCCCGACTTGCCGACGACGGCAACCCGCTCGGAATCCAGCGCTTCCAGCGTCGCCGCGTTGGCGATCGCGGAAAGCACATGTTCCAGTCGGGAATTCAATGATTCGGACATCCGCGCGGCCCTGTACTCGACCCAGAAATGAAAAGGGGAGCGTGGCTGTGGCCCGCTCCCCTGTTTTCCACGTTCGACCCGGGAATGCAAATTCCCGGGCGATCGCGACGATTACGCAGCCAGAGCGGCCTTTGCCTTGTCTGCCAACGCCCCAAACGCGGCGATGTCGTGAATGGCGAGGTCAGCCAGAACCTTGCGGTCGACATTGATGTTGGCCTTCTTCAGGCCATTCATCATGCGGCTGTAGCTCAGGCCGTACATGCGGGCGCCCGCATTGATGCGGACGATCCACAGCGAACGGAACTGGCGCTTGCGCTGCTTGCGGCCGATATAGGCGTACTGCAGGGCCTTGATCACGGCCTGCTTGGCTACGCGGTAAACCTTGCGGCGGGCGTTGTAATAGCCCTTTGCACGGGACAGCAGCTTCTTGTGCCTGCGGTGGGCGGTGACGCCACGTTTCACTCTTGCCATGGGTCAGTCCTCCTTACGCGTAGGGCAGCATGCGGGCGACGCGGCCGGCATCTTCCGCGCGCACATGGTTGGTGCTGCGGAGATTGCGCTTACGCTTGGTCGATTTCTTGGTCAGGATGTGGCTCTTGAATGCGTGGCCGCACTTGAACTTGCCTGACGCCGTCTTGCGGAACCGCTTTGCAGCGGCCCGGTTGGTTTTCATCTTGGGCATGGGCCCAACTCCTTTTCGGTTTTCGTTACTGGCCCGAGCGACGACTGAAGTCGTGCTTTCCATCCTGCTCGTTCCGGTTTGTATGACCCGCCTACGCGGGTCGCTCCTGTACCTTTGCGTTCATCCCTGAACGCGAGAATCAAACAGCGGTCGTCCTGACCGCACTCTTGCACCTTTGCGTTCATCCCTGAACGCGAGAATCAAACAGCGGTCGTCCTGACCGCACTCTTCAACTTTGCGTTCATCCCTGAACGCGAGAGTCAAACCGCGGTCGTCCTGACCGCACTCTTCAACTTAAACTACTTTTTCTTCGGCGCGATCATCATGACCATCAAGCGCCCTTCCATGCGCGGGAACTGCTCGATGATGGCTTCCTCGGCAATGTCCGCCGCAATCTTCTTGACCATGATGTCGCCCAATTCCTGGTGCGCCATTTCACGACCACGGAAGCGGATGGTGATCTTGACCTTGTCGCCATCGTCGAGGAAGCGACGCAGGTTCCGCATCTTGATCGCATAGTCGCCAACATCCGTGGTCGGGCGGAACTTGAGTTCCTTGATTTCGACCTGCTTTTGCTTTTTCTTTGCCGCATGCGCCTTCTTCTGCGCATCAAACTTGAACTTGCCAAAGTCCATGATCCGGCAAACCGGCGGATCGGCCGTGGGTTGAATCTCGACCAGATCCAGCCCGAGGTCCTGCGCCATGCTCAAGGCTTCGTCGCGCGACAGGACGCCTACCTGCTCTCCGTCTGCGCCGATGACTCGGACCCGCGGAACCCGGATTTCGTGATTCCTGCGGTTTGCTTTCTCGGTGGCGATACGAAAATTCTCCCTGACGGTTTAAATGATCGAGGCGGGGCGATTCAGGCGCCCGACGCTTCGGATTTCAGGCGTTCGGCAAAGGCCTGGATCGACATCGAACCCAGATCCTCCCCGGAACGCGCACGCACGGCAAACTGCCCCGCCTCCTTTTCGCGATCACCAACGACCAGCAGATAGGGGACTTTGTTAAGCGTGTGTTCGCGGATTTTATATCCGATCTTTTCGTTTCGCAAATCGGCTTCCACCCTGAACCCTTGCCGGACAAGGGCTTGCATGGCCTCGGCGGCAAAATCAGCCTGCGCATCGGTGATATTGAGCACCACCGCCTGCAGCGGAGCCAGCCAAACCGGGAACTGCCCGGCATGGTGCTCGATGAGGATGCCGATGAAGCGCTCCATGGAGCCGACGATGGCCCTGTGCAGCATGACCGGCACATGGCGGGCCGAATCCTCGCCCACGAACTCCGCGCCCAGGCGGCCCGGCATGGAGAAATCGACCTGCATGGTGCCGACCTGCCAGGCCCGGCCCAGCGAGTCACGAAGGTGGTATTCGATCTTGGGACCGTAAAACGCACCTTCTCCCGGCAGTTCCTGCCATTCCACCCCCGAAGCCCGCAGCGCCGACCGCAGGGTTTCCTCGGATTTGTCCCAGGTCTCGTCTGACCCGATGCGCTGATCGGGGCGCAGGGCGATCTTCAATGCGATTTCCTGGAACCCGAAGTGCGAATAGACCTTCATGGCCTGGGCATGGAAGGCAGTCACTTCCGCCTCGATCTGCTCCTCGGTACAGAAGATGTGTCCGTCGTCTTGCACGAATCCGCGCACCCGCATCAGCCCATGCAGTGCTCCGGAAGGTTCATTGCGCACGCAGGAGCCGAATTCGCCGTAGCGGATCGGCAATTCGCGGTAGCTGTGCAGGCCGTGGTTGTAGACCTGCACGTGGCCGGGACAATTCATCGGCTTCACCGCGTAGGTCCGCTTCTCGGACTCGGTGAAGAACATGTTGTCCTTGTAGTTGTCCCAGTGGCCGGATTTTTTCCACAGCTCGACATCGAGGATCTGTGGACAGCGGACCTCCTGATAGCCGGAATCGCGATAGACCTGGCGCATGTATTGTTCTACCGCTTGCCAGATTTGCCAGCCCTTGGGGTGCCAGAACACCAAGCCGGGCGCTTCTTCCTGCATGTGGAACAAGTCGAGTTGCTTGCCGAGCTTGCGATGGTCGCGCTTTTCCGCTTCCTCGATGCGCGTGACATAGGCGGCCAGCTGCTTCTTGTCGGCCCAGGCCGTGCCGTAAATTCGCTGCAGCTGCTCGTTCTTGGAGTCGCCGCGCCAATAGGCGCCGGAAACGCGGGTCAGCTTGAAGGCCTTGAGAAAGCGCGTGTTCGGCACGTGCGGACCGCGGCACATGTCGACGTATTCCTGGTGGTAATACAGGCCCATGGCCTTCTCGTCGGGCATGTCGTCGATCAGGCGCAACTTGTAGTCCTCGCCGCGCGAGGTGAACTCGGCAATCACCTCCTCGCGTGGAGTCACCTTCTTGATCACGTCGTACTCGGTATCGATCAGCTCGACCATGCGCGCTTCGATGGCCGCCATGTCCTCAGGCGTGAAGGGCCGTTCGAACCAGATGTCGTAGTAGAAGCCTTCCTCGATGACCGGCCCAATCACCATCTTGGCCGACGGGAACAGCTGTTTCACCGCATGTCCGACCAGGTGCGCGCAGGAATGGCGGATGATCTCCACGCCTTCGGCATCCTTGGGCGTGATGATCTGCAACTTGGCGTCGTGATCGATGCGGTCACTGGCATCGACCAGCTTGCCGTCGAGCCTGCCGGCAACGGTGGCCTTGGCCAGGCCGGCGCCTATGGAGGCGGCTACATCCTGCACGCTGACGGGGTTGTCGAACTGACGGACGCTGCCGTCAGGAAGGGTAATGTTGATCATGGAATTGGCTGCTCTGGACGTACCTGCAACTGCTACTGCACTGCAGGCATAAAACACAAAGGGCGCCGAAGCGCCCTATTTCCTCGTGGGTGGCTTCGCGTAGTTCGATTCAGTCGGCAATGGTTCGCGTCATGGTGATCGTGTTCGTTTGAACTACGGCTCCGGATGGCCACAAAAGCAGGGAAAGTTGGCAGTGGGATCAGATCCGGCAAAAGGGGCGAAATGCCGTAAGGCACCGCTGACTTCGCCGAAGCTTCTCTTCGTTACTCGTAGAAGCAGCGAACCAACGATATCGCTTCGTTTAGTTTGCCGCCGTTACTCGTAGAAGCAGCGAACCAACGATATCGCTTCGTTTGGCTTGCCGCCGTTACTCGTAGAAGCAGCGAACCCACGATTTCG
>ERZ795044.638-NODE-638-length-32755-cov-6.728593_pt1 | contig 32755 bp, 29 predicted proteins | sample MGYA00375128_ERZ795044 | MGnify/ENA primary metagenome ERZ795044 (study PRJEB30173, sample SAMN05720213) | anaerobic digester metagenome | isolation source: active sludge of municipal wastewater-treating anaerobic digesters | place: USA | collected 2014-12-22 ...
GTGGGATAAGAATTGGGCAGAGAATATTATAATAAATAAAAAAGAGTACTCAAAAGAGAATTACAAGAAAATGGGGGAAAACTTCCTAATTAATTATTATAATAGGTTTTTTCCGTTTGATGAGATGACTATTATTGGGTTAGAAACTGAAGACAAACTTAAACTTGAAAATGGTTCGTTTTATCATATTAGGATTGATAAGCTTGGGTGTAAAGAAAGCTCTTATTTTGTTTGTGATTATAAAACTAATTCTAGTATGAAGACTCAGGATGAAGCTAATAGTGATAGGCAGTTAGCTATGTATGCTTTGTGGGTGAAAAAGAACTTTAAGGATGCAAAAAACGTTACACTAAAGTGGCACATGCTTGCTTTTGATAAGGATGTAGAATCAGAAAGAACTGATAAGGAGTTAGAGTTATTAGAAAAAGAAACAATTAAGTTGATTAAAGAAATAGAGTCAACAAAAGAATACCCGACTAATGTAACAGCTTTATGTAATTATTGTGAGTACCAAAACATTTGTCCTAAGATGAAACACAAAGTACAAGTAGAACAAAAAACTTTGAAAGATTTTAAGAGTGATGATGGAGTAAAGCTAGTGGATGAGTTAAGTGAATTAAAATCAAAGTCAAAAGAAATAGAGGACAAGATAGAAGAAACCCAAAAACAACTAATAGAGTTCGCTATCCAAAAAGAACTAGAAATAGTGTATGGTTCAAACAAAAAAGCAAAAGTAAGTGAATACTACAAACTAAAGTACCCAGAAGACAAAGAAAAAATAATAACCCTGCTAAAAAAACACAAATTGTACGAGAAATTCATTAACATTAACTACCTAAAACTAAACGCAGAAATTTTGGAAGGAAACTTACCAAAAGATATTTCAAAACTCCCAAAAAAAGAAAAAGAATACAAGGTTTCGCTAAGTAAAAAGTAATTTACTCGTAAATATTGTCGTGGTGGTCGTAGTCTAGGAAACGAACTATTTTCTCAATCTCGTTTATTTCGTAGGTTAGAACAAATGATTTTTGGATGTGTACTCTGTAAGTTCCAGCCATTTTTCCAGAGAGGGGTTTATATCTGTAAGGGTTTTCTAATATCTCTTGAGCTTTTTTCTCAAGTGCTTTTAGTTGTTCTCTGTCTTTTTTAAAAAGTTTTTTAGTAATTTTTTTGAATTTGTCAGTAGATTCAATTGAGTACATTATTTCAGCCCGTAAAGATCAGAAAAGTTATCCACTCTAACAAATGGTCCTTTTCTTAGTTTTTCGAGCTTTTTGATGTATGACGCTTTGACTTTTTCTTCTCCCACCATGGAACGCATAAAGAACTCTATTTGTTTACTCATACTCATTCCGTTCTCTTTACAAGCAGAGTAAAACTTTTTGTATACTGCTTCATCCACATTAAAGGTCTTCAAAGCCATACTTATCACTTAAATAATGTTAAATAACATTATTAAAGCTATTCTTAAGCTCTGAAGTATTTTTGTTTAGTACAATAAAAAATTAACTTTCTTTTCGACAATTGTAGTAATAAAATAATACAAATGACACTAATTTTTTATAAATTTTTACAAATGATTAAAATAATAATTTAAAAAATAATTTCTTTCACTCTTTTGATTTCTTTTTGTATGTCACTAATTTTAGTGTATTTCATGTCTTCTTCGATTATTATTGGGACGTTAAGTTCGCGTAGGGGTTCGATTGATTTTAGAAAATCTCTTGAAACTTTTTCAAAAGACAAGTGATCCATGTTATACCTTGTGTTACTAAAGTGGATTGATTTGATTCTTTTCTTCCACTTTTTCACGATGTTTTCGGTCTCATTAATTCCCCACAAATACGCATGAGCAACATCTAAACACAAACCAAAGTTTTTCTCTTTTTTTAATACACTTTCAAATAAAGTTTTTCTTGAAAGCATTTTTTTTCTCGGGGCTAGATTTTCAGTAATATAATTTAGTTGAGGAAGATTTTTTGTTAACTTTTGAGTGGGGTGAACCACAATATGTTTTGCATTAACTTTTTTGTAATCTTTCTCAATTAGTTTAATTGTTTTATTAAATTCTTTTTCTCCAACTATGTGTGTTGAGAGTTTGAAAGGAGAGTGCATGCTCACAAAATCAAATTTTTTTAGTATTTCAAAATCTTGTTCCAGAATTGGTCTATCATAATAACTTCTACCATACGCAATTTCGACTCCATCAACATCAAGTTGATTAATTATTTTGTAAATATCTTTTTTACCAACTAGTCTGTACAAATTTCCTGTAGAAAAACAAATAGTTCTCATAAAAACAATTAAAACAATTCAAGTTTATAAGTTTAATTTTTTTAAAGTGTCATTAAAACTAGTTGATTAAATTGTTTTTGAGTTATTTTGATTTCTCCAGAAGTCATTCTTGGAACAATATTGTTTTGAATTATGTCTCTCATTTTGTTTAGCCCTTCAATATTCATTCCGTCCATTGTTTTATCCATAAAGTTTAGGATTGGTCCTATTTTTTTTGTTCTAGAAATATCTTCTTCTAACCTACTAAATCCTTCACTTCGACCAAGTTTTAGTAACACTTCAAGCGCTGCTCTTTGAACTAAAGGATTTGGGTCTTTAAGCATTATTTTAGCATAGATGGGGATCGCTCTTTTTGCTTGAGGGATTTTTGTGGAAGAAAAAAGTTTTCTTAAAGAATGCGCACGTAAGGAAGCACTCGAAGAATTAAGAGAAGATAAATGTTTTTCATTCACTCCATGACTGGCAAGTACTCTAATAGTTGATTTTTGGATAAGGGGCATAATTACTTTTGTGTTTTTTGATTTTAATAAGTTTATTCTTTTACTTACATTTTCACCACCTCCTTTTGGATAAAGTTTTCTTTTATTTTTTCTTGAATGTTTTCTCCTTTTTGGGCGTTTTTTACAAGCCCTAAAGCAATTTCAACATTTTTTTCTGTTGGGGGTATTTTTTCTTTTTGCATGAACTCTATTATTGCGTGTTTTCCTGAGTGTACTCCTATCACCATTTCGCTTTTTACTCCAAGTGTCGTAGCATCCACTATTTCGTAGCATTTTGTGTTTGCTATTACTCCGTGTTGGTGGATTCCTGCTTCGTGAGCGAAAGCATTTTCTCCAACAATTGCTTTATTTTTTTGAACAAACATTTTTGTTACTGTGCTAACCATTTTGCTTGTTGGAATAATTTCGCAAGTCTCTACTCCGCTCTCAAAATTATAGTAATCGTTTCTTGTTTTCATCGCCATCACTATTTCTTCAAGCGAAGCGTTCCCTGCTCTTTCCCCTATTCCATTAATTGTGCACTCTATTTGTGTTGCTCCATTCTCAACTCCAGTTAGAGAGTTTGCGACAGCCATTCCTAAATCATCATGACAATGAACACTCACTTCTACACCAAAAAAATTAGGATCACTTGTCACGTTTTGAATTATTTCTCCATACTCTTTTGGTTGAATGTAACCCACACTATCAGGAATATTTATTACACTCGCTCCTGATTCTACCGCAGTTTTTAGTGCATACTTTAAGAAATCCTTATCAGTTCTTGTAGCGTCCTCTGCAGAGAACTCAATATTTTTGCAAAGCGATTTTGCATAAGTTACATTTTCTCTTATTTTTTGTATCACTTCACTTTTACTCATTTTTAGTTTATGTTCTAAATGAATATTAGAGGTTGCGATGAATACATGAATTCTTGGTTTTTTTGCCTCCTTAATTGCGTTCCATGCAACATCAATATCGCTTTTAGTGCATCTAGCAAGTGCACAAACTTCACAATTCTTTACTACCCTTGAAATTTCTTTTATTGCTTCAAAGTCCTTTGTATTTGAAGCAGGAAAACCCGCTTCAATAACATCAACCCCCATTTTTTCTAGTTGTTTTGCAACAATAACCTTCTCCATAGTAGTCATTGTTGCGCCAGGACTTTGCTCACCATCACGTAATGTGGTATCAAAAATTTTTACTCTCTTTTTTTCACTAAAATTATTTTCATTCATTTTTTCATTCAAAATAATCACCATCTTTTTTCTCCATTTTTTTATTTTCAAATCAATCAAATTTTTTACAAAATTTTTATTTTAAAAAAAACAAAATAATTAATTTTTCTAGTTGCTCATGCAAAAGAAAAAAATTTTCAAAAAAGAATTTTAAAAGAAAATTTTCTTTAAAAAAATCTTTTTATTAAAGGCCCCTTGGGTGCAAGCTTTGAAGCCTTTATTTAGGCTAAAAGCAATAATAAGAGAGAAAGTAAACTTGCTTTAGTTTGAGAAGAAAATCTCATTGAATAATTTTTACTTTCCATAGTAATAGTTAGGTGTATCTTCTTTATAATAATTATTTAAAATAAGTGTAACAAAAAATACAGTCTGGATAAAATACAGCTTGGCCTAAGTTACACTTATTTCTTTAATGTTGAGCATTAGTTGTAGAAATTTATTTCTTTAATGGAATAAATTCTTCTTTTAGTAACCCATATATTTCTACATCTTTTATTTTTCCGTCAGCTAAGCATACATTTGATTTTCTTTTGTATCCTTCTAGTTTTGCCCCGAACTTTTTTTGAAGTTTTCCTGAAGAAGGGTTTCCTGGGTATACTTCTGCTTCAATTCTTCTTAATTTTAATTTGTTAAAAGCAAAGTCAAGAACTGCGTTGTATGCTTCTGTTCCATATCCGTTCTTCCAGTATTTTTCCCCAAGCCAGTAACCAGTAGTTGCTGTTTTTTGTCTTTTATCAACATGGTGTAATCCAAAACATCCAATCATTTTTTTCTCAGATTTTAATTCCACTCCAAAAGTGTAATCAGTTTTTTCTTTAGCCTTCCCCTTTTTTTGAGTTCTCTTTAACCACTCTTTGTAATCCTTTAAAGTGTAAGGGTATTTTACTACTAAAAGCCATTTTGATACATTCAAATTATTGATTTGTTCTTGTGCACTTTTAGCATCACTATCCCGAATTGGTCTTAGAATTAATCTTTCTGTTTCAAGTTTCATAATTACCATGAATATATTATCAAAGGACTTAATTAATATTAATCATGATACTTTTGATGTATTATCTTGTATAGTTTTGTTTGTGAGAAAAGTTTTATTAAGAAGCTAATTCTAATGTAGTAATGCTAATAAATAACCAAAATCAAAACCTTGGTTTTGATAATGAAAAATATTTCTCTGCACAAAAAAACGCTATAATTGAGCGTGTGGAAAAATTCTCAAAACTTTATTTAGAGTTTGGAGGAAAACTTCTTTTTGATGGACACGCAACAAGAGTATTGCCGGGGTATGAGGGGGATAATAAATTAAAATTAATTGAATCAATGAAAGAAAGTGTTGAAGTTCTTTATTGTATTAATGCTACTGAACTTGAGTTACAACACAAATGGAGTGACACTGGACTCACTCTTGACAAATTAGCTTTAAGAGAAACAATGGAACTAGAAAAAAGAGGAATTAGTGTTCTAGGAATTGTTGTTTGTAGACAAAATGGAGAAAAAAGATCAATAAAATTTAAGCGAGAAGTAGAAGAGAGAGGCGGTAAAGTTTTTTTCACAAAAGAAATCAAAGGATATCCTAATGATTTAAAAAAAGTTTTTGGAAAAAATGGTTTTGATGCACAAGATTACATTCCAACTACAAAAAAAATAATTATTGTAACAGGGGCTGGAGCAAATAGTGGAAAAATGTTTACCTGTATGTCACAAATTTATCAAGATTACAAAAGAGGAGTTAATGCGGGTTATGCGAAGTGGGAAACTTTTCCAATATGGAACTTACCAATAGAACACCCAGTGAATATTGCGTATGAATCTGCAACAGCAGATATTTTGGACAAAAACAAATATGATAAATTGCATGAGAAAGCATATGGAGAAAAGGCAGTGAACTATAATAGGGATGTAGAGAATTTTTACTTACTAAAAAAAATAACAAAACAATTCATTCCAAAAGAAAACTATATGCACTCTTACAAATCCCCAACTAATATGGGGGTAAATATGGCGAAGGATGGAATAATTAATGACAGTGTAGTGCAAGAAGCTGCTAGAAAAGAAATTTTGAGGAGATACGATTTTTTTAAAGAAAAACTAAAAACTAAAGAAGTTAACAAAAAAACAATTTTTAGAATGAACCAATTATTAAAAAAAACAAAAATTGAATAAATCTAACTGATCGTTTTTTTTATTAAAATTTATTTCTTTAAAAATAATTTAGAGTATCCTACAAAAATAAATAATAAATATAGTATTACAAATTGTTGTACATAAAAGTCGTAAGGGAAATTAAGGAATAGTGCTGTTTGTGAAGCTGGATCAAGGAAAACAATTAATCCTTTTAAAAATATTACGACAATCCAAAGACCAAACATTAGTGAAGTTCCATCCACTATTGGTTTAACATATTTTAATTGTTTTTTATATAATTCATAAAAATAATCCCAAAGACTAATTAGTAAAACATACCCTACAATTATGAACCAATACATTTTCAAAAATTCATTAATATTAATTAGTGCTGGGATTTGTAAACTTGGACCAAAATAATCAAGGATTGCTATTGCTAAAAAAATGGCGAGCCCAAGTGCTAATGTTGCAGCTATTATTTGGAATACTTTTCCAAAAGAAAATTCTTTACTTTTTTGGTATTCATTAACTTCTTCATCAATACCCATAATATCACATATTTTGTTAACTTCTTATTCAATAGATATTTTTTTACTATAAAAACCTTGCTTTAATGAATTTTTCCAAATTTTTTACAAATTAAGCAGTTTTTTAAACAAAACTAACCCCCATTTTTATTAAAGCAGAGGTGGCAGAGCGGTCTATTGCGGCGGACTACTAATCCGTTTCTCGAAAGAGAGCAGGGGTTCAAATCCCTTCCTCTGCGTGTCCTGTTTCCAAATAAAGCAATGCTTTATTGGACCCACAAAAGCAATGGCTTTTGTTTGGTCGCCAGGACCAAACGAGAGCGCATTCACTTTGGTGAATGCACTTGACTTATATTTAAGTAATATTTTAACAAAATTTTTAGATAAAAAACATTGTTTGTTTAATTATATTTTAGTTTATTTCAAACAAATGTTTTTTAGAGTATTTTTTTACAATAAGAAAGGCGCTTTTTGTTTGTATTTTTTGTATTCTTTGAATTGTTTTTCCATTTCTTTTTCTTCAATAAAACAAACTCGTAAATATACTAGAACTAAAATTGGAGCAAATATTGTTACAAGGAGTGTTGGCCAACCAAAAAACCAACCTAATATTACTAGTAAAAATCCTAAGTATTGTGGGTGGCGAGAGTGTTTGTAAATTCCACTAGTCACTAGTTTTTCTTTTTTAATATTTTTGTATAATGTTATCCAACCTGCAGCAATTAGTATTGTTCCAATTATAATTAAAACTGAAGCATATGTCATTGCGTATCCAAACAAAAAATCTGTTCCTAAAAAATTGATTGAAAACAAACCCTCCATTTGTGCTTGAGGAGTTTTGAATAAATAATTTGAAGCAAAAAATAAACTCAAAGGAATACCATACATTTCAACAAATAGTGAAATAAAAAAAGCAACAACAATTCCTTTCTCTGCCCAATTAGCTTTTCTTCTATAAGTTAATGGAATCAAAAAAGCAATAAATGCAATAATGTTTAGTACAACAATTAACCAATTGTTTGTAATAGTGTTAACACTTCCAGTGAAGTGAAGAGTCATTTCTTGAAAAAATTTATTCCAAAAAATTATTGGAACTAATGCAAGAAAAAAAATTAGAACTCTAAGAAAAGTTATTCTCATAAAAAAATAAAAAACAAAGCAACTTATATATCTTCTCTTTAACAATTTTTTTTATGGAATGGTTCTTGATAGCAATAATTTCTCCCTTTCTTTGGGCGCTAAGTGTAAGAATTGATAAGGAATTAATTGGAAAATATTTTCATGGAGAGAGCGGAGCACTAATTTTGTTTTCAAGTTTTATTGGACTTCTTGTTTTACCATTTATTTTTATAATTCAACCATCAGTGCTTGTGATTGAACCATTTTTAGCAATATTAACAATGATTGTTGGAATGCTTTATGTGTTATATTTATTTCCATACTTAATGGCTTTAAATATTGAAGAAGCTTCAAGAGTTATTCCAATATTTCAAACAATTCCTGTGTTTGGTGCAATACTTGCTTTTATTGTTTTAGGAGAAGTGTTAACAATTGAACAAATAATTGCAGGTTTATTAATTATTTTAGGGGCAATTGGTATTTCCACAAGATTTTCTTCAAATAGTTTCAAATTAAATAAAAAAGTTTTATCTTTGATGCTTTTAGCTTCATTAATGGTGGCTCTTAGTGCGGTAGCATTTAAATTTGTTGCAATTGAAACAGACTTTTTTACTACTCTTTTTTGGCAACAAGTGGGGTTTGTTGTTTTTGGATTAATTCTTTTTATAATTAAAAAAGAATATAGAAAACAATTTATTCAAGTTTTTATATTGAATTCAAAGAAAATCATTGGATTAAATATTTTTAATGAAATAATTAACATTGTTGCTTTAATTATTTTTAATTATGCAACTCTTCTTGCCCCAATGGGTCTTGTTTGGGTTATTAATGGATTTCAACCACTTTTCATTTTGATTCTTGGAGTAATAATTACTTTATTTTTTCCAAAACTTGGTAAAGAAAGTATTGACAAAAAATCTTTACTACAAAAAATATTTTTTATTGGAATAATGTTAATTGGGGCTATGATACTTGGAGTTAGCGGAGCATAGGTAATTAGAAATATTGTTTTTTCTAAAAATTATTTTTATTGAAAAACTAGATTTATTGTATTAAATTAGTTTTTTTAAATAGTTTTTTTTTAAATTAGTTTTTTTAAATAGTTTTTTTTAAATTATTTTTTATTAAAAGCGAGTGATTTTATTCTGTTCTCCATTTTTGGATCAACTTTCCCATAAAATGTTTTTTGAACTGCTTTTGGTTTTTTTAATTCCTCTATTTGTTGTTCAAGGTTTTTTATTTTAAAATCAATTTTTTCAATATCTATTTCTGTGTTTGTATTAATTTGTTTTTGTTCAGAATTATTTCCTTCTTTAATTTGAGAGTCAATTAAACTTGTAACTGCTTTTTCAAGGTTTGTCATTCTCTCATTAATCATTCCAACTTTTTGGTTTATTGAAGCAATTCTTGAATCAATTTTTGTAGTTCTTTCACTAATAACCTCTAAGTGATTATTCTCAATTACTTCTGGTTCTTCAATTATTCTAGTTTCAGTATTTGTTACATTAGTGAATCCTTTTTCTCTTCTTTTTTTAGGGATAAGTGCAGAAATTAGTATGTTTGCTATAATTAACGCAACTATTAAAACAATTAAAAATACTACAACCATTTTTACTCACCAGAGTAACCTAGATAATTGGTTTGGAAAGATTTATTAATCTAAATTTGTGGTGCATTTTCTTTATTTTAATTAGTGTTTAGTGAAATAGTAGTTTATAGTTTTTTTCTTGTTGTTTTTCAAGCTCAATTAGTGAAATATTTTTAATTTCACTTACTTTTTTTGCAACTTCAATTATTTTTGAAGGATATGCTTTTTCTCCATTAAATCTAATTGGGGAATCAGTTTCAAAAAGCAAATTTTCAAGAGGAAAATTGAATAAATTTTCTTCAACTTCTTTAGAATAAGTTACATTTAATCCGGATGAAACAAAATAGTTGTTATCTATTGCGTTTTTCATTAATTTTTTTGAATCAACAAAAGAGTGTAACAAAACTTTTGATGCATCATTTTTTTGTAATGTTTTTAGTACTTGACTTTGAGCGTATCTTGAGTGAATAATTAAAGGTTTTTTTATAGTGTTTGAAAATTCAATGAATTTTTCAAAATATTTTATTTGTTTTTCTTGTTCTGATAAAGTTTTACAGTATTTGTAATCAAGTCCGACCTCTCCAATTGCAAAAATATTTTTTTTATTCTCTTCAAAATAATTGAATGCTTTATCAAGTTCAGTTTCACTTAATTCAACTAAATCAAGTGGGTATAATCCAAGCGCTGGTTTTATTTCTTCATATTTTTTTGAAAGTAAAATGTTTTTTTCATTAGAAATAAAGGAAGTTGAACAAGAAATAATTTCGGCAATATTTTTTTCCATAGATTCCTTCAAAATTGAATCAATTTTTTTTTCTTCAACTAAATCAATGTGTGCGTGGACATCATAAAACATAAAAATCACAAATTATTATACAATAATATTAACTATTGGGGTTAATGATTATTGTTAATTAAGAATTATTATTAAAAGAAAACAATTTAAACTCCTATTTCCTTGATTATGCATGGATGATTTTAGCGATTTAAAGGGAGGAAAGGGATTTTCAAAAAATAGTTCTCCTTCTCTTTCTTCAGGAATAATTTTTTTCGTAGTGGTGCTAGTTTTAGCAATTTTTGTTCTTGCGTATTTAAGAGATCAACCAGTTGCGCTTGAAGGAAATATTAGTGGTGATAAAACAATTGTTGCAAATACTATTGAACCTTATTTTTGTCCCGAAGATGAGTGTTCTAAAAAAGTTATTGAAAAGATTAATTCAGCAAATAAATCAATTTATGTTGCGATATATTCTTTTGCAATGGAGGATATTGCTGATGCATTAATTATTGCCCATAATAGGGGGGTTGAGGTAAAAGTTATTTTTGATTATAGTCAAAGCAAAATGGATTATAGTGTTGATGAAAAATTAAGTGATGCTGGGATTGAAATAAAACGAAGTGATGGAAGTGGACTTATGCATAATAAATTTTGTATAGTTGATGAGGGTGTAGTTATTGGTGGTTCTTTTAATTATTCAGTAAATGCTGATGAAAATAATGATGAGAATTTATTAATTATTTTTAGTGAAGAAATTGCCGCAAAATTCTTAAATGAGTTTAATGAAATTTGGGAACAATCAACAAGATAATTTTTGTAATTTTATTTAAGAAAAGTTTTTTTTAAAAGAAGTTTTTTATTTTTTCTTGTGATTTAAATGGTTAAAAAAATAATTTCAAAAGAAATATACGCTCCCTCTGATGATTCTTTTTTACTTGAAAGGGAAATAAGGAAAAGAAATTTGAAAGGAAAAGTTTGTCTTGACATGGGGACTGGGGGAGGGGTGCAAGGAATAGCAATGCTAAAAAGTGGAGCTAGTTTTGTTGTTTGTGCGGACATTAATAAAACTGCACTAAAAGAAAGTAAAAAAAATGTTTTAAAATATTTAAAAGAAACAAAAAACTTTGATGTAGTTGTAAGATTTATTGAAACTGACTTATTTTCAAACTTAAAAGGAATAAAATTTGATTTTATAACATTTAATCCTCCTTATGTTCCAACAGATAAAATAAAGTGGGTGGATCTTGATGGGGGGAAAGAGGGGGTGGAGATAACAAACAAATTCATAACTCAATTTGTTGGACAACTTTCTTTGTCCGGCGAGGTTTTGTTATTAATTTCCTCTTTAAACAATCAGGAAAAATTAATTAACAATATTGAAAAAAAAGGTTTTTTTGTGGATATTGTTTCTAAAGAGAAATTATTTTTTGAAGAACTTTTAGTTCTTTCTATTAAGAAATAAAATTTGGTCAAAATGTTCTTTTTTTAATCTTTCGAACCTTATTTTGGTAAATGGCTACTAATGTTTCTATTGAATATGCTAATGCTGAAAAGAAGTATCATGATGCTAAAACTCCTGAAGATAAACTTACTGCACTTTTAGAAATGAAATCAACTGCTCCTTCACATAAGGGTTGCGAAGCAATGAGGTATGAGATTACAAAAAAAATTGCTGAACTTAAATCAAGTATTGAGCGACAAAAGAGTGTTGCAACAAAAAAAGGTTCTTCTTCTGCTTCAATGTTTGTAAAAAAAGAAGGGGTGGGGCAAGTTGTTTTAATTGGGGGACCAAATGTTGGTAAATCATTTATTTTAAACAAATTAGTGGGTAAGGATATTGCTCAAGTTACTCCTTATCCTTTCGCAACAACTGAACCCGTTCCTGCAATGATGGATTATGATGGGGCAAGTGTTCAATTAGTAGAACTTCCCGCAATTATTGAAGGATCAAGTGAGGGTAAGGCTCAAGGTAAAGAAATTATTGGAATGGTTCGTAATGCTGATGCGGTAGTAATTGTGGCACAATCAAGAGAAGAAGGAAAAGTAATTGTGGATGAACTTGCAAAAAGTTACGTTTATTTAAATAAAACAAAACCACCAATTGATGTTAAATCTTCTACTTTTCCAGGAATACAAATTTCAGGAAAAGAGTACTTAAAATTTAGTGTAGATCAACTTGAACAATACTTAAAAAATACAGGTTACTCTAACTCGAGTGTAATAATTACTGGGACAATAAATTCTTTATCAGAAGTTGCTCAAGCATTAAATGAAAAAATTGTTTACAAAAAAGCAATTGCAATAAATTCGTGGGAGTACTCTGAACACAAAGCATATGATTGGAAGTGTCAAATATTTTTACTCCTTGACGCAATTTTGGTTTACACAAAAAAACCAAGTCAAACTCTTGAACAAAAAGAACCACTTTCTCTCCCAAAAGGAGCAACAGTAGTTGATGTAGCAAAACACTTACACAAAGACCTCGCAAGTAAACTAAAATTTGCAAGAGTTTGGGGTTCTACAAAATTTGAAGGACAAAGAGTGGGTCCAGAATATGAACTAAAAAACAAAGACATAGTTGAAATCAACATTTAATTTATAATTTAATAAATTAATTTAATTAAACAATAAAATTAATTTAGTTAGACAATAAAATTAATTTAGTTAGGCAATAAAATTAATTTAGTTAGACAATAAAATTAATTTAGTTAGACAATACTACACGCACAAATATTCAAAAAAACACTTGAAGAAAGACTTTAATACTACTTTTTCTCTTCTCTAATAGTGGTGTTATTGAAAAATAATTTAAGTATTCAAGCAATTTTATTATTTTTAATAATAATTTTGGCTCAAAGCGTAATAGCCTTATCTCCTGATGAAGTAATGGTTTTTGTTTCAAATAATGGTTATACTATTCTTGGTGAACAAGTTGGTATTCAAGAACCTATTGTAATGATAAAAAATTCAGGGGTGGATTATTGGGTTGTTGCGATAATGAAAGATAATACAGTTAATTTGTATATTCCTGTAAATAATTCTAATTCTAAAGTTGAAGAGGGAGACGTTTCGTTAAGAAAATTATTAGAAACAAATATTATAATAACAAAAATAACTCAATTAAAAAATAGTTCCTATGGTCTTAATTGGCCTCTTTCTTATTCTACAAGATCAACATTTGATGGTTTATCAAAAGATTTTTCAGAAATGGCTCCATTATTAACTGTTGTTTCAACAAAAATGAAAGAAATTTCAACTTCTGATTCACTAAAACTAGAATTACTTTCTAATGATATTAAAGGATCTATTGAAGAATTATCTTCTCTGGGTAAAAAAATTGCAGAAGATAATGACACTGCTAGAATTTTTGAAGAAAAATATTTACTAAACCCTGATACAAACCAAACATCAAAATATAAAAAATATTTTGAGGATTATTTTGAATCAGTTGAATCATATTACACTAAATATAGTGATCTTGAATCAAATATTAATTCTCTAAAACAAGGAATTGCTTCTCTTCCAACAGATTTAGTATCTCAAACTGACAAAGATGGGTTGATTAATTATTTAAAATTACCAACAACTACCGGAAAATTACCTAGTTTTTTTAGTCAAACAAATCAACTAAAAACCGCAATTGATACAGTGTTTAATTCAAGTTTAAATTTAGAAGGAATGGTTCTTAATTTGAAAACAAGAATTACAAGAAATAATACTTGGAAAATAATTTATGGAGCAAATTCAAAGATAACAAAAATAAATTCTTCATTTAACTCGTTATATGATGCTGCGGAAACAATTTTGAAAGAAGATAATGTTAATTATTGGATTGATCAAGAAAATGTGGAGTTACTAAAAATTAATTGGAATCAAACAAAAACACGTTTTGATAGTCAAGATTATTCAAGAGCACTTGATGCAGCAAATAAATCTGAAAAAAATATTATTCCAATTCTTGAAAAAGGATTTCCACAAGCGGAAGAATCAAATGATGATTTAATAATACAAATAATTGCTCTATTAGTAATAATATTAATAATTATTTTTGCTTATGAGAATTTTTATTTAAAAAAGAAAAAATTAAAAGAGGAAGATTTTGATGATCCCTAAAATTGTTTTGTTCAAAAAATACTTATTAGTTCTTTTTTGTTTAACTTTGATTTTGTTAACAGTTAATGCTGAACTTTTAGTTACAACATACACTGAAAAAACTGAAATTTATCCAAACGAAATTGATTTTCTTGTTGTTAAAGTTTTAAACAACTCTAATATTGTTTTAGATAAAGTTTATTTAAGAATTGAGGGTTCAGAAGATATTATTTTTGTTGATTCTGATGGTGAAAAAGAAATTTTGTTAACTGAACTAATGGATCTTGCTCCAAGTGTTACAAAGGAATTAAAATTTAAATTTAAATCGCTTGAAGTAAACAAAGACCCTTCTGCATTATTTGTTTATTATGGTTTTGAAAAAGATTACTCTAAAGGAATACTTCCTTTTGTTTCTGGAACAATTGTTTCTACTAAAGATAGTAAAGTAACTATTACGACTAAGGTTGATAAATCTCAAACTTCTGCAGGTGGAGAAATCATTGGGGAAGTAGTAGTTTCAAATAAGTCCGGTAAAGTAATTTCAAAATTTGGTTCTGAAATGATTGTTCCTGATAATTTTGATTTGAAATCAGAACCTTTTTTCACTGAAGAAATAATTGATTCTAATAATGTTTCAATAAAATTTAACGCTCTTGCTCCAATTAATGTTGATGGTGAACAAAGAATACTGTTAGTTTATGGATATTTTGATGAAAATGGTGCTCACTATTTTGAGAAAGAACACAAAGTTTCTTTTGTAAAAACAAACAGATCAATTTTAGCACTAGTTGGAATAATTGTTTTAATCATTGCAGTATTTTTGTATCTAAAAAGTACAAAAAAAGATGACAAACTAAAAGGTAGCGGAGATAAGAAATAATCTCTATTTACTTTTAATTAAATTTTTTTAAACTAATTTTTAAAACTCTTAATGGGGTTAGAAGGGAATCTAACGCCGCAACCTTTTTTCTTGTAAGAAAAAATGTTGCATCCAAAAAAGAACTTTTCTTTGATTTTTTCAAATGGGGTTACAGGGAATCGAACCCTGTCCTAGCGCTATCATCCATAGTTTTGCATTGCAATTCGTGGGATGCCGTTTAGGCATCGCACCCCGTACTGCACTGCCGGAACTGTGCCTGGAGGCGCGCGTACTGCCGGTATACTATAACCCCAAAAACTTTGTTTTTGTTTTAATGATTCTGTAATAATTGAGTTTCAAGAAGCTTTAAATTGTTTTGTTTGGGGGAGAAATTTTCGGTTTTAGTTCTTTTTAAAGATTTTTTTATTTTATCTTTTTGATTATAATATTTTTTTTATTTAATATACTTGTAGTGTCCTTTCTTTTTTTCAAGGAGTTCTCCTTCGTCTTTTAAGAATTCGCAAATTATTTTTGTTAAGATTTTTGAAGTGTTCATTTTTTGTGCTAGTTCTTCTAGTATTTGTTCTTCTTTCTCATTAAGTACTTGCGCAGCTTTTTTCATATAATACTCTAAAATTTTTTGTTCAATTAGGTAATAGTATCCATCAAAACTTTTGATTCCTTTTAGTATTCCTTCTTTTATTTTTTGTTCATATTTGAAAGAAAGTTCTTTAGCTAAAGAAGTATTGTTTGCTATCATGAATCCATCTTTATCCAAACTATATTCATGTATTTGTTTTTCTTGAGCATTAAAATTTTCTGATTCTTTTGCTTTTTGTTCTATTTGTACTTCTTCTTCCTCTTTAACTCTATAAACTCCTTTTTTGTAAGATTCGTTTAGTTTGAAAACAAATACTTTTCCGTTCTTTAGTAATTCATTTAGAGCAAGTTTTTGAGTTTCGTTTAGAGTGGATTCAAATTTTCCTTCAACAAGATCACTTAATTTTTCTTTCCTAATTAATCCAATAACTTCTTGTTTTGTTTCATCTAAATTAATTTTAGGGATATTTGAGTACTCTTCACTTTCTTCTTTTTTTGATAAAAGTGATGAATCAACTAACAAAAAAACTCCCTCTTGGTGAGGTAGGAGAACAAAATCTGTTTTTCCAGTTAAGAGTTTTGCTTCAGCATCACTAAGAGTAATACTTTTTCCTAACAATTTAGCCATTTTTAACCAAAATATAAACACAAGAAAGGGTATTTAAATCTCCCACAAGCTTACGACAAAAAATAAACTATTCTCTTGTATGAAAAAATTCAAAATTATAAAAACACAAAGTATATATATGCCCGAATATTATATTCTTATTATATTAATTAAATAAAGTGAATCACTAAATGAATAAACAATGGAAAAATCTTGGAATATTTGCTCTTGTTCTAGTAATAATTTTAGTAATAATATTTTTTATTTTGCCAAATTTTTCGCCAACTCAAGAAAAATTAACTCTTGACCAAGGTTATGAAAAAATTCTAACAATATTTGAACAAAACGATGTTAATTTAGAAAATCTTCAAGAAATGAAGTTAGTTAACATTTCTGAAGGCCCAAATTTTGATGTAGTTTGGATTGAAAAAAAAGAAAATGTTTTAAAATTAAAAGAGGATTTAGTTAATTTTAAAGAAGAGTTGTACAAAAAAAATATTGAAAAAGAGGATTTAGAAGAACTTTCTTCAATAGTTACTATTTTTATTAAAACTATTGATTATAGTTTAACTTCAGAGTCTCAATTTAATGAAATAAAAGAAATTGTTGGTTCAAATTCGCTTAATTGTACTAATTTAAATGTTTTTTCTGATGTAAATTCATTACTTTATGAAAATTTTTATTTATTAGAAGAGTTGGATTATATGAATGCAGATTTTATTGTTAATTATGATTTAAATTCATCTCCATTAAATATTGATTCAGATGTTGCATATTCATCTTTACTATTAAATGAAAGTGTTTTTGATGATGTTAAAAGTAATTGTGAGGAGGGAAATAATTAATGAATAAAACTTTTGTTTGGTTAGTTGTAATTTTAATATTTGCACTTTTCTCTTCATTTGTTTACGCAGACACTGTAACTTATAAGGCTACATCAAAAGTAACTACTTCAATTGCTTCTACTCCTGCGGGGGTTGCTATTTCTTCTTCGCTTGATAGCGCAATACTTGATTTTTTCACAAATGGATTAAAAGGAACTCTTCGAAGACCAAATGGATCAACCTTTTCGACTGGGGACTATAGAAATGCGATTATTTCATATGTTAAAGAATATTATGATATTAAAGTAAAGCCAGGTACCAGTGCTAAAGGGGAAGCAACTTTTGAATTTACTAGAAAACCAAACTTAACAATTAAAGGTTCAACTCCTAAAACAAGATCTACTCGTAGTAGTAGTGTTAAAACATCAAAGCAAATTGCGGATTTAAAATTAAAATTGGAACAGGTTGCTAAAGCAACTGCAGAAGCTAAAGCAGAGGCTAACGTTAAAATTACTGGTAATACTGGTTCAGCACCTGCTGGAAAAACTATAGTTATTAATAAAATTTACATTAATAGTGCTGATGGTAGAGTAACAACAGTTCCAATTACTCCTGGTCAACCCGCACCTCCTGCACCTGCACCAAATTTAGTTCAAGTAACTCGAATAGCTCCAACTACAACAATAATTAACAGTGCTCCGATTGGAGCTACTTTTAGTCCGTTTTCTAATTTTAATAGTAACTTGACAATTGCTAACGCAATTAATTTTTCTGCACCAGTAGTAACTACTGCTAATATTACTTTGCCCCCAGGAGTTACAATTCCTTCTGGAGTTATACTTCCACCAGGATATGTTCCTCCGGCAGGAATAAATGTTATTATTATTCCTCAAGGATCAACTATTCCTGCAGGGATAACCTTTCCGCCAGGAACAACTTTCCACCAAAATTTTACTTTTAATACTTTTAAAATAACAAGAGTTACAGTAAATCAAACAAATCCACCAACTAATCCAACAAATACTAGTAAAATTCCGTATAAAAAAATATTTAAAGGATCTTTGCTTTATGCACTTGCGGTTGGTGCAGATAGTGTAATTGTTGATTATTATTCAACTGATTCAGATAAAATTAATTGGAAAGAAGTTGGAATTGATGCTGGTTTAAAAGCAGGTAAAACATTTGCTATCGCTTCAGTGGTTGGTATTACAATTGCTAAAGGGGCTTCATGGGCTGCGGCGAGATCTAGTGTTGCGGCTACAATTGTAAAGGGTTAAATCCTGTTGGATGGGGATTAATAATTGGTGGAGTTTTAGGTGGTGCTGCAATAAATTATACTGATAGCTGGATTTGGAAAAATATTGATGTGGGTTCAAAGGTTTCATATCCTGTAAAAAAGTACACTGGTTTAGATGAAGAAGAATTTTTTTCAAAAAGTGATATTGGGGTTTCAAATAAGAGTTATAAATTAATAATAAATCCAAGTAGTGGGATGGAGGCAAATGGAGTATTCTTTTTACCAGGGATTACTGGGGTAGAAAGAGAAGTAAGTTCGTTAACAAATGAAGTAGTTGATGTTACTGGTAGTAGAATGTGGGTTCCTGGGGAATATGTTGTTAGTTCTGACGGGGTTATTTCTCGTACAATTTCTTCTCTTGAACAATACAAAAAATTAGTTAGTGAAGAAAGTGGATATGACCATTTTTCATATGGTGTTTTTAGATTTTTAACAGGTAACCTTAGTGGGGCAAATAAAGATGTTCAAATAGCAGTTACTGAAAATTTTATTAATGCATTCAAAAATGAATTAGTAAAAGAAGTTACATATAAAGTTTATTCTGATAATCCTGAAACAAAAGCGTTGGAGGAAGTGGCTTCAGGGGACTGTTCTGTTAAAAAAGATATAATGCAAATAAATTGTAATTTGAATGGGTTACAATTATCTGAACCAGGATTTTATGTTTATCAAATTAGAGTTAAATTTAATGAATTAGAATTATTGCATTTTATTGATGATTATCATTTCAATGAATTACTTGAAAAAAATTGTGGAGTTGAACCAATGTCGGATTTTAATGGAGATATTGTTGATGCAATATGTAGAATTGATGTGATGGGGGTTTATAATGAATATGAAAAGAGTTATACTCCTGAAGCAAAGCAGGCAATGGAAAATTTGAATAGTTCAATTAATTCTCAAATTAATGAGTTTGAAAATAATGTTCCTCCAAAAATAAAAGGATTAATTGAAAGAGTTTTAGTAGCAAAAAATGAATCGTTTTCAAGTTTAAAGAGCAAATTCCAACCAAATAATGTTGATTTAAAACACACTAATGCTGCAATCCTTAATGGGTATCCGATTTATGGATTTATTATAGTTGGTGACCCTGCAAAGGGAATTGAAGATATTTCTAAAATTGAAGTATCTGACGAGTTTGTTGAGGTTACTGAACCTGCTTTAGGTGGTCAGAGTGTTGTTTATTATGATAAGTTGTTGAATGCTAGAATTTTTAGTGGTGCTATTATTCCTACTCCTCAAGAATTGAAAGAGGATGTTGAAAGTAAAAAAGGATTAGTTGAAGGTGAAAAATCTGATTCACCATCTTCAGCAAAAGGTGGAGCAACAATTACTTGGTCAAATTTATTGCCAACAACTGATTATGAAATTTCTTTTGCTCCAGTTAATGGAAAATCACTAAAAATGACTTTTACAAAAAGTAAATGGAGTGGAGTAAGATATGTTGATGTGTTAGTAAATAATTCCCCAGTTAATTGTTATAATAGTCCTTATGCAGGTCTTGCAAATTACTTTGGTGGAAAAAACACTTTAGTACTTGGTTGGTTTGAAACAGAAGAACATTGCGATTATCCAGTTGATGGAAGGTATGTTGTTGACACAAAACTAAGTTCTGAAGGAGATTACTACAAATTAGAAATAACAAGTCCATTGATTCCAACTAGTTGTAGTGGACAAACAATTAGTGCAACTAATCAAAACATAAATCTCTCATGCTAAGTAATTTAGTAATTAATTTCAAATTTTTAATATTTTTAATTAAATTAGTTTCAAATTATTGGCGAGATTAAACCCCTCCTTTTAACCCACTTTTTCTCGTGAATCCGTTAAGTTTATATACTTCCTGCTTAGGGAAATATATAACCATAAACTTTGTAATTGAACAAAGTTAATGTGTTTTGGCTTCTTTTTTGAAGCTAATTTAGGGTGTTGGGAAAATGAATAGATATTTAGTTGCTTTGGTCATGCTCTTGACTTTTTGTTTAGTAGCGTCAGCTGTTTCAATTAGTGTTCCTGATAGTATTGAAATAAAGGATTCTCACACAGTATTTTTTGTTGATATAACAAATGAATCAAATGAATTACTTCCAGTTACAATAAATTTTTACACTACTACAAGAACTGATCTTGTTTATCCAAAAACAATTTCACCAAATTCAACAATTACACTTAAAGTGATTGTAGAAAATGATTCTACTCCAAATTATCACGAAGTTGAATCAAAACTTGAAGTTTATGTGGGAAAACAATTTACCCAAAAAAATATTGTACTAAAATTTTTTGAAAAAGAAAAATTAGTTCAATTACCACAAACTCCAGTAACTCAACAACCAATAGTAACTACTGATAATAATGCAATAAATGATACAAATCAAGTCGATACAAATTCTATTGATAGTAATACTAAAGTTACAATTGAAATAAGACCTGTTGGATGGTTTATGATGGGTGCATTTTTAGAAGAAACAAGTAATTTTTCATTAATTGATTGGGTTATTTTTTGGTTTTTAGTAATAGTTGCTGCAATTTTAGTAATTGCTTTTGTAGCAAGAGTAGTGAGAAGAATTTAATTTTTGGAGAAAGGTTTGGGTGAAATAATGAAATTTAATCATTTTTGTTTAATTGCAGGAATTTTCATAATAATTTTAGCAATGACTACTTTTGCAAACGCGGCAACCTATACTTTTGATTGTTCAAGTAGATTTAATTGTTCAATAAAAAGTTATTGCCAAGGAGTGAGCGGAGCAGTTCCAGGGCTTTTAGTTCATCATGGAACAGCAGATAGTTATACAATGGGGTCTCAACCAATTGATTATTCTTTTACTTCAAATTATGCTGGAGCACATTCTTGTAGTGCAACAGTAACAGTAACAGCAATGTACTCGCAAGGACAAACAAACGAGAATACCACAATTTATGTGAATGGAGTAAACTTAGGGACAACGAGTGATAATTATTGTAATGGTGGGGATAGTGAAAATTGTACTTTTTGTGGAAGAGACACACAAATTTTACCTTCAAGAAGTGTAACACTAAATCAAACAAACACACTACGAGTTTATGGACATGATAGTCATGCAGTAGTATCAGTAATACTAACATGTAATCCAAGCGGGGATGTTACACCGGTTCATGAGTGTGGGACAAATCACTCTCCTCAAATAAGTTCAATACCAAACCAAACAATAAATTATAACTCAACATCAAACCTAAATTTAGATTTATGGAATTATATTAGTGACTCTGATGATGCTGATAATTATTTAGACTTAAGTGTAACACAAAATGGAGCAAGTGTTTCTTGTACAATAAGTGATGATAGATATTTAGTTTGTTCTCCTAACGAAGATCTTGGAAGTACGACAATTAATTTAGCAGTTGTTGATAATTGTGATGCAAGAGTGACAAGATCATTCACTGTTACTACAATAAATAATGCACCAGTAGTAAATATTTCAAATTTAACAAGATCTTGTGTAAACAATTTAACACAATTAATTAATTTAAGAAATTACTCTTATGATGAGGAAGTAAATACACTTACTTATGCAATAGTGTCACAATCAAATACTGATTTAATTAATTGCTCAATTACTGATGGACAATATGTTTCATGTATAGTAAATACTTGTTCAGATTCTTACTCTGATATAAATATTTCAGTAACTGATATTTTTGGTGTAATTAGATATGATTCTTTTAGATTAACTTTACAAAATCAAGCACCAACTTGGACAAGATCACTTTTAAGTCAATGCATAAACCAACCAAATAATAGAATAATTGACTTGAATGGTTATGCAACTGATCTTGAAGATGGAAATAATATAACTTATTCAATTTTGAATCAAACAAATACTGTTGATATCACTTGTTCACTTGATCAAAATAGATACCTCTCTTGTACAAATTTAAGTAACAAAAAAATAAGTAATGTAATAACAATAATTGCAACTGATACAAAAGGAGCCTACTCTTCTTCACAAGTAACAATTAGTACAAATTGTTTCTCAAATGGAGACGACAATAATATAATTATAGAATCAGACATTAAAGGGGTGTGTCTTGAAACATGCACTTCTCATTCAACACAAATAAAAGTATCAAATTATTCAGGAGAAAAACAATGTTTTAATTACGAACTTGAAAATTCACCAGAATCATTAAGTTCATCATTAATGAATGAATCATTTTGTTTAAACAATAAAGAATCAACTTTTATGACACTGAGTGTGAATACTTGTGGAAGTGATTCAACAAATTACAATGTGTATCTAATTGAAGAAGATAAAAACATTAGAATGACTTTTGATTATAGAATTGGAAATTGTCAAAATTTTGATGGATTTAGAATGGAAGAATTTGATGGAAAAATTTGTGCTGGTGAAAAAAGAACAATTCCAGTAACGATAAGAAACACTAGTGATTCACAAAAAATAATTTACTTAAATGCGGACAACTCAATGGTTTTACCATATTTTGAAAAAGAAAAAGTAACTCTAGAATCAAATGAACAAAAAATAATTAATTTGGTAATAAATGCAAGAAGTATGTCTCAAGGAAAATACAAAATAACTCTTGGTGGGGACGCACCAAATTATCATATTGAAAAAAGACTTGATGTTGAAGTAGTTGATTGTAAAGGACTAAATACAGCATTCATTATAACAAATCCTGATGTTTGTTATAATGTACAAAGGGGACAATTATTCCAAGGAAGTTTCAAAGTAAAAAATGTTAGTGATGATTGTGCTTGTCCTGAATGCAGTGATAAGATAGAGTCACTAAATTTATTTTTAGGAACTCCATTTTATGAATTATCAAATTCAAAACCTGAATTAAAATATTTGGAAGAAAAAATAATTGATTATCAAATAACAATACCTGAATCAATGACTGCAGGAGTAAATTTTATTACAATTGAAGGAACAACTTTGCCTCAAGGTATTTTTGATGATGATTTAGGAAATGTGTTAGGATCAAAAATTTGTATTAATGTTGCAGGACAAACAAATGCAGGAATACTGTTAAAAACACAAACAAAAGACATTGACTGGTGTTCAAGCGAAATATTTGAACTGGAAATACAAAATACAGGGGACCTTGATGAAGAGTTTACTCTTAATGCTACAAAATTACCAAATGGAATAGTAGTTAATTTTTCAGAAACTAAAATAAAAGTAAAAAAAGGTGAAACAAAAATAGTTTATGTTTCAATTTCAACAAATCCTCAAGCAGAAATTAGAGATGGCCAAAGTGTAACAATAAATGTTTTGGGGAGAAAAAATCTTTCAACAGAAATTTATTTCAATGTAAAAGAAAAACCTTCATTTAATGATTTGGAAATAGTATCACTAACAACAATGATTTCTGCATATAGAAATACAGAAACAACTTACACTGTAATGTTAAAAAATAATACTGAGAGAGAGTTAAGAAATTTAAAAATAACATTTGAAAGTCTTCCAACTAATGTATTATTTGAAGAAAAAGAAATTCCTTTAATTGCTAAAGGTGAAGTTGTTAAAATAAGTGGAAAACTTGCAGTGGGTGACATAAATGGGTACTTTGAACCAGTAATAATAGTGTCAGGAACAAATGTAATAAATAAAAAGAAATTAGGATTATTAATAAACGATTATGGGGAAACAGGGGGAGTATTTAGTGGACTATTTGGGTTATTTAATCCTCAAAATGGTTCATCAACTGGATTATTCTCTATATTCTCTTTTGAAAACAATAATAGTTTCATGAGTGGTGTTCCATATGGTTTATTATTAATTTTGTTGGCAGTGATTCTTATCTTAGGGTTACTTTCAACAAGAAGTACAAATAATTCAAAAAAAGAAGTGTGGATGGAGGTAAGTAATTATGAATGAGGGGAAAAATAGTTTAATAAAAAAATTAGGGATAATTAGTTTAGCATTAGTATTAATGCTTTCAATAGTAAGTGCGCTTACAGTTGATGGAAAAACAAGTTATACTACTTGTCAATGTGATGCGACAAAAGAATTTTATCGTATTTGTGCTGATGTAGATGGTTCCTATTCAATTTCAATAGAAGGAACTGCTGCAAGTTGGTTTTCAATGGCGCCAACAACAGTGTATTTAAACGCAGGGGAATGTAAAGACATTGTTTCATTTTTAACCCCAAGTTGTTATGCCTCCTCAGGAATTTATTCAATGAATTTAAAAGTTACTGGCCCTCAAGAACTAAATAAACCAATAGGAGTAACTGTAACTCAATGCCACACATTTGATTATACAATAACTCCATTAAGAAATTCTTCACTTCCATGCGAAGAAAATATATACAATTTGTACATAAAAAATACTGGTAGATTTGATGATGAATTTGTTTTACTTCAAAAAGGACTTGCTGATTCATGGGTAAATTATCCAAAAGACAAAATTGTATTAAAATCTGGTGAAGAATTTTCTTCACAAATTAAAGTAAAATCAACTTGCTCAACTACTCCAAGCGATTACCCATTTAATGTTACTTTATCAAACACACAAACAAATGCTACAAAAACAATTGATTTAGTACAAACAATTAATGCAATAAATGCAGTTGAATCAACATTCTCAAAAACTCCAATTACAGTAGAAACATGTTCAATAGCAGAAACTGAATATGATTTTTATATAAAAAACATTTCAAGTGTTGCTGATGAATATACTTTAGATATTTCTGATAAAAACATTTTATCGCTTAGTAAAACAAAAATTAATTTATCTGCTGGAGAAACCGCACAAATTAGTTTAAAAGTTTCAAAAGCAAATGTTCAAAAATTAAATTCAATTTTATCAATAACTTCAAAAGAATACAACTCAACATACAAACATTCTTTTGTAGTTGATATAAAGAATTGTTATGATCTTTCACTTGAAAGATTATCAAAATCAACAGAATCTTGTTTCAATTCAACGGATCATTTGTTTAAACTAAACAATGGTGGAACAAAAGAATTAAGAGCAAAAATAACTATTACCGGAGTTGAAGCAGAAACTAGTGAAGTTGTAGTGGCAGCAAAATCTTCAAGAGACTTTTATATAAAAATTGATCCAAAATCAATTGGAGAAAAGAAAATAATAGTAACTGCTGAATCTACTGGATTATCAAAAACTTCTATTGAATATGATTTTAATGTAAAAAATTGTTATGATATTGAAGTAAAAGTTCCAACAGTAAAAGTGTGTCCAGAAACAGAAAGTAGAAATAAAGTAATTTTTACTAATAAAGGAACTGAAGATCAAACAGTAAATATTAACTTAAAAGATGCGCCTTGGGTTAAATTTGAATCAAATAAAGTATTACTTCCTGCAGGACAAAGTGTAGAAGTGTACTTTGATATGCAAGTTCCAACTCAAATAAATTCAAAATATGTTTTAGGGCTAATTTCATACTCTCCTGGACTTGATGGGGATATAGTAAAAGCAGTTCTAAGAGAAAGTGATATTACTACAGAAATTTTCTTTGAAATGAATACTCTTGAAGAATGTTATTCATTCAAAGCAGATTATGTGCAAGAATATTTAGATATTAATTGTTGTCAAGGAAAAATAGTTGACTTAAATATAACAAATACAGGGTACTTTACTTCAAGATATGATTTGAAGAAAATTGCTCCTGAATGGGTTGACTTTAGTGACACAAATTTAGTTATTGAAAGTGGGGAAACAAAAACAGTGTATGTTTATTTCCACCCACCAGCAGGAACAAGCGGACAAATAAAATCAAAAATACTAATAACTCCTCAAAAAGGAAATGCGAGTGAAATAGAATTTGATTTAAATGTGTATGGTGGTTATTGTGGATTATCATACTCAGTTGATTTAAATGTTGATAATTCGGTTTCTACAACAAAAGAATTTACAAGAAAAGAAATTACAGTTGATTTTGTTGTAAAAAATGATTCAAACTTTGGATTTGCTGTGAGTAATATTTCAGTAAAAGATTTTAACTCAACAGCTGATTTCAATAAAGGAATATTTTTACAACCTGGAGAATCAACAACAACTAAAATAACTATAATGACTTCTGAAAATGAAGAATTAAAAGACCAAGAAGTAGTAGTGCTTGTTGATACATCAGTTGGTCAATTTGAGAAAAAACAATTTGTTAAATTCTCAGAAGCAAAAACTGTTGATACTTCAATAAGTGGATTCTTTGGTCAATATGTTGCACCAGTAGCAGGACTAGTATTATTGTTAGTACTATTAGTAATAATTCTTGTAATTTCTGGTTCAGCAAAAGGAAAAAAGAAATAAATAATAAAAAATAATAATTAGAAAAATTAGTGGGGATATTCCTCACTAATTCTATTTTTTTTAAAACTTTTAATTTACTTTTTATTTTTAATATTTTTTTATAAAAATATTTTATAAAAATGAATTTTTCTTAAAATAATTTTTTTAAAAATTGGATCTTTTATAGCAATATTTTTTTAGAAAGTAGATTTTTTTTATCCAAAAACATTAATTACTTCTTTTAGTGCTTTTTTAAATTTTTCAACTTCTTCATTAGTGTTGTAAAAGTAGAAACTTGCTCTTGCAAGTCCGTCTTTATTTAAAGAAGAAACTAGTGGTTCTGCACAATGCATTCCTGACCTTATACAAATGCTTTCATTTTCGCTTAAAGCCATAGCAATATCGTGTGCGCTTACTTTTTTTGAACCAAATAACACTATTCCGCCTTGTTTTTTTGCATCTTTTGGACAAAATAACTCAATTTCATTTATTTCACCTAATAGGTCAAGGGTTTGTTTTGTTAATTCTTGTTCATGTTTTTCAATATTATTTAAACCTACTTTTTCTAGGTACTTAATTGCTTCAATCATTCCGTAAGCTCCTGCAATATTTGGGGTTCCTGCTTCGTATTTGTATGGTAGTTCATTCCATGAAGAAGATTCTCTTTTCACTTCCATTATCATGTCTCCTCCAAACATAAAGGGTTCTAGTTTTTGTAATAATTCTTTTTTAGCCACAAGTGCTCCGGTTCCTGTTGGTGCTAGCATTTTGTGTCCTGAAAAAGCAAAAAAATCTGCATTCATTTCTCTAAAATTAATTTTTTTGTGAGGAACCATTTGGGCTCCATCGACACAAAATAATGCTCCTTCTTTGTGAGATTTTTTTTCAATAGTTCTAATATCAGGGAGTGTTGCTACAGTGTTACTTGCTCCGCTAAAAGAAACAAGTTTTGCTCCATTCACTTTTTTTTCAAAATCATTCATATCAATTTCAAAATTATCAGTGAGTTCAACAAATTCTAGTTTTGTTCCAATTTTTTTTGATAAGTATTGCCAAGGAACAATATTACTATGGTGCTCAAGTGCAGAGATAACAATTTTGTCTCCTTTTTTAAAATAATTAGAATTAAGCAAAGAGTACATTACAAGATTTAACCCTTCTGTAGTATTTTTTACAAAACAAACTTCTTCTTTTTTTGCTCCTAAAAATTTTCCAACAACTTCATGACTTTGCTCATAAACTCTAGAAGCTTCTTCACTCAAAATATGGAGTCCTCTGTGAACATTAGCACATTCGAGTTCATAATATTTTTTCTCTGATTCCACTACTTGGGTTGGTTTTAGTGAAGTTGCGGCATTATCAAAATAAGTTAATGTGCTCCCGCCAATTTTTCTATTTAAAATAGGAAAATCCTCTCTTGTATTTGCCAAATCCATAAATAAGTAAGAAAGAAAAGCCCTTTAAATGCTTTTTCTGACACTATTTTTGTACAAAGTGGTTGTTAAAATGCTATTTGACTTACATATGCACTCAAGGTTTAGTGTAGACGCACTAAGTAAACCAGAAACAATAGTTAAGGTGTGTAAAAAAAATGGTTGGGGATTCTCTCTAACGGATCACAACAATATGGGTGCATATAAAACAAGCACAATAAATAATAATATAAAAAAATTAGCAAAAGAACACAAAGTATTTTTGGTCCCTGGGGAAGAAATAAAAGTTTTGGGTCAAGAAAAAAACATTTTTGGTAAACAAAATTGTGTGGGGGAAGTAATTGGGTATTTTTTGAATGAACCAATTGTTCCGGCTCCATTTTTTGAAATATTTGATCAAATAAAAGAACAAGGAGCACTACTCTCTTGTCCTCATCCTTTTGATTGGCCAAGAAAAAACTTTAAAGAATTCAAAAATGAATGGGAAAAATTTGATATGATGGAGATTTATAATGCGAGAGCATATTATCAAGGGTTAAATAAACACTCAGAAAAGTTTTTTGAGCGTATTAGTAAAGAGAAAACAATTGCAGCACTTGGGGTGAGTGATGCTCATACTCCTGAAGAGATAGGGAATGGTTTAACAGAAATTAATGCTAAAAATGAAGAAGAGTTTAGAAAAGAAATAAAAAAAGGAAGAACAAATGTACTCGCAAGAAAAAAAGCAAATGTATTACATCACTTACAAACACAACTTGCAAGGAATTACTTAATTAAAGAAAGATAATTTTTAGAATCCTGGGGAATTTTGAGTCATTAAAACGAGGTTTTTATTTCTTTCCTAATTTAATTTTATTATTGATTTTTATGGTTGAAGCAAAGAGTAGTAAGGAACTTGATTTGAAAAAGAACTTCCAACTTGACCTTGCAAAATACTTGGGTGAGAAAGATTTTGTTTATGGTCCAGAACCAGAACTTTATGGTCCAATTGCAGGATTTTACTCTTATGGATTGAATGGGAAAGCAATGAAGAATAATTTAGAAAACGCTATTAGAAAAGTTTTTACAAAAAACGGTTTTTTTGAAGTAGAGTACCCATTAATTTCTCCTCAAATTATTTGGGAAGCTAGTGGACACTTAAAAGGATTCAATGATCCAATAATTTATTGTTCAAAATGCAAAGGTTCATTTAGAGCAGATAAATTAATTGAAGAATCAACAGGAATTGCAGCAGATCACTTTAAAGATGAAGAATTAATTAACACAATAAAAGAACATGAGGTATCTTGTCCTTCTTGTAAAGGAAGACTTACCCTTGAAATTAAAAGACAAAGTTTAATGATGAAAACAATTATTGGAGCAGATACTGTTGCTTACAATAGACCAGAAACAGCAACAACAACTTACTTACCTTTCAAACATTATGTAAACTTTTTTAGAGGAAAATTACCTTTCACGGTTTTCCAAATTGGTAAAGCTTTTAGAAATGAAATTTCTCCTAGACAACACTTACTAAGACAAAGAGAATTCACTCAAGCTGAATCACAAATGTTTTTGAGTAAAGAAATGAAAATTAGTTTTGAGTGGTTTGATAAAGTAGCAAAAGACACACTTCCTTTGTGGACTGAAGAGATGCAAAAATCTGAGCAAAAGTGGGGAATGATTTCTCTTGCTGATGCGATGGATAAAAAATTCTTAAAAAATAAAGCTTACGCATGGAATTTGTGGTTAAGTTATCAAGTAATAACTGCTCTAGGAATTCCTAGTGAAAAAATTAGATTTCGTCAACACCACTCTGATGAGAGAGCATTTTATAGTGATGACACTTGGGATCTTGAAGTGGAACTAAATTCTTTTGGTTGGGTAGAAATGGTTGGAATAAGTGATAGAACAAATTATGATTTAACTCAACACTCAAAATACTCTAAAACTGAACTAACTGTTAGAACAGAAGATGGTAGTGTATTCACCCCTGATGTTATTGAAATCGCGTTTGGAGTAGATAGACCATTTTATGCAGTACTTGACCTCGCATTTTCAAGAAGAGATAGTGACGCACAAAGAACAGTGCTTTCACTTCCAAACAATATTGCTCCAATACAAGTTGGAGTATTTCCATTAATAAAAAAAGATGGATTGCCAGAAAAAGCGGAAGAAGTTCTTGCAGTGCTTGATGATTTTAAGTGTTATTATGATGAATCAGGAAGTATTGGTAAAAGATACTCTCGTCTTGACGCAATAGGAGTACCATTTTGCATAACAATAGATCACGATTCACTAAAAGACAACTCTGTAACAATAAGAGAAAGAGATTCACTAAAACAAATACGAGTGAAAATTAATGAATTAAAAGAAACGATTACAAAAATGATGAAAAAATAAAAAAATAATTTTTTTAAAAAACAAGCATAATTTGAAGTTTAGTTAACAAAAAATGAAAAAATTAATTTGATATTAATGATCCTAAATTCTATTATTTTATGATTTAGATTCTTTTAAAAACTTTAAATTGTACAACATATGTAGCCTGTGATGAAGTAAATCCCTTCTGAACCAAGCAATTGGTGATGACGATTTAATCCAACTCTGAGGCTATTTAATTTTTAAATTATTAGTGGTATTTGTGATTTCAAAGATCAGAAAGAGTATTAAGTGGTTACAAGAACCTTTAGCTTTTCCTTTTGTTTTATTAAAGATAAATCCAAATTGGGTTTCTGTTTTTGGTTTAGTTCTTGCTTTAATTGGAGCGTATTTTGTTTATCAACAAAATTGGTTATTTGCACTAGTTTTTTTTATTCTAGCTCCAATAATGGATTTAATTGATGGAACGGTTGCAAAGAAATTAAATAAGTCAAGTAATTGGGGGAATTATTTTGAAACAATGATAGATAAGTTTGTTGATTTTGTAATTCTAGCATCTTTTGTATTTATTTATCCATTAGCAAGTGTTCTTGCTTTAGGTACTTCAATGATTTCAAGTTACGCAAAACCAAGAGTAGGTTTAATTGTTATTACTGATAATCGGGATTGGCCGGCAATTGGGGAACATGCAGATAAATTAATTATTTTGCTTATAGGATTACTCTTAGCAGTACTGGGTTATAATTATTTAGAATACTTCTTGTATTTTATTGCAATAATTTCGCTAATTGGTTCTATACAAAGAATGTTTTATGCAAAAAATTTAATTAAAGAAGCAGAAAAAAAAGGAACACTATTACCTTATATTAAAAAAAGAAAAGAAAGATGAATTGATTTTAAAAAATTAATTCTCTTTTATTACTTTTTCCACTTCTTCTAAAAAGTGTTTGTTGTCAATTATTTTAATAAATTTAATATCATTTCTAATACTCATTTTTGAGTCACTGTTAGAGTCACCCATCGCGTAAGCAATTATTTTGTCTTTAGGGTTAACTCCAAGTTCGTTAAGTGCTCTTAGTACTCCAAAGTGTTTTCCAAGCATTATTGGGTTTATTGAAATTCCTGTCTCAATATCAAATGCTACTAATTTTACTGGTGAACCAAATTTTTTAGTGTTTTGAAAAATCTCGTATTGTTCGTCACAGATTTTTTGAGCTTTTAGAACAAGTTTTTTTCTAACTTCAGAATTGTTTTTTTCTAGTTCAAAACCAATTCTAGAATCATTAATTATTTCTTCATTATTTGCTTTTTTAATATCAAATCCTGCGTATTTTAGTTGTTGTTTTATTTCTCTACCAAGAAGCATTTTGTATAAAAGGAATTGATCAAGGTTTGCAAAAGTTTCTCTCTTCATTGAAGGTTTTCTAACAAGAACTGCAGAACCATCTTTATAAACAATTGAACCATTTTCTATTTTGAATTCATTAGTGTAAGTGGCTTGGTCTAGTCCTAAAGAACCATAAATTAAACTCTTTTCAAGCAAATTATTTTTCTTAAGTGTATCCTCAAACCCATTTTTTAATCTTAGTTCTCTAACTGATCTTGCAGTAATAAAAACCGTAATAAATCCTGCATTTTGAGCTTCACTAATTGCTCTAATTGATTTACTTGTAAGGATAGGAGAAGTGTTAGGAATGTATTTTGGGGTTGAAGTTAACACTCCATCAATATCTAAAAAAAGGATTTTTTTCAAATCCTTGCTTGGTTTTTTATTATTTATCATGAAAAATTAGTGAGTCAATACTTATTTTAATCTTCTTTTTCAATAATATTTTAGTGATTTTATGGGTGAAGAAATAAAAATTGAAAATAAAGTTGAAAATAATGTAAATAATAAAGTTGAAGAGAAAGTTGAAAATGTTTCTAACAAAATCCAAGAAAAAGTTGTTGAACAACCAAAAGACAACATTGTTGCTTTTAGTGATTGGATAAAAGTTGAACTTAGAGTTGGAAAAATTGAATCAGTGGATGATATTATAGGAAAAGACAAATTATACAAATTTAGTGTTAATTTTGGAGAGATGGGAAAAAGAACAATCCTTGCTGGTCTTAAACCATATTATCAAAAAGAAGAATTGTTAAACAAAAAAACTGTTTTTGTATTCAACCTTGCACCAAGGCCATTAGCAGGAAATATTAGTCAAGGAATGATCCTTGCAGCAAGAACTATTGAAGGAAAATACAAAATCACTTCAATTGATGATTCTGTTTTAGAAGGAACAAG
>ERZ795044.643-NODE-643-length-32641-cov-6.314215_pt1 | contig 32641 bp, 28 predicted proteins | sample MGYA00375128_ERZ795044 | MGnify/ENA primary metagenome ERZ795044 (study PRJEB30173, sample SAMN05720213) | anaerobic digester metagenome | isolation source: active sludge of municipal wastewater-treating anaerobic digesters | place: USA | collected 2014-12-22 ...
CCCGAGATAGGCAAGAAAGTTGCCGCTCCCAAAAAATGCGATGATTTCCGGAAATGTCATAGTTCTACTCCCTTTCAGTCTGAAGGCAGGTCACTGCCTCGGTATATTTCGTCTCGGCGGCCAAGGGGCGGAACGGGGTTCCCCCGCCCTCGTAGAACCTGCCGAAAAATTCAACGTAATGGAGCCTGCTGGTGTGCACATAGGCCCCAAGCGCGTTGATGGCAAAATTGAGCAGGTGGCCGCCCGTGCCGACGACCAAGATCATCAGGACGCTGAGGATATTCGGGCCCGGCAACGTCCCGAAGATGTTGATGACGCTCGAGATGACGCCGGTCGCGAGCCCGAGGGCCAAAATCCTCGAATAGGAAAGCACGTCGGAGAAATAGCCGGAGATGTCGTAGAGCCCCACGAGGCCGCTGCCGACCCGCAGGATGATGTTTTTCTTCTCCCTGCCGCGGAAGCAGACGACCGTCAGCGCGCCCACCGCGGCCATGGCCATCCCGACTTTCTGCCAGACGCCGCCGAGCAGCAGCATCAGCAGGCCGATCAGGATCAGATACCAGACGCCGACGTCGACGATCGCGCCGAAGACGTCGTGCCGCTTGCACATCAGGTAGATGGAGAGCGCCATGCCCACGAAGGTGTGCAGGAGGCCGAGCGCCATCGACAGCGCCAGCACGACCATCGGCTCGCCCAGCGGGTCGATCAGCATCGGCAGCGCGAAGTCGGATTGGAAGAACGTCGACGCGATCTTCGCCGGCAGGTCGCCGAAGAAGCTGCCGTAGATGAGGCCCCAGATGACGGTCGACACGCCGCAGATCGTGAGCGTCTGGACGAGCTTCCTGCCGTTTGAGCCGAGATGGGCCTTTTTGAGCAGGAACAGCCCGCCCAGCAGCAGAATCAGGCCGTAGCCCGCGTCCGAAAGCATCATGCCGAAAAACACGAAGTAGAACGGCGCAATGAACGGGTCCGGGTCGACGCTGCCCGGCATCGGCAGGGCGTACATCTCGGTGATGGACTCGAACGGCCGCGCCCATTTGGGGTTTTTGAGAAGCACCGGCATCTCCGGGTCGTCCTGTGCCGCCTCGGTGAATTCATAATAACACGGGTACTCCGAAAAGAGCGCCCGGATCGTCTCCTCCTCCTCCCGCGGCACCCAGCCGCAGAGCAAGAAGGTCCGTTCCGTGTGGAAGAGCTGGCCGCCGGCCTTTGTGCGCTCCATCGAGAGGAGCAGGCCATCGCCCGCGAGATAGAGGGCGTCCATGCCCCGCGCGATCTCGGGCCAGAGGGCCTCCAAATCGGAGAGCTCCGTTTGGATCTCCCCCATCCGGCGGTCGGCCTCCGCGATCCGCTCCAAGGGCGTGCCATGTTTCCCTCCGAGCGTGATTTTGCCGATCTCCAGCGGCCGAAGCGCCTCTAAAACCGCGTCGCGGTCGTTTTTATGAAAGATTAAAATGAAATATCCGCCGGCCGTGTCCGCGCCGAGCGGGAAGACGGCCGCGCCGGCCTGTCCCGCCGCCTCCGCGAGCATGTCCGCCGAAACCGTATTCTTCGCGAAGACATACAGGATCTCGCAGCGGGCGGTGGAGGCGATCTCCACGGGCAAATCGGATTCCTTCCACGGCAGCAGGGACGCTTTCTCGGCCTCAAGGGAGGTGAGCTCCGCCTTCAAGGAGGCGGTCTTTTTCTGGTTTTCTTCCACCCGCCGGCAGATCTGCTCCGCGGCTTCGGCGACCCCCTGCCGGCCGTAGCGGTCGTAGGCGACCCGCATCCTCGGCTGGAACATCGCCATGCCCTTTTTCTGCACATAGGGGTTTAAAAACTCCATCACCGAGCGAAGCCTCGCGGACCGCTGCTCCTGATCGTAGAGGGCGGCGCTGTCCTGTCTGACGGAGCCAAGGAGCCCCGAAAGCTCCTCCACCGTCTCCGGGCTTCGCAGCTGCACACAGCCGCGCCGCATCAGCTCCCGCAGGAGCCTCTCCTTATCTTCAGAGAGGCCGCAGACCGCGAGCTTCTCCATTCTCACAATCATTCGGCCACGATCCTCTCCGCAATCCGTCCGGCCGCCGCGTCGAGCTTTTGCCGCGCCTGCAAAGAGAGCCGCCCCGCCTCGGCCTTGGCCGTTTCTCTGGCCGCGGCGAGGTCCGCGTCCGCCTGTCTTTCCGCGTCGGCGACCCGTTTTTCCGCCTCGGCCTTGGCCTCTGTTTTTTTCTCCTCAAAGAGCCGCCTGCCCCGCTCCTCCGCCTCCGCTTGGATGCGCTTCGCCTCGGAGAGCGCGTCCAGACGGATCTGTTCGGCCTCGGCCTCCGCCTCTTTGATCCCGTTTACCACGTCAAGCATCTATTCACCGCCTTACTGCTGCAGATCCGGCCGCGCGTCGTCGTAGGGATGGCGGCCCGTGCAGTGATAATAGTGTGTCCTTAAATAATAAAGCTGATCGAGCTTCTCCCGCGGAATCGGCTTCGCGCCGCCTAAGAGCTTCGCGTTGAGCGAGATCTGCGCCCAGTGCTCGAGCGTCTCCATCGCGAAATATGCGTGCATCAGATCGACGCCGACGGTCAGCGCGCCGTGGTTCGCAAGCAGGACCGCGTCGTGATTTTTGAGCAGCGGCGCGATCGAATCCGGCACCTCCTCCGTGGAGGGCGCCGCGTAGGGCGCGACCGGCACCTCGCCCAGATTGACGAAGGCCTCGATCAGCGCGTTGTCCGCGAGCGGGACCCCGGCCGCCGCGTAGGCGGTGGCCGCCGGCGGGTGGGAATGCACCACCGCGCCGATGTCCGGGCGCTCCATGTAGCAGCGCAGGTGCATCTTGATCTCGCTCGAGGGGCGGTACTCCCCGGAGGCCTCGACGAGATTCCCTTTTTCGTCTATGACGACCAGCATGTCCGGCTCCATCAGCTTCTTGCTGACCCCGGTGGGCGTCGCGAGGAACCTGCCCCCGCCGAGCTTCACGCTGACGTTTCCGTCGTTGGAGGCGCCCCAGCCGTTTTCGCCCATCATGTGGCAGACTTTGCAGAGCTGTTCCCTCATTTCGCCGATTTCCATAACGTCCTCCATTTGATCCGACCCGGACCGTATCCCCATGTCATATCCGGGCGGTTTCGGTCGCCGCCGCCCGATGGTCCAAAAGCGGCGGGCCCGCGCGGGTCCGCGCGGAAACCCCCGTTTTTTATAATTTAACGCTATTTGATTATTGTATAATATTTTTTAAGGTTTGGCAATCGAAGGCTGGCAGAAAAGTGTAAAAATTATGTTAAAATTCCGGTCCCGCCGCCGCAAAAGGCGTTGCCGGAAGGCGTCGTTTGTGTTATATTCCCTTTGTATTCTCTTTGGAAGGAGGCGGGATCATGGAACTGCCGGAGCGGTGCGCGCTCTGCCCGCGCAGGTGCGGGGTCAACCGAAAAAACGGCGAGACGGGTTTCTGCGGGGCCGGGGTCCTGCCGAAAGTCTGCCGGGCGGCGCTCCATTTTTGGGAGGAGCCGTTTCTCAGCGGCGAAACCGGCTCGGGCGCCGTCTTCTTTTCCGGGTGCACGCTGCGCTGCGTCTTTTGCCAAAACCGGGAGATCAGCCGCGGGAAAGCCGGCGCGGAGATCCCCGTCGAGCGCCTCGCGGAGATTTTCCTTGAGCTTCAGGAGAAAGGCGCGAACAACGTCAACCTCGTCACGCCGATGCACTACGCGCCGCAGATCGCGGCGGCGCTGGACCTCGCGCGGGCGGGCGGCCTCGCCCTGCCTGTCGTCTGGAACACCGGCGGCTGGGAGCTCCCGGAATCCGTCGCCGCGGTCCGGGATTACGCGGACATCTGGCTCACGGATTTCAAATATTTCGACGACGAGACGGCGCGGGAGTTCTCCGCGGCGGACGCCTATTTTGAGACCGCGGCGGCCGCGCTCGAGCAGATGGTCCGCCAGACCGGGGACCCGTTATTTGATGAGCATGGCATCATGCGGCGCGGCGTCGTGGTCCGGCACCTGATGCTGCCCGGCCACTACAACGACACGAAGCGCGTGCTCGAATATCTCTCCGAGACCTACGGGAACCGGATCTGGGTGAGCCTGATGAACCAATACACGCCGTTTTACGACGGCGGCCGCTATCCGGAGCTGCGGGAGACCGTCTCGGATGACGAATACGCCCGCGCCGTCGCCTGCGCCGAAAAGATGGGGATCGAAAACTGCCTGATCCAAGAGGGCGGCGCGGTCGGCGAGAGCTTTGTCCCGCCGTTCGATCTCGAGGGCGTCTTCCGCAAAGGATAAAGGCATCGCCCGCCTCGGGCATTCGTCCTCCTGCGCCGCGCTCCCCGGCTTTCCCCGGAAAAAAGCGGCATGGCCGGCGGAGGCGTCCCCCGCCGCTTTGCCCCGAAACAATTTTAAAGAAAAAACGCGCCGCAGCCGCGTCAAACCCGGCCGCGGCGCGTTTTTTGAAATATTTTTGAAAACCGCTTGCAAAATAAAATTTGGGGTGTTATATTGTTTTCATGTCAAAAACAGATGTTTTCAGGAGGTGGACTTTATGGCGGACAGCGGCAGGCGCATCCTCGTCAGCGCCGAACTTCTCCCCGAAGTTTTGTTAAAAGTGCTGGAAGCGAAGCGTCTCCTTGCCCAAGGCAAGGCACATAACGCCTCCGAAGCCGCGCGGGTGGCCGGGATCTCCCGGAGCGCGTTTTACAAATACAAAGACGGCGTGGCCTTTTACAGCGACGAGCGGGCCGTGAAGATCGTCACCTATTCGCTGACGCTGATGGACGAGCCGGGCGTCCTCTCCGCGGTGCTCGACCAGATCTCGGGCAGCGGAGCCAACATCCTGACCATCAACCAGAACATCCCGGTGGACGGCGTCGCGCCGGTGACGATCTCCTTCAGCGCGGGCGCGCTCAAGGTCCCCGAGGCGGAGCTCCTCGACGCGCTCTCCTCCCTGAGAGGCGTCGTCGGGTGCCGCTCCCTCCGGGACAATCCGTGATTTTTCTCACGGCCCCGCGCCGGAATCCCGGCTTTGCGGGTTTCTTTCCCTATCATTTACAAAGAAAGGACGGTTGATCTATGAAAGTCGCGCTGATCGGCCATGGCATCGTCGGCGCCGGGGTCGCGGAGCTGCTGCTCAAACAGGCGGACGTGATCAGAAACCGGACCGGCGGCGAGCCCGTCGACCTGAAATATATTTTAGAGATCCGGGATTTCCCCAACGCGCCCTATTCGGACCGGTTCATCCGGGATTTTTCCGTGATCGAAAACGACCCGGAGATCCAAACCGTCGTGGAGGCGGTCGGCGGCGTCGGCGCGGCCTATCGCTTCGACAAAGCGGCGCTGCTCGCCGGAAAAAACGTCGTGACCTCCAATAAGGAGCTCGTGGCCGAAAAAGGCGCCGAGCTGCTTGCCATCGCGAAGGAGAAAAACGTCAATTTCCTGTTCGAGGCCTCCGTCTGCGGCGGCATCCCGGTCATCCGGCCGATCTACCGCTCGCTCGGCGCGGCGGAGATCGGGCTCGTCGGCGGTATCCTCAACGGGACAACCAACTATATTCTGACCCAAATGCTGCGGGAGCATGCGGAATTTCAGGACGCCCTGCGAAACGCGCAGGCGCTCGGCTACGCGGAGACGGATCCCACCGCCGACATCATGGGCGACGACACCTGCCGGAAAATCTGCATCCTCGCCTCCCTGATCTTCGGAAAGAGCGTCCGGCCGGCGCAGGTGCCGACCGAGGGCATCATGAACATCCATTTTGAGGACCTCGCCTACGCCGAATCCGTGGGCGGCGCGGTCAAGCTGATCGGCTGCGCCGAGAAGCTCGCGGACGGAAGCCTCTCCGTCTGGGTGGCGCCGGCTTTCCTGAAAAAAGGTTGTCCGCTGCGGACGGCCGACGGCGTCTTCAACGCGCTGCTGCTGCGCTCCGGCGTGGCCGGGGATCTGATGTTTTACGGCATGGGCGCGGGCAAGCTCCCGACCGCGGCCTCCATCGTCGCGGACCTGCTCGAATGCGCGGGAGCGAAAGGCCATCTCCGCGGCGTCTTCTGGGAGGATTCCGCGAAGCCGGTGACCGCGGACGGCGGAAGCGTCCCGGGAAAACATTATGTCCGGCTGGCCGGGATCGACGAAGCCGCGATCGAAAAACTGTTCGGCCCGGCGGAGTATCTGCCGCCGGAGGGCGCCTTGCCCGGGGAGCGCGCGTTTCTCACAATCCCGATTTCCCCGAAAACGCTCAAAATGCTGCTCGACCTCGCCCGCGCGGAGGGCGCGGAAATCCGGTCAAATCTGCGCGTCTTTGAATAAGATAACACGGGAAGTGGAATAAAGGAGACGTCTATGATCAAAGTAAGAATCCCCGCCACCAGCGCGAATCTCGGCTCCGGCTTCGATTCTCTGGGCTTGGCGGTCACTTTATACAATTACGTATTTATGGAGGAAGCGGACGGCTGCCGGATTACGGCCATCGACGGCGCGGACATCCCGACCGACGAGAACAATCTGGTCTACGTCGCCGCCAAGCACCTCTACGCCCTCTGCGGCCGGCCCTTCCCCGGGCTGCGCATTTTGCAAGAGAACAACATCCCCCTTGCAAGGGGGCTCGGGTCCAGCTCGGCCTGCATCGTCGGCGGGCTCTTCGGCGCCAACGCGCTGCTCGGCGAGCCGATCGGCCGGGACGAGATCATCAACGTCGCCGCCACCATCGAGGGCCACCCGGACAACGTGACGCCCGCGATTTTGGGCGGCCTCGTCACGACCGCGCTCGACAACGGAAAGGTGTTTTACGTCAAGCAGGAGATCGCGACGGACCTGCGCTTCGTGACCTTCGTGCCGGATTTTGAACTCCAGACCTCGGTCGCGAGGGCTGCGCTGCCCAAGGAGATCAGCCATAAGGACGCGGTATTCAACCTCTCCCGCGCCGCGCTGATGAGCGTGTCGCTCTATTCCGGGAAATACGAGAACCTCCGGATCGGCGCGGACGATCGGCTTCAGCAGCCGTACCGCCTCTCCCTGATCCCCGGGGCGGAGCGGGCGTTTTCCATCGCCTACGACCTCGGCGCCTACGCCTCCTACATCAGCGGGGCCGGCTCCACCGTCATGGCGATCATCGACGCCCGGGACGAGGGCTTCGTCTCGCGGGCAAGAAAGGCGCTCGACGGCCTCGGCCTGAAATCATGGGGCTGCACGGACTACTCCATCGACAATACCGGCACGCAGATATTCTAATTTACATTAAGAGGTACGCATATATGTCAATTATCGTACAGAAATTTGGCGGCAGCTCCGTCGCCGACGCGGCGAAGCTCGACCATGTGGCCGGGATCGTCACCAGAACCTACGCGGCGGGCAGCAGCGTCGCGGTGGTCGTCTCCGCGCAGGGCGATACCACCGACGACCTGATCGGCCGGGCGAGGGAGGTCAATTCCTCCGCGTCGAAGCGCGAGATGGATGTGCTCCTCTCCGCCGGGGAACAGATCTCGATGTCGCTGCTCGCGATGGCGATCGAAAAACGCGGCTACCCGGTCGTCTCCCTGACCGGCTGGCAGATCGGCATGGTGACGGATTCCAACCATGGCATCGCGCGGATCCGCCGCGTCGACAAGGAGCGGCTGGAGAGCGAGCTCGGCAAAAAAAATATCGTGATTGTCGCGGGCTTTCAGGGCATCAACCGCTACGACGACATCACGACGCTGGGCAGGGGCGGCTCCGACACCTCGGCCGTGGCGCTCGCGGCGGCCCTGCACGCGGATCTCTGCCAGATCTACACCGACGTGGACGGGATCTACACGGCCGACCCGCGCGTCGTGCCGAACGCGCGAAAACTGGAGGAGATCTCCTACGACGAGATGCTCGAGCTCTCGAGCCTCGGCGCGCAGGTGCTCAACAGCCGCTCGGTGGAGATGGCCAAGAAATACTGCGTGCCGCTGGAGGTGCGCTCCAGCATGGAGGACGAAAAACCCGGAACGATACTGAAAGAGGTAGTGAAAGTGGAAAAGACGCTGATCAGCGGAGTCACCTATGACAACAACATTGCCAGGCTTTCTTTGATTGAAGTGCCGGATATGCCGGGGATCGCTTTCCGGATCTTCAGCCTTCTGGCCGCCAAAAACATCAACGTGGACATCATTTTGCAGTCCATCGGCCGCGGCAATACAAAGGATATCAGCTTCACGGTCTCCAAGGCCCAAATCCGGGAGACGCTGGATCTCATGCCGGAGTTCGTTGAGCTTCTCCACGCGCAGCGCTTCGTCTGCGACGAAAACATCTGCAAGATCTCCGTCGTCGGCGCGGGCATGGAGAGCCACCCCGGCGTCGCGGCGAAGATGTTCGGCGCGCTCGCCGATTCCAACATCAACATCCAGATGATCGCCACCTCGGAGATCAAGATCTCCGTCCTGATCGATCAGGCGGAGTCGGTCCGGGCCGTCAACGCCATCCACGACGCCTTCGAGCCGTAACGCAATAAGATAAACAAAAAAAGCGGAGAGGACCCCCTGCCGGGATTCTCTCCGCTTTTTGTCGCCGACCTCGCGCCTGTCGGGGATGCCGCGCGAAACGTGCCCCGGCCGGCGCTCCCTCGAAAAACGGGTACGGAAGGTTTCTATCTTCGCGGCATGGATGGATACGGTCCCGGCCCCATCGACGCCCGGCTCACGAAAACGGGGCGGGCCGCATCGGCCCCGTGCCTGTCGGGGATGCCGCGCGAAACGTGCCCCGGCCGGCGCTCCCTCGAAAAAGGGGTACGGAATGTTTCTACCTTCGCGGCATGGATGGATATGGTCCCGGCCCCATCGGCGCCCGGCTCACGAAAACGGGGCGGGCCGCATCGGCCCGCCCCGCGTTATGTTCTGAGTTTTGCCGGCAGATGCGCTGCCGGCCTCCCGTTATCCCCCGATCCGCCCGAGCAGAAAGCGCATATAGCTTGCGTAATGCGCGAACACGATGCCCGGCTCCTCAAGATCCGGACACCAGCGCTTCACCCACTCCAGCGAGACGAAGCCGTCGTACCCCTCTTTTTGCAGCAGGGACAGCGCGTCGTAAACCGGGACGTCGCCGTAGCCCATCATGCGGTATTCGGCGCCGTTTGGGCCCATCACGGAGTCCTTGACATGGATATAGCGGACATGGCCCCCGACATTGGCGTAGGTCTTCGCCGGGCTCTCGCCGAAATAGCGGAACGGGTGGTGGATGTCCCAGAGCACGCCGGAGCCCTCCTCCGGCACCCCTTCCAAAAACTCTTTGAGCACGGCGGAATCCGCGAGCACGCCGTTTGTTTCGATGAGCACGCGCACGCCGGTCCCTCCGGCGTACTCGGCGAGCTCCCCGTAGAGGCGTTTCGCCTGCGGGAGGTCCGTCTCGACCGGCTGCGGCGTCGCGGTGCACATCACGCGAACATATTGCGAGCCCAAGCGCGCGGCGAGGTCCACATAGGCCTTCGCCTCCGCGACAAAGGCGGCGGTGTCCCCCGCGCCGAGGCAGCAGGCGGAGGTCAGCATCGGCACCTCAAGCCCCGCTTCGGCGAGCCTCTCCTTGGTGGCCTCGAGATTCTCCGGGCACAGCGGGCGTGTCGCCGGGGCAAACATCTCGTCCTCGATGCCGCGGATTTCGATCCCGTCCATGCCGAGATCCTTCGCGACGGCAAAAATCTCGTCCCAGCTCCAGCCCGGGCAGCCGAGCGTCGAAAAAGAAAGCTTCATCGTCTCATCCTTTCTTTGCCGGAACTCCCGGCGTCCTCGGATTTACCAGTTTCTCACGACAATTACGCGCGAAGAGTTCTCCTCCTCGGAGCTCTCCTCCGTCTCCCCGCCGGCCCTCTCGTTGGCCCCGTAATAGAGGTAGACGCGGACGGTGGTGCCGCCGACGACGACGCTGTCGCCCTCCAAAAGCTCCGTGTGGTTCTCATTTGTCTGGGAATAGACCACCTGATAGTCGTATTCCATGCTGTAATTCGGCACGAGCTGATAGGTGATCTTCCGCTCCTGCATCGCCTTTTCCGCGTCCTCGACCGTCCGGCCGACCAAGCTCGGCATCCCGGTCGTCTCCGGGCCCTTGCTGACCTTCAGCGTGACGGCCATGCCCGGCTGGACGTTCGCTTTCGCGTTGACGGACTGCTCAAAAATCATCCCGGCCGGATACTCGGAGTTGTATTCCTCCTCGAAAACGAGGCCGAAATCCTCGTAGAGCGCGTTGCCCTCGACGTCCTTCCGCATCCTGCCGATGAAATTCGGCACGATCACGGTCTCCTCCCCACTCATCTCCGTCTCGGAGACGAGCGGGTTCCGGGAGGACTCCTCCTTCCCGTCGCCGAGGGTGTTTTCATATTCATTCAAAATCAGCATGACCACGACGGTCAGCACCGACAGGAACACGATGCCCGTGATGAGCCCCCAGCGCGCCCCGGCGTGGGCGCGGGTGCGGACTTTTTGGGGGGCGGCGGCCTGCGCGTGGGGCCGCGAAGGTTGGGCCGAGGCGGGCTTTTTGTGCTCCGGGAGCTTTTCCGGAAAGATGCCCGTGTCCCCCAAGCCGATGGAGACGCTTTTTTCGTCCTTTTTGGGATGCGTCTCATAGATCGCCGTGTTGGAATCCGGGGATTCCAGCAGCTCGGCGGTAAATTTATCCACGCTCTGCGTGCGGAAATCGATCGGCACCTGCATGGCGTGATGGATGGCCTTCGCCACGTTGACGGGAATGTAAGGGTTGAGCTGTTCCGGCGGGCAGAGGCGGTCGATCTCCATGCGGGAGCGGGCGTCCGCCGGAAGCGTGCCGCTCAGCGACTTATACAGCACGGCCGCGATGGAATAGACGTCGGTCCACGGGCCCTGCCACGCCTTCTCGGAGTACTGTTCCGGCGCGGCGTACCCGGCGCAGAGGTCGGAATCGAGCTCCGTCCCCTCGGTGCGGACCGCGCCGATGCCAAACCCGCACAGCAGGAGTTGGCCCCTCGAATTCACGCGGATGGTCTTGGGATTGATGCCGCGGTGAAGGACGCCGGCCGCGTTGAGATTGGAAATGCTGGTAAACAGCGGCATAAAAAGTTTTTTTACCTGCGCCCAAGTAAATTCGCCGCCGTTATGGAGAAGATAATCCCCATAGGAAATCGTTTTCACATACTTATACACGGCGTAGGCGGTGTTGCGCTCGGTAAATACGCTCAGTACCGGCAAAATGGACGAGCAGCGGCGCAGGTTTTGCAGCGCGACCGAGAGATCCCGGTAATCGGAGAGCAGCGTCTTATACTGGGGCTCCGTGCCCGGGACCGGCAGCACGATGCCGGTGAGCTCGTTGCGGGCGGCGATCCTCTGCGGCATGAATTCCCGCACGAAGACGCGCTCCTCTTTTTCTTTATCAAAACCGATGTAGGTGATGCCTTCTCCGTTCATCTCGAGCGTCCGGCCGACCAGATAGCGCCCGCCGACCGTGGTTCCCGGAGCGAGGCAAGCCGGGTCGACGGGTACCTCCGCGTCGTATCCGCAGCGGCATTTCCCGTTTTCGTCGAGCTTGGACATGCAGCCCATGCAGAGATTCAATTCCTCAGTCACCATAGATTACTCCCCTGATCAGATCCCCTCCTGTTCCTTTTTCCGCAGGTTCAGATAATCCGCGGCCCACTCTCTGAGCTTGAATTTCTGAATTTTGCCGCTGGCGGTCATCGGGAAGGAATCCACAAATACCACATAGCTCGGCACCTTATGCCGCGCCAGTTTTTCGGACATAAAATCTTTAATTTCCTGCTCGGTCAGCTCGGCGTCCGCCTTTTTGATGACGCAGGCCATGATCTCCTCGCCGTAGCGCTCGCTGGGCACGCCGATCACCTGAACATCCGACACCGCAGGATGGAGATACAGGAACTCCTCGAGCTCCTTCGGGTAGATATTTTCGCCTCCGCGGATGATCATATCCTTGATTCTGCCCGTTATTTTATAATAACCCATTTCGTCCACAGTTGCAAGATCCCCGGAGTGGAGCCAGCCGTCTTTATCGATGGCTTGTTTTGTCGCTTCCTCCATTTTATAGTAGCCCTTCATCGTGTTGTAGCCGCGGGAGCAGAATTCGCCGATCTCGCCCGGGCCGAGCGTCCTGCCGGTCTCGGGATCCACGATCTTGGTCTCGACAAAAGGCATGTGCCTGCCGATCGTCGCCACGCGCAGCTCGAGCGTGTCGTCCGTCGTCGTCATCGTCGTGGCGGGGGACGCCTCCGTCAGGCCGTAGGTGATCGTGATGTCCCGCGCGCCCATCTCGCTCACGACCTGCCGCATGACTTTGATCGGGCAGGGCGAGCCCGCCATGATCCCGGTGCGCAGGTGCGAGAAGCTGAATTCGTGGAACTGCGGGTGCTGCAAAAGGCCGATGAACATGGTCGGCACGCCGTGGAAGGCGGTGCAGTTCTCCTCGGAGATGGCCTTCATGACCTTCGGCGGCGAATAAAACTCCACCGGCACGAGCGAGGCGCAGTGCGTCACGCAGGCCATGATCGCGAGCACAAGTCCGAAACAGTGGAAGAACGGCACCACCACGCAGAGCTTGTCGTCCTCGGTGAATTTCATGCAGTCGCCGATCGCGAGGCCGTTGTTGACGATGTTATAATGCGTGAGCATGACGCCTTTGGGGAAGCCGGTGGTGCCGCTCGTGTACTGCATATTGACGACGTCCTGCGGGTCGAGCGAATCCGAGAGCTCCCGGAGCTCCTCCTCGGAAACGGCGTCCGCCATCGAATAGAGCTCGTTCCAGCCGAACATGCCCGCGGGCGTCTCCCCGTCCCCGGCGTAAATGACGTCCTTCAAAAACGGGAGCATGGGATTCTCATACATGCCGGGGGCGCTGTCCTTCAGCGTCGGGCACAGCTCGTTAAGGATGCCGGTGTAGCTCGTGTCCTTGAAGCCGTCGATCAGCACCAGCGCCTTGGCGTCGGACTGCCGCAGCAGGTATTCCAGCTCGAATACTTTATATGCCGTGTTGACGGTCACAAGAACCGCGCCGATCTTCGCGCTCGCGAACAGCGTCATGATCCAAGCCGGGACGTTGGTCGCCCAGATGGCGACGTGATCCCCCTTGTGAAGGCCCATCGCCATGAAACCGCGGGCGATGCGGTCCGTCTCCTCGTCGAATTCCTTCCACGTCCTGCGGTAATCCCTGTCGTTATACTTGATCATTTCCCGGTCCGGGAATTTTTTGGCGTCCTCCGAGAGAAGTTTTCCAACCGTGATCGAAATAAGCTCGTTCATGTCTGCCTCCCAATCGCTGAATTTTGTTCGGCGGTTCTTATTGTCCGTTTTTGGGCAATAAAAAAACCGCCTTTCGAAATAAATCGAAAGACGGATCTTTCCATATCCGCGGTACCACTTTCGTTGACGCCAAAGAGCGCCCCCTCTGCCGCGGCACGATGGCCGCGCTCCCCGTATACCGGCGGGAAATGACCGTCCTGACTTACTCTCCCGAAGGATTTCGGCCGGCCGCTCAAGGGTGAGTTCGCCGGCCCGGCCCTGCCGCCTTTCAGCAAACGGCGGCTCTCTGGGAAGGCGCGGAAAACGGCTACTGGTCCCTATCAAAGCGTTGAAAATATGTAATTGCGCTTATTCTATCAACTCCCGCGGCGTTTGTCAACAAGAAATTTTGGATTTTGAAAATTTGTTTTTCCACGGCCGCTTTTTGGGCAAAGAAAGCCGAAAAAACGCGCCGACGGGCGGCTTTTTCGCCCAAGCGGAAGCGCAGACGGCGCATCTCCGGCGGGCAATGAAGAGCACAAAGCGCTGGGGACGCGGGGGGAAGGCGGCGGGCGGGGCGATTCTCGAAATAGCTCTTCATGGTTGCGCGGGGCGGGCGGGGCAATCCCCGGAAACGGAAGAGGGCCCCGCCGGAAACAGACGCGTCCGGGCGAGGCCCTCTCCTCTGGAAGGAGAAAAAGATGAGGAAGACGTAAGCGAAGTCAAATGGCCTTGCGCAGCCCCGTGACGAGCATCACGATCCCAAGCCACGCGAGCTGGTAGCCGGCGATCCAGTGGACGCCCAAGCTGTCCAGATGCCCGGTGAACAGGAAGAACACGACGAGCACGAAGCCGAGCACGATGCCGATGATCTCCAGCAGCGCGGCGAGGAAGGAGGTCGCCCGGATGGCCCCGCAGGACGCGAGCAGGTCGGAGAGCGCGCCGAGGCTGCCGTCGTAGACGGCGGCGGCGGGGGCCTTCTCCCGCTCCCTTGTGAGCTCGGAACATTTGGCCTGATATTTGGAGGAGAGCAGCTGAATCTGGTCGGTCGGATAGCCGTAGAGCGCCGTGATCTTCTCGATCGTGACGTTCGGGTCGCTGCAGTTGACCACGAGGCGGATCCCGCGCTTCGCGAGCAGGCCCAACGACCGCGCGACCTCCGGGTCGGCATGATAGCTCAATACGAAGATGGCGGTCAGCTCGCCGCTGTTGGAGAGATACAGGATGTCCCGGCCGCCGCCGACATATTTTTCCTCATAGTCGTGGGACGGGATGTCGACGCCGTGGTTCTGCATCAACTCGCGGTTGCCGATCAGCACGCGCCTCGAATTCACCCACGCGGAGAGGCCCATGCCGTCCTCATAGACGATGCTGTCCACCGGCTTGAGCAGGCCGTAGTCCCCCTGAACGACGTTGATGAAGATCCCGGAGAGCGTGCTCCTCGTCGAGCAGATCACGGAGGCCGCGTCGAGGATGGCCTCGTCGATGCGCCCCTGCGCGAAGGTCTTGATCCCGTGCAGGACGATGCTGCCGTTCGGGAAAAGCTCGTCGATGTCGAGCAGGACCGAATCCGCCTCGGCGAAGGTCTCCGCCGTGTAGCCGCCGGCGGTCATCGAGCCCTGCCGGTTGAGCTCCCTGCACGCGCGCATGACCGGCATCGTGCCGGCGGTCATCGCGGAGAGCGGGCTTGCGATGCACAGGATCGCCGCGAAGCCGTTGATCGCGGTCTGAATATTTCCGGTGAAGAAGAAGGAGCCGACCGCCGCGATGATCGCGGCGAAAAAGACGATCGGCGCGACCGTTTTGGCGATGCCCTCCGTCGCGTCGTCGCGATAGGAGAGCTCCAAAAAGCCGGTGAAGAATTTGGCCTTGGCCCCGCAGCACAGGCGCGGCACCTCGTCGGTCTGGCCGGTCAGCTCCCGGGCGAGATCCCGGTTGTGGACCGGAAGCAGGGAATGCTTGCCCTCCCCCTCGGTCAGCGCCCGGAAGTTATGGATGATGCGGCCGCTCGAAAACAGCTTGCCGACGGTATTAAACAAAAGAGACAAGATCGCGATCGGGAAATAAAGGTTGGCCCCGCCGGCAAGGATATTTTCCGGGCGGATGACCATGGAGACCCCCAGCACGCCCGCGCCGATGACGGCGGAGGCGGCGAAGCTGTCGTTGGTGGCGCGGAATTTGAGCAGCCCGATGACGCCGCTGCCCACCGCGTTGTTGCAGATGAGCGCCGCGACGCAGAGGACCGCGAGCTCCGCGGCCGGGAAAAACGCGCTGCCGGAGGCGTAGTCAAACGGCTCGGGCAGGGGCAGATTCAGCATCGGGGCAAAGGAGAGGATCGAGGAAAAGACCAGCATCAGCGCCGTGAGCATCAGCCGGACCGTCAGGCCCGTGCGCTCCATGGCGAGCTCTTTCGTCACGGCGTCCCTCTGGGAGGGATCGCAGTAATCCTCCGCCGCGGGCTCCTCCTCCGCCTCCGTCTGCCGTTCGGCCGCGGCGGCCATGATCTCCCGCGCCACGTCGCGGTTGCTGGATTCGGAAAATTTGATCTTATTCGGCGGATTCAGCGTCGGGATATTCTGCTCGGTCGGCTCCTTGGTCTGCGCCATGAATTCCTGCACCTTGCTTTTGCGCTTCTCCACATATTCATTATATAATTCCTTGTTTTTGGAGACGGTCACCGGCCCGTCCGCGGCGGACGGGGCCTCCGGCTCCTCAAAGAAATTCTCCTCCGGGATGCTGACGCGAAACGTCTCTTTTTCCGCGGGCGGGGCCGGGACCTCCTGCACGGGGATCTGATCCGGCGGCAGCGGCGTCGCAGATACCGCGGGCGTCGCGGCTCTTACGGGCGCGGCGGGTTTTTCGGCCGGCTGTCCCCGCTCCGAGACGAACGCGGCGCGCTCGAAGCCCCTCTCCGGACGCGGCACCGCGTCCTCCGGATTTTCTCTCCGGCGGCGGACCGGCTCCTTCGGCGGGATGTAGTCCTCGCGCGGCGGGGTGACCGCAAAGCCGTCTTTCGCCGACTCCGGCGCTCTCGGCGCCCTTGGCGCCTCCGCCGGGGCCGCCTCCTGCGGCCGCTCCGCGTACCTCGGCCGCTTGCCGTTTTTCCACTCCGTGGGCCCGAAATATTGGGAGAGCGTGTCGTCCACCTGAATCGTGCGGGTGGTCATCGGCTCCGAGCTGTATCGCTGCGTGTAGGCGGGGACGGCGGGCGCCGGCTGGGGACGGCTTTGCGCCGCGCCGGTCTGCCGCTGCTCAAAGAAGTCTCCGCCCGTGTGGGATTCCTCTTTGCGCGGGCTGTAACCGCCGGTTTCCGCGCCCTGCTTTTCTTTTTTGCGCTTAATTTCTTCCAGAATATCGTCAACAGAATATTTCTCAGACATCACGATCCCCTTCCGCATATCCGCACAATTTTTTTATTTTTCAGCGCGCGGAGATTCCCATCCTTTGGCGCGCCGCTTCGTACATCACGACCGACGCCGCGACCGAAGCGTTCAGCGAATCGATCTTCCCCCGCATCGGCAGCGAGATGACAAAATCGCATTTTTCTTTTACCAGACGGCCGACGCCTTCCCCCTCCGCGCCGACCACGAGCCCGATCGGGCCGCTCATGTCCGCCCGCCACACGGGCTCGCCGCCCATGTCCGCGCAGAAAATCCAGAGCCCGCGCTTTTTGAGCCGCTCGATCTCGTCCGTCAGGTTGGTCACCCGCGCGACGGGGACGTATTCGACGGCCCCGGCGCTCGTCTTAGACACCGCGTAGCTGAGCCCGACGCTTCGACGCTTTGGAATGATGACGCCGTGCGCGCCGCAGCACTCCGCGGTGCGGATCAGCGCGCCGAGGTTGTGCGGATCCTCCAGCCCGTCGGCAAGGATCAGAAACGGCGGCTCCCCGCGCTCCTCGGCAAGCTGGAACATCTCCTCGACCTCCGCGTAGCGGTGCGCCGCGGCAAAGGCCATCACGCCCTGCGCGTTGGCTCCGGCGGATTCCTCCTCGATCTTGACCGGGGAGACCTCCTTGACCGGCACGCCGGCGTCCTTCGCCATCGCGTACAGCCGCCCGAGCCCCTCCGCGCCCTTCGCGACGAGGATGCGGTCGACGCTGCGCCCGGCCTTGAGCGCCTCGATGACCGGGTTACGGCCGACGATCTTTTCGCTCTCCTGATTCTCTTCCGCGGCGGCGCGGGTGTGTTCGGGCATAAACAGGCTCCCCCTATCGGATTGTATTCGGCGCTCAGTCGCCTTTCATCAAATCGGAAATCGACACCACGGTCTCGATCCAGCAGTCGCGCAGCTTCATGCAGACCTCGCGGCCCCTCGGTGTGCGGACGTAATATTTTCGCGGCTTGGAGCCGTTGGTCTCCCACTCGCTGCGCAGAAGGCCCTGCTTCTCGAGGCGGCGCAGCAGCGGGTAAAGCGTGTTGCCGTCCACCGGGACGCCCTTATCCGACAGCTCCTGCACCAGAGAATAGCCGTATTTCGGCCGGTCGAGCTGATTGAGCACTCCGAGAACCACAGTCCCCCTGCGCAGTTCCGACGCGAGGTTTTCGATGATCTCCTCGTTGTTCAAGCAGCCCTCCCCCTTTCCGAACGCGGTTTTCCTGATCGCAAAACCGTTTTTTCGCGCGAATTCCCTCTATCGGGAATCTGCACCGATCCATTTGGAATTATACTGTATTAGATCTTCCATTGTCAAGCAAAAAATACCATTTTTATCGGTTTATTTCTAAAAATAGTTATTTTTATTTTTGTTTATTTAAAATATGACATAAATTTTATTTAAACTGCTTATTTTATAATTTACTGTGCGTTATCTGAAATTACATAAAAAAACGTCCGAAACAAGCGAACTGTTTCAGACGTCTATCCCATTCTCAGCCTCAGCGCACCTGCGGTTCCGCCTCGGGCGCAAACTTTCCGCCGCCGGCGCGGAGCACGCGCCCATTTTCTGCGGCGAGCTCCCCCGCGAGGAACACCGCGCGCGGCCGCCCGCCGAGCTCCATCCCGGCATAGGGCGTAAAGCCGTAGGCCGCGAATCCGGGTTTTTCCTCGTCGGAATCGCATCTCCAAGCGTCGTCCCAGACGACGATGTCGGCGTCCGCTCCCTCGGCGAGCACGCCCTTTCTGGGAAAGAGCCCGAACAGCCGCGCCGGGTTTTCAGACAGAAGGCCGCACATGCGCTCCGCGCTGAATTTGTTTTCGCGGACGCCGAAGCTCCAGACGAGGCTCGCGAGCGTCCCGACGCCGGGCAACCCGGCCGGCAGCTCCCGGAAATCCTCCGAAGTCCTCTGCGCCGCCGGCCAGCCGAAATGATCGGACGAGACCGCCATCAGCTGGCCGCCGCCGGCCGCTCCCCAGAGCATGGCCTTCTCCCTGCCGGCGCGCAGCGGCGGGTCGCAGAGCAGCCTCGCGCCCTCCGGGGCGCTGTACGCCGCCTCGTCGAGCAGCAGGTACTGCGGGCTGGTCTCGGCGAAGACGCCTTTGTTTTTGCCGCGGGCGCGGGTGATCTCGCCGAGGCTGCGGATCGTGCTGATCCCCAGCAGGTTGACCGGCGTGCCCGCCGTCTCCGCGATCATGCAGGCCCGGACGACAGCCCCGACCTCGGAGAGCTCCGGCCGGGATTTCGCGAACCAGTAGGGCTCCGTCCGCCCCGTCGTGGCATAGGCGTCCTCCATCGCTTTCGCGATCGAGCCGTTTCCGCAGCGGCAGCTCAAAACGCCGTCGGCCTCGCCGACGGACTTAAAAAGGCGGTAGAGATCCCCGTCGGAGACGCTCTCCGCGGCGGTGAGATCGGCCAGAAAGCAGCAGACGCCGTCGGTTTGCAGCTCATAAATTTCCGTGTCCGTGGCGTCGTCCCAGCGGCCGACTTGCAGGTGCGCGGCATAGTCGCACGCGCCGCCCGCCATACGGGCCTTCCAGCGCGCGAGCGCGTCTTTTAGGCTCTCGCCCCGCTCCGGGGCCGCGCAGTCCACAACCGTGGTGACGCCGCCGCAGAGCGCGAACGCCGAAGCCCGCTCCGGCTCGTCGCTCGAAAAGGTCGTCAGTCCGTCGACGAAGCCCGGAAAGACCAAGGCCCCGGCCGCGTCGTAAAGCTCCGCGGTCTCCGGGCAGCCCTCGCCGATCGCGGCGATGACGCCATCTTTGATGAAAATATCGCCTTCCGTGACGCCGGTCGGCGTCACGATGCGGCAGTTGATGATGCGTTTTTCCATTTGACTCTCCTTGTTTTGCGCGGAATTTTTGCGGCCACCGGCGTTCCGGCTTCTCTCCGGAAGGCTCGGGGCCGGGCCCGGAAATCCCCCGAGCGGCCGAAGACCGCGCGGCAGGCGAAAAATGTGTGGCAGGCAAAGACCGCGTGGCGGCCAAAGATCGTGCGGCGATAGAGATCGTGCGGCGGCGATGTCCCGCCTTACCGCTCCTGCGGATTTTCGGGCGCTTCGTTATTTTCTTTCTTTATCTCCACGGTCGGATTCCCCTGCTCCGGCAGCGTGCCGGGCGGGACCGCCGGGCCTATTTCACGGAGTTTGACTTGGATCCTCGGGTTTACGCATTTCCGGCAGCGTCGGCAATGTCCCATCTTAGTGTTCCTCCGACTTCACCAGCACCGAATATTTCTTGATGATCTCCACGGCGACGTCCCGGAGCTCGTCCGGCAGCATCCCCATCGGGCCACCGACCGGGTCGTACTTGAACACGCTGCCCCGGTAGCGGAAGCGGCAGTTGTTGCCCTCCCCGGTCACAAAGAAGCCATCGTTTTTGCCGTTGCGGAAATCCTCCTCATTGAGGTAGAGGGTAAATTTCTCGCGGTAGGGCTTCCCGTCGTACGGGCAGTAGCAGGCGCAGGCCCCGCACTCGTCGCAGAGCTCATAAATATGTAAGAGAAAGCGGGCGCCGTCCGGCAGCGCGACGCGGAGATACGCGCGGTTGGGGCAGCACTCCGCGCAGAACTCGCAGACCGTCTCGCATTCGAGGCAGCGGCTGCTCTCCGGGCATTTGGCGCAATCGGCGATCACCTTGCCCCGCTTGGGCAGGAAAGCGAGATCCGGCGCTTCGTTATAAGGCAGCCAGCGGTCGCCGTGGAAGCGGACCAGCTTGGCGGCAAACCGCTGCGCGTCGGCGGCGGCCTCGGCGACGGAGGTGCGGCCGTGCGCCGCGTCGCCGACGACGGAGACGTCCGCGCCGATCTCCTCAAAAAGCGGGGACGCGGGGCGCTCGCCCAGCGCCGCGATCACGCAGTCGGCCTCGACCTTGTCCTTCTCGCCGGTATCCTCCATCGGGATGGTACCGTCCTTCTGCGGCTCGCCCGGCGCGGCCCGGTGGCAGAGCAGCCACCCGCCGCGCAGGCCGGTCGGCAAAAGGAGCTCCCGGAAGCGGACGCCCTCGCTCTTCGCGGCGGCGATCATCTCCGGACGCGCGGCCATTTGCTCCATCGGGCAGTCGGCCACGACGGTGACGGATTCGACGGAGGGCAGGCGCTTGACCGAGCGCGCGGCGTCCACGGCCTCTATGCCGCTGCCGACGACCGCCACGTTGCCAAGATAGGATTCCGCGAGGGAATCCGGATTTTCTTTATATTTTTCGAGGAATTCCAGCGCGGGGGCGCTCTTCCCGAAGGCGAGCTTCAGCGGGATCGGCTCCTCGGCGCCGACCGCGAGCACGATATGCTCATAGCCGAGATCGCGCAGCTCATCGAGGGACGCGACCTCGTGCTCAAGCTCGAGCTCGACGCCGAGCGCCTGCGTCAGCGTGACGTCCCACTCGAAGTCCGAATCCGGGACGCGGAATTTCGGGATATATTTCTGGATCGCGCCGCCCGGGCGCACGGATCTGTCAAAAACGGTGACCGGGCAGCCCCTCCGCGCGAGGAAGGCGGCGGCGGCGATCCCGGCGGGTCCGCAGCCGACCACGGCCACCCGCAGGTTATCCTTTTTGGTCTTGGAGGTCGCGTCGAGCACGTCGAAGCAGGCCTCCTTGGCCGCGCGGTACCGCTCGCCCCGGATGTCGATCGGGCACTCGTAAAACCGGCGGGTGCAGGCGTCCATGCACGGATGCGCGCAGAGCGCGCCGGTCGTAAACGGCAGGGGGTTGCGCTCAAGGATGACGCCGAGGGCCTCTTTTTTCTTCCCATCCTTAATCAAGCGGAGAATATAGGGGATGTCCTGCCCCAGCGGGCAGGCGCTTCTGCACGGGGAAATGTGGCAGGGGCCGGCCGGGATCGGGCCGGGCGCTTTCGGCGCGCGGCGGAGATAGCGGTTTTTATACCTCCCGCTCTCGTAGGCCTCCTTCTCGATCTCCGGCAGGTCGCTTGTGAAAATACCGGAAAACTGCGCGTAATCGCAGCGGGAAACCGCATCGGCGATCTGTTTGAGGCGCAGGTGGGCCCCGGGCTTCATCAGCTCGGACGCAAAGGTGACCGGCCAGACCCCGGCTTCAAAGAGCTTCGCGGCGGTGGCGATGTCGGCGCCCCCGGCGTAGGAGACGCGCAGGCCCCCGCCGAACTCGCCCGCAATCTTTTCGGCCAGCGCGAACGTGACCGGGAACAGCGCCTTTCCGGTGAGGAGCATCTCGTCGTAGAGCAGGTCGCCCCGCTTGCGAACAGGCAGGCCGCCCGCGATCTTCACGCCGAATTCCAGACGGCGGGAATCCGCGAGCGACTGGAGCCGCAGGAACATGGCCTTCGCGTCGTCAAACTGGAGGTCGCGGTCGAAGCGCTCCTTCTCGAGCTCCAGATCGCCGTAGCCGCCGATGTCAAGGATGCCGCGGACGCCGTAATAGCCGAGCATGGTCGGCTCGATGCGGACAAAGGTGTGGAGCCTCTTTTCCCCGATGAGCCACGCGGCCGCGGCCTCGATCTCCTCGGCCGTGGCGCCGGGCCTCGGCACATAGGTGACGGAGTCGCTGACGCCGGCGCTGATGTCGGAGATATAGGAGCCGTCCACGCCGTCCAAAAGATTCATATGGGCGCGGGCCCAGTTTTCGCACTCGCGCCAGATCGGCGTGTATTCGGCGCTCTTGAGGCCCTCGATGAAGTTGTCGACCGGGCGGGATTTCAGCCCCTCGAGGCTGCCGCCGAGGGACATGTTGAAAATGAAGCCCTCCTGCACGCCGAGGCTGTAGCCTGAGGAGATCAGCTTGACCGCGTACCACGCCTTGACGTATTCGTTGAAGGCCTGCTCCGCGGAGAGCTCGGTCGCGCCGCCGACGTGAAACATCTCGCCGGGCGCGTCGATATAGGGCTTCGGCACCGGCTCCCGCTCCCCGGCATAAAGCGTGCGCAGCTCGATGTAGCGGGCCCCCGCCGCGTAGGCCGCGACGATGCCCTGCGCGAGCTGGGTGACCGGGCCGGCCGAGACGCCGATCGGATTCTCGATCCGCTGGCCGAAGACGGGGATTCTGGCTCTTCCCGCGTGATAGAGGTCCGTGACGCCGAAGATGCTTCCCCGGTCGTTATGCTCGGCAACGATCATGCCCATCAGCTTTTGAAAAGAGAACGGCTTTAAAGTCCTCATCCTATGGCCTCCATCCCTCGTTTTGCATCGTCCGCGGCCCGCGCCGTCCCCGCCGAAAGCGGAAATCGCCGCGAAAGCCGCAAAAAACAAAGATAATTATACAAAATAATCATAGCATGAACGGCGCGCGATTACAAGCCGCGCGGCCCCCCGTTTTTCCCCTTCCCCGGCCGGGACGGCATTTACAACCGCGGGCGCTTATAGTATAATAAACCATTAGATTGGATGGACGGAGGAGACCGATGAAGGCCGCGTTTTATACCCTTGGATGCAAAGTCAATCAATATGAGACGCAGATCATGGAGCAGGAATTCCGCAAGGCGGGGTTTGAGATCGTGGACTGCGAGCAGGAGGCGGACGCCTATATCGTCAACTCCTGCACCGTCACGGGCACCGGCGATCGGAAATCCCGTCAGATGGTGCACCGCTTCCGCCGGGAGCACCCCTCGGCCGTCGTCGCGCTGACCGGGTGTTTTCCGCAGGCCTTCCCGGAGCAGGCGGCCTGCGTGCTCGAGGCGGACATCGTGCTCGGCGCCGCCGACCGCGGCGGGCTGCTGCCCTCCGTGCTCGACGCGCTCGACGGCAAGCGCGTGGTCCACATCACGCCGCACACGCCGGACGAACCCTTCGAGCCGATGATGGCCGAGGGCATGCTCGACCGCACCCGCGCCTTCGTGAAGATCGAGGACGGCTGCGACAACCGCTGCGCCTACTGCATTATCCCGAAGGCGAGGGGCTTCGTCCGCTCGAAGCCGCTCGGGGACCTCGCGCGCGAGCTGGAGCTTCTTTACGGCAAGGGCTACCGGGAGGTGGTGCTCTCCGGCATCAACCTGCCGTTTTACGGCCGGGACCTCGGCCTGCGGCTCGCCGACGCCGTGGAGCTCGCCTGCGGGATCATGCCGCGGGTGCGCCTCTCCTCGCTGGAGCCGGAGCTTCTCCCAAGGGAGGACATCGAGCGCTTTGCCGGCATGGAGAGCTTCTGCCCGTCGTTTCACCTCTCGCTCCAGAGCGGCTGCGACCGGACCCTCGCCGCGATGCGCCGCAGATACAACACCGCGCGCTACCGCGAAGTTGCGGCGAATATCCGCGAGGTCTTTGAAAATCCCGCGCTCACCACCGACCTGATGGTCGGCTTCCCCGGCGAGACCGAGGAGGATTTTGAGGAGAGCCTCGCGTTCGTCAAGGAGATCGCCTTTGCCAAGGTGCACGTCTTCGCCTATTCCAAAAGGCCCGGCACCGACGCCGCCCTCCTGCCCGGCCAGATCCCCAACGCGGAGAAGGCGCGCCGCTCCGACCGCGTCTCCGAGGCGGCCGCCGAGACCCGCGCGGCGTTCCTGCAAAACATGCTCGGCCGGACCGAGCCGGTGCTCATCGAATCGGAGATCCGAAACGGCCTGATGCAGGGCTATACCAAAAACTATGTGCCGGTCACGATTCCGGCGGTCAAGAGCCTGCTGTGCACGGTGCAGGACATCTTAATCACCGGGACGGACGGGGACGTCTGCGCCGGGATTGTCAAAAACCCGCCGGTCGGATACCAACCGGGCGATATGTTTGGAGAAGAAGAATGACCGCTTATTCCGCGCTTTTTACTTCCTTTTTTAAAGTGGGCTCGCTGATGTTCGGCGGCGGCTACGCCATGCTGCCGGTGCTCGAGCATGAGGTTGTCGACCGGCGCGGCTGGATGACCGGCGAGGAGCTGACCGATCTCTTCGCCCTCTCCCAGTGCACGCCGGGCGTCATCGCCGTCAACACGGCCATCCACGCCGGATACCGCAAGCGCGGGGTGACCGGGGCAATTTTCTCGACGCTGGGCGTTATCGCGCCCTCCATCCTTATCATCACAATCGTCGCCGCCATGCTGCGCAACATCGCGGACATCCCCGCGGTGCAGTCGGCCCTCGCCGGCATCCGGATCGCCGCCTGCGCGCTGATGGTCGGCACGATGGTCAAAATGTGGAAAAGCGGCGTCCGGGATCCGCTCGGCGGCGTCATCTTCGCCGTGGTATTTCTGCTCTCCGTCTTCACGGAGGTCTCCACCGTCTGGCTGGTGCTCGCGGCGCTGCTGACCGGCATCCTCTCCTTCCACAACAGCCGGGAGGCGAAGCCATGAGCGATTTTGTCCTGCTCTGCTGGGAATTCTTTAAAACCGGCCTCTTCGCGGTCGGCGGCGGCCTCACCACGCTGCCCTTCATCCACGAGATGGCCCAGAAATACGACTGGTTCACCGAGGCCGACGTGGTCAACATGATCGCCATCTCCGAATCCACGCCCGGGCCGATGGGCGTCAACATGGCGACGTTCGCCGGCTACAAGACCTACGGCGTCCTCGGGGGAATCGCCGCCACCCTCGCGCTCGTGCTGCCCTCCTTCATCCTGATCATCCTGCTTTCAAAATTTCTCGATAAGTTTCGGGAGAACCCGCACGTGGCCGACGCCTTCTACGGGCTGCGCCCGGCGGTCGCGGGGCTGGTGCTCGCGGCGTGGCTCTCGATCTTTGAGATTTCGGTGCTGACGCTACCGCGTTTTGGGGAGACCGGCGCTTGGGCCGACCTCGCGAGCCCCGCCGCCATGGGGATTTTCGCGCTGCTGCTGCTCTCCTCCCACCGCTTCAAGCGGGTCCCGCCCGTGGCGTTTATCGCGGCGGGCGCGCTGCTCGGGATCCTGTTTTTATAACGGAATCGCCCCGCCCCGGCTTGGAAAAAAGACGAAAAAAAGCTCTTGACAACAGGGTCCTTCTTAGGTATAATAATCAGCGTCGGCCGTTTAGATGGTCACATGTGGCCCGGTAGTTCAGTTGGTTAGAACGCTAGCCTGTCACGCTAGAGGTCGTGGGTTCGAGCCCCATCCGGGTCGCCACTTGCTGATGTAGCTCAGTAGGTAGAGCACATCCTTGGTAAGGATGAGGTCACGCGTTCGAGTCGCGTTATCAGCTCCATCAAGCCTCCGAAAAAACGGCTTAAACAAGCCGAAAACGGAGGCTTTTTGTTAAACTTGGATTTTGCCCGTGCAATAGGAACCTCCATAGATCCGCGTTTGTTGACGGGGCCGCCCCGTCAACTTTTTATTTTCCACTGATCCGATAAAAGCCGCCCGGTATCCCGCCGGGCGGCTTTTTTATCATGATCCGGGGACGCCGCTTCGCTCCCATAACGGGCGGTTTCCATTGAATCATCCGCAAAAAACGGGAGCGCCGCCGCTCCCGACAGATGCCCGCCGACGCCGGACGGCCGGCGGGAGCCGCGGATCCGGACGTCTTTGCGGGCGCTTCCCGGTCCCTGCCTTTTGAGCAAACCGCGCGCGGCCGCAGGCATGGAGGCGTCGCCGTCTCTTTCCCGGCCGCGTGCCGCCGACCGGTCATAAATTTCCGCCTCTTTTCTCGTTTGCCGTCTTGAATATCCGGCCGCCGGCTGCAAATACTTTCTTTTGAGGTGATTTTATGCCGAAAGACAGCCAGCTCGACCCCAAAGAGGTGCGGGAACAAAAATCCAAAGGCGGCCCCACCCTCGCCGAAAGCGCGCTTGACGGCGAGGGCCGCAACAACAAAAAACAGTCCGGCAGCCGCCACAAGCCGGGAAACGATCGATAGCGGAGGTTATGTACATGGCGAAAGCAGGCATGCGCCGCCCCGACCCCAAAGAACCGCACGGAACCGAAGGCCATCAAAAGATGCACATTCCCAAAAACGACGCGCCCCCCGTGCCGGAACTGCAAGGAAAAGCGAAGTCGGCCGGAAAAAAGGCGAAGCCCCCGGCGGAACGATAGCCGCGCCGCCCAAGGAGAGCGCCGCTTCGGGATTCGCGAAACCAAGCGAATTTTTGAGCGGCACCTCCAAACGGAGTAAAGAAAAGACCGCTTCAAAGCGCAAAGGCTTTGAGGCGGTCTTTTTTTGATTTACGGGGCCGCTCCTGTCGGCCGCGCTCGGGCCCGCCTGCCCCGCCGCCGCGCGGCGGCGAATCCGTTTGCAATCCCCCGCGGCCGGAAGTATATATAATGAAGCCACGAAATTTTCCGGGGCGGGGACGCAAAGAACACCCCGCGCGGAAGGAGGGCCATCCCGGGAAAAAGAGCAAGACTCTCCAAAGGGAGCGCGTCAACCGCGCCCTCATGAGCATATTCGACTATCCTCTGACCATAGTGGAGGCCCCGATGGGCTACGGCAAGACTACGGCGGTGCGGGAATTCCTCGCCGCAAGGAGCGTGCGGGTCGTGTGGACGTCCTTCTATTCGGACAGCGACACGAGGGAGGCGTTTTGGGACCGGGTGGCGGCGGCGGCCGGCGGCTTAAACGAGGCGGCGGGCCGGCGAAATCCTCAAAAAGCTGCGTCAGGAAAACGCCTTCGTCTATTACGATGAGGCAAAGGGCGTCTACCGGATCCACCATGTGCTGCTGGCCTTCCTGCGGGACAGGCAGACGGACCCGGCGGAGGTCTCTTCGCTCTATCGGCGGGTGGGCGAATGGTTCCTGATGAAAAAGGCGCTCAAACCGGCCTATGCCTACCTCTGCCGCGCCGGGGAGACGGAGCGCGTCCTTTCCCTCTTGGACGAGGAGGACGCCATCACCAAGGATTCCTCCGAATTTGAGGGCTCCGCGGAGATATTCGCCGCCGCGCCCCGCGGGCTGCTTTTTCGGTACCCGCTCGCCTATCTGCAATACATCGTCGGGCTGCTCCTTTTTAGCGGCGGCGGGGCCGCCGCGCGGGACGCCGTGTCCCGTCTCGACGAGCTGGAGGCGCATTACGAGGGGCTTGCGGAGATTCGCCCCGGCCGCCCCGGCCGCCGCGACCGCGTCCTCGCGGAGATCAGCGTGGCGCGTATTTTCGTCGCGTTCAACGACGCGCGTCAGATGCTTTTTTTCACCCACAAGGCGCTGCGGCTGTTGGACGGCGGCGTCTCCTGCCTCGTCAAGCGGGACGCCGAATTCACCTTCGGCTCGCCCCATTTCCTCTACACCTATTACCGGGAACCGGGGAGCCTAAAGGAGACGGCGGAGTTTATGGCAGCCGAGTTTCCGGCGTTTTCAAGGCTTTCGTCCGGCTGCGGCGCGGGCTGCGACTATGTGACGCTGGCCGAATACGCGCTGGAAACCGGGGACTGGCAGGCGGCGGAGCTCAACGCCTTTAAAGCCATCTACAAGGCGCAGACCATGGAGCAGACCGGCATCATCCTCTGCTCTGGGCTGACGCTCGTGCGGCTTTATCTCTATCAGGGCAAGATCGGCGAGGCGCTGGAGCACCTGCGGCGGCTCCGAACCGACGCCTCCAAGGAGGAGAACGCCGTTTACAGCACCACGCTGGATCTGATCGAGGGCTACGCCTACGGCTGCATGGCCCGGCCGGACCGCATCCCCGAGTGGCTGCGGACGGGCGATCACTCCCCGGCCAATTTTATGTATCAGGGCATGGCGTTTCCCTTTCTCGTCCAAGGAAAGGCCCTGCTGCTGGAAAAGGACTACATCCGTCTGGAGATGCTGACGGAGACCCTCCCGCAATCCTTCGGCATTTTTCGGAATCAGCTCGGCTTTCTGCACAACGACATCCTCGCCGCCGCCGCCAGATACCGGCTGTACGGGATGAAAAAAGGCGCGGCGAGACTGGCGGAGGCGATCGACATGGGGCGGGCGGATCACCTGATCCTGCCCTTCGCGGAGTACGCGCCCGAAATAACCGATATGCTGCGGCATCTCGCGCAAAACGATTCCCGCGACGGCTACGTCGCGGAGCTGCTCGAAGCCTGCGAGCGCTACATGGAGAGCCTCAGGCGCGCCCCGGAGAATCCCGTGACGCTCACCGAGCGGGAGCTGTAGGTGCTGGCCCTCGCCGCCGAGGGGCTCGCGCGGGACGAGATCGCCGCGCGGCTGTATGTGTCCGGCGCCACGATCAAGACGCATCTCGCGAACATCTACCGGAAGCTGGAGGTCGGCGGCAGGGCCGCGGCCGTAAAAAAAGCCGAAAAACTAAAAATTCTTTGATTTTATGGAAAAATATACTTCATTCGGCCGATAGCGGTCGAAAAAAAAATCCCCTATACTCAGCAGTATAGGGGATTTTTTACTTTTTCATTGCCCCGAGGAAAGGAGGCAGAGTCCAATGAGCAAACTGCTCAAAGTGACGCCGGGGGACGATTATACCCTGCTTGTGGAATTTGAGCACGGCAACAGCATCCTTTTTCATATGAAGGATTTGATCGAAACCATGCCCTACAACAGCCTAAAGGATTTAGACCGCTTCAGAGACGTCACATTGGAGGAAAAGGCCATCCGCTGGCCCGACCCCAATCCGGGAGAGACGGCGCGATACCCCGTTCGTCTGACGGTGGACAACATCCTGTTCGCCATCAGGGAGTAACGCGGAAAACCCGCAACAATCAATCTATACTACGGGAGGAAACAGGTATGAGAGAGATAAAAAGAGCACTGTCCGGCGCGCTGGCCTTCTTAATGGTAGTTATGCTGCTGCCGCAAACGGCGCGGGCGGCGGGAACCGGCTTGGGAAAACTCGAGGCGGAGGATGCGGTACTCGGCGGGGGAGCCACCATCTTCGGGGCCGCTCAGGGCGTGGGGGCTTCGGGAGGAAAACAGGTCGGGAATCTCAGCACCGCGGGCGGCAGCTACGTCCAGTGGAACAGCCTGCCCGCGGCGTCTCTGCTTGAAATACGGTACGCGAGCGTAAACAGCGGAACCATCAGCGTCTATCAAAACGGCGCTCATGTCACGGACGCCGCGTTCGCCTCCACCGGCGGGTGGTTTGGAGAGGGGCGCTTTGCCAGCCTGTTGATTCCTTTGGAAATCGGCGGCGGCGACAACGCCATATTAGACAGCGGCAGCAAGGTCACGATCGGCGGCGACCTGACGGTGGACGGCGCGGGCGTCCAAGGCTTGGCTGTGGCGAATTACGACTGCACCGGCGTCGAGTTCCGGGTGCGCGGGGACATGACCGTGACCGGCGAGAGAGCCACAGGAATCCATTTGCGTTCCGATTTCGAGCTCGGCCCGCCGGAGGAAATCAGCGAAAAAATCGTGGTGGACGGCGCGCTGACGGTGAACGCCGGGAACACCGGCAGGATCTTTTGGTTATTCCCCTACAAGAGCAGCAACCTTATACTCTTAAACGGCGGGATCATCCGGTCGGCGAGGAGTTTTGTAACCGGGGACGCGAACGAACCCTCCGACTACGAATACTGGTCGGAAGACGACTACGTATTGGTGACGAAGCCCTTTGAAACCTACCGGCACTATTATTACGAAGGCGAGCTTGATCTCCACGTGAGGACCTCGAGGGTAAACCCCGCGATCAGCCCGGTCACCGCGCTCATGCCCGCCACGGCTTCGCTCACGCTGTAATTTCCCGCGCCGATGGAGGGCCTGACGGGTTTTGCGGCGGCCCCGCGGGCGGCGCGCCGCTTGACACATCGTTTTTACAGCCGGGTTTACCGTTTTGGGTAGGCCCGGCCGTCTTTTGATAAACCGGCGCCTCCCGCGTAATCCGGGGGACGCCGGGCTTATTTGTTATACCTTAAAATCGGATGGACTTCCGCCGCCGCCCGCCGTCCCTCTCCTTTTCCCTACTTGGAATAACGCCGGAGGCACAAACTTCATAGGATGGGATGGCGCCTTAACGGCGCAATGAAAAGGGGGCGAAAAAGGATGTGCTCTTGCAGATGCTTTCAATGGTGCCTCAACCGGTGCTTAAACCGGTGCATAAACCGTTGTTGTAATCGCTGTTTTAATCGCTGCCGCTGCTGCTAAGCGGCCCGCAGGTTTGCCGATCGGCCGGCCTGCGTACATTCCCGACGCGCCCCTTTTTGTTTTTTTCTATGGTTTCTTCGCGCGCCCCTCCTTTTCCTCTGGAAAAGATTGCGTTGAATTTTTCCTATCTAAATGATAATATATAAAAGAAAATTGGCGGCAAACCGAAGGGAGGAGCTTTATGAAACGAGGCATCGTTCTTGCGGGCGGCGGTTCCAGAGGCGCCTACGAGATCGGTTTTTGGCAGGCGATCCGCGAGCTCGGCATCGACTATCAGATCGTCACCGGCTCCTCGGTCGGCGCGCTCAACGGCGCCATGATGGCGTCCGGCGATTTTGAGAGCGCGAAACAGATGTGGCTTCGCCTGCGCACCGAGGATGTGATCCTGCGCTCCGGAAAGCGGCCCGCGACGATCGCCGAGGCAAAGTTTCTCCCGGAATCCATGAAGGCGGTCTTTCTCGATTTTTTGGGCGACGCCATCACCACGCGGATGGACCCCTCCCCGCTCAAAGAGCTGATGGGCGTCTGGTTCAGCGAGGAGAGGATGCGAAAAAGCGGCGTCGCGTACGGCATGATGACGACGGAATACCCCTCGATGAAGCCCGCGCCCTTTTTGCTCTCCGACATCCCGGAGGGCATGCTCCCGGAATATATGATGGCCTCCTCCGCGGTCTTTCCCTCCATGCAGCCCAGAGAGATCGGCGGAAAAAAATATATCGACGGCGGATACAGCGACAATCTGCCGGTCAATCTGGCGCTCGACATGGGCGCGGACGAGATCCTCGCCGTGGATCTCAAGGCCGCCGGCCTCGAGCGCAACTATGAGACCGACCTGCCGGTGCGCGTGATCCGGCCGCAGTGGTCCCTCGGCAAAAGCATGGAGTGGGACACCCTGCTCTCCGCCCGGAACCTGATCCTCGGCTACAACGACACCATGAAGAGCTTCGGATACCTCGAGGGCGACCGTTACAGTTTCATCCCCGGGACGGCCGGCCCGCTGACGCAGGCGTGCCGGGAGACGTTTCCGGCGCTGCTGCTTGGGACCGGGATCTATGCCGAAACCGCGGCGAGGGATTTTTTCCACACCAAGCTGGTGCGGAGCGCCGCGGAAAGCCGGCGCCTGCGCCCGGGAAGAATGCCCATCCTGCTCGGCCTTGTCTCCGCGGAGATCGCCGGGGAATGCTTCGAGGTCGACCCTACCCCCGTTTACAGCGGCGACGGGTTCACCTCGGAGATCCTGACCGCGTTCCTGCCCTATTGGAAACAGGGCGCGGAACGCGTGGAGCTCGCGCTCGGCGCCGAGCGGGACCTCCGCCACCGCTCCGCCCTGCTCCGAAAGCTCGAGCGCCGGGACATCCTCTCTTTTATTTACTCGCTGATCGCGCCCGCCATGACCGGGGCGAAGCTCCCGCACGAGTACCGGCTGCTGGCCGGGTTTGTGCCGCAGGAGCTTCTGGGGGCCCTGTGGCTTTACAGCGTCACGAATTTGACATCCGGGAAGTGATTTTTATGTGGAAGAAAACCGCCGCCCTGCTGCTCGCGGCGCTCGTCCTGCTCGGGGGCTGCTCCAAAACGGAGGACCCCGGGAAACAATACCGCTTTGCCACCGGCGGGACCTCCGGCACGTATTACACCTTTGGCAACTACATGGCCGCCATCTGGGACAAGTACGCGGGCTGCCACACGGAGATCTTATCGACGGACGGCTCCGTCACGAACCTCGGCATGCTCGCGAACGGGGAGACGGACTTCGCGATCGCGCAAAACGACATTTTGTATTACGCGCTGAACGGCGCGGAGATGTTCGCGGAACATAAGCTCAAGGGCGTCTCGGTCGTGGCCGCGCTTTACGCCAAGACCGTGCAGGTCGTCGTGCCGGCGGAGAGCGAAGTCACCTCCGTGGGCGGCCTCGCGGGTAAGGTTGTGGCCGTCGGCGAGTCCGGCACCGCGACCGAGGCCGCCGCCCGTGCGATCCTTGAGGCGCACGGCATCTCCTACGACGACATCACCGTCAAATACCAGAATTTTTCCGACGCCTCCGAGTCCATGGCCAAGGGCGCGGCGGACGCCGCGTTCGTCGTCTCCGCCCTGCCCAGCGCGGGCGTGCTCGAATATATCAAGACGCACGACGTCCGGCTTTTGAGCATGACCTCGGTGGCCTCCGCGAAGCTGATCGAGCAGTATCCCTTCTTCTCCTACGCCACCGTCACCGCGGACGTCTAC
>ERZ795044.644-NODE-644-length-32610-cov-8.701521_pt1 | contig 32610 bp, 28 predicted proteins | sample MGYA00375128_ERZ795044 | MGnify/ENA primary metagenome ERZ795044 (study PRJEB30173, sample SAMN05720213) | anaerobic digester metagenome | isolation source: active sludge of municipal wastewater-treating anaerobic digesters | place: USA | collected 2014-12-22 ...
AACCACTATGAGCTTTAATCAGAATCAAGTTCAAACCCAGAAGCAAGGGCTGAATACATTTTTGTTACAACAAAAATTGCAGGTGCTGAATTTAATGCATCTGCCAACACTCGCACTCGAGAGTTTTATCAGAAATCAGCTGGAAGAAAATCCTGTTTTAGAAGAAGGTGCTGAAGTAGCAGAAGAAGAAACATTCTCTAATGAAACGGAGAATGATTCGGAAGTTACAGATGATAAAATGAATATGGTTGAGGAATTTTATAACGACGACGATATTCCCGACTATAAAGTTTATCTGAATAACGCCAGTAAGGACGAACCTGTCTTTACATCAACTGCATCTTTTAGCCAGTCATTTCAGGAGCAACTGAAAGATCAATTGAAAGTTTTACCTATCTCTGATGAAATTCGTTTGTTGGCTGAATATATCATCGACTCGCTTGATTCGGATGGATATCTTCGGACACCACTTGTGGACCTCACAGAAACGTATGGATTTGCTCATGGTAAGTCAGTTGAAGAGTCGCAACTCGAAATTGCACTTACATGCATTCAACAATTAGATCCTCCCGGTGTCGGTGCTCGAACACTGCAGGAATGTTTGTTACTTCAGATAAAACGGAAGGAAAATTCCGGTGAAGCTATGGAGCATGCAAAAATTATTCTGACTGATCATTTTCAAAAATTGCATCACAAGAATTATGACAAGATCATGCGTGAAATGGATATCGACAATGATAAATTGAAACAAGCATTACATTTTATTACTCATCTTTTTCCTAAGCCTGTTTTCGAAGGTGGAAAAGAACTTTCAATGTCGCAATCGATTATTCCGGAATTTGTTGTTTTAGTGGATGAAGACAATATTGAAGTTTCACTGACAAGTAATCCTTCTACGACTATTCATATCAATAAAGATTATACTGAGATTGTAAAATCTGAAACTGCTTCGCGCAGACAAAAAACAGAATTTAATTATTTCAGAAAGAAAGTGGATGAAGCAAAATGGCTCATTCAGGCTTTGCAGCAACGGGAAAACACACTTCTGGAAATTATGCGGGTCATAACAATTCTTCAGAAAGAGTATTTCTTGACCGGTGAAAGAATTACTCTCAAACCAATGATTCTTGAAGATATTTCCAGACTTACAGGGTTTGATGTAAGTACTGTTTCCAGAGTTACGTGTAATAAATATGTACAAACACAATATGGAAACATATTGCTGAAAGATCTTTTCTCTAATTCATTACAAACACCAGATGGATTTGAAGTAAGTACGGAAAAGATAAAGCAGTTAATCATCGACATAATTCAAAAAGAAAAGAAGGATAAACCTCTGACAGATTTTGAAATTGTTAATGTGCTTGCCGAAATGGGATACAAAGTAGCTCGGAGAACAATCGTGAAATATCGCGAAAGTCTGAATCTCCCAAATGCCAGAATGAGAAAAGATTTACTCTAATTGTGTAATAAATACCACAATATATTATATATTTGAGAAATACCCTTCACTTATACCTTAATTTCAGGCCATTTTCCTATCATTTTGGGAAAATATCGTCTAAGCAGGGTTTTTGTTAATTATTTTAAAAAACTAACTACCTATGAGTTCCAAGATATTGATCATTGAGGATGATTATGAAATCAGTCATCTTCTCAAAAAATTTTTCACCCGCTATGGATATGAATCATCGATAGCAAATACGGGAAAAAAGGGAGTAGAATTGTTTAAACAGGAAAAAGCGGATGTTGTTCTTTGCGATTTTCGTTTAGGGGATATCGATGGAATAGCAGTATTAAAACAAATCAAAGAAATTAATCCAAATATTCCGGTTATCATTATTACCGGGTATTCTGATGTTAGAATAGCAGTACAATTAATGAAGCTCGGTGCATTTGATTATGTGACCAAGCCTTTATTCCCGGATGAAATACTATTAACTATTCAAAAAGCATTGGATCCGGATGCTAAGTCAGTTCCTGATAAAAAGTTGCCGGGTACAAATCATACACCGGTGAAAAAATTTGCTTACGGAAAAAGCCCGCAATCAATTGCTTTACTTAAGCAAATTGAATTGGTGGCACCGACAAATTACTCTGTTATCATTTATGGAGAAAGTGGTTCGGGAAAAGAAGCAGTTGCACAAACTATCCATAGTCAATCTGCAAGAGCTGATCAGCCGTTTGTTGCAATGGATTGTGGAGCGATTTCAAAAGAACTTGCCGGTAGTGAACTTTTTGGTCACGAAAAAGGATCTTTTACCGGAGCACTTGTAACTAAGATCGGTCACTTTGAACTTGCGAATGGCGGAACACTTTTCCTTGATGAAGTTGCGAATCTTCCTTATGAAGTTCAGACTTCTTTATTACGGGTTGTTCAGGAAAAAAGAATCAGAAGAATTGGTTCAAATAAAGAAATTAATATCGATGTACGATTGATCATTGCAAGTAATGAAAATCTTGCAGAAGCTTGTCGGAGAGGAAAGTTCAGAGAAGACTTATATCACCGTTTCAATGAATTTCATATTACTGTACCGCCGCTAAGAGAGAAAACGGATGAGATCATGATGTATGCTGATTTCTTTTTAAATCAGTCTAATGAAATTCTCGGAAAAAAAATTCATGGATTCGAAGATGAAGTGAAACAGTTATTCCAGCAATATCCTTGGCATGGGAATCTTCGTGAATTAAAGAACGTCGTTAAACGTGCAGCTTTACTCACTGAGGGCGATATCATAAAAGCTCAATCTGTTCCGATTGAAATTTCTCATCATACCCGTTTGAGTTTCGATGATTCTCCTGTGGTAAGAAATCTTGTTGAAGAAGAACATTCAGCATCTTCAGAAGTTCCAAATCTGAAATCTGCGGCGCGTGAAGCAGAGTATGAAACGATCATAAAAGTATTGAAACAAGTTAATTTCAATAAAAGTAAAGCGGCAAAAATTCTGAATATCAATAGAAAAACATTGTATAATAAAATTAAAGATTACGATCTATAGACCCGGAAACTCCTGTTGATGATGAAAAAAATTAAAATATTGGTGGTAGATGATGATGAGGATGATTACGTTTTGTTGAAAAGCTATTTCAATGAAATTGCTACATACGATATCGAATTGGCATGGACTCCAAAGTATAACAATGCACTCAGTGAAATGGTAACAAATAAATATGACTTATATTTTATAGATTATCTGATGGGGCAACATACAGGTCTGGAATTACTTGAGTCAGCAATTTCCGGTGGATGCACGAAGCCAACTATTATTCTTACAGGAAAGGGAAGTTATAAGATTGACGTAAAAGCCATGGAGTTGGGAGCTTCTGACTTTATGGTAAAAGCAGAAGTTAATACTGAAAAACTTGAAAGGAGTATTCGCTATACTCTGGAAAGAAGTGATAGCCTCAGAGCATTAACGGAAAGTGAAAACAAATACAGAACCATTTTTGAATCATCGAGAGATATGATCTATATCACAGATGAGAATGGAAAATTTCTGGAAGTGAACGACTCTGTTACCCGGATTTTTGGATATAAGATCTCAGAGATCATGGAAAAATCGGTAGCAGTGCTTTATCAGAATGATGATGATCGCGAAAAACTGCTTTCGGCTATCAAACTAACCGGTTCTATATATAACTATGAAGTTGTATTAAAAGATATTAATAACGATAAAAAGTATTGTCTGATATCTGCTACAATGCAAAACCTGGATAACGGGAAATTTATTATCAGAGGTATAATTCATGATATCACCAGACGGAGAAAAATTGAACGTGATCTGGCTATGGCAGAAAAACTGGCTTTGACCGGGAGAGTTTCCAGAATGCTTGCACATGAGGTTCGTAATCCACTTACTAATATAACTCTTACGGTCGAACAACTCGAGTATGAAGTAGCAAATGCAGAATTCGAATTGTATTTCAGTATGATCCGCAGGAATTGTAACCGTATAAATGATCTTATAAACGAACTGTTACTTTCAACAAGACCACAGGAAGTTGTTAAAGGTAAGTTCAGCATACACAAAATTCTGGATGATGCATTGGCACTTGCTATGGACAGAGCCAAGCTTAAGAATGTAAAAATCACAAGACAATATACCAAAAACCTTTGTGATGTAATGGTTGATGAAGTTAAATTCAGAACAGCCATTTTAAACATACTCATGAATGCAATTGAAGCAGTTCATCCTGAAGGTGGAAATATTCAGGTGCGAACGAACAACAAAGATAACAGATGTATTATTGAAATAATTGATAATGGAATCGGTGTTCCACCTGAAAATATCAGTAAGTTATTCGAACCATATTTCACAGCTAAAGAAGGTGGAGTAGGATTAGGACTTGCAACTACTCATAATATTATCCAATCTCATGAAGGTACTATAGATGTAGAATCGGAAGTTGGAAAAGGAACTAAATTAATAATAGGAATAAATATTTAACCCTGATTAAAATATAAGCTAATGAAAGTGCTGGTAATTGATGATGAATTGCAAATCCTGGAAATGATTTCAAAGATCCTTACAAGGAATGGATATGACGTAACTGCCGTTTCTAATTTAACAGACGCTTCCAGAGAGCTGCAGAAGAAGGGTTGGGATATTATCATTACTGATGTAATGATACCTTATAAGGGTGGTTTTGAACTTGTGGAAGATATAAAATCCAGAAGTCAGACTCCTGTTATAATTATTACCGGAATGAGTGAAGATGTTTTAAAGGCAACAGTTCATAAGGCGGATATGTTATTCCAGAAACCATTCAATGGCGTAGATCTACTGGAAGGTGTAAAGAAGCTGACTCAGGAAAGAGCATTCTGAAATTTCAATTTATAAATTAAGTTTTGAATTTTTTATTTAAATTATCATAGTCGGGTCGTGATCTTGAGTTATGGTTATTGAATTTTCTGAAGCGACCTTATTTTCTTAAAAAAGCGCTTTTTCGATCTGGCACACCTTTTTTATTAAATAGATATTGAGGTATAATATTCTAATTTATTTACTAAAGTCCTTCCCGATATGAAAACTACAATAGCATTACTAGCCGGCTCGATTCTGTCATTTTATGTAATGTCTCAGGATCCCAAAGTGATTCAGAAACAAGAACCAAATCCTAATAGTGAAAAATATTGTTCTGAACTCCGGGACTCCGGTGTAATTGTAATTGTCAGAGGTGGGAAAGAAGTTACTGAAGATATATTATTGGCAAATGGTGTTACATTAAAATTAAATGGTGTCGTTGCAAAAAAAGATGGTACGTCTTTCATTTTGAAAAATGGAGAGTGTATAGATACGCTTGGAAATTTAGTTCAGGCAATGGGTAGCATTAATAAAATTGACCAAAAATAATTAATCAAAAAAAACATCACATGAATTTGTTTCATAATCCAACACTAACTGAACTCAATTCACTTATTGATAGATTTGTGAAAGAGCCGACTCTTACTCACCTGACAGTTGATAATGATGGTGAAGTTTTACTGATCGCTGAAAACGCCGATCTGACATCTAAATTGGATAAGTTTAAATTCTACGTACGTGATCTGCGGATGCAAAAATGTATCCGAACAGGAAGTTTAAAGGATATCAGATTATTAAGAATGTTATATAATCGTCTGATGTATTCCTGGAGAAAGGACCTGAGAGGTAATCTTGCGGATTTGATCATCAATCCATTGAATAACCAGGTTCCCGCCTGATATCCGATTTAGTGCTATTTACACAGGAAATATGAGAGAGAATTTTTGAAACTCTTAGTTTTTTCTTAAATTGGCTAAAGTCTCATTACTCTATGGAATTCCAAAGCCAGATCATAAAATTATTTATAATTGCTCTGCCCATTGCATGTGTTTCCTGGACATGGACACATGAGGAATTATTCAAAGAGGCAAGGGAGTTTCTGAAAAAATTAGCGAATGAAAAACATTCATTGCTGAGACAAAAATTTATGTATGTTTTGTTCTGTGAGTATTGTTTCAGTTTTTATGTTGCTGCAGCTTTTCTTTTAATTACAAATTTTCAATTGCTGTTCACTGACTGGCGAGGGTATCTTATTGCTGAACTGGCGTTGGTCTGGATCGCAAATTTATATATGAACATTCATTTTGCTTTAAGAATAGATATCCGGAAAAAAGGAGCAGAAGCTAAGATTGAAGAAAAAACGCTTGGTAATGAAATCGAAAATCATAAATAAAAGAAAGAATAAAAATATTTTTGAGCAATTTGCTTCTGCTGTTACGAAAAAAGCAGGGAGCACAGGAGCTTTTATTCTTGCCTTCACAATTGTAATTGTCTGGATCTTTTCCGGACATTTTTTCGGCTACTCTGATACATGGCAATTGGTGATCAATACGGGAACTACCATTGTGACTTTTTTGATGGTATTTCTTATTCAAAAATCTCAGAATAAGGATTCAATAGCTGTTCACATTAAATTGAATGAACTTGTGGCATCCAACGATAAAGCAAGTAATAGAATGGTCGATGTTGAAGGATTATCTGAAGATGAATTGAGAACCATTTCCAAATATTTCGAGAAACTTGCCGAGCTTACAAGAAACGAATCTGATGTCCATGAATCTCACTCAATTGATGATGCAAGTGATAATCACAATGAGAAGATGAAAGGATCGAAAAGATCCGGAAAATAAATGTGAAACGAATTTTCAATATATCTTTTGTAGCTGCCGGATTTTCCGTTGCATTTCTGATTCTTTTATTTTCCTCAAATAGTTTTGCTCAAAAGAAACCTTCTAAGCGGGTTATTAAAAAAGAAGAGAAAGCTGACTCTTTAAAATTTTATAGATCTCTTGAAAGATTTTCAAAGAAGAAAGGAAAACTCACTTACAAGATATTTAATTCGATTTTTGATCTCGATAAGACTGAGTTTGCCGATACTGCTATTAAAGCACAAGCGACATATAAGCGTTATGCAAACAAGGTAATCCGTAACATAAATATACAAACGCTTGATCCATTCGGATATGATATAAAAGATACAACCATACATCCAAAAAGTTTTGTTCAGAAAGCGGGAAATGCAATTCATAATAAGTCGACACAATTTGCAATCCGAAATCAATTGTTATTTAAAAAGTATGATAAATTAGATCCGATAAAAGTGCGTGAATCGGAACGTCTGTTACGGAAGACCTTATTTGTAAAGGATCTGAAAATTCACGTAAAGAATGTAAAAGGGACTGATAGTGTTGATGTGTATATTCTGGAGCAGGACCTATGGACAATCGTTGGTGGAATTGATGTATTAGGTGAGAAAACTTCAGCAACTTTGGAAGAAAGGAATTTTATTGGCCTTGGACATACTTTCAGGAATCAATTAATTTACTATCCCGGAAACGGAAAAAAATATCTGATGGGAAGTTATCTTGTGCCGTCAATAAAAAATTCATTTGTTTCAACAGCTGTTTATTACAACACAAGTCCGGATACATTTACGAATGGAATTGGTATAAACAGACCATTCTTTTCTCCGCTGACTAAATGGGCAGGTGGAGTCGATTATTTCTTCAGAGGATCAAATGTGGCAACTGATGGCTCTATTGTAGAATCAAATCTCGGACTAAGGTTTAATGATCTTGATATCTGGCTTGGGAGAAGTATTCCTATGACGAGGTCGGAAAATGAAGAAGGTGAAAAAACAAATTTCATTCTAACCGGCAGATATTTTAACCACAATACAACAAAAAGTGCATTAGTAAACATAGACACTATGGGAGTATCAGGTGATTCAAAATTGTACCTGGCAGGGTTCGGTCTGTCACGACGATCCTATTACCGCGATTATTTTATCTATCGTTATGGAATTCCTGAAGATGTTCCTGCAGGGAGTATACTTCAGTTTCTTATAGGTTTTGAAAATGCTCTTGCATCAAATCGATTGTATACAGGAGTAAACGCCGCACTAGGCAATCACTTTGGAAAGTTTGGATATGTTTCGTTAAGTGCAGGATATGGTAATTTCTGGAATCATGGAAATGTTGAGCAGGGAGTTGTCAGCACTTCTATTGGATACTTTTCGAATTTGATTACTATCGGCAATTGGAAGCTCCGGCAGTTTGCAAAAGGAAGTATTATATATGGTGTAAAGAGAAGGGTAGGAGAAGTTGTTGACATAAATGAAGAAAATGGAATAAAGGGATTTGTGGGTGTTATCCCCGATGTAACAAATAAAATTGTTTTTCAACTCCAGTCCCAATTGTATCTTCCGTATAATTTTATCGGATTCCGGTTTGCTCCATTTATTTACTGGAATGTCGGTATGGTTGGTGATGATGTGTCACCATTTATTCAAAACCGTTTTTATCAGGCATTTGGAATAGGATTATTGTTAAAGAATGAGTTGCTTGTCTTTAATACATTTCAGTTTTCAATTGGATTCTATCCTTATATTCCTGGAACAGGATATGATATTCTGAAATTTAATCCCGTTCGGACGTATGATTTCGGTTTTCGTGATTTTGAATTTGCAAAACCTGTTCCAATTTCTTTTCAGTAATCATCCATTGATAATTTCTCCGCCATTCGGATGCATTACCTGACCAGTCATATAAGATGATTCTGAACTTGCAAGAAACAAAAAGCATCCTGCCACTTCTGCAGGTTCACCGGCTCTTTTTAAAGGTACGTCGCTGCCGAAACTACTTACTTCTTTTGCAGTGAAACTGGCAGGAATTAAAGGCGTCCATATAGGCCCGGGTGCAACTGCATTCACTCTGATACCTTTTGGTGCAAGTGATGCTGATAATGATCTGGTAAATGAAACGATTGCTCCTTTGCTTGCTGAATAATCCAACAGGTGTGAACTTCCTCTGTAGGCTGTAACTGAAGTTGTATTAATGATACTACTTCCTTCTTTAAGATGTGGTAATACTGCTTTGCAGAAATAGAACATGGAAAAAACATTTGTTCTGAATGTTTTTTCCAATTGTCCTGATGTTATCTTTTGAATATTATTCTGAGGAATATGCATTCCGGCATTGTTGACCAGAATATCAATTCTACCGAATGCTCTCATTGTTTTTGAAACTACTGCTTTGCAATTGCTTTCTTTCTGAATATCACATTTGACCAAAAGACATTTTGCATTGGTTTCTTCTTCTATAAGTCGCTGCGTTTCCCTGGCATCTTTAGTTTCATTAAGATAAACGATTGCTACATTACATCCATTACGGGCAAAAATTAGTGCAACTGCCTTCCCAATTCCACTGTCTCCCCCTGTGATAATTGCAACTTTTTCATTTAATTTTTTATCCAATACCTGTAAACCAATTCCGTAATCTGGGTTAGGTTTCATTTTCCATTCTATTCCGGGCTGTTGTTTTTGATGTTGGGCGGGCCGTTGGGCTGTATATTTATTTCTTTTCTGCATTTCCTTTATTTTTTATGGGTTAAATCCTTTTTTGGCAATTAATCGATAAATTACAACCTAATTTACCTGATGGTTTCTTGTAATTAGAATATTAATCATATTATATAATTGGTGGCATCCTTTTCTAATAAGCATCTTCTATGAATAGTAAAAAAACAGGCATTAAAATTGGATTTTCCGTTGTGCTACTGATAGTAATTGCAATTATTTTTATGCCAATCTTCTTTAAAAAGCAAATAAAAAATTATTTAATTGATCAGTATAACAATTCGCAGTCAGAGTATTTTTTGAAAATCGGAGATCTTAAATCATTTATTTTTGCAGGTAATGTGAAGATGTACGATATCAGTCTTAAGAATATTAATAAGGCTTCTTTTTCTTCTTTGTCTGAACTTAAGGCTAGTTCAGTAAGTATCAGTAACGTTTCGTTTTTTAAATTGATAACCGGAAAAGGTTTTCATGCCGGAAAAGTTGAAGTGGAATCTCCGGATATTATTATGAGCAGAGTAAAAAAATCCGTAACGGAAATTGCAGTAAATGATTCCGGAAAAGGGAAGAAGCCGGATATTTTTCTATCCGAAATAATAATTTCTAACCCAAAATTTTCATACTTCTCAGATCTCAATGATTCGCTGCCACTGATAAAGACTGAACATGGAAATATTTTTATAGGTGATTTTACTCTGAATGATCTTCAACCCGGTGAACAATTCTCGGCTAAAAATCTTTGGGGAGAACTTGAGAATATTAATTATCTGACAGCCGACAGTCTTTATACCATCAGCATTTCAAAACTTAACTTGTCATACTCTGATTCTCTTTTATCGATTGATTCGCTAAAAATAACACCTAACTACAGTAAAAAAATGTTTGGAGAAAAAGCCGGTAAACAAACTGACAGAATTTCTTTACAAGCATATAACCTGAGGTCAACTTCTTTCGATGCTAAACATTTTACAGAGATACAAGCTATACGTTCAGGATTGATCTCACTGTCAGCCCTGAATCTTGAAGCCTACCGTGACAAGAATATTGAAAGAAAGATTGAGTATCCCGCTTTCCTTCAACAGGTGATAAGTGATATAAAATTCCCGATTGAGATCAAGAAAATTGAGGTTGAAAAAGGTTCGGTAACATACGAAGAATTGAAAGAAGGGAATGAAAAATCCGGATACATTTCTTTTGATAATATAAAGACAGACATTTTAAATATTTCTAATCAATCGTTCGATGATACATTATTTGTAAACTCTACCAGTGCTCTTGGAGGAAAGGGTTCTTTACAAGTAAAATTATCCTTTCCTATGAAAACCGGCGATAATTCATATCAATGTCATGGAGAACTGAATGGTTTTCCAGTAAAAACTTTGAATACTTTAGTGCCTTTTCTTGCAGGAATTTCTTTTAAGAGTGGAATCATTGATACAATGAAATTTGATTTTAATGCAAAACCTGCGGTTGCATTGGGTACACTTCAGATGAACTATCGCGATCTCCAGATAGAAGCTGTTGATGCGAATAGTGGAAGTAAAAAGGGTACGCAAAAAAAGGTGCTTAGCTTTATCTTAAATAGTTTTGTTATCAAAAGCGATGTGCCATCTGAGCGAAGTAAAAATAATACCAGTAAGCTCTATTATAAAAGAGATCCTCAGAGATTCATCTTCAATAATAGTTTAAAAACAATCATGAGTGGTGCGAAAAGGATCGTTCTGGGGACGAATGATTGACCTGGATTTATTGGATTAATGAATTCCTGGAAAGATGACCTGGATTTAATGGATTATTGGATTACCGGGAAGAATGACCGGGGTTAAATGCTTTTATGATTATCTGGAAAATTGACCTGGATTTAATTTATCAATGGATTTCCTGGATCAATTAAATCCCGGCAATCCATTAATAAATTAAATCCCGGTCATTTTTTATTTTCTTTCTTCTCAGCCTTATCTTTTTTTGACCCAAATACTTTTTCAAGAATATTATCAGGTTTATTTTCATTTTCGTCAATTGATTTAAGATTGATCTGATTATCGATTGCCGGTACCAATGCCTGAATAAAAGCGTTTTTTATTACCTCCCATAGTGCATCTAAGGTATGTGTATCAGGGTTTTTGAAATCACCTTCAATCTCTACCTTTGTAGCTATCTGATCTTTTTTCTGATTCTGAAAAATAAATCCTGTTGTTCCAACAATTCCTTCCCATGCCTTGTGGAAAAAATTATCATTCTTATCGTCCGGTCCCAAAACGTCAAGATCCTTTATTAAAGGTTTTACGTATCCTACAAATTTTCCATCCTTCGCAGCCATTTCTGAATACAAGCCAAAGTTTCCTTTATTGACATCAAATTTTCCGTAAGCTTTGAAAAAATCATTCAGCAATACAAGATTTGTATTTTTAATTTCTGTGTTGACATCAAAAGTAGGTTGGTCTGCAAGAGGATCTAATTTCATCTTAATAGTAAGCTGGCCTTCATAAACATTTGCTTCAACATTTACTGTTGCCGGCAATACTATATTTTTATTCACAACAGTTGAAAGATTTTTAGCAAGCACATGTGTTTGCTGCAATGAAACATCAACAACCGGTTTGCTTGTATTGTCTTTGTATTTCAATTCGCCATTGTGAATTTCAAAGGTATTAATGTTAAGAGGCATAAATTTATCCAGCAATACTCTGAAATCAGTTGTATCTTTCTTTACATCTTCAAGCTCAGCTTTGTCTTTTGTGAATATTAGTTGAGGTGTGAAGACCTGAAGTTCACCTACAAGTCTGCCCTTGAAGAGCGCACTCCATTCAATTGAGAGGTCAATTTTTCTGGCATTTAAGAAGGGAGTCTGGTCAAAGGTCACAGAATCAACTTTATTCAAATAGAAGGTGTTGATCACATACGCACCTCTGATTATTGCAATATCAATATCGCTTATATGTCCATAATATCCGGGAACATTTTCAAGAGCTTTGTTCGCATAATGCAGAACAATGGCAGGTAGAAATATTCTGAAAATTATTAAAACTCCAATAATGATCAGAATTATTTTATATTTCTTTTTCATATTTTTTATTTATTATAATCACTTATTAATTTCAGAGATTTTAGTATTCGTATTTTCAGTCGGGTCCTCATCAAAATATTCCAGAGGTGTATTTGCGGGACCATTAAGTACTTTTCCAAAAATATCAAATCTGCTCCCATGGCAAGGACAATCCCAACTCTTCTCGTCATTGTTCCAGTTTACTGTGCATCCAAGATGAGTACATTTCGGATTTACAATATGTAATTTACTATGCTCATCTTTATAAACACCGAATTTGCTTCCTTCGTAATTTACTACATGACCTTCGGTTGGTTTTAATTCCAGGGTAGATTGGACATCATCAGAGCTGCTTTTATTTTTTAAATATGATACAAATCCTCCAACAATTTCTTTTATGAAAACACTTCCGGCATTAATGAGATCGAAGCGGGAAGGTGAATAGATCTTTTCGTAATTATTTTCTTTTTTTTGAATAAGATCTGAAATCAGATCGGCTGCAATGTTTGCATATGTCATCCCATTTCCGGAGTCTCCGGTTGTAATGAAAATATTATCAGCATCACCGGGATTTCTACCTATATAAGCCAGACCATCCATTGAATAGAGAATCTGGCCGGACCACTTATTTATGATCTCGCCAATTTCAAAATTATCTTTACACCATTTTATCAGATCAGAATATCTTTCTTCTTCAGGTTTCCCTTCTGCATCCGCTTGTCCTGTAGGATGATCTTCACCTCCACAAATTAATACATCATGAGTATCGTTGTAATTCTGCATTCTTGTAAAATGGTACGGCGGTCGGTAATCTCTTTTTTTATTGTCACCTGTGTCCCACCAGATCTGTGGCACAATAGAATTTTTGGGAACAAGTGCTGAAATAACATATGCTCTGTATGCAAATTGTTTTAAATGCATAACAATTTTATTGTTTACCGGTGAGTTTGTTGCAATCACAACATTGTCTGCAGTTATTATTTTACCTGATTCAGTTACAATTCCTTTTGATGAAATTTCAGAAGCATGCGTGCTTGTAAATATTTTACCGCCTTTCTGTTGAATGGCATCACTCAAACCTTTCAGATATTTCATAGGATGGAATTGGGCTTGTTGTGAAAACTTTAGTGCTTGTATTGAATTTATTTTCATTCCGGGAATATCATTTACAATACTTACTGGTAATCCTAATTCGCTTGCAGCTTTAAATTCTTTTTCAATCGTGTCAATATCATCGGATGGATGAGGGAAGAGGTATCCATCCAACCTCATGAAATCACAAGAAATATTTTCTTTATTTACTATAGATTCAATTTTACTTATTGCATTAATGTGGCTCTCAGCAATTAGTTTTGCCTTTTCTCTTCCATAGGACTTAATTAATGAATAATATCGTTCATCAAGGACGTAAGTGAGATGTGCTGTTGTACGACCACTTTCCCCGCTGCCGATGTATCCATCTTCTATAAGGATTACCGATTGATTATTCTCAAGTAATTCATATGCAATAGTCAGTCCTGCAATTCCCCCACCAATAACCAGAGCATTACAACTGAGATCATTTTTAAGTTGATTGAACTTAATTGGTTCTGTTACCTCTGTCCAGAAGCTAAGATTCGATCCGGAAGTAATTTTGAAGTCAGTATTCATAATTAAATTTAATATGGTATTATTTATACAATTCTGAACGCTTTCTGAAGATGTATTATCTCTGATAATCAGTGAGAAGCATGGAATTTTCAGACTATGCTGATTAATTATAAAAATATGATGCCATTTTCCGAAGTTCACAAGACTGGCACAATAGTTTTATACCTATAATAAACTCTTAAAAAAAACAGGAAATGAAAAATCTGATTAAATCAATATTAGTAATTGCCGGACTTACTTTCAGTTCAGCGAGCTTTGCTCAAACAGGAATGGATCATTCTACAACTGCTGACAGTACAGGCAATAGAAATAAAAGTAAGATGCAGGATAATAAAATGCATTCTGATTCTACAATGCATAAGAATAAAATGAATCCTAATCGTACTGATTCTACTCAAATGAAAGATCGTCGTCGTACCCCATCAACGATGCCTCAGGATTCAATGAGAAATCGTAATCAAAACGACAGAATGATGCAAAGAGATTCTGTAAAATAGTTTGCCATATTTTGATCAGTTTATGTAAATGCTGATCAGAAATGAACAATAATCGTAAAAATGAGAGCCTGTTTTAGAGGTTCTCATTTTTATTGGTACCATGGTATGCTTTTTTCTAATGGAAGTAAACAGCTCTTTATGATCAAAATTCTCCCATTATTGGCTTTCATTCTTATCATTGGGTGTAAAAAAGACAAGGATCCTGTTCCCACTGGAAATTCATATGTGAATCAGGACGAATATTTTGTTTTGCAGGCATCAATTGTTAATTATACTTCAATTCAATTAAGTCATGTTGCCGGATCGATTTCAAGTGATTCTGCAATTCTTGCATTTGCTGATTTGATCGTAACGGAACATACTATTTACAGACAACATTTAATTGATCTTTCAGATAGTGTTACTATGCAAGTGGCAGATTCATTGGACCCTCAGCATCTTACTTTAAGAAATCATTTGCTAACAATCAGTGGTCGGGAATTTGACAGTACTTATATACATAATCTTGTACAAGATCTTGGTACTGCAATTAGTTTACATCAGACAGAAATGAGTGCGGGAAGTAATGCGCAGGTAAAAGTATTTGCAACAAATCATCTTGGAGAAATTCAGACCCGGAAAATGTGGGCCGATAGTGTTGCTGCAAATTACTGATTTGCTTATACCTTTTGTAAGCATAACAATAAATAAATTATTTTAAAAATTATATATATGTCAGGAAAAAATAAAAAACAATTTGGAGTATGGCTCGATAGTGCACATGCTATTGTAGTTGGAAGAGAAGAAAATGAAGCTGGAAATTTTGTCGTTCTCGCACATGAAAAGAGCGCAGTATCAGATAAAGGCGGAAATGAAAATGTTGCGCATAATACTGAGAAAGGCGATCTGCAGAAATTATTTAAAAACATTACTTCACATATGCAAAACGTAGATGAGATTCACGTAACAGGTACAGGAGTTGCACAGGAACAATTCATTCATTACCTGGCGGAAATTCCTCAGTATAAAAATGCTGTCGCAAAAGAAAGTACGTCCAATAAAATGAGTGATGAAAGTTTAGTGAAATATATTTCAGAAAAATTTCAATAGTCTCAGTTGTTTTCTGTCATGAATCCTCATGGCATATTGCAAAATTGATGAAATTGTTTATCGGAAAATGATATGAGGAAATTACATCTTCTCGTTTTACTCCTCTTGACAATGTCAAAATTTTACTCTCACGGGCAGGAAACTTCCCGGGGTTTCATTGTATATCCAAAATTTCAAAGCAGGGAGTTGCATGGATCATATGGAATAACATTTATGACAACTCCCCGGGTTGTTACTGAAGAATTTCATAGGAGAATACCGGCGGGAGAATTTTCTGTTTTGAAATTTGTAAATGAAAAGTTTTATCTGAATCCCCGGCTCCGCTTTCAATTCATTCAAAACGAACTCATATTAAGTGGTGGTTACTTATTACAAAGTACCGATAAGTATGGAATAGCTTTTGAATTGGCCGGTTCGGTATGGGCGGGAATACTCCGTTCAGATGCTTTTGACAGAAAGGGGTATGGCTTTATGTGTTATCCGGCTCTAAAGGCAGGTGTTCAGATTAAGAAGGATCTCTTCCTGACACTTAAAGGTGAATTAATATTAAATCTTCTTCGTCGTGATGTTGCCGGTGAAGTGTACCAATCGTTGCCATCGCCGTTATATAGTGGCCAGGCGTTAAGTTTCTATATTGAACAACCATTTGTAAAATCTACTTTCATTGTTCTTGGATTTCGTGCAATGTATTGTGATTTTTATTGGCAGACCTGGACTCTTAACGAAACTTTCGAAGAGCATGTATTTTATCCGGAAATAAAAGTTCAACTTATAATATGAAACGGAAATTCATCGCTATAATTTTTTCCGGCATTCTTTTTACCTCGTGTGAAAAAGAGTTTACTGCCCTTGTTCCGGAGAATAACTGGGATGAATTTACTGCGGCCGGAACATCTCCTTTATCTGATTCAATTGGAAAAAGAATTGAAGGAGTTTATGAAATATCAAAGGGTGATGCAATGTTTGGCGGAAGTGTTGCTTTGAAATGGGTTTGGACCATAGAAAATTCTGATACGGTTTATACGCTATCTGGTTTTTTTGAAAAGGACAACAGTTATTTTATTGCCTCCGGTCGGAAAACTGATTCAATTATCCTGGTTAACGGATATTACAGAAAGATGGTCAACACGGAAACAGGTGTTGTACGTTTGAAAATTGAATATGAAAAGGGAACCCTGTTAATTTCGGATCTGTCAAAACCCATAGGAAGTGACAGCATAATTATCACCGGAAATTTTAGTCAGATCGGAACTGAATTAGATTCACTCCAATTTATTTATAAAAGACCTCTGCGTGATGATTCAAATTTCCTGATTCTCGCGCATCGCTGTGGAGGCAGGACTTCAGACTTACTGCCGGCTGCAGAAAATTCTGTAAACATGGTTTTGTTATCCACAAAATTGGGAGCAACAGGAATTGAATTAGATGTCAGAATGACCTCCGACGAAGTACCAATTGTTTATCACGATGAAACCCTGAATGACAGATTGATTCAGCCGAATGGAATGATGGGGAATATTGCGAATTACTCTTATGCTCAAATACGGGATCTTGTCAGATTAACAGATGGACAAACTATTCCCTCACTTAGAGAAATTTTGGATGTAGTATTACTTCAAACTTCCCTGCGTTTTGTCTGGCTCGATGTAAAGTATTATGGAAGTCTTCAATTAGTTTATGAAATTCAGCAAGAGTATCTTTTAAAGGCATCACAAATGAATAGAGATCTGGTATTACTAATTGGAATTCCGGATCAGGATGTTCAACAGAATTTTATAGCATTACCTGACTATTTAAATATTCCAAGTCTAAATGAAAGGTATGATGAAATTATTAACGTCAACTCAAATGCCTGGGGCGCGCCATGGTCATTAGGAGTTATGCGGCCGGAAATTGAAAGTTTGCACAGCATTGGAAAGAAAGTTTATGTATGGACTTTAGACTCTCCGGCATTCATTGAGCAATATGTTTCGGAAAATATTTATGATGGAATATTATCTAACTACCCATGTAAAGTAGCACATTCATATTATGTTGGACCTTAAAAAAATCTTCATTCTTATTCTGATGTTTGAATACACTTCTGGTTATTCCCAGGAGTTATTTCCAAAGGAGAACAAAAACTCCGGGCTATTTGAATTGAGTGTTGAAGCAGGGGCAGGTGGGTCCTACTATTCAACTAAGCCGAACGTTCCCTTACATCTGGAAACTAATGTGAGTAAGATTAGTGAGGCTTTTTCTTTTCGGATCAATTGGAAAACGGATCATCGGTTGAGTATATCTGTTGAAAGCGGATTGATTAAATTTTATTCATATACGATCAATAGTAAAAATGCCGAAGGAGATCTAAAGATTTCTGCAATTCCGCTATTAGTGGAGTTTGCAATGCCTTTGACAAAAAAATTTCAGATCAGAGCAGGAGCAGGATCTTATTTTCAAACGACAGAATTAAATTATCTGGGTAAAGTAAGATCAAATTCAGTTGGACTTGGATGGATTGCCGGAGGATCATATTCTTTGTTTTCAAAGGACAACAATTCTTTTTATTGTGAGCTGAAATGGATGGATTCAGCAGAATCACAGCAAGCAATTATGGTTCTGCAATTAAGTTATAAGTATACGTTTTTTAGATGGTAAGCTATAGAATAAATACTGTTTTATTGATAATCTGGCTTTATTTCCCGATGGTGAAAGCCCAGGATAAACCTTATTCAAATATGTTGGTTTTTGCAAGTGATACACAGGCTCCACTATGGATTGAAAAAGTGTTTCTGAAATCCGATAACAATACAAAAGCAACAGAGCTTGTATTTAAAGATATTATAAGATTAAAACCGCTGGCATTTTTTCTTTTAGGAGATGTTGTTTCATTAGGCTATAGTGAAAATAAATGGAAGCCGGTAGACGCATACATCAAAGCCGCAAGAAGTGAAGGAATTCCTATCTATGGAGTTCTTGGTAACCATGAATTAATGCAAAGACCTATTGCCGGTGAGGCGAAATTTCAAATCAGATTTCCTGACCATAAACGAACAGGCTATGTTCAGGTATTTGATTCAATAGCAGTTGTTCTTCTGAACAGTAATTTCAATTCTTTAAGTCCGGATGAAATCAAAGAACAGAATAAGTGGTTGAAGGATACAGTAGCGGTGCTGGATAGCAGTGATTCTGTTAAAGCTATTATTTTTGGTTGTCATCACCCGCCTTACACAAATAGCAAATTGGTGAAGTCATCTTCATTGGTTCAGAATTATTTTGTTGAACCGTTTCTGGCTTCTAAAAAGGCAAAGCTTTTCATTACCGGACATTCGCATGCATTTGAATATTTCAAAAAGAAAGGAAAGGATTTTATTATAATTGGTGGCGGTGGCGGTCTGAATCATCCATTAAGCAATTCAGCAGATCGGCTGGAAGATGTATCAGCAGAATATAAACCACATTTTCATTATCTTTCTGTTGAAATTCTCAATGAAGAACTTGTTGTTGTTTCACATGAACTTCAGGGAAGCCCATTCAAAGGATTTGAGATCGGTTATTCAATCAAGATACCACTGAAAGAGACGAATTAAATTTTAGTTATGGAAAATTATTTTTGATATGTTTCTCACAACAATTTCTTCAGTTAATGGCTTTGAAATAATGTCTTTAATGATCTCATAAGCTTCAGCTTTCTTAATGTCCTGCTGATCGATCGAAGAAGTAAGCATGTACACCGTACAATTACTGAGAAAAATTTCGGGAAAATCTGATAGCTCATCAATAAATTCCCAGCCACTCATTCCATTCATATTGATATCTGCAAATATAATATCAGGAAATTTTTCGTCTTCAAATTTTATTATTGTCCGCAGAAAGTTTAATGCTTCTTTAGCATCTACAAAAGAACTTATTTTTAGATCATAGCCGGAGAACTGAAATATTTTTTCATTGATCAGATTCGACATGGGGTCATCGTCAAGTAAGAGTATATGAATAGGTGATTTCATATCATTTATTCTAAAGGAAAATATATTTTGAATTTGCTGCCAACATTGACGGTACTTTCTACTTCTGCTTTTCCTCCCAATGATTCTGCCTGGACTTTTACCAGGTTTAATCCGATTCCTTTTCCATCGATTGTTTTGCCATGAAATCTGTTGTATAATCCAAAGATCTTTTCTGCATTACGGCTCAGGTCAATTCCTAATCCATTGTCCTCAACTGAAAGAATAATCATTTCATCTTCTAATTTTGTTTGAACATGAATTTTCAATGGACGTGATTTTGAACGATATTTTAATGCATTGGAAATTAAATTATATAAAATACTGTAGATATAACTTTTTACACTTGAAATAACCGGCTGTTCTGAAAAGTCATATGTAATTTCTGCATTCGATTCTTTGATCTCATTCTCCAGAACCTTTTTAATAAGATCAAGTTCGTTTTCCATCTCTATTATTGATTTTTGCTTTGCTTCATCACGAATAGAAATGGCATTGTTAATATCCTTCACAACATTGTCGAGATTTCCGATTTCAATTGCAACGTTTTCAAGAATGGTTTTGTCGTTTATAATAAATCCCGGATCATTCCTTGATAATGAGATCAAGCCAAGTACACGTGCTATAGGGGCCCTGAGATCATGAGAAACTGCGTATGCAAATTGCCGGAGCTCCTTATTCTTTGTTTCAAGTCTTGAAACCATTTCCAGGGTATTTTTTTCTGATTGCTTTTGCTTGGTCAGATCAGTCATCAAAACTGAAATTCCATTTTCGGTCGGATAAATGTTTACTCTGTATATGTATGATTCTTCACCAATATTAAAAGTTGTAGTAAAGTTTTTCGCTTTACCTGTTTTCATCACTACCTTATATTCCGGCAGGAATAATGTACCATTATCTTCATAGACTTCGTCAATCGTCTTACCAATTACGTCTTCTGCTTTTTTTCCGGTAAATTTTTCACATGCTTTATTGAAACTTGTATGCCGGTATTTTCTATCAAGAGAAAAGAACATATTTGGCATATTGTCAGTCAACACATCATATCTGAGTTCACTCTTCTGTACTATTTCTTTGGAAAGCAACATTTCCTTCATCTCAATATTCTTCTTGCTTTCTGTTATGTCAGTTGAAACAACGCAAACTGCATACATTTTATTCTCTTCATCGTAAAGCGGAAATTTGGATGTGTGGTAGTAGTGAATTGAACCATCTGCATGTTTGATTTTTTGTTCAAATTCAATCTGTCTGTTTTCACGGACAACCTGAAAATGTGTTTGCTCATTCTGCAGATCGGTCTCCTTCTTTAAATGTTCAGTACTGTATTTACCAATTAGTGTAGAAGCATCAATATTGTAAACTTTTTCTTTTTGCCGGTTGATGAATAGATATCTTCCTGTCAGATCTTTAATGTATACGATCATGCTTGTGTTTTCTAAAATACCTTTCAGTAAACCTTCGCTTTCATTAAGTTTTTTCTTTATGATGGATTGTTCGGTGACATCACGAAACACCAATGCTACGCCCGATACATTTGAATGATCATCAAGAATAGGAATTGCACTATTGGAAATTATGAACTGTGATCCGTTTCTCTTCAGCAACACAGTATGATTAGGCAATGCAATTTCCCGCTTTTCATTTGATGCTTTCAAAACAAGATTTTGAACAGGAAATGAAACCCCTTCATGAATTGCATTAAAAATATTCTCTATCGGTTTACCCTGAGATTGCTCCAGTTTCCATCCTGTCAGATTTTCGGCAACTTCATTCATGTTCAGGACAACACCATTATCATCGGAAAGAATGATGGCATCACCCATTTTGTGCAGAATCTTGGAGATCCATACATCATCTGAAATATCTAGTGACTTTCCTGAGTCGTTATTTGCATAAGAATCATTGATTGAATGTTCTGTCATTTTAAAATGGGTTCAAATTCTGAGTGTTTAGGAGGTTTAAGGTTTTTCAGTTGACATTTTACGATATTGTCAGGTAGTGAATTTAAAACCGAACTCCTCTTAACATTTACCAATCTGTTAAAAAAACGTTCCTTGATAAGGTAGAATCAACGCTTGGGTATTCAGGTTTTGAACAAGGAGGAATGGAATTCATGTTTAAACCTAAGTTTCAGTAATAAAATTTGAATCTGAAGCATGCTCTACTGATGATTATTGGCACAAGATTTTATTCCTAATGAACCATAATATGAGCCTGCTATTAGAATAACGTGGGTTCGCTAAAAAAAAATTATGAAAAAAATTACAAGTCTGATCATCGCAGTCAGTCTGCTAACAACAGTTTCTGTAGCTCAAAAAGTAACAATTGGCCCTAAATTAGGATTAAATTTCAGTACACTTACTGATGTTGAAGATGCAGAATCAAGAATCGGGCTGCAGGCCGGAGGGTTCTTGGTTTATAGTATTGTTGAACATTTTGGTGTTAGCCTGGATGTAGTGTATTCGCAACAAGGAGCAAATTCGAAAATCGACAACAATGATTTGCATCTCGACTATATTCAGATTCCTTTGCTTGCAAATGTTTTTTTCAATCAGTATGGAGATGACTTCCGTCCTAAGATCACACTGGGTCCTTCTTTAGGAATTCTTGCTTCTGCAAATGGTCCTTTTGTCGAGAAAGAGGACTTTAAAAGTACCGATTTTGGTTTTGTGGCTGGTTTGGGATTCAATTACAAAGTAGGGGAGAAGAAATGGCTGAACGTTGATGCACGTTATGGTATGGGTGCTTCAGAAATTTTTAAAGAAGATATTCCCGGAATGGATGTAAAGAATTCATACATTTCATTGACAGTTGGACTTGGTTTTGGAATTTCGGAAGAGTAAAAAATTCGGAAGATCAAAAATATCCAGAGCCTGTAAAGTTTTTCTTTACAGGCTCTGTACTTATGTAATAAATGCTTAGCTCTATGAGGCTTTCTTTTTTGACAAACTTTGTTTCAACTGATCCATCAAATCATCGCTATGACGATGTGCAACTTTGAGTTTTCGAACCGGCTGACGCTTACCTGACGCTTTTGCTTTTATAACTTTTAATAATGCCTTTGCATATTCATCTTTGTATTTCTCAATATCGAATTTTTTGGAATATTGCTTGATAAGTGACAACGCCATTTTAAGTTCCTGTGGTTTTACAGCAACCATTTTTGTAGCACCAAGATCGGATATGTCTCTTACCTCCTCTGAAAAACGGATTTTACTTAAGAGCAGAACATTTTTGTAAGGCCTTAGTACTGTCAATGCTTCTGCTGTTCGCATAACAAACTGTGCGATTCCAACTTTTCCGGATTTAGTCAATGCTGAATAAAGCAATGAGTAAGCTTTAATTCCACTTTTCTCCGGCTGTATGTAATACGAACTTTCATAATAAATGGGATCAATTTCATTTTCATCTACAAATTGATTTACTTCAATGATCTTACTTTTCTCAGGGGCTGCTTCTTCAAAATCTGCATCATCAAGCAAAATGTAATCATCATTCATAAAATAAGCTTTCGCTATATTCTCCCATTTCACTTCCTTTCCCGTAGTCTCATTGATCCGCTGAAATCTGATCTTTGAATGATCCCTGCTGTCGACCATGTCGAGATCCAAATTACTTTGTTCAACAGCGCTATAAAGTTTTACGGGAATGTTTACCAGACCAAAACCAATTGAACCTTTCCAGATCGCTTTCATATTGTTTTTATTCGGTAATATGGAAAAAGAATGCCAGACTTACTCAGGATAGGAATTAACTACTTTTCCGGCACTAAAAATTTCCACTGATTTGAATTTATAAAGTTAGTTTAAAAATCACGAAAAAAAAAGAGTGTGCGCAGGAATTGATTACCTGTTGCACACTCCGTAGAAGATCTGATATTGTAAAGGAATTAGTCTATTATGATTTTTTTTGTTTCAACTCCATCTTCAGCAATTATTTTTAAGAAGTAAACTCCTTTTGAAAATACTGATAAGTCTAATGTTGTTTTGTTTCTGAATGATGACGACCTTAATATATTTCCAGTTGAATTTGTTAATACATATTTTACTTCTTTAACATTAGCTAAAAGTTCGATATTGATCTTATCTTTTGCAGGGTTTGGATAAATACTATTGATCAAAGGTTTGATCTCATCAACTCCAACCGAAACAACAACATATACACAGTCTGAATTGGTACATGAATTCGAGCCTGTAACTGTTACGCAGTAGTTTCCTGTTGTTATAACTGTATAGGTTTGTGCAGTAGAGCCAAAAGTCCATTCATACTGTAATCCCGGACCTGCGTCCAGTAAAAAAGTAGAATCACTCACGGCAGTATCAGGACCAAGGTTAACACTTGGTTGAGAATTTAGGGTTATGGTTTTTGTAAATGTATTTCTTTGCGGATAAACATCGTTTACATTCCCTGTTGTAAATGTAAAAGTATATGTACCACCGGCAGATGTATTGATAAAATTAGTAAGAGTAATTGTATCTGTTACTTCCGGTTCTAATGGAATATTATATGTTTCAGTTAAGTTTGCAGTAGTTGAACCGGTCACTGAAATAGTCAAAGGAACATTAGCAACTGTTTTTCTTCCATAATTTTTGATGACGATTTCCATTGGAGTTTCTGAATCTCCACAAGAATTATTAGTTGGTGATAGCATATCAAAAACTGATGTATACGTCATTGGATTAGTAATATTCCCTGAACCATCAAGCTTTGCTATATAAGATTCTTCAAAGTTATATCCAAAACTCCCTGTATGGCCGACAATAATATAACCACCATCCGAAGTTTGCTGTCCACTATAACCGTGGTCATGATTATGTCTTCCAAAAGTTCTGTTCCAAAGTGTATCACCGGCAGAATTTGTTTTTACCATCCATATATTTGGATTTTCGTCTCCGTAACTTGATGTGGTGCCGCTTAAAATAAATCCGCCGTCTGTTGTACTTTCAACTCTGTGAAAATCATCAGGAGCAGTGTCACCATACATTTTTGCCCAGACAAATGCTCCGGAAGTATCAGTTTTTACCAGATAACCATCATCGTCACCACCTGATATCAAAGAGGTGCTACCTGCAAGCATATAGCCATCTGAAAGTACAACAATACTTTCGACATTATCAGTTCCTAAAGTTCCTAGTTTTGTAGTCCAGATAACATTTCCTGTTGGATTGGTTCTTATCAAATACTGATCTAAACCATTTCCGGGGTTGTCACTTTGGCCTCCTAACAAATATCCGCCATCTGCTAAAATTTTTAACGAATTGGCATCATCATAATTAGATGAGCCAAAGATTTTGGTCCATAATGTATCTCCGTTACCATCTGCATGAAGCATAAATGCATCATAATATTGTGCAGGTGCCGAAGTAGTGTAACCCACGATTGTGAAGTTACCATTCCCGGTCTGAACAATATCCTGACCCCGTTCTTTTCCGGTACCACCATAAAACTTTACCCATTGTTGTTGTCCTGATGAATTAAGTTTAATGTACAAAAGATCATCATCAAAACCGGAAACACTGGAAGTATAGCCGCAGAATGCAAATCCTCCATCAGAGGTTTCAATGACCTTATAAAAAAGATCTTTTTTACTTTGAGGTCCATTATACTGATATGTCCACATCGTGTCACCATCTTGATCTAGTCTGACTGCGTAAGCGTCACTATCGTTTGCTGAAAAGTTGGCAGTGTATCCGGCAGCAATATATCCACCTCCGGAAACCTCTTTTACACTTCTGAAAACATCAGTGCTGGTTCCGCTGAATAATTTTTCCCAGGTGACTTGAGCATTACTTTGCAGGGAAATTAAAAGAATAATGATTGTACTAAATAATTTCATATAGATTAATTATTGTTTTAAATTTATTTTGTATATAAATGTACACATTGACCGTAATCATTCCTACAAATGAAGCATTCGGAAAATGTCATCTTTCATTGAATAATTGAAATTCGGCCCGTTTTTATTGAGGAATGAAGGATAAGTTGCAAAATTAATTCATTTTTTATGCCAGACAAGGTCTATTTATGTGTTTGATCCGGAATTCAAAGGATGTGTTTATTTATCTTAAATTTTGTAAAATCCATATATTTACTTCAAACTCTAAATCCACAGCGAACATGAAAACTAAATTTACCCAAATTGTTTTCTACACATCTATTATTGCTTTATTATTTAATTCATGTAGTAAAGATAAGGAAGAAGAACCTGTTCCAAATACTCCGGGTGGTTCATCCAATCCTGCACGTGACTCCGCATTGGCTGATTACAATTTGAATTATCTCGGATCAGCAATTTCTAATCCGGGCTGGACGGGAAGTACTTCTACTTGTAATGCCGGTTCGGTTTCGCAAGCTTCACATGATGCTGTGATCAATCGAATAAATTATTTTCGGAGAATGGTCGGACTCAATGATAACTGCACATTGGACACGACGTTATTTGCACAGGAGCAAGAGACAGCATTAATGATGTCGGCTAATAATCAATTGAGCCATGCACCACCAATGACATGGTTATGTTATACTTCAATGGGAGCGGATGGAGCAGCATCAAGCAATATTGCATTGGGTTATAATTCATCAGCTGCAATTTCAGCTTTTATACGCGATGATGGTTCCGGAAATCAGGATGTAGGTCACAGAAGATGGATTCTTCATTCGAAAAAAAATAAATTTAGTTATGGTTCAACTTCAAATGCAATGGCATTATATGTCTTCTCATCTTTTTCTAATCCGTCGGTTCCTGCTTTCATCGCCTATCCGCCTAATGATTATATTCCTCAGTCGCTAATTCCAGGTCGTTGGTCTTTCGGAATTCCATCGGCAAATTTTTCTGCTGCTACAGTAACGATGACCGGTCCTTCCGGCGCCGTGGCACTTAATGTCGTATCATCAACAGCTTCTTACGGTGATAAAACAATTGTTTGGGAACCAACCGGTATTGATCTTTCAAATGTAAATGATGTTGAATATACAATTACAGTGAGTGGAATAACCGGTGCAGCCCAAACAACTTACACTTACACAACTACCATTTTCAAACCTTAATTTATAGAGGAGTGTATGTTTGATTTAGGTTTGAAAAGGTGGTTGTAGAGTGTGAGTGTGAGTGTGAGTGTGAGGACGCGACACACCCACACCCCAAACTCAAACTCTATAGTAGCCCTGGTAGGAATCGAACCTGCATCAAAAGTTTAGGAAACTTCTATTCTATCCATTGAACTACAGGGCCATTGGATTTGATGCGAAAGTAGTCAATTATCGAGTTTTTTTAAGAATAATCGAGGTAGTGATGGATTTCCTAATTTCTTGTTAAACAGTAATATAGGTTTTATTAAAGGTTTTTTGAACTTTTTGACGCTAGCCTTGTTACAGAAGTGTGAATATCGCTGAAAAATCAGGTATGTCTTATATTCCGGGTCGTTGTAATATCGGACCTAAAGAATTAATGGTTCGCAGAAAATTTTTAATGTTCTTTTTGCCCGTTTCATTCGGACTTTCAATTGCAATATTTGCATTTCCTGAATCAAAATTTATGTGGACGATTTTACTTCTATCATCCTTTTCCGCAATTGTTCTGATCAGAGAAATTACAACTAAATTCTGTGTACTCTTTGGTTTTTTCAGCCTTTATAATTTTAAACAACTGGGAAATTTAGATCATGTAATGAATTCTCAAAATAAAAGTCATGACCGCCGCCGGGTACTTAAAATTTTAGTAGCATCATTACTTTTTGCTTTTGTTTACTCTAGCCTTCTTCACTATGTTGCTATCACAATTGACGTTCATTAATTGTAGATGAGATCGAAATGGGATTTAAATTTTGTAAGAATCAAAAAAGTAGTTTTTTAATTTAAATGGTTGGGTAATTTATTACTCAAAAAAATTAATTATCCACAATTGCAGATATGCTTTGATTGTAAACTAAAAAGCAAATAAATTTGCTTCCATAGTTTTGATGGCCTATTTTTAATATCCTGAATCGTTTTCAGTTCACAATCAATATTGACCTATAGTAATTAAGAGAGAAAGAGAAGACACTTATGTTTAAATCTTCTATTTATTTGAAAAGAAAAATCTGTTAATGAAGTTAAATTAAGGAGTAATAGTCTGTTAACCCACTTATAAACTTGTAGTAAGATTATGATTAACGAACCGGTAGTATTTGTAATCGATGATGATATCGATGATCAGGAAATTTTTGGAATAGCTCTGGATCGGGCAAGTAAAAATGCAAATTGTGTTTTTGCAAATGATGGGATTCATGCAATCGAAAAAATAAAGAACGATGAGTCATTCATTCCGGATTTTATTTTTCTGGATATGAATATGCCACGTATGGATGGTTCAGAATGTTTGACTGAATTAAGAAAGATTCCCAGATTAAATCATATACCCGTTTATCTTTATTCAACTTCGCTCGACGCAGTTGGAATAGATAAATCAAAATCCCTTGGCGCTACTGATTATATCATGAAGCCTTCCAGTATTTTTGAATTGACAGATATTTTGAAAAATATAATCAAGACAAAAGTTTTTACTGCTTTAATGATTTTCTTCAGTATCTCAATGATTCCACAGATAAGTTCAGGACAAACAGATTCTATTTCAGAGATCAATGCATTGAAAAAGCTTTCAGTTACTGAATTAATGAATTTGACTGTTACTTCCGTTTCACGAACCCCCGAAAAGTTAACCGATGTTGCATCAGCCGTACAAGTACTTACACGAAAAGATATTATCAGATCTACTGCATCCCGATTGCCCGGAGCATTGAGGCTTGTTTCAAATTTGCAAGTTGCACAAGGTGGCTCGCATGATTGGGGAATTTCTTCTCGCGGTTTTAATGGAGCGCCGATTGCTAGCAGCACTTTAGCAGATAAACTTTTGGTGATGATAGATGGTCGTACTGTTTATACACCATTATTCGGAGGAGTTTACTGGGATGTGCAAAATGTATTACTTGAAGATCTCGACCGAATTGAAGTCATCAGTGGTCCGGGTGGAACTCTATGGGGTGCTAATGCTGTAAATGGAGTTGTTAATGTTATTTCAAAAGATGCTAAAGAAACGCAGGGAATTTTTGCAAGTGTTGCTTCAGGTACCTTTGCTCCGGGACAGGCTGCTGTTCGTTATGGTTCACATGTTGACTCTTCAGTATTCTTCCGGGTCTATGGTCAAAGGTTTGTTGTAGGAAGCAGTAAATTCATTGATGGTACAAGTGCAAGAGATGAATGGCATCTTAGTCAGGGAGGTTTCAGAATGGATGCAAATCTTTCCAAAAGAAATCATTTGACTGTTCAAGGTGATGTTTATGGCGGTGAAGAAGGTGATACGCTTACTTCAAATATGAATGGACAAAATGTTCTGGCTCGATTTGGACATACGATTTCTAATACAGCAGACATCTCCGTTCAAATGTATTTCGATAGAGCATATCGTTATTTCGGATCTTCGAGAACAAGTTATGTTGTTAATACAGCCGACCTTGAAGCACAACATCGTTTTGTTTTAAAAAATAAACACAGAATGTTATGGGGAATCGGATACAGGATGCTTGTAGATAATATCAAAGCTCCAAATCCTACTTTTACTCCTGCCAGCAGAACTCTTGATCAGATCAATTTCTATTTACAGGACAGAATATCAATCATAGATGAAAAATTTGATGTCACACTCGGCTCTAAATTTTTGTATAATTATTATACAGGTGTAGAATTACAACCTACAATTCGTTTTGCATGGCAATTTGTAACTGATAATACATTGTGGGCTGCAGTTTCAAGAGCTGTTCGTACACCAAGCCGATTTGACACTGATGTTACTTCCTTTACAAGAGTTGAACATGAAAAATATGTGTCAGAAAAAGTTGTAGCAAATGAAATCGGATACAGATTCAGACCAATTCAGCCAATGTCAATTTCTATTTCTACGTATCTGAATTACTATACTGATCTTCGTACACTTGACAGCACAGGAAGTCAACTTGCTCCATTTGTTTTTGGGAACAACATGAATGCTACCACATGGGGAGCAGAACTTTCTGCTACATATATTGCAACTAACTGGTGGAAAATAAAAGTTGGTTACACATACCTGAATAAAAAATTCGAAAAAACATCTCCTTTAGTTCTTCAGAATCATGAATTGATTGAAGGAATTGACCCTGCTAATCAGTTTTTGATTCATTCGATAATGGATCTGCCAAAGAATTTTCAGTTAGATCTTATAGGCCGCTATGTTGATGCACTGCCTGCAGAAAGTGTTACAGGATTACCAACAACCCCGGCCTATTTTGAACTCAACGCCAGAGTTGCATGGGAGTATAAAAATCTGACTATTTCAGTTAATGGAAATAGCCTGTTATCCGATCATCATACGGAATTTGGAAGAGTTTTAGTTAAAAGAAGTGTTACCGGAAAAGTTATGATTCGTTTCTAATCCTCATGGAAAAATTTAAATTGGAATTTCCAGTTATTATATGAAAATCAGAATTCTGTTATTATTTACATTTATGATCTTTTCTTCGTCTGCTCAAAAAGGAGCAAACAGCGAAGCTAAGATAAAGGCAGTATTTCTGTATAACTTCACACGTTTTGTAGAATGGCCTGCCAGATCTTTTTCAAGTGAAACGGCTCCATTTGTAATTGGTATTATCGGCGAAGATCCTTTTGGAGCATATATAGAACAGGCAATCGTAGGAGAAAAAGTTAATTCACATCCAATTGTGATCAGACGTTTCAATTCTATTGCTGAAATAGAAGACTGTCATATTCTGTTTGTCAACCTGCATGATGGTGGAATGATCAAACAAGTTGTTGCACATGTATCCGGCAAAAATATTTTAACAGTCAGCGATGCAAATAACTTCGCAGGTTGGGGTGGGATTATCCGGTTTTATTCCGAGGAAAGCAAAGTAAAGATCGAGATTAATACTACTGCTGCAAAAGCGGCACAGCTTTCTATTAGTTCGAAATTACTGAGTGTTTCTCAAATTTATTAAACCATGAAGTTGCGTGATATACCCATTCAAAGAAAGATAATGACCGTGATTCTCATCACGTGTGCAATTGTCCTGACATTGATGTGTTCTGCATATATGGTTTTTGAGTACATATCTTTCAGAAATGTTACCAAAGTACATGTTTCAACTATTGCTGCTGTAGTTGCTTCAAACAGTTCTGCTGCACTTGCATTTGATAGCCAAAAAGACGGAGTAGATATCCTGAGTGCATTAAGTGAAGAGAAACACATTGTTGCAGCATCACTTTATAAAAGTGACGGAAAAATATTTGCAAAGTTTCCTGTTTATATTCAGGATTCCTCAGTACCATCTTCTCCCGGCGAAGCCGGATTTTATTTTTCAAAAGGTTTTCTGGAAGGCTTTCAACCGGTAGTACAGAATGGGAAAATTCTGGGAATGCTTTACCTCAAATCAGATATGCAGGGACTGTATGAACAACTTCGGCATTTTGCTGCAATTGCACTTTTTCTGATTGGATCTTCCTTGTTAATAGCGTATTTTCTTTCTCACATCTTGCAAAAATCTATTTCGCAACCAATACTGCAATTAGAAGAAACTGCCAGACGCATCTCTGAAAAAGGTGATTACAGTGTTCGCGCAAAAAAAAATGGAGATGATGAACTTGGCGCGTTGACAAATGCATTTAATTTTATGCTCTCCCAGATAGAAGTTCAAAACAAAGAAATTCTTTCTTTCAATCATACGTTGGAACGAACGGTGGAAGAACGAACACTCGAATTAGTGGAAGCAAATTCAGTTCTACGGCAACAAAAAGAATTTGTTGAAACAATTATTAATTCATCTGTCGATATAATTGGTGTGTTTGATGCACACCTGAATTATGTTATGATTAATAAACGTGTTGGTGATTTCGATGAATACAAGAGAGATGAAATTGTCGGAAAAAATATTCTGGAAGTTTTTCCTGATCTTGCCGATTCCGCCATGTATAAAAATCTTCAAATGGCATTGAAAGGAGAGATAGTACATGATAAGAAATATAAATCTCCAATTGTTAACAGATATTTTGAAAATTATTATATTCCTTTAATGAATGAGTTGAATGAAGTGTACGGAGTTTTGGCCATTGGACATGATATTTCAGATATCATGGAAGCAAATGAAAAACTTGAAAGTGTAAATAGTGCACTTGTAAAATCTAATCAGGATCTTGAACAATTCGCATATATTGCCAGTCATGATCTGCAGGAACCTTTAAGAAAGATTCAGACTTTTTCTCAATTGATTATTCATGATCGCGATAATACGGAAATGGTCAGCAGGTATCTTGAGAAAATAAACTCCTCTGCTAACCGGATGCAACAATTGATTCAGGAAGTTTTAAATTTCTCCAGAATCAGCAGGGCAGAAGAGGCATTTGTTCCTGTTGACTTAAATAAAACTATAGAAAGCCTTCTGATAGATTTTGAATTATTGATCCGGGAAAAAAAGGCAACGATAAATTTTTCGGGATTGCCTGTAATAAGAGGTATTCCACTTCAACTGTCACAATTGTTTTCAAATCTGATGAGTAATAGTTTAAAATACACAGAACGCGACCCGCTTATTACAATTTCCTGTCGTGATATTACTTCTGAAGAACTGAACTCATATCCGGATCTGAATCAGAATAGTTCATACATATGTATTTCCGTTGAAGACAATGGAATAGGGTTTGACCCGCAATTCAATGAAAAGATATTTTCTATTTTCCAAAGGTTGCACGATAAGCAATCTTATTCAGGCACAGGAATCGGTCTTGCCCTATGTAAAAAAATTGTCGAAAATCATGGCGGAAAAATCGAAGGACATGGTAAAGTAAATAATGGTTCGCGGTTCAATGTGATCTTGCCGGTGAGGTAGGTTTTATTACTTAAAACTTACTCTTACTCTTACTCTTACTCTTACTCTTACTCTTACTCTTACTCTTACTCTTACTC
>ERZ795044.649-NODE-649-length-32458-cov-7.974725_pt1 | contig 32458 bp, 27 predicted proteins | sample MGYA00375128_ERZ795044 | MGnify/ENA primary metagenome ERZ795044 (study PRJEB30173, sample SAMN05720213) | anaerobic digester metagenome | isolation source: active sludge of municipal wastewater-treating anaerobic digesters | place: USA | collected 2014-12-22 ...
CCGTCTGCTCTACTGCAGGAGCGCTTTGTGCTTCTCGAACCACCCCTGCATCGTCGTGAGCTTCGAGGCCTCGTGGCTCGGGCGACGGCGAATGCCGTGCGGTTCCTCGGGGACGCGCACCAGCACCGATTCCACGCCGAGCATCTTGAGCGCCTTGTAGTACTGCTCGCTCTCCGACATCGGCGTGCGGAAGTCCTCCTCGCCGGTCATGATCAGCGTCGGCGTCTTCACGTTCTTCACCACGCTCAGCAGCGACCGCTTGTCGTAGTTGTCCTTGTGGTCCCACGGCATCCCCGGGAACCAGTTGTTGACAGACGACGGCGCCATGTCGGCGGTGAGCGAGAACGACTCCCAGTTGATCACGGGATAGAAGGCCAGCGCCGCGCGGAAACGATCGGTGTGGCCGATCATCCACGCCGTGAGAACACCGCCGCCGCTCCCGCCGGTGACGAAGAGGTTCTTCTCGTCGACATATCCCTTGGCGATCACTGCGTCGACCCCCGAGTTGAGGTCGAAGAAATCATCCCCGGGATACGCATGGTGGATCAGGTTCCCGAACTCCTCGCCGTAGCTCGTGCTCCCGCGCGGGTTGGTGTACAGCACGACGAAGCCGTTGGCGGCCATGATCTGCTTTTCCTCATCGAAGCGGTCGCCGTAGTTGGCAAAGGGGCCACCGTGAATCTCGAGGATGAGCGGGTACTTCTTCTTCGCGTCGAAGCCCGGCGGCGTGATGATCCACCCCTGGATCTTGCGCTTGTCCTTCGACGACTCGTACCAGATCTCCTCGACGGCGCCGAGCGTCTTGCCGGCGAGGACGTCGGCATTGAGCGACGTGAGGACGCGCGCGGCCGGCCGCGTGGCCCCGGTGGCAATCGGCGCGAGCGCCACCTCAGACGGGACCGACGGGGTGCTGAGCGTGTAGGCGATGCTCCCGTCACGTGCAACGGAGTACGATCCCCCGCTGTACGCCGACGTCCCGGTGCCGAGGTTGCGGGCGACCACGCGCCACGTCCCGTCGAGGGCGACGCGGGCGACCTTGGTGTTGCCCGAGTCGTCGACCGTGACGTAGAGGGCGCGCGAATCGGCGCTCCACGTCGGGCTCCCCACGCTGCGATCCATCGCGGTGGAGAGGGCGCGCTTCCCCGAACCGTCGCGGTTCATCACGTACAGCAGCGTGTTCTGGTAGCCCTGCTTGCGGTCGTCGTAGCCGACCCAGGCGATGAGCGCGCCATCGGGCGATGCCGCCGGCGATTGGTCGGGGCCGAAACGATCGGTGAGGCGGCGCATCGCCCCGGTGGCGACGCTGAAGGCGAACAGGTCGGTCTCCCGTGCCGTCCACTCTGGATTCTCGCCGCGTCGCGCCGCCAGGAGCAATTCGTTGCCGTCGGCGCTCCACGTCACGGCGCCGCCGCCATACACCTGCCCGCCGTGCTGGAAGTCGCCGCTCGTCACCTGGCGCGGCGTCCCGCCCTCGGCGGGGACGACGAAGGCGTGCACGAAACCGCTGGGAAGCTCACCCACCTGGTCCTGCCGGAAGACGAGGCGGTCGGTGTACTTGGGGGGCGCCGACCACGTGGCGCCTGGCGGCGGCGCCAACGGCGTCCCGATCACCAGCGCCGGGCGCGGCACGAGTTGCAGGAAGGCCAGCTGCGTTCCGTCGGGAGACCAGGCCGGCGCGCTGGGCGCCTGCGGACCGTTCGTCACCGCCATCGCATCACCGGTGTCCATCCAGCGTACCCAGAGCTGGGTGCTCCCGCCGCGGTTGGACGCGAAGGCGAGGCGCGTGCCATCGGGTGACCAGGCGGGCGAGTCCTCGCTGAACTTCCCCGAGGTGAGCGCACGGTGCCCCGACCCATCGCGCTTCACCACCCAGATGTTGCTGTAGCGCCGATCGGTCATCGGATCGCTCCAGCGGCGCACGTAGGCGATCCACGCGCCGTCCGGCGAAATGGCGGGATCGGCGGCGTACTCCAACTGGAAAATGTCGGCGGGCGACAACGACGAGGGGCGACGGTCCTGCGCGGCGAGTCCTGCGGACTGCGTGAGCGCGAGGAGCACCGGGAAGACGATCCGGAGCGAACGGGGCATGGCGAACCTCGGGTGCGGAGCGGGGGAGGAGCGGGAGACGCGCGAGGTGCGTGAGAAGTGCGAGGCGCACGAGGCGCCGGTTACGGCAACGGCAGGTCGGTTGGCCGACGGCGATCGTCGGCGTCTGGCGCGCGCCGCTGCAGCGTCCAGTGTCCCAACAGGTGAGGAAGCTGCTCCTCGGTTCCGACCTCGGCAACTCCAACCAGTTCCCCCGCGCGCCACACGCCCTGATGCCGGATCGGGGGGGTGAGAAAGCGAGGGTCGGCGATGGTGAACCGCAGGACGCCTCCCTCGACCCGGAGGTCGGCCAGCGACGTGGTGAGGTTGCCGGCACCGCGTGGGTAGTGCTCCGTCCACGTCGCGCGCAGTGTGCCCCCCGCACTCGTTATGCGCAGGGTGACCTCCACCGGGGCATCGTAGAGGCGCATCGTCCCCGTCCAGGTCCCGGGCAGCGCGTCGAGCGCCGGCGCCTCGCCGTGCGCACTGTCCGCAGGGAGAGGCGCCGGCGTCGGAGACGAGGAAGGCGAAGGCTGGCGCAGCGCCTCGGCTGCGCGCGACTGCAGGTACTGCGCAACCTCGGCCGGCAGGTCGACGAGTGTGGAGAGCGTATCCTCGAGGCCGCTCCCGGTCCCCAGGTCTCGAATCGCGCGCCCACGGGCGCGCGACGGGAACGCGATTGGGGGAGTGCCACTGATGGTCCCCCAGAGCACGGTGGCGGCGAGATAGGTGCCGGCCGCCGACGGGTGGCTGCCGTCGGGTTCGTAGAGTTCGAGGGACGGGCGCCCCGACCGCACGCGCTGCCAGGCATCGCCGACGGGGGCGACGTCGGCGCCGATGGAGCGCCCCAGCGTCAGATAGGCATCGTCGAGCGCGGCCTGGTGGGCCGCAGGGGCCTCCCGCCGGCGCCAGGTCGAGTACAGGACGGTCCGCGCGCCGGCGCGTCGGATGGCCCGGTCGAACAGGCGTGCATAACGATGAAAGAGCCGAGGGGCGTTGATCGCCGGGGCACCGTCGACGAGGTGTACCCCAAGCATGCTCTGCTCCTGCAACACGACGACGTCCCAGGTCCCGTCCTCGATGCGGGCGAGGGCGGTGCCGCGCATCCAGTGCTGCTGCAGCGTGGCGCCCCCCAGCACCTCCATCGCGACGTGCAGCTGACGGGAGGGAGAGGCGCCGGCGGCCAGGGCCGCCAGCACGTCGGGGAGGTTGTGGAAGTACGTATAGCTGTTGCCGATGAACAGGATACGCATCGGCGTCCCCGGCCGAGCCGGGGGCGTGGCCGAGGGAGGGGGGAGGTGCCGGGCGTGCAGGGCGGCGACGTCGCGGGGGGGCGCAGCTGCCGGTGCTTGGGCGGGAGCCGCCAGTGCGGCGAGGGCGACGGCGAGCAAGACGGCGCGTGCGCGTCGGAGCGGCGGGGCGAACGCGAGAGGGGCGCGCCGCGCCGGGAGGTACGCCGGCGCCTGGTGCGTGAGGAGAGGGGGCACGGTGCGGGCGAAGAAATTGAGGAAATGAGTCGCCGGAACGAGGCGGACCGATCATCTTTCACGGGCGGCCCGCGCCTCGACAGGTGCTTCGGGCTCCCGTGGCTCGGTGCTTCCCTCGCGGGTGGCCCGGCGCGGGACCGAGTCACTCGCCCCTGGCCGGTGCGCGACCCCACTGGTCGCGCCCCAAACGTACGGCTGCCCGCACCGACGCTCAACAACCGCATGTCCGCACTTACGCCCTTCACGGACCTTCAGGATATCGCCAAGGCCGTCACGCACCGACAGGCATCGCCCGTCGAACTCGTGCGCGAGATCCTCGATGCCATCGGCCGCCACAATCCCTCGCTCAACGCCTACATCACGGTGAGCGGCGAGGCGGCCCTCGAGGCCGCCGAGCGCGTGGAGAAGCTGGTCGCGGCGAAGAAGGACCCCGGCCCGTTGGCCGGCGTCCCGATCGCCATCAAGGACCTGATCCTCACGAGCGACGCGCCGACCACGGCGGGCTCCCGGGTCTTTGGCGACGGGATCCCGGCGGGCGACGAGGCGACGGTGGTCAAGCGCCTGCGCAAGGCGGGCGCGATCATCATCGGCAAGACCAACCTGCACGAGGTGGCGTTAGGCGTCACCTCGGCCAACGAGCACTTCGGCCCCGCGCGCAACCCGTGGAACGCCGAGCACGTGGCGGGCGGGTCGAGCGGTGGGTCGGCATCGGCGGTGGCGGCCGGGCTCTGCGCCGCATCGATCGGGACTGACACGCGCGGGTCGATCCGCATCCCGGCGGCCTGCTGCGGGGTGACGGGGTTCAAGCCGACCTACGGACTCCTGCCTAACGACGGCATCGTCCCGCTGTCGCCGTCGCTCGACCACGTGGGACCCATCACCCACACGGTCGCCGACGCCGCGCTCCTCGTCGCCGTGATGACCGGGACCAAGCCGGGGCTCGAACGCTTCGTGAAGGCGCTCCGCACCAGCAGCAAGGGGATCGTGCTCGGCGTCTCCGAGTACCACCTGCGCGACCTGGACGGCGAGATCGGCAAGGCGATCGACAAGGCGCTCAAGGTGCTGCGCCCGCTGGTGAAGGACATCCGCGACGTCGACATCCCCGCCCTCGACGGGGCGCAGGAGGCGTCGGGGATCATCACGGCGTCCGAGGCGATCGCCTACCACGATCGTTACCTCAAGCACAACCCGGCCGCCTACGGCCCCCTGGTGCGCAAGCGCCTCGAGGGGGGCTACAAGCACAGCGCGCTCGACTACCTCAACGCGATGGCCAAGCGTGAGGCGGTGCGGGCGGCCTTCGCCCAGACGTTCACCGAGGTCGACGTCCTCGTGGGCGCGACGCTCCCCGCGCTCCCGCCGCGCGTCGACGAGGACTTCGTGCACATCGACGGCAAGGAGGAGAACACGGTCGAAGCGTTCACCCGCTTCAATGCGCCGCAGAACCTGGCCGGGCTCCCCGCCATCAGCGTCCCCTGCGGCCTCGCCAAGGGGCTGCCGATCGGGTTGCAGTTCTTCGGCCCAGAAGGCGGCGACGAGGTGGTGCTGACCATGGCCTCGGCCTTCCAGCGCGAGACGCACTGGCACCAGCGCCGCCCCCCCATCGCCCGCTAGGCGACCCCCACTCGGCGACGCGGTGATCGCAACCGCCGCGTCGCTCGGCCGTTGTATCTTTGAGCCGTGTTGCCCCTTCCTTCGCACCGTGAGTGACCGCCATGCCCGCGTCACCCCTGCTCTCCGACATTGAAATCCAGCGCGAACTCGGCTCCCTGCCGGGATGGGCACGGCGTGGAGGGACGCTGGTGAAGACCTACACGTTCCCTGCCTTTCCCGCCGGGATCGACTGGATACGACGCGCCGCGGATGCGGCCGAGTCGATGAGCCACCATCCGGACATCGACATCCGCTACACCCGCATCACCGTGACGCTCTCCACGCACGACAGCGGCGGGATCACCACCAAGGACCTCGCGCTGGCCCGCGCGCTCGACGCGCTCTGAGCGCCAGGCCGCGCACACGCGTCCGCTGCAAACAGCACGGCCCCGGTCGAATGACCGGGGCCGTCGTCGTTCAGCACATGGAGCCAGTCCCGCTTACTCGCGCCGCCCGCCGAGCAGGCTGAGGATCGCGAGGAACATGTTGAGCAGGTCGAGATAGATCGTGACCGCGGCCTGGACGTAGTCCTCGGGGCCGAAGACGTTCCGCAGGCGCCAGGTGTCGAAGACCAGGAGCCCGCTGAAGACGAGCACCGTCGCGCCAGCCAGCCAGAGCGACGCCGTCTGGTTCTGGAAGAAGAGGTTCAGCAGCGACGTGGCGATGAGGACCCACAGCCCGACGGTGAAGAACGCCCCCATCGCCGAGAAGTCGCGGCGGGAGACGAAGGCGTAGAGCGTCAGGACACCGAAGGCGCTGGCGGTGAGCATCCCCGCCTGGCCGATCACCCCAGGGCTGTTGCGCCCGTAGACGTACAGGATGGGCGAGATGGCCAACCCTTCCACGAAGGTGAACAGGAAGACCAGGCCGAGGTTCGCCGGGAAGGCCTCGCGGAACTTGAGCGCCAGCATGAGCGGCGCAAACATGCCGATCATCGTGATGAACGGATGCCGCGCGACGCTCTGCATGATCGCGGGCTGCGACATGGCAAAGGCGGCGCCGGCGATCGTCACCAGGATGCTGGCAAAGACGAGGCTGTAGGTCCGGCGCACGAGCGTCGCGCGCTCGGCCCCGGTGCGGACTACGACGCCCGGATACGGGCGGGCAGAAATGCCCATGTCAGTCTCCTGCAGAGGGAATGGACGGCGTAAAGATAGTGCGAGGATCCCGAGTAGGTAGCGCGAGGGTGATCAGGCCGCGGACTCGGCGTGGCGGGCTCGGCGTGATGGTACCCCCCGTGCCGATGAGCGGTCCGCCCCCGGGTCGCCCCCCCGGGGACGATCGGAAGGCGGGCAGCGACACCCGAGTGCCCCTTGGGGAAACGAAGAACGCCGGCCCAGTGGGGGCCGGCGTTCGTGCGCTGGGGGCGCGCGCGAGGCGAAACGGCGTGAGGCCGACCGCCCTACATCTTCCGGATGTCGACGGAGCCATTGACCGTCGAGACCTTGAGGCGCTGTCCGCCCTTCCCGATGGTCGCGCGGATGTGCCGCGGGTTGATACGCCCCGTGAGGGTGAGCGGGAAGTCGGAGGAGACGCGTCCGTTGACGGTGCGCATGTCGAGGTCGGCGTTGAGCCCCGCCGGGAGCTCGATCTCGACGGAGCCGTTGACGGTCTCGAAGTCGAGATCCTCGGTCCCCGTCTCACGCATCCGGACTTCGATGCCGCCGTTGACGGTGCTGGCGCGCACCGGACCGCCGGAGGTGTAGGCGAGGATGCCACCGTTCACCGTGCTCGCCTCGACCTCGGACGTGGCGCCTTCGATGCGGAGCGAGCCGTTGACCGAGCTGCTCACGAGCTTGACCCCCTCGGGCAGTCGTACGGTGAACTCCACGGAGACCTCGTTCCGGCGATTCCACCCGTCGTTGCCGCGGGTGCGATAACCGTCTTCGTCGCAGGTGGTGTTCTCGTTCCAGATGGCGCAGATCAGGATGTCGTCGTTGGCGAGCTTCTTCACCTCGATACGGACGGCGTCGCCGCTACCGCGTCGCACGCGCTTCTCGCCGATCACCTCGGCCTTGTCGCCCGAGGCGCGGTCGACGCGGATGGCGCCGTTGAGGTTGCGGACGTACAGCCAGCGCCCGCGCGGGATGCGCCCTTCCCACGAGAAGTCGGGCGTCCCTTGTGCATCGAGCGATGCGACGGGGACGGCGAGTGGGGCGGCGGCCAGCAGGGTGCCGAGCAGGGCGTGCTTGAGGGCGAGGGTCACGGGGCGTCTCCTATGCCTAACGCTTGCGGATTTCGAGGTCGCCGCTGAAGGTCTCGGCGATGATGCGGGCGCCGCCGTTGCCGACGGAGAATTCGAAGCGGCGCGGGCGGCGCGACGAACGGTCGCCCGGCTGCAGGGTGATCGGGAAGTCGGACTCGAGTTCCCCGCTGAACGTCTCCACCGAGAAGCGGGCGTTGGCGGAGCCGGGGATGCTCAACTCGATGGTGCCGGAGTGGGAGTGGAACTCGTAGCGCCCGTCGGTCGCCATGTCGCCGGCGAAGGTGATGTCGCCGCTGGTCGTGGAGGTCTCGACGTCGCGCGAGGTGATCCCGGAGAGGGTGATGTCGCCGCTGGTGGTGTTCGCGTGCAGGTCCCCGTCGACCGCGTCCAACTCGACGCTGCCGGACACCGAGGTCGCCTCGACCGTGCCCTTGAGCTGGCGCGCGGTCACGTCGCCAGAGACCGAGGTGAGCTCGATACGGCGCACCGCATCCTCCACTTGCACGTCGCCGCTGGTGGAGCCGGCCTCCACCTCGCCGCCGGTGCCGCGCACCATGACGTCGCCGGAGATGCTGCGCGCGATGACGCGCACACCACGCGGAACCGAGACTTCGTAGCGCGAGTCACCGCGGCGGCTCCCGCCCCACATCGAGCCGCGCCCTTCCTCCTCGAGCGTGATGCGCGACGAGGACACGTCGAGCTCCAGGCGCCCGCGTTCGGAGCTGGCCTTGATCTGCGCCTCACGGCGACTCCAGCCCGTGACGACGATCTCACCCGAGATGTTGGAGAGGTCGATGGTCCCGTCGGCAGAGAAGGCGACCGTGGTGTCGACGCGCGAGCGCCCTTGCGGCACGTCGTCGTTGCGGCGCGCGCGGTCGCGGGTGTCGTCATCCCCGTTCCAGTTGGGATCCGACTTGCGCTTGCGCTCGATCTCACGCTCGATGCGCTCGGCCATCAGCGTCGCGTGCTTCTCGACGCGGGCGGCCATGCGCTCGGCGGCGGCCGCGATGTTCTCGGCCATGCGCTCGATGGAACGCTCGGACGATTGCGCGTGGAGCGTCGCCGGAAGGGCGGTGGCCAGCGCGAGGGCGAGGAGAACGGGAGAACGTGGCATGGGCGTGGTGGTCAGGTGCGGGACGGGAGAAGGGCGGCGGTGCGGAGCAGGCCGAGCTTCTTCTCCAGCGCCTTGTTGAGCTGCGTGGAAAGAAAACGCGAGGCGGGGTCGACTTCGAGCGCGCGCCGGGCCTCGGCGATCGCGGAGTCGATGGTGGCGATCGAGGATTCGAGGACGGCGACGGTGCGCGGATCGAGTTCGCTCCGACGCTCCGCCAGCACGCCGCGGAGGGTGGAGATCTCCGCGTTGTAGGTCTCACGCGCCGGAAGGCGTTCGGCCCGGCTGACCGGGGTCGCGGACGCCGCCGACGGTGTGGAGGCAAGGACCGGGTCGGCTGCCACTACGCCGGCCGCGGCCGGGGAGAGCGACGGCGTGGTCTGGTCGGGCGTCCGTGGGGCGCTGTCGGTCGCGGGATTCGCGGCCAGCGTCGGCGCCTGACGACGGCTGGTGAGGACGTAGGTCGAGAGGGCGGTGATCGCCATCAGGCCGGCGGCGACGGCGCCGAGCCGGAGACGATGCCAGCGCGATGGCGCCTGGCGACCGGGGCGTGCGGCCTCGCGTGCGGCGGCGTGCGCGCCGAGGTCGGCCACCGGCGTGTCGAGACGCTGGGCGATGGCCGGCCAGAGATCGTGCGACGGGGTGAGCGCGGGGAGCGTGGCGGCGTCGCGGGTGATGCGCTCGAAGTCGTGGACCAGCGCCGTGCAGGCGGTACACCCCGACAGGTGCAACTCGAGGTCGGCGACCGACGCGTCGTCCAGCGCTCCCTCGAGGTAGTCCCCGAGGCGCTCGTCGACTTCGGCGCAGGTCAGGTTGCGGTTGGTCATCGGTTCAGGGCCTCTCGTAACAGGTGCCGGGCGCGGTGCAGCTGCGCCTTGCTGCCACCAGCGGTGATGCCGAGCATCCCCGCAATCTCCTCGTGCTTGTAGCCCTCCACATCATGCAGCACGAAGATCTTTCGTGCGCCTGGCGGGAGGAGGGCGATCGCCGCTTCGAGGTCGATCGAGGCGCCGGGGGTCGAGGCCGAGCTCCCTTGCGGGAGCTGGTCGATTGCGTCGCCATCGTCTTCGAAGCGTGCGTGCTTCCGTCCGTCGGACTTCCGCGCGTTCAGGACCACGTTCACGGCGAGCCGGTGGAGCCACGTGCCGAAGGCCGAGTCTCCCCGAAAGAGGGAGAGCTTGTCCCAGGCGCGGACAAAGACGTCCTGCGTGAGCTCCTCGGCGTGCGTGCGGTCGTGGACCATGCGCGCGCAGACGGCAAAGACGCGGTTCACGTGCGAGCGATACAGCCGCTCGAACGCCCGACGGTCGCCCGCCGCAGCCTGGGCAGCCAGGGCTACGTCGGAGGCGTCGGTCGCTACGGGGAGGGGGGTTGGTTCCAGGGATGCCACCGTCACGATCGAACCGGTCGTCGTTTGCTCACTGGGTGAGATAGCGGCGACGGCCGGAAGGTTTGAATGGGGGGAAGACGGGACGACCGAGGCTGGCGTCCCCCCTCTTGGTCCCCCTACGTGGCGAGGGTGCTCCCGAGTTTTGCCAGAAGGGTGTCGAGTTCGCCGACCGAGGAGACCACGTGCGTCGGCGAGGCCTCGAGGAGCTGGTGGTGCGTCGCGGCCCCCCAGGTGACACCGATCGTGACGGTGCCGGCCGCGTTGCCGGCCATGACGTCGAAGGGGGAGTCACCGATGTAGACGGTGCGATCGGGGCGGTCGTCCAGCGCCGCGAGGGCGAACCAGAGCGGGTCGGGATCGGGTTTGTGCTTCGTGGTGCGGTCGGCGCCCACGACAACATCGAAGGATGGCGCGAGCCCCACGTAGGCGAGCGAGCGGTTGGCGAGGTGGTCCGCCTTGCTCGTGACGACGCCCAGCGGGTGGCCGGCGGTGCGGAGGCGCTCGATCAGGGCGGGGATGCCGTCGAAGGTGCGGGTGAGGCGGTCGTGGTGTTCGTACTGGAAGGCGCGATAGGTGCGCACCAGCTGCTGCAGGTCGTCCTCACCGGTCGCGTACTGGCCGAACTGCCACATGAGGGGGCGTCCGATCGTGGCGACCCACTGCTCGACGGTCGGGCGTGGTCCCTCGCGTGAGTCGAAGGCGTGCGTCATGGCCCCGACGAGGAGCTCGAGGGAGTCGATGAGGGTGCCGTCGAGGTCGAAGAGGACGACCGGGTGGCGACGCGGGGGGGAGACGTCGGGTGCGGTGGCGGGAGTGGGCCGCGTGGAGGGGGAGGACATGGGGACGAAGAATAGCTCACGCGCCGGCGCCGTCGGGAAGGAGGGTGAGGACGGCCTCGAGGCGAACGTCGTCCGGAGCGGGGAGGTTGGCGGACACCGGCTGGGAGAGGGGGGCCGGGGGGGCGACGTCGCGCAGGGAGGAGACGACGCGTTCCAGCCAGGCGCGGTCGTCGGGCGCCCGGGCGTGCGGCGGTGGGGGGGCCTGTGCGGCAAGTGCCTCCATGAGTTGCTCGATGCCGGCGCCCGATCGGGCCATGACGAGTCGGCGACCGTCAGCTGCACAACGGGCCACCGCCGGGCGCTGGGCCCGCGGCGCGCGGGCGACCACCGCCCCGAGGGCTCGCAGGAGTCGCCGATGTCCCCGCGAGGTGTGTGCGGCGTCGGGGGCGAGCTGGTGCCGGGCGGCCTGCTGCGCACACCAGTGGAAGAGGGCGCGCTCGACCGGGAGCAGCCTCGCGGTCGACGGCTCGCGCGAGTTGCAGCTGACGCGTGTCGGCGGCGCGGATGGGCGGGGAGCGGACGAGGTCAGGATCGGAAGGAGCGCCTCGAGCTGACGGACGACGTCGTCCGGGGCGATCGTCACCCCCGCTGCGCTGGCAGCGACGAGCTGCGGATCTCGGCCGACCGAGACGATCGCCAACGATTGGGGGGCGGCGAGACCGTGCACGCGCCAGCGCAGCAACGGCGTGTCGTGGTCGGCGTTCGGGTCGCGTCGGTCGTCGAGCGCGGCCTTCGCTCCGCGCGCGGCACGAGCGTCGCGCGCCGCCTCCATCCCCGGCGGCGGTCCCTCGCACACGGCACGGGCGAGCCGGCGCAGCAGGTCCAGCAGAAGGTGCCGCGCCGCGAGCGGTGCGCGGGCGTTGGCCCTGACGGAGACGTCTCCCCACGCCTCGGCACCGAGCAGGATCGAGGAGTGACCGACCGTGTCGAGCACGAGGCGCGCCTTGCGCGCCAGGTGATGCAGCGTGAGGGCGAGTTCGTCGGCGTCGACCGGCGGGGCGACGAGGTGCGACTCCACCGCATCGTGAGGGGACCCCATGCGACGCAGGCGCCCCAGTCGCTGCTCGAAGCGTGCGACGGTCCACGGGAGGTCGAGATGGAGCACGACGGATGCGCCCTGCAGGTCGACACCCTCGCTCAGGACGTCGCTGGCGACGAGCACATCGACCCGCGCGATGTCGTCGCGCGACGTTCGAGCGCCAGGGGCAAACGCCGCGAGCAGTTCCTGCCGTGTCACCGGCCCGCTGGCGATGCAGGCGCCACGCCCCGTCAGGAGAGCCACGCGGGTCGTGGCGCGGAGCGCGCGATACGCCGCCTCGGCCGTCTCGGCGCTGTGCGTGAAGACCACCGCCTGTCGATCGCCGCACGAGGCCAGGACCGCACGCATCCTGCCGAATCGCGCGTCGTCCCGTGCCGCGGGACCGCGTACGAGGGTGCGCACGGCGCGCAGCCCTTCGGCGTGTCGCCGCACGAGGTCGAGCAGAGGTGCGGTGTCGGGCGCCGGCGCCGGTGCCGCCATGAGCTGCGGGAAGGCGAGTTGTACGCTCCCGTCGTCGGCTGCCGTCCACGCGACGAGGTCGCGCCGATCGGGGAGACGGCCGCAGGTGAGGGCGTGCTCGAGGGCGGTGGCGGTGGCGAGGCGACGCTGGATTGCGGCGAGCAGCGCCGCATCGCTGGAGCACCACGCTCGCGTCAGCTGCAACACCACCAGTGACTCGGCCACGCCGCCGTCGGCGGGCGGGAGCGGCGGCGGGAGCGCGCGCAGCGCCGCCAGCACGGCAGGGGCGGGGGGCACGTCGTGGCGCACCGTCGCGCCGAGTGCGGGGAGGCGAACGCCCACGTCGCCGACGCGATGCCGGACGACGAGCGCGCCCAGGGAGGCGTCGTCAAGCGTGGCGGCGCCGGCACCGAGAAAGAGCGCGAGCAGTGCGTCGAGGTCGGCGCGCCGGTTGTGGATCGGGGTGGCGGTGAGCAGGAGCACGCGCACCCCGCGCGTGAGGTGCGTGAGCGCGCGATAGCGCCGCGTCGCCGGCGAGCGTGCGCGATGGGCCTCGTCGAGGATGACGAGATCCCATCCTGCAGCCCTCGGCACGTTCCCTGCGCTCAGCTGCTCATAGGACACGACGGTGATCTCGGCCTGGCAGCGTCGCCCCGCCGCGCGCCAGAGTTCGCGCACGGCGGCCGGCGCCACCACGAGCACCGACGCGTGGCGGCGCGCGACGGCAAGCGCGGTGTAGGTCTTGCCGAGGCCGACCTCGTCGGCGAGGAGGGCACCGCCGTGGCGCGCGAGAATCGCCAAGAGTCGGTGCATCCCCTCGACCTGGTGCGGATGGAGCGTGACGGTGCCGGCGCGCGCGTCACGTTCCCCCGGGCCCTCGGCGACGGCAACGCCTCCCAAAAGCGTTAGGCAGTGCTGAAAGAAGGCGCCGGGCGTGTCGATCATCGCCAGGTCCATTCCACGAGCGCGCGCGCCAGCGCTGGGCGCACGCGATACGCCGACACCGCCGCGTCGAGCAGTTCGTCGCTGCTGATCGTTTCGCCGGCGACGCCGCGCATCCCGAGTGGGGCGAGGAGTTCCCGGGCCCTGACCCAGTCGGCCGGGATGGGGAGGCGCGCGACGGTCCAGCCGAGGTAGCGACGGAAGCCGCCGCGCGCCGGTTCGGCGAGCGCGTCGAGCCAGGCGGCGGCAAGCGACGAGTTGAGGAGCGCCGCCAGTGCGGCCGCATCCGTATCGTCGCGGCACGTGGCGACATAGCAGGTATTGAGCGGGATGACCGGCGAATGCGCCGGGAGGATGCAGGCGCGCGGGCCGCGACTCATGTCGGCCCAGACGACGCGCGGGCGCGAGTTGCCCGCAGCGTCGATGCGATGCAACGACCACCAGGCACGCGTGCCGCGCAGGTCGGTACGGCGCGAGAGGTCGCCCCGCCAACGCGCGAACCAGCGTGCCGCGAGCGGTGGGAGGGTCGCCAGCGGGCGCCCCACCTCGTCGTGAGTCCAGATGATGCGTTCGGCGCTGGCGGTCGGCGTCCACGCCCTGGCGTGCTCGCCACGCAGGATCGGGCGCAGCAGGGCGGCCTCGATGCTCGCCTCGCGACCGGCGCCCCGGATGACGGCCTGCACGCCGCCGTTGGCGAGCGCGTCGACGAGGAAGGCATCGTTGCACCCGCACTTGACGCCGAGTGCCGGTCGACCGAGTCCGCTCTCGGCGAGTGGCGGGCCGGCGGCCGAGAGTCGGGCGAAGGCGGCGCGCGCCGGGGGAGGGAGGACGAGCCACGGCGCGCCCGGTGACGCGTCGTAGGCAAGTTCTCGCCAGCTGCACGACCACTGGATGGCGAAGTCGCGCCGGTGCACCGCCAGCTGCACGGTCGGTGTGGCGCGCGCCGGCGAGGAGGCCCCGAACGGGGCGGGCGTCTCGGCGGGCGCCTGGGCAAGCGCGACAGCAGGCGCCTCAGCGGGCGCCAGGCGACGCACGACGACGAGCGACGGGTACGTCGCGGCATCGAAGGCGGCCGGAGCCTCGGACCAATCCTCCAGCAGGCGCAACTCATGCGCGGTCCCCAGCAGCCGACGCACGCCGCCGCCCGCCAGTGAACGCCAGAGCTTGAGCGGGAGGAGAAGGGCGAGCGTGCCGCCGGGACGCAGCACGTCCAGCGCGCGTTCGGCAAAGAGCGCGGCGAGGTCGACCTGCGCGGCGAAGCCGGCGCCGGCCCCGGCGGCGGCGGCCCCCGCCTGCCACGCCGCCTGTCGGAAGACGACGAACTCGCGGCGGAAGGCGTCGCGACGGTCGGGGGGGATGCGATGCAGGCGCACCCACGGCGGATTGCCGACCACGAGGTCGAAGCCGCCGCGGCTCGCGACATCGGCGAAGTGCGAGGCGAAGCGGAAGGGGAGGGCGCCGCCGCGGGCGAGCGTGCGTTGTGCCTGACGGATGCCCCGCGTGCGCGTGCGCAACTCGGCCAAGGCGGCCCGTTCGTCGCCCACGGCCCCGCGTCGGTTGCCGAACAGGTCGCGCCCGCGCGCCGCACGCACCAGTGCGCGCCGCGCCACCGACGCGCGCTCGAGCTGTCGCTCCAATTCGGCACGCGCCGCGCGCCGCTCCTCGCGGTCGAGGACCCGGGCGAGCGTGACCTTGCGCCGCCCGGTGGCGCGCACGTAGCGCTCGCGGAGCGCCGCCCCGTTAGGCGCGGGGTGCGGACGTGCGCGCGCTGTCTCCTGCCGATGCGGGTCTCCCATCACCACCACGCCGCCGTCGAGCGCGTCACCCACGCGCACGTTGCGGTCGAGGTTGGGGAGCGGCGGGACCTCGAGCGGATCGGAGACGTCGAGGTCCAGCACCACCGAGAGCCAGAGCCGCAACTCGCAGAGCCAGACGGCCATCGGGTTGAGGTCGACTCCGAAGATCGACTGGGTGAGCACCGCGCGTCGCACCTCGGCGGCGGGGCGCGGATCGCCCAGGGTCGATGCGAGGTGTGCGACGCGCTCGAGCGCGTGGACGAGAAAGGCACCCGAGCCGCACGCCGGGTCAAGAAGGCGCCACGACAGCAGGGTGCGCCGGACGGCGTCTCGTTCCGCATCGGACAGCCGGGATGGCGCGCGCAGCGCCTCGTGCGCGTCGGGGACGACCTGCGCCGCCTCGAGCGCGTGCGCGAGCGCGGCGTCGGTGACCCGGGCCACGAGCGCATGCGGCGTGTAGTACGACCCGCTGTCGCGCCGCTCGCGCGACGCCATCAGCGACTCGAAGGCCCGCCCGAGGATCTCGGGGTCGATGGCGCTCTCGCTCCACTCGCGCTGCTGCTCGCGCACCGTGAAGCGGTAGCGCGTGAGGATGTCATCGAAGAGCGCCCCGAGGTCGTCGTCGCGAAAGCGCAACGCGCGGTGCCGCCGCTCGAGCGGCGAACGCGCGAACAGCCCACCATTGAGGAAGGGGACGCGCCCGAAGGCCCGGGCCGTCGCGGCCCGCGACGAGACCCGCGTGTTCAGGGTCCCGAAGAAGAGCGGATCGAGGAAGCGACGATGCGCCTCGCCGCCACTGGCCATCGTGCGATCGAGGTGACGCGCGAGAAAGTCGGCGTCGCCGTCGAGCCACCCCCGCGATTGCAGGAAGGCGAGGAAGACCAGGCGCGAGGTGGTAAGCAGGGCGAACTCGCGCCGCACCTCCGACGAAGCACTCCCCCGCGCCCCCTCGCCTAACGTGAGGACATGGTGCTCGAGCGCGCGGTAGAAACGATGCGACAGGGCCTCGCGCCCGAGGATCTCGCACCAGCGCTCGTGCACCGCGAGTTCTTCGCCGCTCGCCGCGGCCTCGAGCGCCATCAGCGTCTCGGCATCGCTTTCCAGGACCCGCTCCGGATGGAAGAGCAGCGCGCTGATGCGGGGGCGCGGTCCGTCGCCCCGCCAACTCGCGAGAGCCCCGCTCGCCCCCCCCGCCACGCCGGCGATCACGAGCCACAGATGATGCGGGGCGTCGCGATGCAGGCGCTGAGCGAGCGAGGCGACGACGGTGCGCAGCGCCGCGTGCCGCGTCGCGGTCACCAGCAGCGCGCGTCGTCCCCCCGCGCCAACCGCGACGCGCGCGGTGTCGATGGGGAGCCCCTCGAGCAGCGCGAGGGAGGGCGCGATCGGGAGCGCATCGGCGGCGAAGCCGAGCAGGCCGAGCAGGTCGCGCGGTGGCTGCCCGTCGGCAAAGCGGGTCAGCAGGTCGGTGGCGAGGCGTCGAGTAAGCACACACGCACCGTACCGGCGGTGGGGCCGCCCTCTCGTACCGGATCATTGCACCTTGGGCGATTTTCGTGACATCGGCGACGGTGGTGCTGTATCATGCCGATACACGGATGCATCGCGACGATCGGCCGCCGGCGAGGGCGCGCGGGCCGCGCCGCATCACAAGTCGCAATTCAGCAATGACTTACGTTGCTTTACATGGCGAGTAGTTCTCGGTCTCGTCCATGCAAGGAGAGTGGTCTCGTGCAGGAGAAGTCCCGCCGTTACCACTCGCCGACAGGAACCGCCCGCCGTGCTGTGTCGCTTCGCCTCGTTCACGCCGATCGGATGCCGCCGTGTCTGCAGCCGTCGCTAGGCTGCGACAGGGCCCAGCGCGCATCGTCGGAGCGATCCCACTCGCCGTAACCCAGCCCGTGCCGACGCTCGCGCTCTTCGCCCTCTCCGACTCGTTCTCCGAACTCTGGCCCCGTCTGGCGGCCGAGTGCGGGTTCGACCTCGTCACGCTCAGCGATCCACGCGAGCTGACGGGGAGTTCGGCGGCTGCCGTGCTGCTGGCGGGCGGTGGGGCCGAAGGGGAGATGGAGGGGGCCGTGCGACGCATGGCAGGGAGCGGCATCGACGTTGTCGCGGTCGGCTCGCTTCCGAACCATCGCACGGCGGCGACGATCGTTCGTGCGGGGGCCGCCGAGTACTTCGCCCTCCCCCCCGATGTCGCGCTGCTTGCCTCATGGCTGCGCGAACGTGCCGAGCGTCCGAAGCAGCAGGAACGGCGCGCGCAGTTCGCCGAGGCCGAGCGGGCGAAGTACCGGTTCACCGGGATCCTGGGGGAGAGCGCGGCCATCAAGGGCGCGCTCGCGCGTGCCTCACGCGTCATCCCGCATCCGGCGGTGACGGTCCTCATTTCGGGCGAGACGGGCACCGGCAAGGAGCTGGTCGCGCGCGCCATTCACTACAACGGCCCGCGGCGCGAGGCGCCGTTCGTCGACGTGAACTGCGCGGCGCTTCCCGATCACCTGCTCGAAAGCGAGTTGTTCGGGCACGAGAAGGGAGCGTTCACCGACGCCAGCGCCGCCAAGCCCGGGCTCTTCGAGCTCGCCAACGGCGGGACGCTCTTCCTCGACGAGATCGGCCATCTCCCGTTAGGCCTGCAGGGCAAGCTGCTGCGCGCCCTCGAGGAGCGGGTGGTGCGTCGCGTGGGCGGGACGAAGAACATCGCGGTCGACCTGCGGGTGATCGCGGCGTCGCACGTCGAGCTCGCGGCCGCGGTGAAGCGGGGCGAGTTCCGCGAAGACCTGTTCTATCGGCTCAACGTGGTGCCGATCGAGCTGCCGGCGCTTCGCCAGCGGCGCGACGACATCCTGCCGCTCGCGCGGCACTTCCTGGCCAAGTTCGCCGCCGACTACGGCCTCCCGGCCCCGACCTTCACGCCGGCGGCCGAGCGCGAGCTGCTGCATCGGGACTGGGCAGGCAATGTGCGCGAGCTGCGCAACCTGATGGAACGGTGCACGCTGTTGAGCGTGGATGGGGTCCTCGATCGCGATGACCTCGTCGAGCCGACGCGCGCACCCGTGCACACTGATGGCATCCCGTTTCCCGCCACCATCGCCGAGCTGCAGAAGGCGGCCGCGCGCGAAATGCTCGCGCTGTGCGGCGGGAACAAGAGCGAAGCGGCCCGGCGCCTCGGGATCTCGCGCCCGCGCCTGCAACGGCTGCTCGACGGCACGGCCGACACTGGAGGAGACGACGATGGGGACGTGTAGGATTCGCCCGGCGCTGCACCGTGTCCTGCGCGCGACCGCGGCGGCTTTGCTGCTGACGGCGGCCGCCGCCTGCGCGGACGACGACGCGACGTCGCCGCCCGTCGACCTGCCGCCGGGGAGCTCGGTCCCGGCGTCGCAGCTGAACTTCGTCCCGGTGGGACGCAACACGCCCGCACTCGCCACCACCACCACGTCGTTCTGGGCGCGGGTGGGTGACAATCGCGAGGTGCGCCTGTACTACCGGCCACGGGCCGGGCGGAACGACTCCACGGAGTACCTGCGCTTCCGCGTCAAGAACAAGTCGCTCCTGCGGCGGCCGGACGGGACGAGCTTCGGCCCCAACGATTCGTTGCTGATCACGCTGCGGGTCACCGATCCCGCGGCGCTGGTGGTGGAGTTCTCCCCCGCCGGGCTGCAGTTCGACCCCAACGAACCCGCGGAACTCAAGCTGTCGTTCAAGGAACGCGGCGGCGACCTCAATGACGACGGGCGCAGCGACTCCAGCGACGACACGGTGCGCTCGCGCCTGGCCATCTGGAAGCAGGAGTCGCTCGGGCTCCCGTGGGTCAAGCTCCTGACCACCCTGGTGGTCGGCAACGACGAGGTGGAGGCCAAGCTCACGGGCTTCACCAGCTATGCCATCGCGTACTGAGGTCCATCGCCATGTTCGCGCCTGACGCCGATCCCACGCTGACCACCGCCCGCGCTGCCGCGCAGGGCGGGGAGTGGGCGCGCGTGCGCGAACTGCTCGACGGCCAGCCGGTCGCGCGGGAGCTGTCGGACGCCGCGTTGCTGCTGGCGGAAGCCTCGCTGCGCCTCGGGCTGCCGGAGCGCGCGCGCCTCTGGCTCGGGGAGGTCATCCCCGTCTTCGAGACGCGCGGCGATCGCGCGGCGCTCCGGCGCGGCGTCAACATGCTGGGCGCCGCCTGCTGGGAGCTCGGCGAACTCGATGACGCCGAGTCGGCGTGGGATCGGGCGATCCTGCTCGCCCAGGCCGACGGCGACACGCTCCTCCTGGCCAACGCCACCAACAACCTGGGCGCCCTCGCCAACCTGCGCGGGCGGCGCGAGAACGCGCTCGGCATGTATCACCTCGCGATCCCCGCGTACCAGCGATTGGGGCACGCCGTGGGGATCGCCCAGTGCTATCACAACATTGCGATCACCTATCGCGACGCGCGCGATTTTGCGCAGGCCGACGAGTACGAGCAGCGGGCGATCGAGTTTGCCCACGGCGCCGGCAGCGAACGGTTGGTCGCCCTGGCCCGTCTGGGGCGTGCCGAGATCACCTTCCGGCGCGGCGACACGCAGCTGGCCGGGGCGAGTGCGCGTCGCGTCGCCGAGGACTTCGCTCGGCTCACCGATCCGATTCGCGAGGGCGATGCGCGGCGCCTGTCGGGGCTCGCGCACTTGGCCGATGGTCGCCCCGACATGGCACGCCGGGAGATTGCGCAGGCGCTCGAGCTCGCGCGGCAGCATCAGGGGGCGTTGGTCGAGGCCGAGTCCCTGCGGGCCCTCGCCGAGTTGGAGTCGTCGCTGGGGGACCTTCCGGCCGCACGCGGTGCCGCCGAGGAGGCGATTGCGATCTGGGAGCGCCTGGGCTCCGTCGAGGAGGTGGCGGCGATGCGCGAGTGGCTCGACCTCCTGCCGGCCCGCTCTCGCTGATCGGCGTGTGACGCGGTAGTATCGGGGGGCCTCGCTCCCCCCTCCCACCGCTCCGTCATGTCGTCGACTCGGCCTGGCATCGCCACGCTGTTCCAAGGCGTCGTCTCGCGCCTCGTCATCTACTACGCAGGGCTCGCCGCGGCCTTGAGCGGGACGTGGATGCTCCTGTCGGTGAGCGCACGCGACCAGGTGCGCGAGGCGCTCGCCCCGATCCTGGGCGTGGGCGTCGCCACGCCGGTCCCCTCCGGGATCCCGGGGCTCTCCGGTATTGCGCCTGGCGGAAGCCTCGCCACGCTGCCGCCCGGGCTGGTCGCCCTGCTCGCGGCCGTCGCCTGCATCGCCGCCGTGCTCCTCGCCCTCCCCGTGGCGTGGACGTACATGTTCACGCGGCAGAAGAAGGGATACTCGCAGTCGGTCGTGCACACGCTCGTCCTCCTCCCCGCCGTGGTAGCAGCCGTGGCGGTCCTCGTGCGCAACAGCGTGGCGCTGGCCTTCTCGCTCGCCGGCATCGTCGCGGCGGTGCGCTTCCGCACGTCGCTCGAGGACTCCAAGGATGCCGTCTACGTCTTCGTGGTGAGTGCGCTGGGACTGGCCTGCGGCGTGCAGCTCGAGGTCGCGCTCGTGCTGTCGCTGCTGTACATCATCGTCGCCCTCGCCCTCTGGCAGACCGACTTCGCCCGCACCCCGCCCGCGCTCGAGGGCAAGCGCGCGGAGCAGCACATGGTGCGGGCCATGGCCATCGCCAACCGCACGAGCCAGTTTGTCGCCCGGCTTGATCGCGAGATCCTGGAGACGCTCGCCCCCGAGCAGCTCGACGCGCTGGCGAAGCGCGTGCGGCGGCGGCGCGAGGAGGTCCCGGTGTCGGGCGAGGAGCCGGCGGAGGACCGCCCGAAGTTCGACGGGCGCCTGACGATCATCGTCGCCGGAACCGACGACGCGCGACCGGTGCTCGAGGCGATCCTCACCACGCACGCCCGGAAGTTCGAACTGATCCGCAGTTCGATGGCCGACAGTGAGACGACGCTCGTCTATGCCGTGCGCGCCCGGAAGGGACAGCGGCTGGCCGAACTCGCGCAGGCAATGCAGGTGGAAGGGGTCCCGTACGTGGCGAAGGCCACGGCGGAGCAGTGGATGTGAGCCACCGGAGGACAGGACGGATGAATCGCTCGCGATGGATCGGATTGCTCCTGGCGGTGTCGTGCGCGGTGGCGCTCGTCCCGGCGACGACCGCGGGGCGGCTCGCCGCGCAGGACACGCTGTCGACCAAGGGGAAGAAGGGCGAGAAGGGCGACAAGGGGCCCAAAGGCGAGAAGGCCCCGAAAGGCGAGAAAGGCGAGAAAGGCGAGAATGGCGACAAGGGCGACAAGGGCGAGACCGCGACGTCGCGCGCCAAGATCGCCAAGGACAGCCTCGAAGCGCTCGCACGCCCCCTGTTCGCCACGCGCGAGCCGCTCGCGTTCACGCTCATCGCCAACTTCGGCAACATCGCGAAGGACCGCGACTCCACCAGCAAGGTGCGCCACCCGGCCACGCTCGTGGTGGTCGACAGCGCCGGGAGCGAGCGCAAGATCCCCGTGCAGCTGCGGACCCGCGGCCACTTCCGCCTCAAGCGCAGCACCTGCCGCTTCGTGAACCTGCTCGTCCTCTTTCCGGGGAAGAAGACGCTGGCCGGAACGCCGTTCGAGGGGCAGGAGTCGCTCAAGCTCGGGGGACACTGCCAGGACGACGACCGCTACGAGCAGCTCCTGCGCCGCGAGTACCTCGCCTACCAGATCCTCAACGAGGTCACGCCGCGCTCCTTCCGCGCACGCCTGGCGAGCGGGAGCTACATCGACTCCGCCAGCGGCAAGAAGCTGACGACACGCGCCGCGATGTTCATCGAGCACGAGGACGACGTGGCGGCGCGCGCGGGGGGCAAGGTCCGCGAGTTTCGCCGGGCCCTCTTCGATGACGTCGATTTCAAGACGCTCGACCGCATGGCGATCTTCGAGTACATGATCGGGAACACCGACTGGTCCATCTACGCCCTGCATAACGTGCGGTTGGTCGTGACCGACTCGGTGGGCGTCCTGCCCATTCCGTACGACTTCGACTTCTCCGGGCTCGTGAATGCGCCCTACGCTGGGCCGGCACCCCAGCTGCAGATCCGCAGCGTGCGCGAGCGCCTGTATCGCGGCCCCTGCCGCACCTGGGACGAGCTCGCGCCGACGGTGGCGGGCTTCACCGCGTTGCGCCCGGCGATCATGGCGCTCCCCGCAAGGGTCCCCGGGCTCGACCGGGGCGAGGTGCGCGACGCGGAAGAGTTCCTTTCCGCGTTCTTCCAGACGGCGGCCGATGCCGGCGAGGCCAAGCGCGCCTTCATCGACGGTTGCCTGAAGAAACCGGGCGCCTAACGCTTCCCCTGTCGTTCGCTCCGGCGATGGCCGCTCCACTCGTCGGGGCGGCCATCGCCCCATGCACGGGCGGGATGGGCGCGCGCTCGTGAGTCGCCCACGCCGTCAGGCGCTGACGTCGTATTCGCGCCCCTTCCACTGGACCCGGTCGCCGCGCCACACGGCCCGAGCGGCAATGTACAGGTAGGCCAACGCCCCCAAGGGAAAGGTGAGCGCGTACCATGGCGCGAGGCGGAACTCGCGCCCGATCGCGCCGAACCAGAGCAGCTGCGAGAGCGTCGCGGATGCCCCAAACGCCGTCCAGCCTGCCCCGGCTCCTCCGGCCACGCCGGCGGCCCAGGCGACGACCGGTGCGAGGGCGAGCAATGCCGGCGCCGGGATCAGTACCCGCGCCAGCCACGTCCCCGCGCGCCCGCCAGGGAGCGTGTCGCGTCCGGCCGAGTAGACGTTCTTCCCCCAGCCTTCGACGATGTCGCGCAGCGAGGCGTACATGCGGGTCGACATCTGGGACTGGCCTAACGTGAGGAAGACTCGCTGGCCCGCCGCGGTCATCTGCTGCGCGAAGGCAAGGTCCTCGGCGGGCTTGCCGCGTACCGTGTCGTGGCCCCCGAAGGCGTCGTAGGCCGCCCGTCGGAAGAGGAGGCACTGCCCGTTCGCGATCTTGCGTCGTGGCGAGCGCGAGCGGTTCACCGACCCCGGGCCGCCGTACCATTGGGCGAGGATCGCGAAGACGAACGGCTGGATCACGCGCTCCCAGAAGGTCCGGGTCTCCTGAAAGCCGGCGACCGAGACGAGGTCCGCGTCGTGGGCGACACTCGCGTTCACCAGGCGCGCGTGCAGGTCGGGGGCGTGGCGCACGTCGGCGTCGGTGAACAGGAGGTAGGCGCCGGGCGTGGCCCGTGCGCCGTGATGACACGCCCACTGCTTGCCGAGCCATCCGGTGGGCAAGGGGGGCGGGGCGACGATCGTGAGGCGTGCATCGCCGGCGGCGGCCTCGCGTGCGAGGGCCGCGGTGCCGTCGCTCGAGTGGTCGTCGACGACGATCACCTGGAGCGACGGGTACTCGCTTGCCAGGATCGACCGTACGCAGCTGGCGATGTGCGCCGCCTCGTTGCGTGCCGGCACGATCACGGTCAGGGGCGGCGCCGGCTGCGGCGCTTCACGTGCAACGTCGTCCAACGACGGCGTGCCGCGCCAGCGCCACGCGGTCACGACGAGCGACAGCCACCAGGGGGCGCTCCACGCCACCCCGGCGAGGCTCCCGCCCAGCGTCATGCCGCGGCCGGGCCGGGGGGCGCCTCGTCCCGCTCGCCGCGACTCAGCACCGACGCCGCCACCATGTCGCCCGTGACGTTGGCGGTCGTGCGGAACATGTCGGGGATCGTGTCCACGCCGAGCAGGATCCCCATCCCCTCGACGGGGAGCCCGGCGGCGAGGAGGACCGGGACCATCACGATGATGGAGCCGGCCGGGATCCCGGGAACGGAGAACGTCGTCATCACCACGGTGAGTACGATCGTCGCCATCTGCGCGGCGCCGAGCGTCACGCCGTAGAGGTGCGCGATGAAGACGACGCCCGTGGTGATGCCTAACGCGCCGCCGATGCGAAAGGTCGTCGCGGCCAGGGGCAGGAAGAACGTGGTGATCTGTTCCGGGAGATGCAGGCGCGTGCGCGACGCCTCCATCATGGCCGGCAGCGCCGCCAGCGACGAACGGGCGCTGAAGGCGACCGCCTGCGCCGGAAAGGTGCCGCGCGCGAAGTCGGCGATCCCGCCGCGCCCGAACAGGGCGGCCAGCGGATAGAGCACGAGGAGGGAGAAGAGCACCAGCACCAGCGCCGTCACGACGATGTAGCCGAGCAGGGCGCCGGCGGCCGAGAGTCCGAGCTTGGCCGCCAGCGGCACGGCGAGGGCGAAGACCCCGATGGGGGCCGCCGCCAGGACCCATCGCACGAGCGTCAGCGCCGCGTCGGCCACCCCGCGGAAGAAGCGCACCATCAACGTCTTCGTCTCTCCCGTTAGGCGGGTGAGCGCGAGCCCGAAGCAGACCGAGAAGACGATCAGCGGGAGCATCGCCCCGTCAGCCGCTGCCTTGACCGGGTTGATCGGGACGAGGTCGGTGAGCCACTGCGCGAAGGTCGGGATCTTCTTCACGCTCTCCGCGGCCGCTGACGTGGCGGTGGCACCGCTCGCCCGCAGCGCCGAGACGGCGTCGGCGTCGAGCGGGATGCGCGCCATGAGGGGCGGGGCCACGACCGCCGCGAAGATGCCGCCCGCCACCAGGAGCACCAGGAAGAATGCGAGTGCCCGCGTCCCGATGCGCCCGATCGTCCGGGCGTCGGGGGCCGACGTCACGCCCACGATGATGCTCCCGACCACCAGTGGGACGACCGTCATCCGGATCGCGTTGATCCACAACGTCCCCAGCGGCTCGACGAGGGGGACGACGGAGGCGAGCGCCGGGTGCGCGGACGTCGAGATCACGATCCCGACGCCCATGCCCAGGGCCAGGGCGATGAGGACTTTCGTTGTGAGGGACACGCGCCCAAACTACCGGGACGGCGCGGGGGCCACCACCCGCGCGCCCCCCTTCACCCTTCGAGCCCCACCGCATGCCGCACAAGACCGCGACCGATCTGTTCAACGACGCCAGGGCGCGCATCACGCAGGTCACCCCCGAGGAGACGATGCGCATCCGCGACGAGCATCCCGGCACGGTCGTCCTCGACTGTCGCGAACCTAACGAATGGAACCTGGGGCGCGTTCCGGGGGCGTTGTTCATTCCGCGCGGGATCCTCGAGTCCAATATCGAGGCCGCCGTCCCCCGCGACCGCAAGCTCATCATCTACTGCGCCAGCGGAAACCGCTCGGCGCTCGCCGTCGAGACGCTGCAGCAGATGGGCTATGCCGACGTCGCCTCGATGAGCGGTGGATTCCGCGGCTGGGTTGATGCCGGGGGCGACATCGACGGCTGATCGGCGCGACCATCCTCGTGACCGGCGATCCCCGCTTCACTCACCCGCTCTTCCGGCAGCTGGCCGCCGCGCTGACCGAACGCCCCGGCGCTGCCGCCGAGACGGACGGCGCGCCCGCACGTGCCGCGGTTGCCCTGGCGCTGCGTCCGGGAGACGACGCGCGGGGCGAACTGCTCATGATCCGCCGAGCCGAGCGGGCGGGGGATCCTTGGAGCGGTCAGATCGCGCTGCCGGGTGGGCGCTGGTCACCTAACGACGAGTCGCTCCTCCACACCGCCGTGCGCGAAACGTGGGAGGAGACCGGGATCGACCTCGCCGCGAGCGGGACGATTCTTGGGACGCTCGACGAGCTGCGGCCGCGCACGGCCGCGCTCCCGGCCATCATCGTCACGCCCGTCGTCGTCGCCCTCGACCAGCCCGCCGCGCTCGTCCTGAACGAGGAGGTGGCCGAGGCGTTCTGGGTCCCGCTCGGCCTCCTGCGCGACCCGACGACGACCCGCGAATCGTCGGTGCACGTGCGGGGCAGCACATTGCGAGTCCCGAGCTTCGTCGTGCGCGAGCACATCGTGTGGGGGATGACCGAGCGAATCCTTCGCCAGCTGCTCGCGCGCATCGAGTGACGCGCCGTAGATTGGGCGCGCCAACACCCCGAGCGCCCATGCGTCGATTGATCCTGGCGGCTGCCGTCGCCCCCTGCCTTGCCGCCAGCACCGCTGCGGCCCAACGCCCCGACTTCGCCGCCTTTGATGCCTACGTGGCCAAGGCGGTGAAGGCGTGGAACGTCCCCGGCCTCGCGATCGCGATCGTGGCCAACGACTCCGTGGTCTTCGCCAAGGGGTACGGCGTCCGCACGCTCGGGCGCCCCGAGCCCGTGGATGCCCACACGCGATTTGCCATCGGCTCGACCACCAAGGCGATGACGGCGCTGGCGCTCCTCCAGGCGGCCGACGACGGCAAGCTCCGACTCGACGAGCCCGTGCTGCGCCATCTCCCCACGATGCAGCTGTATGACCCGGTCATGACGCGCGAACTGCTCGTCCGCGACCTGCTCACGCATCACACCGGGCTCCCGGGGTCGGACCAGCTGTGGGCCGGCAACGACTACAGCATCGGCGAGATCATCCGTCGCATGCGATTCCTCAAGCCCACGGCGAGCTTCCGCAACCAGTACGCGTACCAGAACGTGCAGTACGCGATGGCGGGCGAGGTCCTGCAGCAGGCCACTGGGATCCGGTGGAGCGACTGGCTGCGCACGCGCATGTGGGAGCCGCTGGGAATGCGTGAGACGCTGCCCACGGTCGCCGCGACCGAGGGGCAACCCAACGTGGCGACGCCGCACATGGTCATCGACGACACGCTGCGTGTGATCGCCAACCGCACCGTGGATCCCGTTGCGCCTGCCGGATCGGTCTGGTCGAGCGTGACCGACATGGCCACGTGGATGCGCTTCGTCCTCGACTCCGGGCGGGTGAAGGGGAAGCGCCTGGTGTCGGAGCGCGGCTTCGTCGATTGGCTCTCGCCGCAGGTCGTGGTGCCGCTCTCGGACTTCTATCCCGCCGCTCGCCTGGCGGCCGTCCATCGTGTGTCATACGGGCTGGGGTGGTTCCTGCACAGCTATGGCGGCGACGATGTGGCGATGCACACCGGGAGCATCGATGGGATGATCGCCATCGCGGGCCTCCTCCCCGACCGTCGCATGGGTGTCTACATCCTGGCCAATCGCGATCACGCCGAGGTGCGCCACGCGCTCATGTACCGCGCCTTCGACCTGTACAACGGGCGCCGGCCGCGTGACTGGTCGCGCGAGGTGATGGAGCTCTTTGACGGCCTCGAGGCGCAGGGACGGAAGGCGCAGGCGGCGTTCGTCAACGCACGTGTTCCGGGGACGATCCCGTCGCTCCCGCTCGCGCGCTACGTCGGCATGTACGCCGATTCGCTCAATGGCACGGTCGTCATCAGCATGCGCAACGGGGGACTGCACGCCGCCTGGGGGAAGGGGTTCACCGGTCCCCTGGAACACTGGCACTACGACACCTTCCTCGCCCGCTGGGACGACCGTCGGAGCTCGCCCGACGCCATCGCCTTCTCGCTCGACGCCACGGGACAGGTGGCGGAGCTGCGGGCCAGTGGCGCGACGTTCGGCCGCGTCCCCGCGGAACGCCGTTAGGCATCGCCGCATTCCCGTCGTCTCGTGTTCCCGTCGCCCACCTCGGAGCCTGCTCGCATGACACCCTGCTCACGTCCATCGCCCGGCCGGTCGCTGCTGGCGGCCGTCGCGGTCGTCGCCGCACTGGCCCCGCTCCCCCTCCGCGCCCAGGCGAGCGTGAAGCAGGGCTGGGAATGGTCCACCGACACCGTGATGAAGGTCGTGCACGCGGTGCGCGCCGGACGCTCGTTGCAGCCCAAGCGCTGGCCGAACGGGGCGCGCGTCGCGGTGGCGCTCTCGTTCGACGTCGACAACGAGACACCCAACCTGCGCTTCGGCCAGCCGACGATCGGTGAACTGTCACAGGGGCAGTACGGCGCGCGCGTCGGGCTCCCGCGCATCCTCGCGCTCCTCGATCGCCACGCGATCCCGGCGTCGTTCTTCATCCCGGCGATGAGCCTGATGATCGATCGCAGCCAGGTGGCGCTCATCAAGAAGTCGGGGCGCCACGAGTTCGCGGTGCACGGCTGGATCCACGAGATGAATACCGCCGTCCCCGCCGACGTCGAGCGGCGACTCGTCCAGCAGGCGCTCGACACCCTTACCGCGCTCACCGGCATCCGACCGGTAGGCTACCGGGCGCCGTCGTGGAACTTCTCCGCCGCCACGATGTCGATCGTCAAGGACCTGGGCTTCACGTACGAGTCGTCGCTCATGGCCGACGAACGTCCGTATGAGCTCAACCAGAACGGGGAGCCTACGGGCATCGTCGAACTCCCGGTGGAGTGGATCATGGACGACGCGCCGCTCTTCTCGCCCCGCGGCAACAACTACGCGTCGCCGCGCGAGGTCGCCCAGGTCTGGATCGACGAGTTCGACAAGGCGTACGAGGAAGGGACGCTCTTCCTCCACACGATGCACCCGCACGTGTCGGGGCATCGCTCGCGCATCAAGGCGCTCGAACTCCTCATTGCTCACATCAAGACCAAGCCCGGGGTCTGGTTCGCGACGCACCGCGCGGTGGCGGAGTACGTGAAGACACAGGCCGGGATGAAGTAGTCGCCCCGCCACGGCGGTGGTGGGGGGAATTGCGGGATCTCCGCGGAGGGGTTTAGGTTTAGCGCAGCCTAAATCTCAAGTTGCCCGATACAAATTCGGGCGTCCTCGTGTGGTATCCCCTGACGTCATGAGCGCCACCCCCGCCGTTACGCCCCCCACGCCCGAGCGGTCGTCGCCCCCCGGCGCCGATCCGGGGTGGCGTCGCGCCCGCGAGACGCCGTCGCTCGCCGAGGTGCACCGCACGATTCCGGTGCACGGGCTGACCTGGTGGCGCAAGCTCCTCGCCTTCGCCGGACCGGGATATCTGGTCGCGGTCGGCTACATGGATCCCGGCAACTGGGCGACCGACCTCGCCGGTGGCTCGCAATTCGGATACCGACTGCTCAGCGTGATCCTGATCTCGAACCTCATGGCGGTCCTGCTGCAGGGGCTCGCCTCGAAGTTGGGGATCGTCACCGGGCGTGACTTGGCACAGGCGTGCCGCGATCACTACTCGCGGCCGGTGGCCCTCATGCTGTGGGTGCTGTGCGAACTGGCCATCGCCGCCTGCGACCTGGCGGAGGTGATCGGAACGGCCATCGCCCTCAACCTGCTCTTCGACATTCCGCTACCCTGGGGCGTGGCGCTGACCGCGCTCGACGTCCTCATCGTGCTCTTCCTGCAGCACAAAGGGTTCCGGCTGCTCGAAGCGCTGGTGATCGCCCTCGTGATGGTCGTGGGGCTCTGCTTCCTGTTCGAACTCTTCATTTCGCGCCCTGAACTCGCCGCGGTCGCCAGGGGCTTCATTCCGTCGACGGAGATCGTGCGCAATCGCGACATGCTGTACATCGCGATCGGCATCCTCGGGGCCACCGTCATGCCGCACAACCTGTATCTGCACTCGTCGATCGTGCAGACGCGCAAGTACGAGGAGTCGTCCGAGGGGCGGCGCGAGGCGGTGCGCTTCGCCTTTCTCGATTCGACGATCGCGCTCTCGCTCGCCCTGTTCATCAACGCGGCGATCCTCATCGTGGCGGCCGCGACGTTTCACACCTCGGGCAACACGCAGGTGGCCGAGATCCAGGACGCGTACAAGCTGCTCTCGCCGCTGCTGGGTGTCGGCGCGGCGAGTGCGGTCTTCGCCCTCGCCCTGCTCGCCTCGGGGCAGAACTCCACGCTCACCGGGACGCTCGCCGGGCAGATCGTGATGGAGGGCTTCCTCAACATTCGAATGCGCCCGTGGCTGCGGCGACTGCTGACGCGCGCCATCGCCATTGTGCCGGCCGCGATCACCGCCATCTTGTATGGCGAAAGCGGGACGGCGCGCCTGCTCATCTTGAGCCAGGTGGTGCTGTCGCTGCAGCTGTCGTTCGCCGTCTTTCCCCTGGTGATGTTCACGTCTGACAAGGTCAAGATGGGGGAGTTCGTCAACCCCGCCTGGCTCAAGAGTCTCGCCTACCTGGTGGCCGCCGTGATCGCGACGCTCAACGTGTGGCTCCTCGTGCAGACCGTGGGCGGGTGGATGGCCTGATGTATCGACGCATCCTCGTTCCCCTCGAGCACTCGCCAACCGACAGCTGCATCGTGGCGCACGTGCGCGACCTGGCGCGGCACTGTGGCGCGTCGATCGTCCTCTTTCACGTGGCCGACGGTTGGGCGGCGCGGAACCTCGCGGCGCTCAACCTGCGCGAATCGGAAGAGATGCGACTAGACCGCGAGTACATCGAGCGCGTGGCCCGCGACCTCGTCGCCGAGGGGTTGCGCGCGGAGGCGGTGCTCGCCAACGGTGAGCCCGCGCGCGAGATCTGCGCGGCCGCGGCGCGTGAGCAGTGCGACCTCATCGCCATGGCGACGCACGGCCACAAGTTCATCGGCGACGTGATTCACGGGAGCGTGGCGAACACGGTGCGCCACGACACGTCGATTCCGGTCCTCCTCGTGCGTGCCCCGGGCCAGGGGAAGCGCCCGTCCGCCACGTGACGTCCCGCAAGTCCAAGGCGCCACCGTCGCGCCCCCGCGTCGCGGACGAGGCGGGGGCCGTGGTGGAGTCGCCCGCGCCGCTCACCGCCCCGGTCGAGGACTACCTCAAGGCGATCTACGGGATCGAGCAGGGCGGGGGGGCCGCCGCGACGAACGACATCGCCGCCAAGCTGTCCATCGCCGCCGCGTCAGTGAGCGGGATGGTCCGCCGCCTGGCCGATCAGGGGCTGGTGTCATACGAGCGCTATCGCGGCGTGCGGCTGACGGACCTGGGGCGCCGCGCCGCGCTGCGCACGATTCGGCGACACCGCGTGATCGAGACGTATCTGGCGCAGGCGTTAGGCTATCCGTGGGATCGCGTGCACGAGGAGGCCGAGCGGCTGGAGCACGCCGTGAGTGATGAACTCGTCGACCGGATGGCGTCGGCCGTCGGCGAGCCGGAGGCCGATCCGCACGGTCATCCGATCCCGACGCGCGACGGCGTGATCGACGAAACGCGGCACCGGACGCTGTCCGACCTCGCGCGCGGGCAACGCTCCCGCGTGAAGCGCGTGAGCGACGAAGACTCCGAGCTCCTGCGCTACCTCGCCCGGATCGGGATCCGCCCCGGCGTCGTCCTGATGCTCACGGACCGCGCGCCCTTCGACGGGCCACTCACCCTGCAGGTCGGCAAGACGTCGTGCCAGGTGGGGCCGGCGCTGGCGTCGCGCGTCATGGTGGAACTGCTCCCCGATTGAGCCCAGTCGTGCGGGGAACGCCTCGTGCGCAGCGGTCGTTTACCACCACGGCCATGCACGTCCCCCCACGACTTCGCACCACGCGGCCCATACTCGGCCCGACACCGCGCTCGCTGGCGTTCGCGCTCCCACTCGCGCTCGTCCTGTCGCTCGCGCTGCTCCCACGGACTGGGCATGCGCAGACTAGTCGTGCCGACGAGTCTCCGCGCACGGCACCGACGCCCGACCGCCGTGCGCCGCTTGCGTTGCGTACGATCGCCATCGACGAACGCCTCGTGCGCGACAAGGGGCTCGCGCTGGGCGACACGCTTGAGGTGGCGGCCACGCCCGGCGGGGCCGGCGAGCGGGTCCTCGTCGGGGCCATCGTCAGGCGAGCCGCCGATCCCTCCGAGGTGGCGCGTGCGGAATACCGTGTGCGACTGCACCTCGACCAGCTGCAAGCGCTGACCGGGAGCGGCGACAAGGTCGACCGGTTCGCGGTGGCCGTCACACCGGGCGCGACCGACGCGGCGGTCGCAGCGATCAATGCGCGCAGCTTCGGCTTCCGCGCCCACCCCTCGCGCGCGGTGGCCGCCGAGACGTCGCGCACCTTTGCCGTCGTGTCGCGCTTCAACCGGGCCATCGGGGTCATCACCATCGTGGCCAGCGCCATCTTCCTCCTCTGCATCATGCTCCTCAAGGTGGAAGAGCGTCGACGCGACGTGGCGGCGTTGCGCCTGCTGGGGATCTCCCGGCGCACGGTGACCGGCGCCGTGGTCCTCCAGGCCTCGTGCATCGCGGTGCTGGGGAGTGCGGCCGGCGTGGCCTTCGGGTATGTCTGCTCGGCCATCATCAACTGGTACTATCGCGGCGTCTATCGCACGCCGCTGGCCTTCTCGCTGGTGACGCCCGGCACGGTGGCCTTCTCCGTGGCGCTCTCGCTGGCCCTCGGGATCGGGGCGGGCCTGCTCGCCGCGCGCCGCCTCACCGGCGTGCCGCCGCTCTCGCTCTTTGGCCGCTGATGCGCCTCGCGCTCGCCTGGTCGTCGCTCTTTCGCCATCCGGTGCGCACCGCATTGGCCGTGTTAGGCGTTGCCGTCTCGGCGGCGATGCTCCTGGACATGGTCATGCTGGCGAGCGGGATGCAGGTCTCGTTTCGCGCCCTGCTCATGCGCCAGGGCTTCGAGATTCGGCTGACGCCGAAGGGGACGCTCCCGTTCGACACGGAAGCGCGCATTGCCCGGGCGACGAGCGCCGAGTCGTCGCTGCGCGCCATGCCCGGGGTGCGGGAGATC
>ERZ795044.653-NODE-653-length-32401-cov-5.828016_pt1 | contig 32401 bp, 24 predicted proteins | sample MGYA00375128_ERZ795044 | MGnify/ENA primary metagenome ERZ795044 (study PRJEB30173, sample SAMN05720213) | anaerobic digester metagenome | isolation source: active sludge of municipal wastewater-treating anaerobic digesters | place: USA | collected 2014-12-22 ...
ATTATGGTGCTTACCATACCGAATTATTTAAGTATTCGAATACATCTTCTCCACCCTTCGCAATTCCGACTTGTACATTCGAATACTTAAATAATTCGGTATGGTAAGCACCATAATCCAACACCGCATTCAGGTCGTGGTGAATAAAAGGAATGTGAAAACCTTCCAGATAATTTTCGCAATACAACGCCCAGTGGGCTTTTACCAGATAATCGCGGGATTTTACCTTATCGTGTTTTAATTCATGTAAAGGCAGGAAAGAAACGCGCTTCATCATTTCTCCAATGGCCTGCTCAATGGTTATAGATGGGGCAATGCCTGCAAAAACAAATTTTTCCCAGATATGAAATGGCACCTTGTTGAGGCGATCATTTGGTCCTGGAAAATTTTCTACCTGATCAAATTCAGGCATATGTTTAAAGGTGCCATTTAATTCAAAGCGCCGGCCATGATAGCGACAACGAATTTGATTATCGGTACAGGGATTTTCCACTAATAAATTTCCCCGATGTGTGCATACGTTTGATAAGCAATGCAGTTGATCAGATTTATCGCGCACCAATAAAACAGGTTCATCTAAAAACCCCGGTAAAAGCGTATGCGGAAGTAACTGGCCGCTAAGTTTAAGGTCGTCTGTATCGCCTATTAATTGCCAGGTTCTGGCAAATATTTTTTCCTTTGATAAGATAAAATTTTCCGGTGCATTATAAAAGGATGCATCCAGCGTTGAAGCCTTTCGAATATCCGGGTCAATATAAAAAACAGTCATACCGAATAAGTGTTTATATACTCAATGTAGAAGGCTAAGGTAAGGAAAAGCCATGAGAAGGATTTATGCAGGCAATACAACAAAGCATTACAACTCACGCAAATCCATCCAGTCAAAATAAATTGTTCTTAAAAACAGAAAGTAAATTTCAGCATAAAAAAAGGCTGGCTCTACATCAGAGCCAGCCTTTTAATGGCAGATAATGTTTATTTATTTTTCAACGATCAATGTTTGATACATCTGTGTTCCGTCTGCCAGTTGCAGAGAAACCAGGTATGCACCTGAAGGTAATTGATCTGTTGCATAATAAACAGTTTGTTCGCCCGGAGAAGTGGTAATGACTTCGGAAGCAACAACACTACCTGAGATTGTTGTTATACGCAGAACAGCATCATCGCTTTGTGCAGCAGTAAATACAATTTCAAAATAGTCGGCTGCCGGATTTGGCATTAACATCATTTCAGCGGCGATGATTTCTCCTTCACGGCATCCTTCTGTTACGATTAACGCACTGGTAACCGTAGAGCAATCATCTTTTGTGGCTATACAATAAAATTTGCCTTTAACGGTTGTGGTATAAGTGCTAGATGTTGCACCGTCAATAGCCACATTGCCTTTATACCATTGATAAGATGCACCTGCAACAAAAGAAGCAGACATCATTACTTCTCCACCGCAAAGCCCAACTGTTCCGGATGGTGTGATGGTCAGGCGTTCAATGTATTTTAATTTAATATCATCACTAATTGCCTCACAATCACCAGTTGACACTACAGCGCGATATTTTCCTTTAATGGATGCATAATATATAGCATCGGTAGCACCTGGAATATCCTCACCATTTCTTTGCCATTGAATATTTGTTGCATCGGTAGTTGCTGTTAACATGACAGAAGATTCAAGACAGATAACAGGGCCGTCAGATGCAATACTTACAGTTGGTGCAGCTGTTGCTTCAACATGTATTGTGTTTGAAGTTCCTGCACAACCGGCCTGCTCGACAGTTACGGCATAATCACCGGTTGTTGAAGTGGTAATGGAAGGTGTTGTTTCGCCGGTATTCCAAAGATAGCTGTCATATTCGCCATCAGTATTCAGCGTTACATCTGCACCACAAAACACAACAGGACCATCTGCGCTGATGGTTGGATCAGGAATTGGATTTACGGTTACAGTTGTTGCATCCGATGTTGCAGAGCAGCCGTTTTCGTCGGTAATGGTTACTGAATAATCACCGGTAGTTTCAACAAAAATTGATGGAGTTGTTTCACCGGTATTCCATACATAACTACTTGCAGCGGATGCGTTGAGTCCAACAGATTCGCCTGCACAGAAAGTTGTTTCTCCATCAGCTGTAATACTGGCAACCGGATTATTATTAACGAATACGGAAATAATATTTGACGTGTTGCCGGCATTTATACAATAATAATCGCCGCCCGAAGTCACCACAATACTTTGTGTTGTTTCGCCGGTATTCCAAACGTTGCCGGTTAATTCAGATGAGGTTAATATTACGGAACCGCCATCACAAAAAGTAACAGGGCCATCAGCAGAAATGGTAACGGTAGCGCATGGCTCTACAACAACTTCAATGGTTGTGGTATTATCGCTACAACCTGCAGCATTGTAAACAGTAGCAGAATACATACCGGATTCTGTTACCAGAATAGATGCCGTAGTTGCACCGGTATTCCACAAATAAGAAGTACCGCCTGTTGCAGAAAGACTTACTGATCCGCCGGTACAAAATGTTGTTGGACCATCCGCACTAATTTCCGCAATAGGATTTGAATTTACGGTTACGGAGGTAAGTGCAGATGTGCTGGAGCAACCATATGCATTAAATACGGTTACGGCATAATCGCCACCAGAAGTTACGGTAATAGCATCTGTGGTTTCGCCGGTGGTCCAGGCATAAGTAGTTCCCGGAGATGACATCAGGGTAACGCTTCCGCCATCACAAAAAGTTGTTGAGCCATCAGCTGTAATAGTTGCATCAGGAAGTGTATAAACAGTTATGTGTAATGGATCGGAGATAGCAGAACAATCGTTTTTCGTTAATACAACGCTATAGTCGCCGGTAGCATCAACTGTAATGGAAGCGGTTGTTTCGCCGGTATTCCATAAATAGCTGTCGGCAACTGCCGGGACACTTAATGTTACACTTCCGCCGGCACAAAATTCAGTTGGGCCATCCGCTTCAATAATGGCAACCGGTAATGGGGTTGATTCAGTCGTAATTGTATTTGAAACACGTACACATCCACCACCATTATCGATGGTTAAGTATTGATCTCCCGACAGGGTAACGGTATTTGTTTCAGTAACAGAACCATCACTCCACAAATAGTTTAAATGATGATCCGGTGTGCTGAGTGTAATCGATTCTCCATCACAGAAAGTTGTTTCGCCTTCAGCTATAATGGTTATCTGGTCCGGGCAATAATTATTCGTGAGCGTATATCCTCCGAAGTGAGTTGTTGAGTAATAATTCACAAGCGCATAATATGTACCGGCAGCTAAATCGGTTTTTGTAATGCTGAAATTTCCATAATTACTGCCAGATGCCAGTGAAGTTCCTGCATTGTTCAGAATATACATGCTGTTATACTGAGAAGGACCTTTAGCAATGCTTAATGTTAAATCGCCCGGCTCGCTTAAGATAATTTCATAATAATCATTTTGGTCGTAAATCGTGCCATTATTTCTGTATCCAATGTGACCATCAACAGTAGAGTTGGTGAGCATTGGCGATGCTGTTTCGATTGTTCCATTTGGTTCAGGATCGTTTGCGTACGGCGGAGGGGTTACCGATAGCGATAACGAATAGGAAGAATAATAAGTACTGCTGTAATTATCTACTTTGGCATAGTAATCGCCTGCAGCCAGGTTGTTTACTGTAATGGTTGTAGTGGTATAATTAAAATCGCTTGAGAGTATCGTAGTACCGTTGTTATCATACATGTAAATACCATGATATACACCCAATGGCTGATTCAGGGTTAGGGTAACCGCACCATCCTCGGTTGTGGTAAATGTATACCAGTCGTTAGCATCATAGCCGCCACCATTTTCATAAAATCCGATATGACCATATACGGTTCCACCTACCGGAATAGCAGTTGTTGCTTCCGTATAGATGTCATTTGGTTCAGCATCGTTGGCATAGGCTGTAGGTGTTACCGCACATTCAAGCGTATATCCTGAATAATACACAGTTGAGTAATTATCCACTTTAGCATAATAGGTGCCGGCTGACAAATTGTTTTTTGTGATGGTGACATTTGTATAGTTAAAATCGCTGGTTAGAATAGTTGTGCCATCATTATCATATAAATACAATCCATGATACATACCCAAATCCTGATGTAAATTCAGCACGAGTTGACCATCCTGAGAGAGGTTGATGACATACCAATCGTCCGTATCAAAAACACCACCATTGGCCCGGTGACCGATATGTCCGGTTACACTACCGTTTTCCGGAATGGTTGTATTGGTTTCTGCAAACACATTGTTCGGTTCGGTATCGTTTGCCAATGCCGTTGGTGTTACTGTATTTGAAATTGTATAGGCATTGAAATGCACAGGTGCATAATAGTGTAATCTTATATAATAGGTGCCGGCAGCTTTCCCATAAACAGAGATACTTCCACTTGAGTAGGCCGACTGTGAACCCAGTATTGTTGTTCCGTCGTTGTCGTAAATATATATCGTATTGTATTTTCCGGTTTCATTTGTAAATGTTGCCGTTATGGTTCCATCGGAAGTAGTCGTTACCGAATACCAATCGTCGGTGTCGTAAGAGCCACCATTGTTTCTATATCCAATATGCCCGTTAGCGCTGCCATTTTCGGCAAGAGTTAATGCGTTGGTGTAGGTATCGTTTGGTTCGCTGTCATTTGCAAAGTTTGCCGGCGTAACAGTAGCTGTGAGCGCATAATTTCCGGAATAGGCGGCGTAGGCCACAATGGAAGCGTAATAATTTCCAGCAGCGAGGTTGCTGACGGATATGGACAGAGGGGCATAGTTTGTAGTGGTGCCTAAAATAGTTGTGCCATCCGCATCTAAAATCTGGATAGTCAGATAGTTTACATCACCGGTCATGGATAAATTGATTTGTCCATCATCCGTTGTAGTAAATGCATAATAATCCACTAAATCACCGGCAAAATTGAGCGTTCCGTTTTCCGGAATATCCAGGCTAAGATTATCAGCCCCGGCCGGGGTGTCGTTGTCGGGCTCTGTATCGGCCCACAACATGCTGCTGGTGCAAAATATGACGAGCAGTAGAGACAGTAGTTTTCGAAATTTCATAAAAAATGATTTAGGTAAAAGCAGAATAGTTTGAATGTTTCAAAATTAATTCCGCCCGCATGTTTTATGAACAGCGAAAACTAGTAGGAAAGCGATCTGCTTTACACTAAATAATTTTTTCTTTTAGCGCTTTGGCAACGGCTTCGCTTACACTGTTTACATGTAATTTTTTATAAATATTCCGAATATGGAAATTCACGGTATGATAACTGATATCTTGTTTGGAGGCAATCATTTTATAGCTCATTCCATCCACTAAATCGGCCAGCACTTCTTTTTCTTTATCTGTTAGTAACAAATCATTGGTTACTTTCTGTTGTTCTTTTCCTCTAAAGAACTGGAGCACTTTGAGCGCAATTTCAGGCGTCATGGGCGCGCCCCCTTCGTGAATTTCGGTAATGGCTTCCAGAAGTTTTACAGGAGATGCTTTTTTAAGCAGATACCCGGAAGCCCCGGCCAGTATGCTTTCGAACACCTTATCATCTGTGTCGAATACCGTTTGCATCATTACTTTTAGTTCGGGGAAATGTAATTTAATCGTTCTTACGGCTTCAATTCCGTTTATACCCGGCATATCAATATCCATGATGACTACATCGGGCTGCGTATCGTTGATGTGTTGCACACCATCTGAAAAGTTTTCAAAGGTGCCGGCACAAATAAAACCTTCAGAGGTGTCTAACAGCAGCTTGACACCCTCTCTTCTGGTAGCGTTGTCGTCAAATATAATTACGCGAATCGCCATGGTTTAATGTACCAAAATTATTATTTATCAAACGATGCGCACCCGCAAATTATAGTAGGTGCTATAGCACAAAGCTCAGTTGCACGGTGGTGCCCTTGCCGCTTTTGCTTGTAATGGACAGACTGCCGTTTAGGGCACGGGCTCTCTCACGCATGGTAAACATGCCGTTACCATCGTTAGGTGTTTCGGTATCAAACCCAACCCCATTATCTGTAATTTCCATGATCAGCAGACTGCCCTCTTTTTTAAATTGAATATAGACATCATCAGCCTGTGCGTATTTGAGCACATTGTTTATCGCCTCTTTATATATAAGAAACAGTTCCTTCCGTTTATTTGCGGGCACTTTTAATCCGGAAAGTTTTTCATCCTTTTCGAAACGGACCCGAACATTTTTAACAGACAGGTTTTCTAATGCGTATGATTTGATGCGTAGCATCATTTGATCGAAATTATCGTTGCGGGGCTGGAGGCTCCAGACAATATGCGTCATATTGTCCTGCATTTCAGAGCTAATACCCGTTATTTTATCCAGAATAGATTGCAGGTCAACATTGTTCGATGATTTCTTTTTAGCCACCTCGCTAAACAAGCTGATGGTGCTCAGGGCGCTGCCCACATCATCATGTAAATCATTTGCAATTTTAGTGCGCATGGCAATCAGCTTTTTTAGTTGTTGCTCGCGATATCTGAAAATAGCATAAATAATACTGCCGGCAATTAAAAAGCAGATGGCAACGAACCACCATGTAGACCAGTAGGGTTTTAAAATTTGAAACTGAATCATTTGTATGGGTTCACTCCAGTCGCCCTGCGGATTTGTGACACGAACATATAGGGTATAGGAGCCAGGAGGTAAACTGGTAAAATTTATTGAGTTCGCATTTCCCAGATGCGTCCACTTATTCGTTAATCCCGCAAGTTTATATGTGTATTTAACGGTTTTAGGTTGCGAGAGTTGCAGACTGGAGAAACTGATAGAAATAAAGTTTTCGTCATGATCAAAAACAAGATGATGCAGGTCTAAATCTTCATATAAATGCTTATCGCCCACAGACAAGTCTTTTATGTACAAATCGGGAAAGGATGTTTCAAAAACATAAGTATCCGGATTAAATGTGATGAGATAATTGCCGGCGCCATACATCCAGTTGCCATCAGAAGCTTTTAATAGCTTGGCCATGTTTTTCAGCGACCAACCGGCATTGATAATCGGAGCGAAGCGGAATTTTTTTTGTTGCATGTTAAACACTTCAAATCCGCCTTTAACCGGAATCCAGAGATTTCCATTATTATCTGGATATAACCCATACATTTGGGTGAGTCCGGAAACAGTTTCTGTATAGTGCTTAAAAACCTTTCCATCAAAGGCGTTTAACCCATTGGCTGTGGTAACCCAAATAATTCCGTCGGGGTCCTCCCAAATACCGGAGATATTGCTATGTGAAATTGACAGGCTATCGCCAATGGAGTGCTTGTAGACCGTGAAGTTATTTTTTATTGGCCATTGTTTTTGCCATTTGTTTAATCCCTCTGATGAGCCTATCCAGATGTTTCCTTCCGCATCTTTATACATGCATCTGCAAAAATTATTGGAGAGCGTATTTTGATATTGTGTGTATTGAAAAAATACAGTAAATATTTTACTATCGGGATCAAACATGCCTATTCCGGAACCGATCGTTGAAAAAACCTGCAGATGGTGATTGCTGAACGTGTCTAATATTGCCTGATACACCTGATAATTTTCTCTGATAATCGCATCTGAATTATATGGTATTTTCGATTCTGGATTAATCACATCGAGCACTTCCAGAAAGTCGATATGCAGAGAATGTGTATCTATTTGAAATATACCGGATTCAGATGTGAGATAAAACAGATCTTTATTTACCTGAACGATTGATGTTGGGTTGATTGGCTTTTGCTGAAAGGTAAATGAGTGTAAATTAAACGACGATGTATAGGCATCGTATCTATACATTCCTGAATTTGTAAGAATGCCAAATGTATGCGGATTGAATTCAAAAATGGAAAAATGTCCAATTTCTTTAGTAAAATCTGTGGATATTAATTGTGCTTTAAACTGCCATTGTTTGTCATTGTATTTGCATAAGCCTGAGGCCGTTCCAACCCATAATATGCCGCGACTATCCTTTAATAGACAGTTTACTTTATTATTGGCCAGACTAAAAGCATCACTTCGATCGTGTTGTAATACTATGTATTCAAATGTTTTCTTGTTGACCATATACAGACCATTTCCCTTGGTTGCGGCCAATATGATGTTTTCGTTCCAGGATAATACATGTATTACTTCTGCCGGAATATCAACAACTTTTTCAATGATGACTTTTGAGGTGTCTTTTTTATTCAGTGGGTTTTTTTGAATAAATAATCCCGGCTTCCAACCGCCAATCCAGAGCGTGTCACCATCTACTGCAAAATGCTGAATGCTACCTGCAGCAGCATTCGAGGCATATTCAGTTAAAATTGGGTTTTTGCGATCATAGCAATGCACATAGCCTCCTGCCAGCTTGGAAACATATATATGGCTTCCAATGGGTTTGATGTGTTGCATCCACGCATTTCCGTCTGGCGCAGGCCGAGCTGTTCTATAATCAACCACTGCTGAATTTTCTTCAACAATGGTGTGATATGAAATTTTAAAAGTTTTGCGGTTGATGAAGCCAGTTGAAATACCTTCTGCGCTAAACACAATATAGTTGTCATTTAGCTCTGCAATTGTAATAATCCGATTCGAATACAGGCTGGAGGAGTCGCCCGGGATGTGCATAAACCTACGAAATCGTTGAGAGGGCTTGGCATTTGGGTTGTAGCGCGTAATTCCGCCATCGCGCGTGCCAATCCAGATAACACCCGAATTGTCCTCTATTAAGGCAGAAATGAAATTACCGGAAATGGAGTTTTCGTTATCTTCCTGATAGGTGAAAACATCAAATGTGGTACCATCATATCTGTTCAGCCCGTTGTTCGTGCCAATCCACAAAAAACCCCGGCTGTCTTCCATCAGACAGGTAATTGTATTATCACTTAATCCGTTTTCTGTGCTCATGTTTTCAAAGTGCACATCCGGAAAAACTTGTGCCCGGATGGTGGCGGGCGATAAAAACAGGCAACAACCTATGAGGAGGAGATACCAGCAAAATGTTCGGAAACCACATACCCGGCTATCGGTTTGAAGGGAGTTAAAACGAATAGGGACTTGTGTAGGGATATCGGCGGGATACAAAAAAGAGCTGTCGGGGTGCGAATGCACAACGAGCCTGAAATTAATTTGAGCCGACATCAGTCAAAAATATACATTTCTCCTTGCAAACACTAGTGAAAGCAAATGCGTCTACAGGTTAGGTTTCATGTTCCGGTTGTGTACGATTGGCCTTCCAGTATTAATTATTTTTCTTCCTCTTGTTTCTCGACGTCCTTTTATATTTCTTCAAAGGTATTCATGGGCACCACTACGAGGCGATTTTCTACACAATCCCAAATATTCAGATAGTTTTCTGAAACAACATTATGTGTTTTCCATTGAGTATACTCTGCATACAGCATGAGCGTACAAATGTCGGTTGCTGTTATAAAATCACGCTCTTCTAATGAAACAACCGCCGAGTTTGAAGCGTAGGTGCTATCGAAACGAATAGTGCCAATAATTTTGCCCGGTGCCGACTTGGAAAAGAATACACAAGTTGCTGTATCGTTTTCGATATAGGAAAAATACCCACCAATATTTTTCTGTTTTGGTATTTGGCTAAAAATAAATCTGTTCCTATCCAGGATGCTAATTCAGATTTAAATAATTGTTTGCCTTCCTGAACAATAGGCTGCACCTCCTCGGTTGGGTTTTTTTGAGCGAATACATGAACTATGCTCATCAGCATGAAAAACGCACCTAAAACGTGTTTATTTGCGAAAAACAGGCATTATTTGTGCATAATATGCCAACCACAAGTGAAAAACTCCCCACATACGACACGTAGGTTAATCAACCATAATCCCGGTCATAAAATTATTGAACATCAGACCTTGCAGTATAAACGAGCCAATAATAATCAAATAACCAACAGGCTTCCATCTATAATAATGATACAGCCAATAGGCAAGCAAAAATCCTGTTACAATGCTCATTTCTAAAGTATATTGAATGTGTTTGTAAAAAACCGGATAGACACATAACCAAACTAAATAAGTACCAATGAGCAAGGGAATAAAATAGACCGGTTTAAATTTTGGGAGACTAAATATCCAAAGTACCACTATCAAAGCAAATGGCGTAGCCTGCATATAGCGATTGATACCGTTTAAATAGGTGGCGTTATACCCAATCTTTTGGTCATAGAACCACTCCGGATTAAAGAAAACCACACTGAAGAAACTCATAACCAGGTATATAATGGCAAATAGTGTATAATTTGAAATTGTTAACGGTTTATGCAGAAGCCATCTCACTAAGCATGCAAGACCCGCGACACTCACGAAGCATCCCAGCCAAAAATTAAAATAACTCAGGCGTGTTGCCCATACTTCTGTTGCGCGCCCCATAGGCAAGACAGGCCAGCCAAATTTCCGTCCCCAGGCCACGGATTGTGTCTGATAATAGGCAAAAAAATTACCCGTTTGAACAAATTGTAAAACACTAACCAACAACACCCCAAGCAGCACCGGCGCCAGATATATCAGCAGTATTTCGCGCCAGTTAACATTCCGAACGGATGATATGACCGGGGTTAACATTAAACTCATACCGATAGCTGCGGGTAAAATAAATAGAGCACTGGCTCTTGTGAGCGAAGCCAGGAAAATACCCGTGAATATATATACCTTTTTATTTTGCTTGATTCCATAAATCATCATTACGCCAAATAAGAAAAATGCAGATTCAGAAAGGGGGGTAATTAGAAAAAACATGAAGGGTAGCGACATAAACAACCCCAAATGAAGGATATCCGGTTTTAATTGTTTGCATAAGCAGCACAAACTCAAAAAATACACCAGGCCGTTAAGTATGCTTATGCCCAAGGCATTGAATCCTGTAGCCTTCCACCAATAGGGAAACAAGGGTAAAAACCCGGCATTGCAAGCGGAATTTGGAACAAAAGAATAATTATTGTCTTTAATAGATGCGTAAAATGTCGCATCCCATTTGAGCAAGGTTTCATGAGCGGGAATCGCCGTTACAATTTGTGTGGCATACAGTATATAATAGATAATAAAACCCAGAGTAGTATATAGCAGGATGGGCAATACATAATATTGCTGTAACAGGGATATAACGCCCGTCTTGTTTTGAAACTTCATGGAGAGTGTTTTTGGAAGCGTTAATTTCTATGCATTAAATATATCATTTATTTTGCATAATTGTACAGATAAAACACGAGTGAAAGTATATGATATACAATGCGTCAATGAAAATGACACCACGGTGATAATTTATGCTGATGTGAAATGCATAATAATCTACATGATGCGTAATAAATAGCCCGTTAAAACAATAACGCAGTATGTGGGTGACAATACGATGTGAATTTTGCTACACATCTTACCGCATGCGTGATCATGATGTTCAGGTGACCGGGCTATAAAAGGTTTCATATGTTCTTGATGAACATATGAGCAGATTAAGCAATTCTTTAGCCGCGTTTATAATGCCAGACACTTCCATCAGAAGTTTCTATTTCCAACACGTAGTCATCTATTCGATAAATGAGGCCGCAAAACGAGCGAGTATTGGAATACACCTGCCCTGTTCTGGTATTATAAGTATCCCGAATCTCTGCAAAGGTGATAAATGGTTTTGCTTGTTGATTGGAAGCTTCAATGGTAATAAAATATTCTCCTGTCCAATTGATATATGGACATTTCATGCAATATTGTTTGATGGTAAAGTTTTGCAGGGAATCAAAAATAATTTCGGTCTCAGGAGGCGATGTCGTTAAACCTCGAGGAGCCATTGATGCTGAATCTATCAGCGTATCCCCTCCGGATAATTGTGCGGTATATTGCAGCCTCCAGGTTCCGGATAATTGATTTATCAACTCTTGGGAATACCCCTCCGAGACTGCGTTATTCGTGTACACATCCCTAAGCGGAATCGTGCATCCCATGATACAATTAAGCACAACCAGTACGAAAACCGAATAAGCTAACATTGGAAAGCGCAACAAGTTTCCTTTTGTGCTATACAAACAAGTATCGGGCGCATCGTGTAGCATTTAGTTATTTGACAGGCGTGAGGGTTGTTGAGGTTTCTAAACACCAGTCTAATAATTTTGGATACAAGTCGTTGATGTTTTCTGATGTTGATTTATTCTGATACAATTCAACCAGCTTTGCTCCGAATTGTTTGCTGGCGAAGAAGCCGCGACTCGCATTGATATCGTGCCATTCGGACGCAGCTTGTGCTGCATAGTCAGGAAAATACTGATACACAAAAAGATCATACACAGCCCATGTCATATATTCATTAAAGGTGGCGAGCTTGTAATTTTCATATCCACTTCCCTTATCCCAAACAGCAGGGTCGAAGCAGGCTTTAATTTGCTTCTTATGTTTTTCAGAAGCCGGGTTCACATAATCATGGTCAATCTCAGTAAAGAACATATGCACGCCAATGGCGATATCATACTCAGGAATATCACGTACATGCGTTGCCGTAAAAAGCTGATCAGGAATATTAATAAAGCTGGTTGATTTATTATTAAAAGTGCGTTGACAATTCATTCTTCCCACCAATGGCGAAACAATGATTTGATGGTTTAATTCAATGTTTTGATTGAAGGTTTCAGACAAAAAAGTGGTAATGGCCGGTATATATAAAACACTGTCATATAATACACGCAGTCGTTCGTAATAAGCTTTTTTGTCGGCGTAAAAAGCACGGAATCCAGAAATTCGAGCAAAATCTTCTACGAGTGCAAGGTTATCTTCAAATTCATTGATGTCTTTGCCCATCGCATAAAACTTGTGCACCCGGTGTAAGCTGCCCGCCGCGTCGAACTCAAACGCTACGGCATCCGTTCTGAAACTCAAAAGCTTGTCCCATAATTCGCGGGAATAGTTGACTTTGGCCATAATCGGATGATCTTTATAAGGATCAAAATGCGCTAATATCTCCTGATAATAGTCTGAGTTTTTGTTTACTTCATTAAAATCATTTTTGCCATATTCTGTAATGGCCAGTATAATATTGGCCAACTCGTATGTTTCATTAAATTGAATCACAGATTCACCGGCGTGGAGCTTGCCGGGACGAAGGGTGACAAGCGCAAGTAAGAGGAGGAAACTTGTTTTCATACTAGTAAAAATATTACAAATTATACATATAATGAAATAATCTATATATAGCTTAAGGGTTTCAGTGGAACATGATTTCGGGTAAAGAGGTGCATTGCCAACGGATTCTCTGCTTACCTGTTTCATAAGTTATCCGCATGTGAAAAGTATTTGCGATAATTAATAGTGAAATAACGAAGCTTTGCAGCGTTTTACTATCTGCAAGACGTTCAAATGGCAATAATTACTTTGTACAAATCACCATTCACCCACCACAATTCAAAATCGTCTTGTACAGAGGATTCAAAAATAGCTTTCGCTTGTGCAAAGGTCATTGGCGGTTGACTAGGTTGCAGAAGTGGTACCAGCGACTCGAGTATGCCGGCAATTGGGGTTGGCAAGGTGAGCGTAATTGTTTCGCCGAAAAGCGAGAAGTCAAGTTGTGTTTCAGCGTATTCAACGCCGCGCTTTTTTCTGATGCGCGTTTCTGTTTGTTTGCACGCGCCCATGCATAATAATCTTTGTGTCGGTTTTGGCAATCTGAATGGTTCTGTTTGCAGGATATGTTCGATATAATCCGGCGCATGCGTTGTAACCGGAACGTCATCAGCAAACCAATAGTGCAAAGGTAAATCCAGACCTGCACCCTGCATATAATTATACAGCGATACGCGCAATCCCTCTGAAAACATATCGTGATTTCCACCGGTCGGGTCGCTGTGTTCAATATCGTTATCAGCAAAGGTGATATTTGCTGCGCGATGTGCCTGCACCTGAAATTTTTCCGGTTGTAATCCAACAGGACTATGTGCCGTCATGGCAAAGCGATGCCAGAACGCAGAGGCTAATACACCACTATCAAATAATTGCCGAACAATTTCTAAACTGTCAATGGTTTCCTGATCTGTTTGCGTGGGAAATCCGTACATCAAATACGCGTGCACTAAAATTTCCGCTTCTGTAAAATTACGCAACACATGTGTAACCTGTTCGATGGTGACGCCTTTATTAATGAGTGCCAGCAATCGGTCTGACGCCACTTCCAGACCACCACTCACGCCTACGCATCCACTCGCCTTTAATAACAGACATAAATCACGCGTAAAACTTTTCTCAAAACGAATATTTGTCCACCACCGCACACTCAATTTTCTTTGCAGAATTTCAATAGCCACATCGCGCATTAATGCCGGCGGTGCGGCTTCATCTACAAAATGAAATCCATTATCACCCGTACTTTGCATTAAAGCTTCCATGCGGTCGACAATGCCAATAGCAGTAAGTGGACTATAATCTGCAATATAGGGAAGTGACACATCGCAAAAGGTGCATTTGCCCCAATAGCAACCATGCGCCATGGTGAGTTTATTCCAACGACCATTGCTCCACAAACTATGCATGGGATTCAGTATTTCAATGGCCTGTATGTATGCAGATAAAGGCAAACCGGAATAATCCGGCGTACCGGTTTTATCAAAGGCGTAGTCGGGACTTTCGGCATGATTGATAAACACGACTTGTTGATTCTGTAAAACGAAGGTGCGTTTTAATGCAGAAAGGGGAATATCCTGATGCAGGTATCGCCAAATATTTTCTAAAGGTGCTTCGCCATCGTCTAAAGAAATAAAATCGAAAAACTCAAATACACGCACATCGCTAAGTGAACGTAATTCGGTATTGACAAATCCTCCACCAAATGCAATTTTTATTTCCGGATATTGCAATTTAATGTATTGTGCACAGCGAAACGCAGCATATACATTGCCCGGAAAAGGCGCGGTAATGGCTACAAGTATAGGATTCGTTTTCTGAATGTGTTCCGCCGTCAGCGCGAATAAAATTTCATCACCAAATGTCGGCGTAGTGTTAAGTGCTTCATACAGCGCATCAAAGGTATTTGCTGAACGAGCCAGTCTTTCGGCGTACCGGCTGAAGCCGAAATAAGGATCAATATGTTTTTTAATCAGATCTGCTAAATCTTCGAGATAAAGCGTGCACAGGTGTTTTGCCTGGTCTGCCGGATGCATGTTGCCAAATGCCCAATCTAATGTGTCCAGTTGTGCAAATCTGGCGCCTTCGGGCAAGATGTTCCGCTGTAAAATGCGTTCAGTTTGCTCCGGATTATTTCCTTGCATGTACGCAATTACCCAATTAATTGTTTCCAGATATTGTTCTTCCTGAGCTAATGCCTTTTGCGTGTCGGCATCGGCATCTTCCACTTCGCGCAGCGCATAAAATAATTGCCGCAAGGTGTCTGCACAAAAAATTCGAAGTGTGGCCTCAATGCCGAAGTCTGCCTGAAACGATACAATCCCCCGACTGTTTAAAAAACCCTTTAAGTAAGGTGTAGCCGGATAGGGCGTATTTAACTGTGTAAAAGGAGGTGTAATAAGCAGCAGCGAATCGGGCATGGTGTAAAAATACAAGAACATTAGCAGAGGCGGTTAACAACATCGGCGTGGAAATGGCGCGTTGTTTTGCGGGTTTCGCGCTTGTAGGCAAGGCATCCTGTTTTTATTCTAACGAAAGCACTTCAGTATCGATGTGGTTTATCTAATTTTGCACCATGTCAGAAAAAAATTCAAAAGCGTGGTATGCAACATCCATAGGCCGGTTCAGAACGGTGGCTATGGCAGAAGGTGTTTCGTTTTTAATTTTATTAGGTATTGCGATGCCATTAAAATATGTGGCTGATAAGCCGGGCATGGTTGATGTTTTTGGCTGGATCCACGGCCTCTTATTTATTTCGTACATGATTACAGGACTTCAATTAAAAATTGAACACGAATGGCCTGCAGGCAAAACGGCACTGGCTGTTGTTGCGGCATTGATTCCTTTTGGGCCGTTTATTCTGGATAAAAAAATATTGCAAAAGGAAATGCAGGATGCCTGAAAAGGCAGTTGCAGTTTTTGCCTAAGCGCATGACCGTTTTCAGTCGGTTTTGCATTTTTTGCAAATATCAACATCTACATCTGGCAAAATACCGTAGCCTTTCCGCCGGCATCTCGTGTAATTTTGTTGGATAACGATTATACTGTCATGTATTCTCCTTCCAGACTTTTTTTCGTATTGATTGCGGCAGTGATTTCAACATCTTTTTTGTCCTGCAAAACGCAAATACCTCCGGCAGAAATAGCCGGACTTTATCAGGATTCCATGCAATTGACCTTGCGCACCCGTGAAAATGGAAAATGGATATTTACAGAAGCCACCAATAACCCGGTTTTTATGCAGCTTACCATTTCACCTGACGGCAAAGTGCAGGGAAATGTAGGCGATGCCGTATTTGAGGAGGCTATTTGCCGTACGAATCGCGGTAATCTGGGCCGAAAACTGCATATAAAAACGGATTATCTCATCATCGGAACCCTCAAAGGCAGTATTTTTCCTGAAGCGCCCGTAACTGAAATGGAAATCAGCCAACCATTTAATCTGGAGGCCGGCAACATCCACGGCACGCTATTTCAGCATGGCAATCACGGCGTTTATCCAATGGCCGGACCGGGAGATGATTAATGCGGTGCTCATTGTTTGGTAGCCAACACAACAATTCCTTATTTCCGGGCGGGGCTATAGCCTTTCTGTAGTAACTTTACCTAATGAAATTCAGGATACTCTTAGGGCTCAGCCTTTTATCTACCAGCCTGTTGCAGGCACAGGTCGTTTACACCGATCCGATTTTCCCCACCCCGGATATACCGGTAACCATATATTTTGATGCTTCGCAGGGTAATGCCGCTTTGATGGACTGCGGTTGTGATGTGTATGCACATACGGGTTTGATTACGGATGAAAGTGATTCGCCGGTTGACTGGCAGATGGTTCAGGGTGTTTGGGGCACAGCAGATCCGGAAGTGTTAATGACATACGAGGGAGATAATATTTACTCCATTACCTATAGCAGTATTCTTGATTTTTATGGCGCCGCTGTTGATGATATTATTTATCAGATGGCATTTGTGTTTCGCGACGCATCAGGCGCAACGGTTGGGCGCTCTGCGGATGGTTCTGATATTTATTATGATGTATATGCTCCTGGTTTAAACGTGGCCATCACAGCTCCCGACGCAGACCCTTTAATTGTAGAACCCGGTGATAATATTCATATTGAAGCGTATGCCACTTATGTGGATAGTATGTATTTATATGTTGATGGAATTGAAGTTGCCGCAGTTGAAGACAGCAGTGTTGTTTATGACCATACTGCCGTGGATTTTGGCGCTTCCGAAATCATAGTAAAAGCCGTGGGCGATGGCGATGTGTTATACGATACCGTACGCTATTTTGTTATTGCGCCGGTGGTTACAGAAGCGGTGCCTGCGGGTTTACATCAGGGGATTAATTATATAGATGATAATACCGTTACGCTCGTGTTATATGCGCCGTTTAAAAATTACATTTTTGCTGTTGGAGAGCATAGCGACTGGCTGTTGAATGATGAGATTTATATGAAGCGCGATCCGGATGGAGCAACATGGTGGGTTACACTCAGTGGTCTGGAAGCCGGAAAGGAATATCCATATCAATATTTTATTGATGGGGCATTGTATGTGGCAGACCCGCTCACCGAAAAAGTGTTAGACCCATGGAATGACGGATTTATTCCGGAAGAAACCTATCCGGATTTAATTGATTACCCGACAGGAAAAGCCAGTGGAGTTGTTTCTGTATTTCAAACAGCACAACCGGCATACACCTGGGCTGTGACCGACTTTACACCTGCACCAACAGAAAAATTAGTGATTTATGAATTGTTGATTCGCGATTTTCTGACCGCACGTAATTATCAAACGCTGACCGATACGCTTACCTATTTAAAAAATATGGGCATAAACGCTATCGAATTAATGCCTATTATGGAATTTGAAGGCAATGAAAGCTGGGGATATAACCCAAGCTTTTTTATAGCACCGGATAAATATTATGGCACACCGCACGCGTTAAAAACATTTATTGATAGTTGCCACGCGAATGGCATTGCGGTTATTTTGGATATTGCATTAAACCACGCCTTTGGCCAGTGTCCTTTGGTGCAAATGTGGTGGGATGCAGAATTAAATGCGCCTGCGGATAATTCACCCTATTTTAATCAGGTGCCAACTCATGATTACAATGTGGGCTACGACTTTAACCACATGAGTGCTGCAACCATTCAATTCCGCGACCGCGTTTTCGCGCATTGGTTAGAGGAATATCATGTAGATGGATATCGCTTTGACTTATCGAAAGGGTATACACAAAATAATACTTTGGGTGATGTGGGCGCATGGGGCGCTTATGATGCACAACGCATTGCTACCTGGGAAGATATAGGCGGGAAATTGTGGGCGATTAATCCAAACGCTGTTTTAATTCTGGAACACTTTGCGGCCAATAATGAAGAAGAGGTTTTATCGGATTTTGGATTTTTATTGTGGGGAAATATGAATTACAATTACGCTCAGGGAACAATGGGCTACGGCGGCAGCGATTTAGCCTGGGGCAGTTATGTAACACGTGGTTGGAGCAATCCGCATTTAGTTACCTATGCGGAAAGTCATGACGAGGAGCGATTAATGTTCAAAAATCTTTCTTTCGGAAACACCAACGCAGATTATAATGTAAAGGACCTGAACACAGCATTAAAACGCATGGAACTTGCCGGCGCGTTTTTGTTTACCATTCCGGGACCAAAAATGCTGTGGCAGTTTGGGGAACTGGGTTATGATTATTCAATAGAATACGGTTGTCGCGTGTGTAATAAACCGGTTCGCTGGGATTATTACGATGTGCCGAATCGCGAACGCATTTATCAGGTTTGGGGTGAATTGATAAAACTGAAAACCACATATGATGTGTTTAGCACAAATAGCTTTTCATTAAATGTTGCCGGTTTCGGCAAGCGCATCAGCTTAAACAGTCCGACGATGAATGTTACGGTGCTTGGGAATTTTGATATTAACATGGCCAATGTTATTCCTGCATTTCAGCATGTAGGTTGGTGGTATGAATATTTTAGCGGTGACAGCCTTTATGTGAATGATGTAAATGCCAGTATGACGATGATTCCGGGCGAATACAGGTTATATACAGATGTGCGATTGTCGACACCGGAAATTGTTGATGGTATTAACGATGGTGAAATAATTTCTGCTCAGGATATTCAAGCATGGCCAAATCCAACATCGGGAGATGTGCAATTGCTCACGACGTTAAAAACACCATCGTCAGTAAGGGTTCAGATTGTTGATCAAACCGGCGTGCGTGTCCACACGGAAGATTTGGGCGTTCAGCCTTCCGGCGATTTGTTATATATCTGGAATCAGGATGTGCCGGCCGGATTATATACCATATCAATTACCACCGATAGCGCAAGCGGCGCTGTGCGAATTGTTCGCTTGTAAAACGTTAAATATCAAGATTAACACCCACGCGCACACCAAAATTTGGTGCGAGTGGGTTATTGCGATAAGTGAGTCGCCAGATGGCATCCACCCGAACTAACTTAAATATGTTTTCTACGCCAATGCCCGCTTCCATATAAGGCTTGCCGCCCATGGAGGTGTTGCCGATATAATATGGGGCCTGGTTTTTTGCAAAATCATTCATTTCCTGATTCCCTTCGCTTAAAGTACCGTAAGCCAGTTTGAATGTGGCCACCTCGCGCAGCTTTAAACGATTTACGTAAGGAATTTTATTCAGGAAGAAACCGAAAAAGCTGTGTGTAATCATGACTTCAGCATACGTGTCATTAACGAATTCATATTCGTTCATGAGGTTGAAGTTGTTGTGGTTCATGAAATACGTTTCATTGCCACGTGGCGATTGCAATAACAGCGTTGGCAAAGTGCCAAAAATTTTCCCCGCACGAATCGTGTAGGAAGTACCGCCAAAACTGGCAAAGGTTGCGTAGTCCCAAATATTTACCTCCAGCGCTTGATAATTGAAATCGCCACTCAGAAAATCATGAATGCCGCGCTTGTAGTATAGTTCTATTTTGGGATATTTAGTGCCCAAACTATAGCGGCGATAATTATCAAACATAAAACGCTCGCGGTAAGCAAAGCGCAGTCCCAGACGCAATTCTGTGTTCGTGATATTGGTTACCAGGCTGTCGTTTCGATTGTAATAAAAAACAGGAAACAGCGGGTGATAAAAAGTATTGCTTAAAGAAATGCTGTTGCTTAAACCCCAATACCAGTCTTTTGTATATGTCCATTGAAGTTTTTCAATGTCCACTATTTTTTGGGGTGTTTCTTTGCGGCGATAAAATCCGGAAAGTAAATTATCCTCACCAAATGTTACGTTTTCATTATTCGCAACATCGAGGTCGTTGATGTAAACAAATTTAAATTCCTGCCAGGGCTTTTTCGCGATAACCAAATTCATATCGGCGCCATGTTTGAATTTTTTATCTTCAAAACCATAGGCCATATAGCCGCCAATGCTGAAACGTTTAGAAATTAAATCGCCGGTTTTACCGCCAACACGTATACGCAGGCCTTCTATTTCGTTATTGCTGACCGCATTGGCAAATGGTCCCAGGCGCACATACCCAAGATTCCAGTATCCATACATTAAGGTGTTGTAGACATCAACAACCGTCATAAATGACTTTATGTTTTGCAGGCTGTCTACTAATGCATAAACACCCTCTTCGTTGGCATTTAAGGAATCTGGTCTTGTTTGTTGCCAAAAGGCTTCTTCGTTATTGATAACATCATCTGAATACACAATGTCATCTTTAATATGTTCTACTTCTCGGAAAACTTCCGGACCAATCTGATGATTTTCGTAAACGGAAGTTCTTCTGCCAATAAAGCTCGTGGAATTTTTGACCGGTAAAAATTCTACCAGCATGCGATCTTCCACCAACACCCATACAGAGTCATTTAAATGATCGAAGCGCTGATAAAAATGTGCGCGTTTGCAATAATTAATATTTACGGTGCTGTCGAGCGACATATAGACTTCCTTTACGGCATAGGAGCTGTCGGCAATCCACATGTAGCCGGAAAAAGTATTTTCCTGTTGTTGTCTGGGATAAAATCGAATTAAATAACAAAAATCATTATCAATCCAGGTTGAATCAGCTAAATCAACTTTGTAAAAGAAATTCCAGGAGTCGGTAATTGGCGGAATAAAATTTTTATTCAGGAGAAACCAATAATTATCGTAAATATTAAATTGCTGATAATAATTCCCCAAAATTTGCGAGGCGCTGGCATTGTTTATTCCGCTGGTGCGGCTCGCGTGAATAATTTCTTTTTTTGCTTTTGGATTGCTGCGCTGATAATAATCAGAAACGGTTTCAGTTAAAAAGAAGGGGAGGAAATGCGTTTCGTCGCTGGTGGTATCAATATGGTCGAGGATAACCGCATAAGGATTTTCTTTCCGCTCTTTAACCGATACCGGTTTTTTACTTTGCTTCACCGGATCATCCTCCGCCAACGCTTCCAAATTGCCCATATCAATTTCAATTTTGTTATAGGAGCGCGTTTTGTAGGCAGAAATATGGTCGGGGTTGTTTTGATCTTTGTGTGCAATTACCTGTCGCATGATGGCTTTTGCCGGCTCCTCACGAACCTTTATGACAACGGTATTTAATTCTACATTGCCCGGTTTAAGTGCGATGGTATAATATTGACTCGGTTGATTTGTGATAATGAGGGTGTCGACGGTATAGCCGATAAATGAGAACAAGACGGTGTCCTGGCCGTAAGGCGCTGCCAGGAAAAATTTTCCGTTTTCGTCCGAAAGGGTGCTGGTCTGGCTATTTTTGAGCACAACGGTGGTAAAGGGCACCGGATTATGGGTGGATGCATCCGTTACGATGCCGCTTATTGCCCGGGACTGTGCACGAAGCGATGATGCGAAGCAAATACCCCACAAACACATTATGAAAACGATGTATACTTTTCCGACCCGCATATTTTTCGCAGCATAAAAATACCGATTTCAAACTGGAGTAAAAACCGGCCCTTGTCACATATTGATTGTTCTGGCGCAGATGTGGTAGTTTTGAAGTATATGAAAACAGGAATTTCGATTGTCCTGGCAACGCTGTTGCACCTGCAAACAGCCCGTAGTCAGTCCGCAACCTTTGATATTACCTATGCCGGATTTACACCCGAAGCTGAGGCTGCCTTTGAGTATGCCGCCGATATCTGGAGCACCTATTTAATCAGTGATGTGCCAATTAAGGTAAATGCCAAAATGGTTTTTTTATTACCCGGGCAATTAGGTATCACTTTTCCCAATGGTGAAAAAAATTTTTCCGGCGCGCCGTATGCAGATGTCTGGTATGCATCATGTCTGGCAAATGCAATAACCGGAGTAGAACTAAATCCGGGCGAAGCAGATATTGATGTTTTTTTAAATACTTCTGCAAATTGGTATTTCGGAACAGATGGAAATCCGGGTCCAACGCAATATGATTTTGTGAGTACTGTTTTACATGAATTATGTCACGGATTGGGTTTCTTAAGCTTGGGAAATGTCGAGGATACAACGGGCTCGTTCGGACTTATTTTTGCTGAAAGTTTTGCGCCGCTAGTTACCTCATTTACCTGGCCGGATTTAGATACGCTACCAGGGGCATTTGATATGTGGCTGCTTAATAATGCCGATGTTTTGTTAACTACATTAGATAATCCTTCAGCCGGATTAAAAACCGCATTTACTTCAAATGCAATTTATTTGGAAAGTCCTATGGTGTTAGCCACAAATGGCGAAAGCGGCAGAATTTACGCGCCCTCAACCTTTACGTTAGGCAGCAGTTTGTCGCATTGGAATGAAGGCACTTATCCTGTTGGTGATCCGAATGAGTTTATGACACCATTTGCTGCCGACGGACATGCGAATCACATACCCGGGCCATTGACACTAGCGGTTTTGGATGAAATTGGTTGGGAAATTACAGACGGGTTGCCCATAACCAATATTACGGCACCGGCCGCTCCGCTTATGGTATTTCCGAACCCGGCCACAACAGGCATTTCATTAAGTGGTGATGCTATGCAGGATGCGGAATCTATTCAAATATTTTCTGCAACAGGAAACAGAATTTTAATCAGTGATGCTACCACAACATTATCCATTTCACAATTGCCCGCAGGTTGGTACACGGTTTATGTGCAAACAGCAACAGCGATGTACACGTGCAGATTTACCATCTTGGAACATTAATTATTTGTCAGGTGCAAATTGGATGAGCACAGGTTTTTTATCTTCCTGCAACCAATAAATTAAACGCAGCATATTTTCTTTCGACATGGCCGTGCATCCCGAAGTTGGGGCGCCCGGACTTTTCCAGATATGTAAAAAAATACAGGACCCGTTTCCTGCAACAACAGGATCGGAATTATAATCTACCCACACGCCATATTCATATTGTGCGTCACGTCGTTGCATGCGTTCGAAACTGGAATAATCTTTTGTCGATACCGTGTCGTCATCTACTAATTGATTGTAATAGACAGAATGCACATCATCCACACATAAATCAGAGGTATCAACCTGTTCAAACGGCATGTGTAAATCGGTGAGTGGATGATAACTAAATACGCGGCTTAAATAAAATATTCCTTCCGGTGAACGCCCATCTCCCTCCTGTTTTCTGCCGGAAGTTGTGCTGTCCGGAGCGAGGCCGTTTCTGCCAACGGTAACCGGAAATGAATCGGCGCACACCCAGTTTGAATGCTCATTTTCGCGGGACCACAAATACAAAGTGGCTGATGTGCTATCTGGATGAACAGATACAACCTGCACCACCTGCAGGCTATCGGGGAAGAACCGGTTGTCGGGGGCCTCTTTCTGACTGCAGGATGCGATGATGAGTGCCGGCAGACAGCATATGAGATATAGAAAGCGCATACGGTTGAAATACACCATGTATAAAGTTGGTCTGAAATACGCAATGAAGGTATAGATAGCTGTTGAGCTGGTTAGCTTCCCATCCACAACACAAATGTGCACTGTATGTAATGGTTATCGCGAGCCGCATCCGGATTAACATGCCGTTAAGGTGTATCTTTGTCTGATGAAAACCTTTTACGCCATAGTTGCCCTGATTCTCTCCACGGGCGTCATGCATGCACAATCTCCCATTGTAGTTGACCAGGATGATATGCCACAGGAAGAGCAAATTTTTCTGATGACAACGGTAACGCCGCTCCTCGAGTTTGATGCGACAGAAACCGGAGCCGATTACAATTGGGATTATAGTGATCTGGAGCCGGCTTCGCAGGACACCTCACATTGGGTGGCTGATGACGAAACCGACCCGATTTATTTTTTCCTTTGGTTTACCAGCGATATTGCTGAAACAGGCGCATCTGTTTTTAATAACGATTTCGTATCCATTGATGATTTATATAATTTTTATTGGTCGGATAATGATTATTTTGGATTCAGTGGTTTTGCCGGTAAAATCAGCGACATTCCATTTCCAATCTGGTTTAGTGATCCGGAAATGATTATTGAGTTTCCGGCTAATTACGGTCAGACGACATCTTCAGAAGTAGATTTTTCTTTTGATATTCCGGATTTGGGTGGATGGTCAGAGTATCGCGAGCGCAGCAACGAAATTGATGGATGGGGAACGGTAACAACGCCAACGGGTTCTTATGATGTTTTGCGTCTTGCCAGTGAAATTCTGATTACAGATACATTCTCGTACGATTTCATTTCCATTCCTATTCAATATACAACAAAAGAATATCGCTGGATTGCTAAAGAAGAAGGCGTGCCCGTATTACAAATAAATATGCAGGAAATTTTAGGCATTGAAACAGTTTCAGCAATAACCTATAAATCGGCTGAGCTTACACCTGTATTTAATCATAACGCACCGGGTTCTACTGCCATCCATATTTCAGGCCCTGCACAGGATATATTGCATGCCGTTATTGATATTCAATCTGACGACACTTATACGTTTATCCTGCACGATATCAATGGCAAAAAATTAATGGAGAGTTCCGCGTTTGTGGCGCAGGGACAATATCAATATACACAATCCGTGCAACAACTGGCAGCCGGTACGTACGTTTTACAGGTAGTACAATCCGGAGTAACAGTTGCGTCATCAACTTGTATAATTCAATAATATGCGAACAACTATAGCATTCATTTTTAGCCTGCTCATTCTCGCAGGATGTACAGAAAAGAAAGAAGAAAAATTACTGCCAATTACCAATGAAAATATTTCCGGTGTTTGGAAAGCAAGTCGTTTTGTTAGTACGTTACCCGGATTAACAGAAGAACAGAAAAAAGGTGGTGAACTGGAATTTTTAAGTAGTGTTTACACCTTGCGCGCTGACCATAGCTTTAATTTAACCAGCGACGCTTATGCAGCAGGCGCAAACGGCAGATGGGAGTTAGATCCCAATACCTATTTACTCAGGATGTCGTATGAAATGGGGGGAGAAAGAGGTGTTGAAGAATTTACTGTTGAAGCATTAAAAGCCGACACGCTTACTTTGCGCATTGATATTAAGGATATGAATGCATTTATCCAGCTTAAATTAAGCAGGTCGAAATAATTCAACCGGCCACAAATAATTGAGCCGCCTAATATGGGCGGCTTTTTTTATGCCGCAGATAAGGAACATGCAAACCGATAGAAATGAAGTGCGGCTGAACATGTAGGAGTCATTGGTGCGAGGGCCCGACAGGCGACAGAAACCATCGTCCCGCCAATGCACTGCGTTTAATTCTACACAGGCCTGAACAAAAAAATAAGCCGGGGAGCCTGAATCTCCCCGGCTATTGAAAAACAACCACTACTCTGAAAATTTTGACCCTTGGGTCGAATATTTACATCGTAAACACTTGAATGTTGAATTAGTTCAAAGCTGTTTCAGCGGCAGGTAATTCTGCCTTAATGGAAACACCAAACCAGATTAAATCCTGGATCAGGTCATCCGGCATACCCGGATACACGATGCCCCAATCTTTTCTGTTAATATTAAATTTAGCAACAGCACTTGCGTCAGTTGGATTAACGGTCACTTTTGCCGGGAAGGTAATTCCTTTTGTTATGCCTTTGATAGTTAAGTTGGCAGAGATGGTTACGTTAGGGTCGGAAACTGAATATTCATTTATTTCAGCCTGATCGCCACCGGTGGTAGCAGCGCCGTCAAACGCTTTAACACTGGTAATTTCAAGAGATGCTTCCGGGTATTTAGCCACGTCGAAGAAATCAGGCGACTGTAAATGTCCGGTGAGTTTTGCATCTGCTTCGTTACCCATTAAGGTTTTGAGTGTAGGCATATCAATTACGAATTTACCTCCTGTTAACTGACCGTCTTTTACCATCAGGTTACCAGATTTAATAGCTACTGTTCCGGGGTGGTAGGTTGACATTTTAGTGCCAATCCATTCCAGGCTGCTGGCCGCTGTGTTTACGTCAACAGAAGCAGAACCCTCTGTTAAGGTCACGGTTTGAGCATCGCCGGTTTCGGCTACATCACCCTTTGGGGCGTCTTTGCAGGCCGACACGAATAATAAGCCGGCTCCAAGCAGTGTGAAAAGCGTTGATTTCATTTTTCTGATTTTATAAGTTGTATGTATATACATATAATTAGTTTAAACAGTTCACGAAATGTGCTGTTTTGATAAAAAAATTCGGAAAGGCCGGTTTAGCGCGGATTGCACGCCTGGTCAAACATCAAAAATTCTATATTTGAACTATGGTAACAATGGTATTGATAAGTGCGGCTATTGCGGCTGCTTTTATGACCGGGGTTTGGTTGTATAGCCTTTGGAGGCGGGATATGAGTGTGGTGGATGTTTTTTGGGGATTGGGCTTTATGGCGGTTGCCTACCACTGGTTTGTTCGCTTAGAGGAGCCGGCGCTCCGTCAGTTTGCTGTTGTATATCTGGTTAGTATTTGGGGGTTGAGGCTTGCGGCGCACATTTTCATCCGCAGCATCGGAAAGCCGGAAGATCCGCGATATACCGCATTTAGAAACGATTGGGGAGAAAAAACCTGGTGGTTGAGTTATTTTAAGGTGTTTTTATTGCAGGGAGGATTGATGCTGACGATTTCGCTGCCAGTTTTAGCGATAATGCATGATACATCAACCGACTTTACAAGCATCAATGGGATAGGATTGATAGTTTGGTTTTTGGGATTTGCATTTGAAACAACCGCAGATTATCAGCTGTACACCTTTAAAAAGAACCCAGCCAATAAAGGTAAGGTGATGCAATCGGGGCTTTGGTACTATTCAAGACATCCGAATTATTTTGGTGAAGTATGTGTGTGGTGGGGTATATTTTTAATTAGTTTGGGGGCATCACCCTGGTATATCAGTATTATTGGTCCGATATTTATTACCTATTTATTATTGCGGGTCAGTGGTATTACCATGATGGAAAAAAGATATGTCGGCAATGATGCTTATACTCTGTATAAGCAAAACACATCACCCTTTTTTCCCTGGTGGCCGAGGAAAAACTGAAATAAGCAAGTTTGGAAAAACACACCAACATTTTTCAACCTATACAATTGGGCATGGAAACTTTCCATCCGATTTCTGCAGATGCAGATGCGTTTGTCATGGATTGGGAATTAGCTAAAGGCGGTTCAGTGCCGGCGCATTTTCATGCACACATGTCAGAACATTTTTCTGTAACGGAGGGCGAGGCTGAATTTATAGTGAAGGGAGAAAAAATTGTAAAGCGCGCAGGAGAGGAGTTGTTTGTACCGCTAGGAGATGTGGACGGCATTTGCAACAAATCAATGCATCCTGTGCGGATGCGCGTAACCTATTCGCCCGCTTCAGACACCAGGCGAATGTTTGAAATTATTGTGGCGCTAACTGCAGAAGCACCCCGCAGCGCCATGAATATGGTAAAATATTTTTATGTTGCACCACGTATTGGTCTTAAGCCCTTTAGCACACCAAGCCCAGCCTTTATAAATGGTTTATTAAATGGCATTGCTTCTTTTATGGGATTTGTGGGTGGGTGGAAAAAGTATGTGCGCACATTTGGCAATACTTAACCAAACTAAAATGCGTTTACTCTATCGAACAGATAATATTACCTTAACGCGCATAGTACAAAGCCTGAAAAAGCCTGTTTGAATGTAAATAAAAAGTACTTGTGCTGCCGGGTATAGTCTTAGTGCAAAATACTTATATGACACATACAATAGTGAGCAGGTTTAACCATTTATCATGATACCTAACAGGGTGCATAATCGATATATCGTTTTATTGTCCCTTGTGGTACAAACGATTATGGTATATGCTCAGGATTGCTATCCTCTAGATGCCATTTACAGGCCTGAGGAACATACATTAGACCGTGTTTATTACGCACAAATTAAAGACGTTTTATCAAGTGATTCGGGTTATGTGTTGTGGTTGGATACCTCTGCGTATCAAACAGTTAAAGAGGTATATACAACATCTAAAAAAACATGTATCGTTAATACCGCAGGCGATACGGTCATCTTTATTTCAGAAAGCGGTGACACCATCATACAAAGCGAAATACGTGCGATTCAGACCTTAGCATCGTCTGATGCCATATGCTTGTTCGCAATAGATTATCATAAACGCAGGCTCACAAGAAATTTACTGATTGTGCAGGATTCCGTAGCCGGTATGCAAACCCTGACCGTGCCAGAAGGATACTTTGTCGGCAAAAATGATACGTCATTATTTTTTGTAAGTAAGCGTTTCAAATGGAACAAAAAATGGTATCCCGAAGGCACTCTGTTTTATATCAACACATCAGGTATACACGTGATGGATAATCCCGAACTGACACAATTAATTTCTTCCGGCCCGATATATCCTATGCATTATTATGCCGCGCCTTATTTTGTGCAGTACACTGGCTATACAACAGAAACATTTCAATGTAATACACTCGACAGGTCGCGTTATTTAATCTGGTATAAGCAGCAGGTTGTGGATACCATTCAGGTCTTGAATAATTACACAACGCCGCTATCTGTAAACATAACTGGTGATACACTGCGATTAATGTACTACGCTTATACAGAGGATGGCCTGAATACCCACGGATTTGAGCGCGTATATGTTTCTGGTAATCAGGTGTATAATTGGGACCACAATCGTTTGAAAGAGCCCATCAAAGGCTTCTCCTTTTATACGAGGGTTGGTAAATACGTCGTAATACGTTATACCCGGTTTATTCCTTTCCTACAAGATGAAATAACGTATACAAGTGAAAACGGGATAACGCTTAGCGCACGTGGATATATGCCCGTTTTTTTGCTGTATCAAATCGACACCCAGGCGTTTTTGGGATATCCCCGATTACAAGTGGACGAGAATCCCTAATCTTTAGTTGTTGGCCTCCCGGAAAGACCTCATCCGGTATATTGTACAACTTAATCTTTCTGTCACTACTTTTACATACGTAATAGTCATGGCATTTACTTCTATCAGAAAGAGACCCCTTAGCACGCAGATACTCATCAGCATGAGTGTTGTTACGGGCGTAAGTGTTGGCGCGTTCTTCCTGAAAGATGTGTTCGGATATCGTGAAATTGCGTTGATGTTATTAATGGCGGTTTCCATAATTGCCATGACTTTCGAAATTATCCCGGTGCTTATTTCTGCAGTGGCAAGTGCGTTGATTTGGAATTTCTTCTTTATTCCTCCCTTATTCACCTTTCATATTAACAACACAGAGGATACACTTTTATTTTCTTTATATTTTCTGATTGCCTTAGTGAACGGCGTATTATCCACAAAAATCAGAGAAGCAGAAAAAAAAATGCGCGAAAAAGAAGAGAAGGCGCAAAGCGTTAAATTGTACGACACGCTGTTTAATTCATTATCTCATGAATTGCGCACACCGATATCTACCATTATTGGTTCTGTTGATGCATTGCAGGAAGAAAAGAGCAAACTATCAGAACAACAACAAGACATGTTATTATCAGAAATTGCTGAAGCAGGAGAACGATTAAACCGACAGGTTGGCAATTTACTCAACATGAGCAGACTAGAAAGTGGCATGCTGCAACCCAAACCTGATTGGTGTGATCCGGAGGAATTATTTAAACAGGTAACAGACAAATTGCCACCACACACACAAACCATACACAGCCATCTTCCTGATCCGGCGCCATTAATTAAGATGGACAGCGGACTGGTAGAACATATTTTAGTCAACCTATTACACAACGCCATATTATATACACCTGATGCCACCCATATTCACCTGACACTGGAAACAGAAACAACAAGTTGTACATTTATTGTGGAGGATGATGGTCCCGGGTTTCCGGAAAATGAAATGGCGTTAGTTTTCGAAAAATTCCACCGACTGCCGCATTCAAAAGCAGGTGGGAGCGGATTGGGTTTATCGATTGTAAAAGGATATGTGGAGGCTATGCGCGGAACGGTGAATCTGGAGAATCGATTGTCGGGAGGCGCACGTTTTGTAATCACCATTCCGGTTGAAATATCATACATGAACCAATTGCAGCATGAATAAGGGAGAGATATTGGTTATAGATGACGAACCGCAAATTCGTAAACTGCTGGAGATAACCCTGAGCAGCAATGAATATGTGGTGTGGCAGGCTGAAAATGCACAACAAGGGTTGATTATGGCGGCCAATCATCCACCGGATTTAATTTTATTGGATATTGCCTTGCCGGATAGAAGCGGACATGAAGTATTGCGTGAATTGCGCGCATGGTATAATAAAGCGATAATTATTTTATCTGTTCAAAACAGCGAAGCAGATATTGTGGCGGCATTAGATAATGGGGCCTCTGACTATTTAACCAAGCCATTCAGAAATGCAGAATTGCTGGCGCGAATCCGGTCTGCGATTAGAAGAAATATTCCGGAAAATGCGCAAACGGTTATTGAAACCGGAAGTTTGCAGGTTGATTTAGTAGCCAGGGTGGTCAGAAAGCAGGAGGTCGTTTTACGATTAACCAATACTGAATTCAATTTGATGGCGCTCTTTGCTCAAAATATTGGCCGTGTGCTTACCCATCAGTATGTGCTAAAAGAAATCTGGGGTGTTGGCTATCAGCAGGAAACCCAGTATCTGCGGGTGTTTGTACGGGCATTACGCAAAAAAATAGAGGACGATGCCAATAATCCGCAGCATATTATAACGGAAAGCGGCGTGGGCTATCGTTTTGCCTAAGGAAAGCCCGTTTTTATATTTTCTTTATATCCCCCTCTATATCATTTACAATTTCCAAATGCGGTAGTGTTGAACTTTGCTTTATAAGTTGACGCTACATGAGTAAAGCATTACACAGTGCAAAAGACCGCATTACGGCGGCATCCTTATTAATCGCATTAGGTATTATTTATGGTGATATTGGTACTAGTCCGCTGTACGTATTAAAAGCCATAATAGGAGAGAGGCCGATTGACACCGTGCTGGTTTATGGAGGCATTTCCTGTGTTTTCTGGACCATTACCTTTCAAACTACATTTAAATATATCTACCTGACCTTAAAAGCGGATAACCGCGGTGAAGGCGGTATTTTTTCTTTATATGCTTTGGTGAGGCGCTACAGTAAAGTTTTAGTAATTCCTACCATTATCGGCGCGTCCATGTTGCTGGCAGATGGTATCATTACACCACCTATTTCTGTAGCATCAGCTGTAGAGGGTTTGGCAAATATTCCGGCATTGGCACACATACAAACCGTTCCGATTGTTATTGCGATTTTATCGGGATTATTCTTTTTTCAGCGATATGGTACAAATAAAGTGGGTTTTGCATTTGGTCCCATGATGTTGGTTTGGTTTTCGATGTTAGCCATTTTGGGTATTGTGCAAATCGTTCAGCACCCAACTATTATTCATGCGTTGAACCCGGTTTATGCGTATCATTTTTTGCATGACTATCCTTCCGGATTTATTTTGTTAGGTGCGGTATTTTTAGCTACAACAGGAGCTGAAGCATTATATTCAGACTTAGGACACTGCGGAAGGAAGAACATCAGAACAACCTGGATGTTTGTAAAAACATGTTTGATCTTAAACTACATGGGACAAGCTGCCTGGACCATGCAACAGGGCGAAGGAAGTATTTTACAGGGCAGTAATCCATTTTATGCTATCATGCCACAATGGTTTTTATTGCCGGGTATATTAATCGCAACCAGTGCAGCCATTATTGCGTCGCAGGCGCTTATCAGCGGTAGTTATACCCTCATTAACGAGGCTATGAACCTTAACTTCTGGCCACGGGTTCAGGTGCGACAACCATCTGAAACCAAAGGACAGATATATATACCGAGTGTAAATATTATGCTGTGGGCGG
>ERZ795044.655-NODE-655-length-32370-cov-5.475290_pt1 | contig 32370 bp, 29 predicted proteins | sample MGYA00375128_ERZ795044 | MGnify/ENA primary metagenome ERZ795044 (study PRJEB30173, sample SAMN05720213) | anaerobic digester metagenome | isolation source: active sludge of municipal wastewater-treating anaerobic digesters | place: USA | collected 2014-12-22 ...
CCCAATGCCTTTTTCTGGTTAGGCCAGATGATGAACCAGACGTTGAACGCCATAATCACCGCCAGCCACATGCCGATACCGATCAGCTTGAACGGATCCTGCAGGGTGAATGCCTGATGTGCATAACCTGCGAGAACCGCAACGATCAGCCCGGTCAACACCGTCAACGCCGCGCCCCAGCGGAAGAAGAACAGAGCCGCAGGTGCAATATGCTTTGATACGCCGGGTTTCAGTTCGGCCGGAATCTTGGGCATGGTCGGAATCTGCACAAAGTTGAAATAATAGAGCAGACCAATCCACACGATACCAAAGAAGGTGTGCAGCCAACGGGTGACAGCCTGCGCGGTGACTTCATCGGCCCCATGCACCGAAAACATGACGGCAAATGCCAGCACCAGGCCGGTCACCAGCACCAAATGCAAATTCCCAAAAAACTTCGCCATTCCAAATCCCCTATATTGAACGTCTTTATGCCCTTAGCCTAGCCAAGCGCGGGTTGTGTTACAAGCCGGGCGTGCCCCCATCTTTTGTTTCATCGCCCAAATTCAAACCATGCCGCAAGAGCATGGGGATGTTCGCCATCGCAAACAAAAAGGTCAGCGCGGGCAGCCCGAATGTTTTGACGGTGATATATTGGTCGCTGGTCAGCAACGGGATCATCGCCTCGTTCAACCCGGCAAGAACCAGAAAAAAGATGCCCCAGCTCAGGGACAATTTCAGCCAGCCTTGCTCGCTCAGCCCGTCATAGGCCTGCTCCAACAGATATTTCAGCGCGGGCTTTGACCGCAGCCAACCGATCAGGATGATCGCGGCAAAGAGCAGATAGACTGCCGTTGCCTTATGCTGGATGAACCCGAAGTCACGGAACCACAAGGTCAGCGCGCCAAACCCGATAACGAACACCGCCGACATCTTCATCATGGGTGAGATGCGTCCAATTTTCCATTTCGACACAATCATGGCGACGACAATCGCGACCATGAAGGCTGCCGTACCGGCCAAAGGCCCTTGCACGGGATCGGTGTCGGAATGGCCGAAACGCGAACCCAGAAAGAAGATCAGCAACGGCCCGAAATCGAGAGCAAAGTTAAGCAAGCCCGAGGGCTTTTTTGTCGTTGGTTCGGATGTCATTGCGCGCCGCCGCTAATCGCGCGGGCGAGATCCTGCGCGTTGAAGGGGCGCAAGTCATCGATGGTTTCACCGACGCCGATGGCGTGGATCGGCAGGCCGAACTGCTTGGCTGCTGCAACCAATATACCGCCGCGCGCGCTGCCATCCAATTTGGTCATAACGAGGCCGGTGACATTGGCGACTTCCTTGAAAATCTCGATTTGTGACAGGGCGTTTTGCCCGGTCGTGGCATCCAGAACCAGAACGACATCATGCGGCGCCTCAGGATTGAGGCGACCCAGAACACGGCGGATTTTGGCGAGTTCGTCCATCAGCTCGCGCTTGTTCTGCAGCCGTCCTGCGGTGTCGACGATCAGAACATCTATCCCTTCGGCTGTCGCGCGCTTTACCGCGTCGAACACGACCCCTGCGGCATCGCCGCCTTCTGGGCCGGTGACAATTGGTACGCCGATACGGTCCGCCCAGACCTTCAACTGTCCAATGGCCGCAGCGCGGAATGTGTCGCCTGCGGCAAGCATGACGCCATAGTCCTGCTCCAGGAACAGATGGGCCAGCTTGGCGATGGTTGTCGTCTTGCCCGACCCATTCACACCGATCACAAGGATAACTTGGGGCCGTGGAAACGCATCGATGTCGAGCGGTTCGGCGACGGGCGCCAGAACGGCGGCAATTTCGTCTTCCACAATTTGCCGGATGCCTTCGGCATCAATACCTTTTTCAAAACGCCCGGCGGCAATTTTTTCCCGGATTTGCGCGGCCATCGCCGGACCCAGATCCGATGCGATCAACGCATCTTCAATCTCGTCCAGATCCTCGGCATCCAGCTTCGCCTTGGTGACCAGACCGGTAATATTGTCGGTCAGCTTGCTTGATGTCTTTTTGAGCCCGCCAAACAGCCGGTCTTTCCAACCTGCTTTCTCCTCGCTCATGCAATGACCTCTGCGTGCAACATACCGTCCTTTGTCTCTATTATGCGGGCCGACACGATGCTGCCTTCGGGCATTGGCCTGTCGAGACCCACATAAGCAAAATTTTCGGCATGACCAGCACGACCACCTTTTTCGACCGCAATTTTCTGCACCGAACCGGTCAACGTGTCGAGCCATGCGCGGCGTTCGGTGGCGACCACTTCGCGCAGCGCCTTGGCGCGCGCCTTGATTTGGCCAGCCGGAACTTGCGGCATTTTCGCGGCGGGCGTTCCCAATTTGGGGGAGTAGGGGAATATATGCCCATGCACGATCTGGCATTGGCGGACCAGATCAAGGCTGTTTTGGAACATCGCATCATCTTCGGTTGGAAATCCGGCAATGATGTCGGCACCAATGGCAATTTCAGGACGCAAGGCTTTCATCCGCGCAACCAGGTCGATGGCGATTTCACGGCTATGCCGGCGCTTCATTCGCTTCAGGATCATATTGTCGCCTGCCTGCAGCGAAAGATGCACATGCGGCATCACGCGCGGCTCACCCGTCAGCAGCGCAAACAGGCGCTCGTCAATTTCAACGCCATCGATGGAGGATAGTCGTAGCCGTTCCAGATCAGGAACAAGCTTCAAAATCCGCTCCACCAGCAAACCCAGATTGTCCTTCCCGGGTAAATCAGGGCCATAGCTGGTAACATCCACACCGGTCAGCACGACTTCTTTAAAGCCTTTGTCGACCAGCGTGCGGATATGTTCGACCACACTGCCGGCTGGAACCGAGCGGCTGTTGCCTCGGCCATAGGGTATGATGCAAAAGGTGCAGCGATGGTCGCAGCCATTTTGCACCTCGACAAAGGCCCGGGTTTTTCCCGAATAGGCGGTGACCAGATGCGGCGCGGTCTGCTGCAACGTCATAATGTCGGATACGACGACGGGACGGTCGGGGCTCTGCACGATCTGATTGAGCAGAACGGTGTCCTGTTTTTCGGCATTGCCAAAAACAGCCGAAACTTCGGGCATATTGCGGAAGGTTTCAGGCTCCACCTGTGCCGCACAACCAGTGACCATGATACGGGCATCGGGGCGCCGTTTGCGCGCTTGCCGGATTGCTTGCCGTGTTTGGCGCACGGCTTCATTTGTCACTGCGCAGCTGTTGACGATGACGACATCATCCTGATCCGCCAGCTGTTCGGCAAGCGCGTTGCTTTCCGCCAGATTGAGGCGGCAGCCCATGCTAATCACTTCAATCTGGTTCACCCGAAATCGTCCCAGTCGACTTCGCCCATGAAGACATAAGTCGCCCCGCCAGTCATCTCGATCAGTCCGCCAGGTTCCCAGCCTATGGTCAAACTGCCTCCAGCCTGATTCACGGTGACAGGTGATGCTACTTTTCCTTGCCGGATGGCGGCGATCGCCGTGGCGCAAGCGCCTGTGCCACAGGCCCGCGTTTCACCAACGCCGCGTTCCCAAACGCGCAACAACAGAGCCCCGTCCCGGACCGACGCGACATTGACGTTTACGCGTTCGGGGAAGGCGGCATCATGCTCGATTTGCGGCCCCAGATTCAGCAAATCGATCGCGTCTATATCCTCGACAAAAAAGATGGCGTGGGGATTGCCGACATTCACCGCCATCGGGTTTGCCAGTTCATCCCAAGCCATGGGCATGGCTGCGCTATCCATCGCAAATGCGAGTGGAATATCCTGCCAGTCAAAACGCGGAGGCGGCATTTGTAAGGTTATGCTGTTTTCGTGGTAGGCGCCGTCGATCTTTCCGCCATCGGTTTCGATCGTTGCATCTTGCCCGAGCAGCGATACGACACAGCGCGTCGCATTTCCGCATGATTCGACTTCGCTGCCATCCTGATTGAAAATCCGCATCCGGACCGTTGCCACGTCGGAAGGTTCGAGCAGGATCAGTTGATCGCAACCAATCCCGGTTTTGCGGTCAGCCAAAGCGCGCGCGCGCGCTGTGGTCATCTCCACAGGGGAAGTGCGGGTATCAATGATTATGAAATCATTGCCCAATCCATGCATTTTGTGAAAATTGCCACGCGCCATGTCGCGCGATTTAGGGGCAGTGCGCGCTCAAGTCCAGAATTCATCCAACGTCCCGCAGGACATTTACACTATCAGGACGCCTTGCGCTCCTCATAGTCGTCAGGCCGTACGGCTTCAGAATTGTTGTGGCGACGACGGTTAGGAATCAGATCTTTCTGCGTCAGCATCGTGCGGACCTGATCAATATTCATCGGTTGACCGAAATACCAACCCTGTCCCTTGGTGCAGCCAAGCGCTTTCAACTTGGTGATGCTTTCTTCATCCTCGATGCCTTCGGCCGTAATCGGCACGTCCAGGCTGGCGCCAAGTCCGGCAATTGCGCTGACAATTGCCGCGCTTTCGGCATTTTCGAACATGGAAGATACAAAGCTGCGGTCAATCTTGATCCGGTCGAACGGCAACGCACGCAAATGGGCGAGCGAGCTATAACCTGTGCCAAAATCATCAAGCGCGATGCGGATGCCCTGATTTTTAAGGCTTCCGACAATCGATTGGGCGAGGCTCAGATTCTTGAACAGCGAGCTTTCGGTGATTTCGACTTCCAGACGGCTGGCCGGGAAGCCGGTTTCCACCAGCAGCTTGACGATTTTCTGGGCGAGCCACGGATCCTTCAACTGAACCGGCGAAATATTGACCGAGATGGTCAGCTTCGGGTCCCAGTTTTTCGCCTCAATCATGGCCTTGCGGATGATGCTTAGCGACAGGTCGCCAATCATAACGGTTTCTTCGGCGACGGGAATGAAATCGTCCGGGGAAATGAGCCCGCGAACGGGTGAGACCCAGCGAGCCAGCATTTCAAATCCGACCAGTTCACCGGTATTGAGGTCTATCTGCTGTTCGAAATAGGGCACAAATTCGTCATTGGGTATAGCCGCCCGGATGTCGCCTTCCAGAGAATTGCGTGACCGCAACTCGACCTCCATGCCGCTTTCAAACCAGCTATAACCGTTCCGCCCATTTTTCTTGGCAGCGTACAGCGCGATGTCGGCCCGGCGGATCAGCATGTCGATTGAATCGCAATCAAGTTCCGGGCGGCTTATGCCGACCGAAGCGGTGACGGTCTGTTCGCTGTCGGAAATGGATACTGGGCGGGCAAGGGCATCGACCAGATCTTCGGCAATGCGATCGACCGATTCCGGATATTCCGGTTCAAACACGACGCATATGCCAAACTCGTCACCACCCAGTCGGGCGATCACGCTGCTCGGCGGAACGACATCGCGCATCCGGTCTGCAACTTCGCGCAGCAAAAAGTCGCCGCTGTCATGGCCATACAGATCGTTGATTTTTTTGAACCCATCGAGGTCCACCATCAAAAAGGCGATGGATTTGCCACGACGCGAGGCGCGGGCGCTGAGTTCGGAAGTCTTTTCCTTGATTGCGCGGCGGTTGAACAAATTGGTCAATGGATCGGTCATGGCCAGATGCTGCGCCCGTACTTCCGCCTTGCGGTATACGTCGATTTCATCGCTCAGCACGCTCGTCCGGCGCCAGATCAGCAGGATCAGGGCAATATTCAGCAACAAAGCGGTGACCATGACTTGGTCGGTGCCCTTGTGATTGTCACCGATGATCGAACGAACTGTTTGTGCGCCGACTTCACCACCAATTGCTACAAACATGGCAATCGCTGCGAACATGACGAAGCCGTAAATGACACGGCGGCCCTTGCCCTCCCGTGCCACTTTCGGCAATGTCACCTTCTCTGCCTCAGATGGTTGTAGTTCCATAGCTTTTGCGCATTCCAATCATGCACGTGCATGCACTTGGAAAGGTCAAGATTTGATTAAATTCGGTTCAGTATAAACTTGAAAAACGGGCAGGGCGGCGCGGTTGCGCAAAGATTCTTGCATTTGGCATATAATCAGACTAAGGACCCGCACATCGGGCGAAGGCTCGTATCTGAAATTATGGAAAATCAATCTTTTCCAGGCTGGTCGGCGAAGTTTCGCTCACCGGCTTTTTGTTCGTTTATGCCCGGAAACGGGTATTTTGGTAAGGAAGACGCATGTTTGACAAGCTAAGCGACCGGTTAGGGGGGGTGTTTGACCGCCTGCGTGGTCGCGGTGCGTTGAACGAGGCTGATGTCCGCGAAGCAATGCGCGAAGTGCGCGTCGCTTTGCTGGAAGCCGACGTGGCCCTGCCAGTTGTCCGGGAATTTGTGGACAAGGCGACCGAAAAGGCCGTTGGCCAGTCGGTCCTGAAATCGGTCACTCCCGGCCAGCAGGTCGTCAAGATCGTCAACGATGCGCTCGTCGAGATGTTGGGTGCGGAGCAGAGCGACCTGAATTTGGCGGTTGCGCCGCCGGCGATCATCATGATGGTCGGTCTGCAAGGCTCGGGTAAAACCACCACGACCGCGAAAATCGCGAAGATGCTGAAGGCGAAGCAGGGCAAAAAGGTCCTGATGGCGTCGCTCGACGTTAACCGCCCTGCCGCGCAGGAGCAGCTTGCAACGCTCGGAACGCAGACCGAAGTCGCGACCTTGCCGATCGTGCAGGGGCAGCAGCCCGTCGACATCGCCAAGCGCGCGATGCAGGCCGCAAAGCTGCAGGGCTTTGATGTGCTGTTGCTCGATACGGCTGGACGCCTCCACGTCGACCAGCAGCTGATGGACGAAATGCAGGCGGTGGCGAAGGTTTCGACGCCGCAGGAAATACTGCTCGTCGTGGACTCGCTGACGGGCCAGGATGCCGTCAATGTCGCCAAGAATTTCGGCGAGCGGGTTGATTTGACCGGTATCGTGCTGACCCGTATGGACGGCGATGCGCGCGGCGGTGCGGCGCTTTCGATGCGCGCGATCACCGGCAAACCGATCAAATTCGCGGGTGTTGGCGAAAAGCTGGACGCTATCGAAGCGTTCAACCCTGAGCGCGTTGCGGGCCGCATCCTCGGCATGGGCGACGTCGTTGGTCTGGTCGAGCGGGCGGCGGAAATCGTCGACAAGGACGAAGCCGACAAGCTCGCTGCGAAAATGGCCAAGGGCCAGTTCGACATGAACGACCTGCGCATGCAGTTCCGCCAGATGACCAAGATGGGTGGTCTGGGCGCGCTGGCGGGGATGATGCCCGGCATGAAAAAAGCCAAGGCGGCCATGGACGCCAGCGGCATGAACGACAAGCTGCTGGTCCATATGGACGCCATCATTGGCTCCATGACGCCAAAAGAGCGGACGAAGCCGGAATTGCTGAACGCCAAGCGGAAAATCCGCATTGCCAAGGGCTCGGGCATGACGGTGCAGGATGTGAACAAGCTGATCAAGATGCACCAGGAAATGGCCACCGCCATGAAGCGCATTCGCAAGATGGGCGGGCTGAAGGGCCTGGCTGCGATGTTTGGCGGCAAGGGCGGCGCAGATCTGGGCGGGGCGATGGAGGGTATGCACGGCCTGCCTCCCGGCGCGATGCCGCCGGGAATGGGCGGAGGAGCAGGCGGACTTCCCCCGGACCTCGCACGACTTCTTAGCAAAAAGAAATAAGTTTCGGATTTAATATAATTTAATACCAGAAAGGTGAGTTAGTTTTATGGCATTATCCATGCGTTTGTCACGCGGCGGTTCCAAGAAGCGTCCTTATTACAAAATCGTCGTAGCCGACGCCCGCGCACCGCGTGACGGCAAGTTCATTGAACGTATCGGCAGCTACAACCCGCAGCTTCCCAAGGACAGCGACCTGCGCGTTGTGCTGGACGGTGAGCGTGCGAAGCATTGGTTGGCCGCCGGCGCGCAGCCTTCGGACCGCGTTGCCCGTTTCCTCGACGCCGCAGGTGTCAAGGAGCGCAAGTCGAAGACCAACCCGAACAAGGGTGAGCCTGGCCAGAAAGCCAAGGATCGCGCAGAAGACAAGGCTGCCAAAGCCGCTGAAGCTGCCGAAGCCGCTGCCGCCGCCGCCGCTGCGCCTGCACCTGAGCCAGAGCCCGAAGTAGTCGAAGAAGCCCCCGCTGCAGAAGAAGCAGCCCCGGCTGAAGCGGTTGCTGAAGAAGCGCCTGCCGCTGAAGAAGCTGCGCCCGCAGCCGAAGAAGCACCTGCTGCTGAAGAAGCTGCACCTGCAGCCGAAGAAGCTCCGCAAGAAAAGGCAGAGGGCTAAGCCTTGCCGAACACCACCGTCACGCTGGCCGCCATTTCGGGCGCGCATGGCGTGACGGGTGAGGTGCGGTTGAAGCTGTTTGCCGACAGCATCGACAGCCTCAAACAGTATAAAAGCTTCAATGATGGCGCGCTGACGGTCAAATCGCTGCGCCCCACCAAAGACGGCGCCATTGCGCGCTTTGCCGAAATCAACGATCGCAACGCAGCGGAAAAGCTGCGCAGCACGCTGCTGACCGTCCCGCGCGAGGCTTTGCCGCCGTTGGGTGAGGGCGAATATTATTACAGCGACCTGCTGGGGCTGCCCTGCGTGTCCACCGAAGGCACGGACCTTGGCACCTGCATCGCCGTCGAAAATTTCGGTGCGAGCGACGTGCTGGAAATCCAATTGCCACCCGAAGACGGTAAACCGGGCAAAAAATTCATGGTGCCCATGACGAAAGAGGCCGTGCCCGAATGGGGCGACCGCATCGTTATTGATGCCGACTTTGTGATATGAGCTTTCATGCCCAGATTCTGACGCTCTACCCCGAAATGTTTCCGGGGCCGCTTGGCGTGTCGCTGGCGGGACGGGCTTTGGAGGAAGGCAAATGGTCCTGCGCACCCATTCATATCCGCGATTACGCCACGGACAAACACCGCACGGTTGACGATACACCGGCTGGCGGCGGGGCAGGGATGGTGCTGCGCGCGGATATATTGGCGGCGGCTGTTGACGACGCCCTTGCACGGCAGCCGACTGCACCGATCCTCGCCATGACCCCGCGCGGCGCGCCTATAACCCAGGCACGCATCCGCGCGTTGGCTTCGGGCCCCGGTGTGACCGTGCTGTGCGGTCGTTTCGAAGGCTTTGACGAGCGTCTTTTCGAGGCGCGGCCGCAGATCGAGCAGGTATCCATGGGCGATATCGTGCTTTCCGGCGGGGAAATTGGCGCTTTAATGCTGTTAGACGCTTGCATTCGGCTGCTTCCCGGCGTAATGGGCGCGACTTCCAGCGGTGACGAGGAGTCCTTTGAACAAGGATTGCTTGAATATCCGCACTATACCCGACCCAGTGATTGGGAAGGGCGGATGATCCCTGAAGTGTTGCGATCGGGGGATCATGCGAAAATCGCCGCCTGGCGGAAACAAAGGGCGGAGGAAGATACTCGGTTACGCAGACCGGACCTTTGGGGGCGTTACAAGGACGCTCGGGTTCAGCCTGCCTCTAACGTGCAACAGAAGAATAAGGATTAAATGGGGCATGAACCTCATCCAGACACTCGAAGCCGAAGCCATCGCGGCACTGGCAGAAAACAAGAAAATCCCGGCGTTCCGCGCGGGTGACACCGTTAAGGTGGGCGTGAAGGTTATCGAAGGTGACCGCACGCGTATCCAGAATTACGAAGGCGTTTGCATTGCGCGTTCGAACAAGGGAATGGGCTCCAACTTTACCGTACGCAAAATGTCGTTCGGCGAAGGCGTTGAGCGCGTTTTCCCGCTGTACAGCCCGAACATCGACAGCATCGAAGTTGTCCGTAAGGGTGTCGTGCGTCGTGCGAAGCTTTACTATCTGCGTGGCTTGACCGGTAAGAAGGCGCGTATCGCCGAACGCCGCGACCCACGCACTATTAAGACCACCGAGGCTGCCGAATAAGGCAGGGGCTCGCTTACGTTCTTAAACCGAACATGAAAGGCCGGGCTCCCACAAAGAGCCCGGCCTTTTTCTTTGTCGCTGATGCGGCATCCACACCCGTCACCCTGAACTTGTTTCAGGGTCTTAATTAAGATGCTGAAACAAGTTCAGCATGACGCAACTGAGGGAAACATTTATGGGTTATCGTATCGTAGTTGCGGGCGCGACGGGCAATGTTGGCCGCGAAGTCGTGAACATCCTCGCCGAGCGTGAATTCCCCGCAGACGAAGTAGCCGTATTGGCGTCTTCACGCAGCCAAGGTATCGAAATCGAATATGGCGACACCGGCAAAATGCTGAAAGTCCAGAATATCGAGAATTTCGACTGGGCCGGTTGGGACATGGCGATTTTTGCGATTGGCTCTGACGCAACCAAGAAATTCGCGCCTATTGCGGCTGCGGCTGGATGCGTGGTGATCGACAACAGCTCGCTTCACCGGATGGACCCGGACATTCCCTTGATCGTTCCGGAAGTGAACCCGGATGCGATTGACGGTTACAAGCGCAAGAATATCATCGCCAACCCCAATTGCTCGACCGCGCAGCTTGTGGTCGCGCTGAAGCCTTTGCACGATTATGCGAACATCACTCGCGTGGTGGTATCAACCTATCAGTCGGTGTCCGGTGCAGGCAAGGAAGGCATGGACGAACTGTTCGAACAGAGCCGCAATATCTTTGTCGGCGACAGCGCCGAGCCGAAGAAATTCACCAAGCAGATCGCGTTCAACGTCATTCCGCACATCGATAGCTTTCTGGAAGACGGCTATACCAAGGAAGAATGGAAGATGATGGTCGAGGTCAAGAAGATCCTCGATCCGAAGATCAAGCTGACTGCCACTTGCGTCCGAGTGCCTGTCTTTGTTGGACATAGCGAGGCCGTGAACATCGAATATGATCGTGAAATGTCGGCAGCCAAGGCAAAGTCGATCCTGCGCGAAGCGCCCGGCATAATGCTGGTCGATAAGCAAGAAGATGGCGGCTATGCGACGCCGATTGAGGCGGCTGGCGACGATGCAACCTATATCAGCCGCGTTCGTGAAGACCCCACTGTCGATAACGGACTTGCCTTCTGGTGCGTGTCCGATAACCTTCGCAAGGGGGCGGCTTTGAATGCCGTGCAGATCGCTGAACTTTTGGGACGGCGGCATTTGAAGAAGGGGTAATTCCGGTCACCGTGCATGTTTGATTATAGCCATGCCATCGTCCGAAGCCCTGCTGCGTCTGTCGTGGCAGGGCTGCGGGCAGAGGATGGGCCGGACCCTGATTTTGAGGCGCTATGCGCCGAACATGCGGCTTATGTCCGGACGCTCGAGGGACTCGGGCTGCATGTGACGCAGCTTGCGGCATCGGAAGAGTTTCCCGATTCCATATTTGTGGAAGACCCTGCGCTGGTCTTTGGCGAAGGGGCCATAGTGCTCAACCTCGCGGCGCCAAGCCGGGCAGGGGAATCGGCTTTACTTTCGCCCGTCCTTGAAGATCGTTTTGAAACCGTTCTGCACATGCAGGGGCCGGGCCATGCCGACGGTGGGGATATATTGGTTCTTCGGGATCGCGTTCTGATCGGCCTGTCCAATCGTACGGATCGTGCAGGCGCGGAAGAACTGATTTCGCTTTTGGCGCGTCTGGGCAAAAAGGGCGAGATTGCTGAAACGCCGCCCGGCATTCTGCATTTCAAAACAGGGTGCAGCCTGATTGATGAAGAGACGGTATTTGCCCTCGCACCCATGGTGAATTCGCCTGCTTTTGCGGGCATGCGTGTGGTTGAGGTTCCTGCAGGCGAAGAGAAAGCTGCAAACAAACTGCGTATCCGTGACAGCATTTTGATGGGTGCGGAATTTCATAAAAGCCGCGCCATTGTGGAATCCTTTGGTATTCCGACCATTGGCTTGAGTGTCGAACAGATCGGCCGCATCGATGCGGGCCTGTCTTGCATGTCTTTGCGTTGGAGAGAGAAAATATGACACTGACCGCCGACCTGTTCTGGTCTTTTCGCAGCCCGTATAGCTATCTCGCCACGCGGCGCTATCGCGCTTTGACTGAAGAACATGATTTGGTGGTCAACCTTCGCCCCGTCTATCCGCTGGCGATCCGCGAACCGGCCTTTTTCGAACGCAATCATCCGAACTGGCTGCGCTATACCTTTACCGACATGTTCCGCGTGGCGCAGTTCCATGGCATTCCATTCGGACCACCAAAGCCTGATCCTATCGTCCAGAACGTCATCACGCGGGAGATCGCAGACGAACAACCCTATATCTTCCGCCTCACACGTTTGGGTCAGGCTGCAGCGCGGCGGGGGCAGAGCCTGGCCTTTTGTGACGAAGTGTCGCGGCTGATCTGGGGCGGTGCGGCCTATTGGCATGAGGGCGATCATCTCGCCGGCGCGGCGACACGCGCTGGACTGGAACTCGCCGAGCTGGATGCCGAAGCTGTGGAAGACGCCGAAGCACTCGACGCAGAAATCGCCTCCAATCAGGCTGCTCTCGAAGCCGCTGGCCATTGGGGCGTGCCCACACTTGTCTTTGATGGCGAGCCCTTTTTCGGGCAGGACCGGATTGAAATGGCGGTCTGGCGGATGCAGCAAAAGGGTCTGGCGCCGCGCTGAATAACGCTGTTAATCTGCCATCGCCGGTTGCTGGCCCGGGGCCGGTTTTCCCGGTTTGAGCATAAAGATCAGCGGGCTCATCAATATGAGCAGGAACATCATTATCTTGAAGTCGTCCAGATAGGCGATCATCGCGGCCTGCCGATTAATTTCCAGGTTGATCAGTTGCAGACCCGCTTCGCCCAATGCACCCAGTCGATCAGTGGTCGACAGGTCTAGCGTAGGAATGGACGACGCGGTAATGTGCCCAGCCAAGTCCGCATGGCTCGTTTGCATGTTGCGCGCGAGCATCGTTGTCATGATCGAAATGCCGAAACTGCCCCCCAAACTGCGGAACAGGTAGAGCAAGGCCGAGCCATCCGTACGCAGCCGCATGGGCAAGGTGGAAAAGGCAACGCCATTCAGTGGAATGAAGACAAAACCCATGCCGAAACCCTGCAACAGGCCTGTATAGACGATCAGGTGCCAATCCATGTTGAGCGACCATTTTGTCATTATCCACATCGATAAGGCAGTCATGACGAAACCGCTGAAAATGATGATCCGCGCATCCATCTTGCCGGTTAGGCGCGAAGCGATGAACATGGCCAGCAAAATGCCGACACCCCGTGGTGCCAACAAAACCCCGGTGTCATAAACACTATAACCGTACAGATTTTGGAGCATGGGCGGCAACAGGGCGAAAATTCCGAACATCATCATGCCGACGAGCAGCATCATGTTCAGCGCGATGAAAAAGTTCCGATCGCTGAGCAGTAGCCGTTCGAACATCGGTCTTTTGGTCGTCATTTGATGGACGGCAAAAATCCACAAGGCACCGATAACCACAAGCAGTTCGATGATGATTTCCCAGCTTTGCAGCCAGTCTTCCTGCTGACCTCGGTCCAGCAGCAGCTGAAGGGTTGCGAGGCCTATGGCCAACATGGCAAATCCGAACCTGTCCAGTTCACGCCGCACAACGGGGCGGGATGGCAAGAGCCACCACAATATAATCAGGGTCGGTATTCCGATTGGCAGGTTGATATAGAACACCCAGCGCCAGTTATAGCTTTCGGTCAGCCAGCCTCCCACCATCGGGCCCATGATCGGGGCAATCATGATACCCATGCCCCATATGGCCATTGCCCGGGGGGCTTCCGATGGCTTGTTAATGTCCAGCATGATGGTCTGGGACAGGGGGCCGATGAACGCAGCGCAAATCCCCTGGAAAACACGGAATATAACCATTTCCGTCAGGCCGGTTGCGATGCCGCAGAGCATTGACGCAAAAATGAAACCCGCCACCGCACCCAGAAACAAATTCCGGCTGCCAATCCGGTCGGACAGCCATCCGGTTATGGGCATGGCAACTGCACTGGCCACGATATAGCTCGTCAGGACCCAGGTGATCGTATCCATCGTGGCGCCAAGGCTGGTCTGCATATGCGGAATAGCGACATTGGCGATCGTGGAATCGAGAATTTGCACGATACTGGCGCCCATCACGGCAAGCGTGAGCAGCGCCTTGTTCTTGACCGGATAGGCCGCGACGTCGTCGGGATTATTGATCGGTGTCGATGCGGACATGTGCCGACAGCCCCGCGATCATTTTGCGCTTTGGTTTGTCGGTAATCATAATGCGAACCGGCACACGCTGCGTCACTTTCACCCAGTTGCCATTGGCATTTTGCGCGGGCAGAACGGAAAATTCGGATCCTGTTCCGGCGCCAATGCTGGAAACCTTGCCGCGTACTTTTAGTTCAGGATAAGCGTCGAAGGTGATTTCGGCAGGCTGTCCAACCCGCATTTTGGCAAGATCGGTTTCCTTGAAATTGGCTTCAATCCAGCTTCGGTCGCTGGCGACGATGGTGACGCCGGGCAGGCCCTGGACCATCATCTGGCCGACTTGCAATCGGTCAGCCTGGCTTATAATACCCGCGACAGGTGCACGGACAGTGGTGCGGGAAAGGTTGAGCATGGCTTGGTCACGCTGTGCCTGACCGGCTTTAACGGCTGGATTGATACCGGGTGCTGCGGACCCCGTGGCAAGGGCGGCACGCGCTTTGGTCGCCTCGGCCTGCGCGGAGGCAACGCGGCTGCGCGCGTCGGACAGGGCATGCTCGGCCGCCTGCAAACGGGCGCGCGTCGTAAATCCGTCCTGCATCAGGGACGACTGGCGCTGATATTCTTTTTCGTAAAAGGCCACGTCTTCACGCGCACTGTCAATATCGATGCCGGTGGTCTGATAATCGGTTTGCAATGTCGTAACGCGGACCTGCGCCGCGGCGATGCTGGCGTCGGCTTGTTCTATCGCGATGCGATAGGGTTCCGGGTCTATGCGGAACAATAAATCGCCTTCTTTAACCTGCTGGTTCTCGCGCACGGCGACCTCGACGATGCGGCCCCCGACTTCGGCAGAGATCGATATCTTGTCCTGCTGCACATAGGCATTGTCGGTGGATACATAATGGTCGTTGGCGATATAATAGCCCACGCCGCCTGCAATCAGAAGCAGCGGAACGGAGAGCATGAGCGCGAGCCGACCAAGGCGGCGCGGCTTTTTTTGTGTTTTGCTGCTGATGTCCATCTTGAGATCGGCTTCAGCCATGTGCCGTCTCCAGAGGTTTTCGCGTGAGATTGGTGCAGATGACGCCCAGCATCGACTGAAGTTCCGACTGCTGCGCGGCATCAAGGCCTGCCAGCGCATCCTCGAACAAGGCTAGCGCAGTTGGACGTAAGGTGGTGATCTTTTCCTCGCCCGCAGGCGTTAGGTGAAGGCGCCATGCCCTGCGGTCCTTGGGGTCCGCGCGACGTTCGACCAGGCCTGACTCCTGCAGCCGGTCGATCATCCGGCCCAGCGTGATCGGCTCCACATCCATCATGTCCGCCATGGTCACCTGGGTACAGCCGTCAAAGCGTCTCAGCAAGGCCAGCACTCGCCACTGGGGACGGGTGACGCCCAAGGCGCGGGCGCGCCCGTCAAAGGAACGCCGCATCAGGCGGGCCGCATCGCTTAGCAAAATGCCGATATCTTCACTCATGACATCAACATAATAGCTATGCTTATTATGTGCAAGCCTGATGGCATTGGGCCGGCGGAAAAATACCTTTTCTCCGACGGCCGGCCATGGCAACACTGCAGGTCAACAGTGTTGGAAAGGCCGGAATGACCGTTAGTTCAAACAGCTTCGAAAGCTTCAGCCAAGTTAACATTGCTTGGAAAGAAACCGGCGAAGGAAGGCCATTGCTCCTAATTCACGGCTATTTCAGCGAGGCAGATACCAACTGGATCAAATATGGCCACGCCGCCGCGCTTGCTGAGGCAGGCTATCGGGTAATCATGCCAGACCTGCGGGCCCACGGGCTTAGCGGTAAGCCTCACGATGCCGCATCTTATCCTCCGGATATCCTGGCCGATGACCAATTTGCTTTGCTCGAACATCTTGGGATCACCGATTATGATCTGGGTGGTTATTCATTGGGTGGCCGAACCGTGGCTCGGATGTTGGCCAGGGGGGCGACACCCGGTCGGGCGATCATTTCGGGGATGGGCCTTGAAGGATTGACGCAAACCGGAAAGCGTAGCGGGCATTTCAAACACGTCCTCGATAATCTTGGCCAGCACGAACGGGGTTCACCTGCCTTCATGGCGGAAGCTTTCCTGAAGACTACAGGTGGCGATCCTGTCGCCTTGCGACTGATCCTCGATAGCTTCGTCGACACCGATGAAGCGCAGTTACGCAGCTTTAACCTTCCGGTTGCTGTCATTTGCGGCGTGGAGGATCAGGACAATGGCTCGGCCGCCGATCTTGCGGCGCTACTCCCACAAGGAAAGCTGTTCGAAGTGCCCGGAAACCATATGAGCGCGGTCGTGAAGTCCGAACTGGGGGCAGCGATGGTCGCGGCTTTGAAGGGGCCTGTCTGGTGACCTTGCCACCCTTTGATATCCAGCCCACGCTAATCGGAGAGAAGGTTTGCCTACGACCGCTTGCCGAAACAGATTTCGAGGAACTTTACGCCGTGGCCGCGGACCCGGAAATCTGGGCGATGCACCCCTATCGCGACCGATACAAACGCGAAGTGTTTGTAGGCTTTTTCGCGGAAGCCATGGCGTCGCAAGGCGCCTTCGCCATTGTCGATAAGGCAACCGGCAATATGATCGGGAGCAGCCGTTTTGCAAATTATGACGGGGCGGCGGGTGAAATTGAGATCGGCTGGACCTTCTTCGCCTGCAGCCACTGGCGCGGTGGCTTTAATCGGGACACGAAAGCCCTGATGCTCCGGCATATTTTTCGACATGTTCGCACCGTGGTGTTTCAGATTGGCGCGCATAATCTGCGTTCACGTACCGCTGTCGAACGCCTCGGCGGAAGGTTCACCCGGGAATATAAGCGCGAATATCGGGGGCAGATTCAGGACTATGTGATGTATCATCTGACGGTAGAAGATGCGCGAAACGGAGCGTTGGCATTGGAGGGTATATGATGCGCGAAAGCAGATTGGAGCGGCATTTCTGGCGTTTTTGGCTAGGCGGATTGCTAATTCTCGCCGCGATGATCGCAATGAATCCTTGGTTCGCCAACGCGGTCTCGCCATGGGGTATCAGGGACCATCAAGCCGCTGCGACTGCTCTCCGTGTCGATGCAATTCAAGCAGCCTGGCAAACCGCCGGCGTTATGAATTTGGCACGCTTCGGCATGGCTCTCGATCTCGTGTATATCGGAGTATATTCTTACGGAGCCTATTGCGGTGGTCGCTTATTTGCCTGGTCTGACGGTGCTGCGCTGCGTCGTCTGGGATGGGTTATTGTTGGAGCTGCCGTCGTGGTAGGCTTTGCGGACTATCTCGAAACTATCTCCCAGTTCGTTCAGGCTGTGACTTTCAAAGGCGACGACAGGCTGGCCTCCATTGCCGCAACAGCGCAACCGATTAAATCAACTGCATTCCTAGTGACGTTCGTCGGTCTGCTAGTCGCGTTATTCCTTCGACGAAGGTCAAGGCGGGCCGCTTGACGGCAGCGTAAGAAAGTTCCAACATTCCGTCATAATATTTGCTGGGAACCTCATATGAAAAATTTAGTCTCGCTGGCTGCACTGGCGGTCGCTGCCATTTCGATTCCATCTGTCTCATTCGCGCAAAGTGCGGACGTTGTTAGTGCGAACCCTTCGGTTGCTGAGGCAGAAGCCTTTTTGTCGCGCGCAGAAAAGGACTTATTTGACTTTTCGGTTGAAGGCGGTCGCGTAGCTTGGGTGAACAACACCTATATCACCGATGATACAGACGCGCTGGCAGCAAAATATGGAGAAATTGGCACCGAAAAATCGGTTCAATACGCGCTAGAAGCCGCGAAATACCAGAATGTCAGCGGCCTTTCGGCAGAAGCCAAGCGGAAGCTCGATATATTGCGCGGCGGCTTGGTTTTACCCGCACCGACAACGCCGGGCGCCGCAAAGGAACTGTCTGAAATCGCAACCAGGCTAAATTCTTCCTACGGCAAAGGGAAGGGAACGCTGAAAGGTCAGCCGATCAACGGGTCGGATATTGAGGCCGAAATGGGTACGAACCGCAATCCGGAAGAATTAAAGGAGATGTGGGTCAGTTGGCATGACAATGTCGGCGCGCCTATGAAGACAGATTATGTCCGCATGGCTGAAATCGCCAATCAAGGCGCCCGTGAATTGGGCTTTGCCGACTTGGGCGCCATGTGGCGCTCGGGTTATGATATGCCCGCAGATGATTTTGCGAAACTCACCGACAAGCTGTGGCTGGAGGTAAAGCCGCTCTATGACGAACTGCACACTTATGTTCGTGCGCAGTTGAACAAGAAATATGGTGATGCGGTGCAGGGTAAGACCGGTGCCATCCGCGCTGATCTGTTGGGCAACATGTGGGCGCAGGAATGGGGCGATATCTATGATATCGTCGCACCGGCCGGTTCCGGCGACATCGGCTATGATATCGGTGAACTGTTGAAAGCGAAAAAAGTTGATGAGATCGGCATGGTCAAAATTGGCGAAGGCTTTTTCTCGTCGCTCGGTTTCGCGCCGCTGCCCGAAACATTCTACGCCCGTTCACAATTCCTGAAACCTGCTGACCGTGAAGTCGTGTGCCATGCGTCGGCATGGAACATCACAAATGTAGACGATCTCCGCATCAAGATGTGCATCAAGATCAATAGTAATGATTTCGTCACGGTGCACCATGAACTCGGTCATAATTATTATCAACGTGCATATAATAAGCAGAGCTATTTACATCTAAATGGAGCCAATGACGGGTTTCATGAAGCAATTGGTGACGCAATTGCGCTTTCGATTACGCCGGATTATTTGGTTCAGATCGGTCTGCTTGATGCGTCGAAGGTGCCGAGTGCAGACAAGGACAACGGCCTGCTGTTGCGTCAAGCGATGGACAAAGTCGCTTTCCTTCCGTTTAGCGTTATTGTCGACGAGTGGCGTTGGGGTGTCTTTGCCGGGGATATCAAACCTGCAGATTATAACACTGCTTGGACGAAGCTGCGTACGCAATATCAAGGCATTGTGCCTCCCGTGGCGCGTGATGCGAATGCCTTTGATGCTGGCGCGAAATATCACGTGCCGGGAAATACGCCTTATACACGCTATTTCCTGGCGCGCATTTTGCAGTTCCAATTCTACAAAGCCGCTTGCGACACCGCCGGATGGAAGGGACCGCTGCACCGCTGTTCCTTTTATGGCAACAAAGAAGTCGGCAAGCGCCTGAACGCGATGCTGGAAATGGGTGCGTCGAAACCTTGGCCTGACGCACTCGAAGCGTTCACGGGCAGTCGCGAAATGTCAGGCAAGGCAATGCTCGAATATTTCGCCCCCTTGATGAAATGGCTCGAAACGCAGAATAAGGGAGCGAAAAAGGGTTGGTAATAGAAAAGCGGCCCGCCTTTCTTCGGGCCGGCCGCTTTTCCTCTTTTGCTGGTTCACGGCAATTGGATCGTGCGGTCAGCGCTTTCGTAGTTTGCTTATTTTGCGGTCGGCTTGGACGCTGTCGTAGATTTTGGTGCAGGCGCTCGCTTGCTAGCAGTTGACGACTTTGAGGTCGTTGTGCTTGCACTTGGTTTTGGTGCTGACTTCGGCTTGTTGGGCGCTTTCGCCGCTGGCGTTGCGGGCTTTTTAGCAGCCGGTTTCTTTGCTCCGGCGCTTTTTGTAGATGCCTTTTTGACGGATTTCGATTTCTGGGCGTCGTAGGCTTTTTTCCCAGCGACCGCCGCTACCGCTGCTGCTGCGACTACTGCGCCTGCGACGGCTGCAGTTTTACCCGGATTGGCTTTTACAGACTTCACTGCCCGAGTTGCCGCGCCTCCGATGGTATCAGCCGCTGAGCGCGCACTGGCCGATGCGGAATCAGCGCTTGACTGGGCTGTGTCTTTTACTTTTTCAGTAAAAGTGCGCAGCTTGGCTGCCGCTTTATCCAATGCATCCGATGTTTTGCTTTTTTGTACCATCATCTTCTCCCTTGCGGCCTAGTATTGTTACATAACACGATCAATCGAGCCAAAGTTCCAGTCGGTCCCTAGCGGAAAGGAGGCTCGTTAAAGGCTCGGAGTTTGCGGCTATGCAGGCTGTTGCCCGCTTCGCGCAACAAGTCGCAAGTTTGAATGCCGATTTGAAGATGTGCGGCAATCGCTTCTTCGTAAAAGCGGTTTGCTTGCCCCGGCAACTTGATCTCGCCGTGCAAGGGCTTATCGGAAACGCACAGCAGCGTACCATAAGGTACACGAAAGCGGTAGCCTTGAGCTGCAATCGTGGCTGATTCCATATCGATGGCGATGGCCCGACTTTGCGAAAAACGGAGCGCGGAAGCAGAATAACGCAATTCCCAATTGCGGTCGTCAGTTGTTACGACGGTGCCGGTACGCATCCTTCGTTTCAGATTTGCACCACTTGTACCTGATACATGTTCGGCGGCAGCGGCCAGCGCTTGCTGGACTTCAGCGATTGGAGGGATTGGGATCTCGGGTGGTAAAACATCGTCGAGGATGTGGTCATCACGCAAATAGGCGTGGGCGAGTACATAGTCACCGATACGTTGTGTTTCGCGCAATCCGCCGCAATGGCCTATCATCAACCATGCCTCGGGTCGCATGACAGCCAGATGGTCGCAAATAGTTTTGGCGTTTGATGGACCAACGCCAATATTGACCAGCGTGATACCCGAACGATCGGGTGCCATGAGATGGTAGGCTGGCATTTGATGGCGGCGCCATGTGCTGTCGGCTATAAGTTGCGCGGCATTATCAGTTGCCTGATCAACAAATAGTCCACCAGCGCCAGATAAAGCGGTGTAACGGCCGTTGCCGACTTGCGTGCAGGCCCAACTGACGAATTCGTCCACGTAGCGGTGGTAGTTGGTGAAAAGGATGTAATTCTGTACATGTTCAGCCGGGGCACCAGTGTAATGGCGTAAGCGGGCAAGCGAGAAATCGGTGCGTAGCGCATCAAACAGGGCTAGGGGTGAATTGTCAGTACCCTTTATACGCAAAAGTCCGTCGGCAATCTCATCACCAATGTCGGCCAGCTCAGTTGTCGGGAAATGCCGGGCTAATTCGTTGGGGCTAGTTTTGCCCAACTCCAAATCTGCGGACCCGTCGAGCACATACGGAAATGGAATTTCCTGACGGCTCCGACCGACTGAGATTTCCAGTTCGTATTGCTCAACAAGCAGGTCGAGCTGTTCTCCTACATAATCGGCAAACATGTCCGGCTTGGTAAATGTGGTGCGGTATGTTCCAACCTTCTCTAATTTTCCGAAGGATAAGTTCGTGACCGTCTCCCGCTCTTTGCCGCGATAGGTAATCACAAGTTCGGGATAGCAGAAATCGCGGCGGTCGCGCTCCTCTGCTGTGGGTGGTACGCCAGTCTTTAAATAGTGCGCAAGTGCATTTTGGAGGCGTTTAACCGAGGCATCGTACTCAGTTACAAGCTGCTGTATGAGTGTGTTTGAATCTTCGCTAGGCATAAGCACGCATCCACGAAATTTTGGATTTTCGCAACAAAAAAGGGAGGGTTGCCCCTCCCTAAGCTGTGTGTCGATTCATCGAACCCCATCCGGGTTCCTTCAAAATCTACTTAAAGTTGCCCGAGCATATGTTCGGCCGAACTGACGTTGAAGTCGCCTGGTGCTTCGACGTTAACTTGTTCCACGACGCCGTCGTTGACGACGAGCGAGAAGCGCTGCCCGCGCTTGCCCATCCCGAACGCTGTTCCATCCATTTCAAGGCCTAGCGCGGCGGCAAAATCGCCATTACCGTCCGCGAGCATTGTAATCGCCTCCGATCCGCCAGACTTATTCCATGCGCCAAGCACAAATGCATCATTCACTGCTGTGCAAGCGATTTCATCAATGCCCTTTGCTGCCAAATCGTCCGCTTTTTCTACAAAGCCCGGAAGATGGCGCGCGGAACAGGTCGGCGTGAAGGCGCCCGGCACCGAGAATAGCGCGATACGTCGGCCAGCGAAGTAATCGGCCGACTGGACCGGCTGTGGGCCGTCGACGGTGGCCTTGACCAATTTAACATCGGGTATTTTGTCGCCAACTGAAATACTCATATTCATTCCTTTCGGGGGTAATTTTGATTCATTCTAATCCGTGACGACCATCCATGTGTCAAGCATGTCGAGGAGGGAAGGGGTATCCGACGTGTCACGTGAACCATTCGTTCCGAAAATTGTGCCATTTGGACGGAATTTTATCTCTCACAATTTTCAAGAAGATATGTGGTTTAACTTTGTTAACCCCACCCCTTAGCTGTTGATTCATCAGGATCGTCAATTCTTGCCTTGTTGAACAAGCAAAGGGGTTGGGGAAATGATCAGCTTTTCGAAAAAATTGGCGTGCGTTGCAGTCATGGTTGCGTTGTCGTCGCAACCTGCACATGCGTGTTGGACCAATGCCGCGCAGGATGCTGCCAAAATCAAGCATCTCAACACTATGTTGATGGTAACTGCCTTGCGGTGCCGAAACACACCGGACAATTTCCTACCGCACTATAATCGTTTCGTGACAAAGCATAACAGCCTGATCGGGTCGCAAAATGCCGCGTTGAAAGGACATCTTGCCCAGACATACGGTGCCCGCGGTGCCGAAGGGGCCTTAGATCGGATGTCTATCGGATTTGCGAATAGTTATGGGAACGGCCATAAGGCATTGAACTGTAAGCAACTAAAAGAACTTGCGGCAAAATTGTCTTCGGAATCCCACGGCGTCGTGACTATGGCGGCCGCTGCAGATTTAACGGTCGTCGGTCAATCTTGGAGCGGCCCGGTCTGTCCGGCACGGATTGCAACGCGCCCATAAATCGTCTGCCCAAACATATAAAGTAATCTTTATATTTGATTTCGTTGAAGGCCAAGGCTAAGGGCGGGGCCATTCTAAACCCTCCCGGAGATCAAGCCCGTGGCTTTCAACGATTATGTCATTGCCGATATCGGCGAGGCCGATTTTGGCCGTAAAGAAATCAACATTGCCGAAACCGAAATGCCCGGCCTCATGGCCCTGCGTGAAGAATTTGGTGCGTCTCAACCCTTGAAGGGTGCGCGGATCGTTGGATCGCTGCACATGACGATCCAGACAGCAGTTCTGATTGAAACCCTTGTAGCACTCGGCGCTGATGTGCGTTGGGCGACTTGCAACATCTTTTCGACGCAGGACCATGCTGCGGCTGCGATTGCTGCGCGCGAAATTCCCGTCTTCGCGGTAAAGGGTGAAAGCCTTGCCGATTATTGGGATTATGTTGGTCGTATTTTTGACTGGGGCGACGATACCACTGCGAATATCATTTTGGACGATGGTGGCGATGCAACCATGTTCGCGCTTTGGGGGGCGAAGCTGGAGCGGGGCGAAAGCTTTGGCGAACCAGAAAACGAAGAAGAAGTGGAATTCCAGCGTGCGCTGAAGGCTTTTGTTGCCGCAAAGCCCGGGTATCTGACCGAGACGGTCCGCAACCTGAAGGGCGTGTCAGAAGAAACCACCACCGGCGTTCACCGCCTTTACGAAATTGCCAAGAAGGGCGAACTGCCTTTCCCGGCCATTAACGTCAATGACAGCGTGACGAAGTCGAAGTTCGACAATCTATATGGTTGCAAGGAATCGCTCGTCGACGCCATCCGTCGTGCCACCGACGTTATGTTGGCGGGTAAAGTTGCATGTGTTGCCGGTTTCGGTGATGTAGGCAAAGGCTCTGCCCAGTCGCTCCGGAATGGCGGCGCGCGCGTGATGGTTACCGAAGTTGACCCGATTTGTGCTTTGCAGGCGGCGATGGAGGGCTTTGAAGTCGTCACTATGGAAGAAGCTGTGACGCGGGCGGATATTTTTTGCACCGCGACAGGAAATGCGGACGTCATTACCGCCGAGCATATGATGAACATGAAACCGATGAGCATTGTATGCAACATCGGCCATTTCGACAGCGAAATCCAGATTGCGGCTTTATCCAATTATAACTGGACCGAAGTAAAGCCCGGAACCGACCTCGTTGAGTTTCCTGATGGCAAACAGATAATCGTGCTGGCAAAGGGTCGTCTCGTGAACCTCGGCTGTGCAACCGGGCATCCGAGCTTCGTGATGTCGTCGAGCTTTACCAACCAGGTCCTGGCGCAGATCGAGCTTTGGACCAACGGTGCAAGTTATAAGAACGAAGTCTATGTTCTGCCAAAACACCTCGATGAAAAGGTGGCTATGCTGCACCTTGAAAAGCTGGGCGTTAAGCTGACGAAACTTACCGAAAAACAGGCCAGTTATATTGGCGTGTCTACCGAGGGTCCCTTCAAGCCGGATCATTATCGATATTGATCCACATAAATCTGATATCAGAGGAGCCCGCTGCGGAAACGCAGCGGGTTTTTTTGTTGCGCCGCGTCGCCTTTCGGGCATTAGAAAGTCTGTGAAAGTGCAAAGGACAGCGAACTAATGACGGGCGAAGGCCTGCCAATTGCATTGATAGGCGTTTTAATGGCGCTGTGGCTTGTAGGAGCCACGGTCGCTATTTGGATCGGCTTTTCTCTGCGCAGGCGTTCGCAAAAAATATTGCGGCAGACCTCGCGACTGGCCCGGCTCCTCGAGACCGCACCGGCGTTCCCGGTCGTGGTAAAAGGGGACGGCCGGATCGAAGCGGCTGACCGATTTTCACGATTGATGGGTTTGTCTGGCCCCGCAGTGTCACTGACCGATCTTGGCGGACGGAGCGAAGGGGGATTGAGTAATTCGGATCTTTCTCGGCTTGAAGAAAAAGTCCGAGAAACGCAGAGGACGGGCAAAGATTTTGTTCTGCCCTTGGCGATCACGGGTTCGCCCCGCCGTTTGCTTGTTATGGGCGAGATCGCCGACACCGTAATCTATCCGAATGGCGCAGCGTTACTTTGGTTTTTCGACTCCACTGAAAGTCTGCGTGAATTGGAGGCGCGGACTGAGGAGTCCGAAAAGGCAAAAGCCGCCTTTTCTGCCTTGGCCGGTTTGATCGAATCCGCGCCTTTGCCGATGTGGCACCGCAGTCCGGATATGTCGCTGAACTTCGTGAATCAGGCTTATGTTGACGCTGTCGGTGCTTCGGACGGATTTCAGGTCGTGCAGGATGGCATTGAGCTTCTCGAACCGGAAAATGGCAAAACTGCAGCGTCTTTTGCCGCCGAAGCGATGCAGAGTGGCCTAAAGACAGAGCGAATTGTATCGGCAACTTTGGGTGCCGAACGACGGCAACTGCGCGTGTTCGACATCCCGCTCGGAACGGACGGTGCGTCAGGAGTTGCTGGGATGGCCATTGATGTTCAGGATCTGACCGCAGCGCGGACGGAGTTTCGCCAGTTGTCCGATGCGCAACGGCATCTGTTGAACATGATGTCGGCGGGTGTCGTGCAATTCGGTTCGGACTATTCGCTAATTTTTGCAAATCTTCCTTTTCAAAGGCTATTTGCTTTTCGCGACCAGTGGCTGACCGAAAAACCGGAGTTTGCACGGGTGCTTGATCGGATGCGTGAAAATGGCAAGCTCCCGGAAGTTCGTGATTTTCCGGCATGGCGTGGTGAGAGGGAAAATTGGTTTCGGAATCCCGAACCAAGCGAGGAAAACTGGCTGTTGCCTGACGGGACGCATTTGCGCGTTTTGGCACAACCGGTACCCGATGGCGGGCTTTTGCTGATATTTGAGGACCGGACCGAACAGGCGCAGCTGGCGAGTGCGCGGGATATTTTGCTGCGGGTGCGGACGGCAACCTTTGACAATCTTTTTGAAGCGATCGCGGTATTTGCCGCCGATGGTCGTCTCAGCATCTGGAACCGCCTGTTTGCCGAAACATGGGGTCTGCCAGACGAGATATTGATCCGGCATCCGCGCCTTGACGAGATTCTGCCGTTAATGTCGAAACACCTCAAGAAGCAATCGCAGATATCTATCATCGGTGAACTGGTCCGGATGACTACTGCCAATCGGGAGCAGCGTCGTAGCAAGGCCGTTTTTGCCGACGAGCGGATATTCCAGATTGCCACCATTCCGCTACCCGACGGCAATGCGCTGTTTACGATGCTGGATATGTCCGACAGCCTGAAGATCGAGCAAGCGCTACGGGATCGGAATGCGGCGCTGCAGGAGGCGGACGGTATCAAGGCCAAGTTCCTGGCCAATATGAGCTACGAGTTCCGGACGCCGCTGACGTCGATCAGCGGCTTTGCCGATCTTTTGAAAGCGGGCGTTGCCGGGGAGTTGAACGGGCAGGCGCTGGAGTATGTCGATGCGATCCTGACTTCGGCTGAGCGGTTGTCGGAGCAGATCAATACGGTCCTTGATTACAGCCAGAGTGAAGCCGGAGCGATGCCGATTGCTAGGGAGAAAGTCGACGTTCGGACCCTACTTGTTAACTCGGCTGAAGCTAAGTCGGCTTTTGCCAGGGAGCGGGGGGTTGAATTGCATCTTCGGTTGGAGGAGGCAAAAGGGCTGTTTTCCTTGGATTCCAAGCGGATCGGGCAGGCGGTTGGGCAAATTCTTGATAATGCAATTCGTTATCATAAAGAGGGTGGCGAAGTCCTCCTGTTCGCCCGCACGAGCAAGGACCTTCTCGAGATCATCGTCTCTGATAATGGCCCCGGCATCAGTGAGGAAAACCAGAAAATCGTCCAAGGCGATGGCAAGAAAGCGTTGCAGCTTTCCGACGATCCCATTTTGCAAGGGCTCGGCCTGCCGCTCGCCAAGCAGTTGATCGAAACGCATCATGGCACGTTCCGGATCGAGTCCAAACCGGGTGAAGGTTCCACCATCATCATGACGATCCCGAGCCGATGATCCTGAAGACCGAAGAGGATATGCGCGCCTTTGGCCGGGAGTTGGCGGGGACGCTGCACGCGGGCGACTGGGTATCGATTGACGGTCCCTTGGGCGCCGGAAAAACAGTGCTGTGCGCCGGCATATTGCAAGGTCTGGGTTTCAGAGGCGAAGTCGCGAGCCCGTCCTATGCCATCGTGCATCAATATGAGCCCCCCGAAGTATCGATTGCCGTCGCCCATGCAGATTTGTATCGGTTGGACGGTGTCGCCGACCTGGAGGAACTCGGCCTTGCGGACGAACGGTCCGACCGGATCACCTTGGTGGAATGGGCGGGTCGGGCAGGCCCCGAATATACGGTGCCCACCCTCTCGATCGACATACAGCCTCAGCCGGACGGTTCGCGTACGGTACAGTTGAAGACGGAAGAAAATGACGCAACAGATTGACCCTGTCATGCCCGCCGGGCTGGATGAATTTCTGCACCAGACAGGCTGGAGCGCCGCGCGCGTGTACCCGATGCCGGGCGATGCCTCGTTCCGCCGCTACTTCCGGGTGTCGCATGCCGACAAGGGGAAGGCCATTTTGATGGACGCCCCGCCGCCCCATGAAGACCCCAAGCCATTTATCGATGTCGCCCAATATCTGACCGGTCAGGGATTTCGCGCGCCGATCATCTATGGGCATGACCTGAAACGCGGGTTCGTCTTGATAGAGGATTTCGGCGACCGGCGGATGCGCGAGCATCTGGACGAATGTCCGTCGGATGAAGCGAAAATCTATAAGCAAGCCATCGACACGATCATTGCCCTGTCGAAAAGCACACGTGCCGACCTGCCGCCTTATGACGAAGCTGTCTATTTGCGCGAAGTGCGCCTGCTCGCGGAGTGGTATATGCCGGCCATGCGGCTCGATTTCGATCCGGCCGAATTTGACCGGATTTGGAGTGAAGCACTCGCACCGATTGCCAATGCCCATATGGTAACCGTCTTGCGCGATTATCACGCCGAAAATGTCATGCTCCTCGACGATGGCGATCAGGGCCTGATTGATTTTCAGGACGCCTTGATCGGACACCCCGCCTATGATCTGGTGTCGCTCTTGCAAGATGCACGGCGTGAGGTGTCCGCGGAACTGGAGGCGGAAATGCTGGATCATTATATTCAGACAGCCCATCCGGACGCCGATTTCCGCTATCATTATGCTCTCGTTGGTGCGCAGCGGAATACCAAGATCATCGGTATCTTCACGCGGTTGTGGAAGCGTGATGGGAAGGAGCGTTACCTCGACTTCTTGCCGCGCATGTGGACACTGCTCGAACGCGATCTGGATCATCCTGGGCTTGCGCCGCTGAAAAGCTGGTTCGACACATATATCCCGCAGGAAGTCCGCCGGATCGCCCCCAATATGCTGGCGCCGGAATGAGCCATCATGTGAACACCGCCATGATCATGGCGGCGGGCAAGGGGACCCGGATGATGCCGTTGACGGCAGACCGGCCCAAGCCGCTGGTTGCGGTCGCGGGCACCGCGTTGCTCGACCATGTGCTCGACCACCTGCGCGACGCAGGCGTCGGCCAGATTGTCATCAATGCCCATTATCGCGCGTCGCAGGTCGAAGACCATATTGCCGACCATGCCGCCGATTTTAAAGTCGCCATCTCGGACGAGCGCGATCTGCTGCTGGATACAGGTGGCGGGCTGGTGCGGGCACTGCCGCTCATTCCCGACGACCCTTTCATTTGCGTCAATGCCGACAATTGGTGGGCTAATGACGGCGAAAACGCCTTCACCCGGTTGATGGCGGCATGGGATGACAACGCTATGGATGTCCTCATGCTACTGATCCCCTATGCAGAGGCAAATAACACCCAAGGGCAGGGCGACTTTGATCTTGATGTGGATGGACGCTTGTCCCGCCGGAAAGCCGACCAGCAGGCCGCTTATGTCTGGACCGGAATCCAGATGCTGTCCAAACGCCTCATTATCGATCCGCCGTCGGAAGTATTTTCCACCAATGTCTTTTGGGATCGCGCCATTGCCAAGGGGCGTTGCTATGGTTTGGTGCATGAGGGACTGTGGTTTGATGTCGGATATCCCGACGCAATCGCAGCAACCGAGGCTAAATTGATGAGCCATGCCCAGCGCTGAACCCGCACATCGGGCGACACGCGTCTTCACGGTTCCTCTCGGCTCGGATTTTTGCGACGCGACGGTCGGATTTGTTCTGGCGAACTGCGGCGATGATCCGCTTGGCATAACGCGGATGACGCTGCTGTTGCCGAACAACCGCGCGATCAAGGCGATGACCGAAGCCTTTGTGCGCACGGTTTCGCCGGGATTGCTGCTGCCGAAAATGGTGGCGATTGGTGACCTCGCACTGGACGAAGCGTTAGGGCCGATTTTGGACCCGCTGTCGGACGATGATGTCGTCTCGCCGGTTATCAGCCCTGCCAGCCGCATTCTGTTGTTAGCCGATCTGGTTGTAAAGAACCGCCCAACAGGGCAATCGGTCACCGCGGCAGAATCCCTGCGGCTTGCGCGCAAATTGGCGGAAATGATCGACGAGCTGGAAATCGAGCAGGTCGATTTTGAACGGCTCAAGTCCCTAGAGGCGGTGGCTGAACTGCCCGAACATTGGCTCAGCGCGTACGGGCAGATCAGCGAAATTATCCCTGCCTACCGAACCGAGCTTGCCAACCGAAAGCTTCTGGGCCCTGCCGAGCGCAGGAATATTTTGCTCGGCAGGCTCGAACAGCGTTTGCGCGAAAATCCGCCGTCTTCGCCCTTGATTGCCGCGGGTATAACAACATCGGCTATCGCGGTGTCCAATCTGTTGCGCCGTGTTGCCCGCCTTCCGAACGGGTCGGTGATCCTGCCAGGCGTTGACCTGAATATGCCTGAGGCAGATTGGGATGCGCTGCGTCCACCGAAGAGCGAGGATGGTGTTTCCAAGCCCCGTCGCAATGCCGAAGTGCATCCGCAATTCCATCTACGCCTGTTGCTTGATCGCATGGCGATTGCGCGGGACGAAGTTGCAACGATTTCATCCGGTGCAGCGCCCGCAATGGCCGACAGCATCACCGATATTTTCTGCCTTCCCGAACGAAGCACGCATTGGCGTGAACTTCCGCCCAACCGGAAAAAATTGGCGCATGTACGCCTGATCGAAGCCGACGATAGCGCGCAGGAAGCAAAAATCATTGCCGTCCATATTCGGCAAAGGCTCGAACACCCTGGACAACGCACGGCATTGATTACCCCTGATCGTGAAATTGCCGCACGGGTAACATCACAGCTGCGTCGCTGGGGCATTTCCGTCGATGACAGTGCGGGCAAGCCTTTGCTGCAGTCGCCCGAGGGGGCCTTGTTTCTGGGGCTGGCTAATGCCGTGGCACGACGTTTTGCGGCGACCGACATATTGGAGATCGCGAAGCATCCGCTTGTCCGAATGAAAATGGACCGGCTGGAATGGCTAAATCAGGCGCGCTCTCTCGATGCCCGTATGCGTGGGCCAAGTGTCGGCGTCGGCATTTTTGCTTTTGCGGATGAAATTGCCAAGGCGGCGGATGACGCGTTGAACCTGTGGTGGACGGACTATAGCGCTCAGCTCTCAGCGTTGGACGATGGTGCAAAGGGCGGGCTGGTCGCTGCGCTCGACGCCCTGAAGACGGTCGCCGACACGTTGACGGACGGCCAGATCTGGAAAGGTACCGCAGGCCGGGAGCTGGCGAGGGCCTTGGCCGAATTGGGTGAGTGCAACCTGTCCGCCATTCCCATGGACGATAGCAGCGCGTTGCCTGCAATTATAACCGAACTGCTTTCCGGTGCTGTCGTTCGTCCACCCTATGGTGGCCATCCACGGGTCGCCATATACGGTTTGCTGGAAGCCCGCTTGCAACAGGCGGATCTTGTCATCTGTGCAGGCCTCAACGAAACAGTCTGGCCGCAAATTGCGCAGCCGGATCCTTGGCTGGCACCTGCCATCCGTCGCCATTTGGGTCTGGCCACGCTCGATCGCAATGTCGGCCTTTCGGCGCACGATCTGGCGACCGCGCTCGGCGCAAAAGATGTGGTGCTCACGCGGGCACGCCGTGATCGTGGAGGGCCGGGCGTTGCATCGCGCTTCCTGCTTCGGATGCGTGCCTATCTTGGTGAGGCGTTGCAGCAAGATGCAACCACGCCGCAACTTGCCGCGCTATTGGACGATGCGCCTAAAAAGCTGGACTTCGCGCCCCGGCCCAAACCCATGCCGACGGCGGAGCAGCGTCGCGTCCGCATTTCGGTGACCGATTTCGACCAGCTCAAGTCGGACCCCTATTCCTTTTACGCCAAGCGTGTTTTGCGGTTGCGTCCCATGGACCCGGTCGATGCCGAACCCGACCATAAATGGCGCGGCATCCTTGTGCACGACATATTGGAAAAATGGTTTCGCGACGACAAGTGCGCCCCGGAAAAGCTGGTCGCACGGGCGGAAGCCTTGCTGACCAATGGCGCGCTTGATCCCATCCTCCGGACGCTTTGGCAGCCCCGTATTGCGGACGGGCTGCGCTGGATTGCCGAACAAACGCAAAAGCTGCGCGACGAAGATGGCCGACAGCTGTTGATCGCCGAAGAAAAAGGATCGTTTGAACTGTCCGGCATCACCATTACCGGCCGCGCCGACCGTATCGATGCCGCCGCCGATGGCAGCCTGATCATCATGGACTATAAAACCGGCGGATCGCCCAAGCCGAAGCAGATCAATGCGGGCTTTGCGTTGCAGTTGGGGCTGATCGGTTTGATGGCCGAACGCGGCGCGATAAAGGGCGTACGCGGCGAGGCGCTGGGCTTCGAATATTGGAGTTTAGGCAAAGACCAGAAGCGTGGTGCCTTTGGATATATCGCCCATGCCACGGCAACGAAGGCTAGCGACAAAAAGAAGGCTGCCGATGAATTTGTGACCTTCATTGCGGGCCAGGCCGAAGAAGCGTTGAACATGTGGATATTGGGTGAAGCACCTTTCACGGCTAAACTGCACCCCGAATATTCCAACTATGCCGACTATGACCATTTGATGCGTCTTCAGGAATGGGACGGTCGCCAGTCGATTGCAGAGGCAGACGAGGCATGAGCGAAGACACGTCCCTTAAGCCGCTCTATCCGCTCATCCCCGCGCAACTTGCTGCGGTGCAGCCGGAGGAGAATATCTGGCTCAGCGCATCGGCTGGCACCGGCAAAACGCAGGTTCTTACAGCACGCGTTATCCGGTTGCTGCTCGAAGAAGGCGTCGAGCCCGAAAATCTGTTGTGCATCACCTTCACCAAGGCGGGTGCTGCGGAAATGGCCGAACGTATCAACCAGCGGCTCGCCTCCTGGGTCCAAATGGAAGATACCGCGCTGTTCAGGGACATGGAGGCAATCGGGGCCAGGTCGGGCCCGGAATACCGCCAGCGCGCCAGCGAATTATTCGCCAAAGTATTGGACGCGCCGGGTGGCGGTTTGCAGATTTTGACCATCCACAGTTTCTGCCAGTCGCTTTTGGGAAGCTTTCCCGAAGAGGCCGGTCTGGTCCCCGGTTTCAAGCCGATCGAAGGAGCCGAGCAGCAGGCGCTTTTGCGCGAAGCGCTTGCCAGCATGGTCATCGCGGCTGAAGA
>ERZ795044.660-NODE-660-length-32307-cov-5.033765_pt1 | contig 32307 bp, 22 predicted proteins | sample MGYA00375128_ERZ795044 | MGnify/ENA primary metagenome ERZ795044 (study PRJEB30173, sample SAMN05720213) | anaerobic digester metagenome | isolation source: active sludge of municipal wastewater-treating anaerobic digesters | place: USA | collected 2014-12-22 ...
CAGCAGGTTTACAAAGAAGAACGAGAGCCAGAAGTGCAACTTGCCAAGACGCTCGTCATACATGTGTCCAGTCCACTTCGGCAACCAGAAGTAAGCGCCAGCGAAGATCGAGAAGACTGCACCCGGCACCAGCACATAGTGGAAATGGGCCACGATGAAGTAGGTGTCATGGTACTGGAAATCGACCGGCGCGATCGACATCATCAGGCCCGTGAAGCCACCGATGGTGAAGAGCACGACGAAGGCGATCGCAAACAGCATCGGCGTTTCGAAGGTCATGGCGCCACGGAACATCGTCGCCGCCCAGTTGAAGACCTTTACGCCAGTGGGCACCGCGATCAGCATGGTGGCATACATGTAATAAAGTTCGCCGGCCAACGGCATACCCACCGTAAACATGTGATGCCCCCAGACGATAAACGAGAGGAAGGCAATCGACGCAGTGGCATAGACCATCGACTCATAACCGAACAGCTTCTTGCGGGCAAACACTGGAATGATCTGCGAGGCCACCCCGAAAGAGGGCAGAATCATGATGTAGACCTCCGGGTGACCGAAGAACCAGAAAACATGCTGGAACAGCACCGGATCACCGCCACCCGCTGCATTGAAGAAGCTGGTGCCGAAGTGAATGTCCATCAGCATCATGGTGACCACACCCGCCAGCACCGGCATCACCGCAATCAGCAGGAATGCCGTGATCAGCCAAGTCCAGACGAAGAGCGGCATCTTCATCAGGGTCATGCCCGGCGCACGCATGTTGAGGATGGTGGCAATGATGTTGATCGCCCCCAGAATCGACGAAACCCCCATCATGTGCACCGAGAAAATGAACAGGGTTACGCTCGGCGGCGCATAGGTGGTGGAGAGCGGCGCATAGAAGGTCCAGCCGAAATTTGGCGCCCCGCCCTCCATGAACAGCGTCGAGGCCAGCGTCAGAAAGGCAAACGGCAGAATCCAGAATGAAAAATTGTTCAATCGCGGCAGCGCCATGTCAGGCGCGCCGATCATCAGCGGCACCATCCAGTTGGCCAGGCCGACGAAGGCTGGCATGACTGCACCGAAGACCATCACCAGACCATGCAGCGTGGTCATCTGGTTGAAGAACTCCGGCTGAACCAACTGCAGACCCGGCTGGAACAGCTCGGCGCGGATCACCAGCGCAAAGGCACCTCCAAGCAGAAACATTGCAAAACTGAGCCACAGATACATCGACCCGATGTCCTTGTGGTTGGTGGCGAAGAGCCAGCGAGCAACCCCCTTGGCCGGGCCATGATGATGATCGTCGTGATGACCCTCGACTGCGGGATTTAACGTACCCATCAGAAGCCCTCCTTATTTCGAATTCTTGAAGTTGACGATGTCGATCGGGTTCACCTGGTCACCGGTGCTGTTGCCCCAGGCATTGCGCTCATAGGTGATGACCGCCGCCAGGTCAACTTCACTCAACTGCGGCCCATAAGCTGCCATGTAGGTGCCCGGCTTGCCGTTGACCACGATTTTGATGTGCTCGGCACGGTCCCCCGTGGCGATCTTACTGCCCTTGAGCGGCGGGAAGGCCGGCGGGGCACCCGCACCATTGACCTGATGACAGGCAGCACAGTTTTTGCCATACACCTCTTCTCCACGCGCCGTCAACTCGGCGAGCGTCCACTGCTTGCTCTTCAGCTCAGCCTCCTTGCGGGCAACCTCCTTGCGCTCGGACAACCACTTGTCGTAATCCTCTTGACTCTTGGCCACCACCACGATCGGCATGAAGCCATGGTCCTTGCCGCACAGCTCGGCACACTGACCACGGTAGACGCCCGGCTTGTCGATTCTCGTCCAGGCCTCGTTGACGAACCCCGGAACCGCATCCTTCTTGACTGCAAGATCCGGCACCCACCAGGCGTGAATCACATCCTTGGCGGTCACCAGAAAACGGATCTTCTTGCCAACCGGGACAACCAGCGGCTGATCGACCTCGAGCAGATAGAACTCACCCTTGGCCTCCTGGTTGTGAATCTCATTCTGCGGCGTCGCCAGCACACTGAAGAAGGAGACATCCTGCCCCATGTACTCGTACTTCCACTTCCATTGGTAGCCGGTGATGAAGATGTCGAGATCGCTCTCCTTGGTGTCATACATCGACACCAAGGTGGTGGTCGCCGGAATGGCCATCGCCACCAGGATGAAGACCGGGATGATGGTCCACAACAGTTCGATCTTGGTGCTCTCATGGAAGTCGGCCGGCTTGACCCCCAGAGACTTGCGGTGCATCAGGATCGACCAGAACATGATGGAGAAGACCACCACGCCGATCGCCACACAGATCCAGAGGATGATCATGTGCAGATCGAAAGCCTTTTGGCTGACTTCGGTCACACCTGGTCGCAGGTTGAGCTTCGACAGCGGCTCTTCGGCAAGAGCGATTGAAGAGAAGAGCAACAGCCCCATCAGAGTTTTGAGCCGCGACCATGCACCGAGCAGCATCGTCCTGCCTCCATTTAGCGTTGTTGTGTGAATCATGTTCGAGTTGTTCTTAATTCTGCTCGACACCGGGCGCATCGACGAGACGTCCGGGTGCGACAAAATGCCGCGCCATGATAGCAGCCGCTGGTTTTTTCTCAACCCGATGTGACAAAGAAACCGGCTTGCGCCTTTGTTCCTGACGCAAGCCAAGACACATGCGTACAGACTGCTTTATTCTTATGGTTGTCTGCCGAACAGACGACGACCTTGCTCAGCAGGGCTGATTCTCTACCGATATCGAAGCAAAATGCCTTGATCTTGATCAATTTTCAGCAAAATATCAGTCATCGTTCCGGGCGGGTGGTTTGGGAAAGAAAATCAGCGGCTGCCCCTCGATCTGCGGGGCTGCACGCTGCTCAAGCCGACCCGCAGGCCAGACCGGGGTGAGCGACTCGGCGGTCATGGCCAGCTGATGGCCGCAGCGAACGCAGGCGCGATGCGGCACACCCGCCTCCTCCCACATCTGCAATGTGTCGATCTGCTGGCATTGCGGGCAGAGCGCCCCGGCGATGAAACGCTTTCGTACAGGCGGCTGATCAACCATTGGCCTCGCTCTCCGATCCGATACCACTGTGTCGCAGCAGCGATTCAATCTGTGGCGGCCGTCCGCGAAACGCGATGAAACCATCCAAGGCATTCCGCGAACCGCCGCGCCGCAAGATCTCGCGCGCAAAGGCCTGGCCGCTCTCACGGTCGAACAATCCTTGCTGCTCGAAGCGGGAGAAGGCATCGGCCGAGAGCAGCTCCGCCCATTTGTAGCTGTAGTAACCGGCCGCATAGCCGCCCGCGAAGATGTGGCTGAAGCCATTCTGGAAGCGGTTCCACGCTGGTGGGTTCACCACCGCCACCTCAGCCCTGATCTGGTCGAGCTGCGCCTGCACCTCGGCCACGCTCAAGCCGTGCCCGGCACTGTGGATGGAGAGGTCAAACAGGGCGAATTCGATCTGCCGCACCATCTGCATCCCGCTCTGGAAGTGGCGGGCCGCCGCCAACCGGGCCAGCAATTCGTCAGGCAGGGGCTCTTCGGTCTGGTAGTGGCCAGAGATCAGCCTGAGCGCCTCGGACTGCCAGCACCAGTTCTCCAGCAACTGGCTCGGCAGCTCGACGGCATCCCACTCCACACCATTGATGCCCGCTGCGGCCGGATGGTCGACCTCGGTCATCAGGTGATGCAGCGCATGGCCAAATTCGTGGAACAGCGTCAGCACCTCGTTGTGGGTCAACAGTGCCGGCAGCCCTGGCGCCGGTGGATCGAAGTTGCAGACCACCGCAGCCAGCGGTCTTTGCAATGCGCCCTGCGGCCGGAGAAAACGGCTGCGCAGGCTGCCCATCCAGGCACCGCCGCGCTTGCGTGGCCGCGCATGGAGGTCGAGATAGAGGTGGCCCAGCAGTCGATCATCGCTGTGGAGCGCAAACAGACGGGCATCGGGATGCCAGCGGTCGAACTGCGACTGCTCGGTGAAGCGAACCGCGAACAGCCGGTCGATCAGCTCGAAAAGCCCCGCCATCACCCGCGGCAGCGGAAAATAGGGGCGCAAGGCCTCCTGCGAGATGGCAAAGGCCGACTCGCGCAGCTTTTCGCTGTAGTAGGCGACATCCCAGGCTTCGAGCCGATCGATGCCGTCCGCGGCGGCAAAACGGGCCAGCTCCGCATGGTCGGCGCTCGCTTTGGCGCGCGAGCGCTGCGCCAGTTCGCGCAGGAACTGCTCGACCCGCTCCGGCGAATCGGCCATTTTGGTGGCCAGCGAGAGCTCGGCGTAGCTGGCGAAGCCGAGCATCCGCGCCTGCTCGGCGCGCAGCGCCAGAATCTCCTCGATCAGTGGACCATTGTCGCGTTGCGGCGATTGCGCACTCTGCTCCGAAGCACGGGGGTGGTAGGCGCGGTAGATCTCAAGACGCAGATCCCGGTCATCGGCATGGGTGATGACGGCCTGATAGACCGGAAACTCCAGCGTGAGCCGATAACCAGCCTCGCCTTTGCCCTGTGCCCGCTCGCGCGCTGCCGCAATCGCCAGCTCGGGCACGCCACGCAATCGCTCGGCGCTGTCCAGGGTCAGGCTCCAGTCGTCGGTGGCATCCAGCAGCTGATCGCTGAAGCGGCTGCTGAGCTCCGCCAGACGCGCGCTGATCTGCCGATAGCGCTGCTGCTGAGCTGCCGGCAGATCGATGCCACCGAGACGGAAATCACGCAGGGCATGCTCGATGATGCGCTGCTGTGTGGCATTGAGGTCGGCATGGGCCGGCGACTGGGCCAACCGCTGGTAAGCCGCGAACAGCAGCGGATTCTGGTCATACTCCGCGTTGTAGTCGGCCAGCCTGGGCAGCAGTGCATTGTAGGCCTGTCGCAGGGATTCATCGCTCACCACCGCATTGAGGTGCGAAATCGGCGCGAGCGCTTGGCCGATGCGGTCGGCCAGCTCATCGAGCGGCTCGATCAACCCGGCCCAACTGTCGCTGTCGGGCGCGCTGACCAGCCGCGCGATGGCCTGACGGTTCTCGGCAAGAATCTGCTCGAACGCCGGCCCGATCTGTGCCGGTGCGATGGCCGAGAAGGGTGGGAACTCATGCCGCTGCAACAGCGGGTTGTCCATGACAATCACCTCGATGGAAATCAGTGGTCAGTGCTGCCGCAGTTGCGCGATCACCGGCGCCGTCTGCGGCAGCACGCCATGCCAGATGCGGAAGGACTCCGCCGCCTGCTCGACCAACATGCCGAGTCCATCGGCCACCCGCCGGGCACCGCAGCGCGCCGCCCAGTCCAGAAAGGGTGCCGCCTTGTCGCCATAGACCAGGTCGTAGACGCTGCCGCCAGCCACCAGACTGGCAGGCAGTGCGAGCCCTTCACCACTGAAGGCGGCGCTGCTGCCCTGAATCAGCAGATCACACTGCTCGGTTGCCAGTTCGGCGAAATCGCCGCTGCGCAGGCTGCCCAGCGCCGCGAAACGCTCGACCAGCGCATCGGCCCGCGACCGCGTCCGATTGACCAGCAGCAGTTCACCGGGCGCCGCAGCCAGCAGTGCCGGCAGAATGCCCCGCACCGCCCCACCGGCGCCGATCACCAGCAACCGCTGTCCCAGCAGTGGGATGCCAAGATTGTCGGTCAGGTCGCGCACCAGGCCGATGCCATCGGTGTTGTCACCGCGCAGCCGTCCGTCGCCGGTCAGTGACAGCGTGTTGACCGCACCCGCAGCCTCGGCCTGCGGTCCCAGCTCATCGGCCAGCGCACAGGCGGCCTCCTTGAACGGCAGGGTGACGTTGAGTCCATGCCCCCCTTCTGCAAAGAAGGTCGTCACCCGCTCGGCGAAATCGGCTGCCTCGGTCAGAATGCGCCGGTAATCGAGTTCGATGCCGAACTGCCCGGCAAAGGCGGCATGGATCTGCGGCGACCGGCTGTGCGCCACCGGGTTGCCGATGACGGCAAACTGTTTCATGCGCGCTCCGGTCTCAGGTCGTGGCCCAGTCGCGGGGACGCAGGAACTCCTCGGTCAGACGCGCCTCCTCGCTGCCGAACGGCGGCTGGTAGTCATACTCCCAGCGCACCAGGGGTGGCAGCGACATCAGGATCGATTCGGTCCGTCCACCCGATTGCAGGCCGAACTGGGTACCACGGTCCCAGACCAGATTGAATTCGGCATAGCGTCCACGGCGAATCAACTGGAACTGCCGCTCCCGCTCGCCATATTCGAGCAGACGGCGCCGCTCCAGAATCGGCAGATAGGCGGCCAGATAGCTGTCGCCGACGGCGCGCAGAAAGGCGAACTCCCGCTCGAAACCCAGCTCGTTCAGATCGTCGAAAAAGAGCCCACCCACACCGCGCGCCTCGTTTCGGTGCGGCAGAAAGAAGTAGTCGTCACACCACTTCTTCAGTCGGGGATAGCGCTGCGCGCCAAAGGGGTCACAGGCTGCCTTGGCGGTGTTGTGCCAGTGGCGGCAGTCGCTCTCGAAAGGATAGTAAGGGGTCAGGTCATAGCCGCCACCGAACCACCACACCGGCGGCGCATCGGGCGCCTCGGCGACAAACAGCCGGACATTGGCATGGGATGTCGGCAGATAGGGGTTGCGCGGATGCATCACCAGCGAGACGCCCAGCGCCTGAAAGCTGCGTCCGGCCAACTCCGGCCGGTGCTGGGTGGCGGAGGGCGGCAGGTTGCCGCCATGGACGTGGGAGAAGTTCACCCCCCCTTTCTCGAACAGCCCGCCCTCGGCGATCACCCGGGTGCGACCACCGCCGCCGCCGGGGCGCTGCCACGACTCCTCGCGGAACCGGGCCACCCCATCGATCTGTTCGAAGCTGGTGCAGATCGAATCTTGCAGACCCTGCAAATAGTCACTCACCCGGGCAATGCCGTCACTGCCGAAACTCATCGTCGACTCCTGAAATCATCGTGCAAATGAAATGATATGGACGGAGCTAATCCCGTATCCGCCGCCCCGATGCCAGATCGCGAATCTGGCTCGGCCGGGCCGCACCGCCGAGCGCGCCAGGCAGAATCTCATCGAGTTCGGTGCCGAAATAGCGCAACAGTTGCAAACGATCGCGCGCTGGCGGTCGTCGATGGGGATTGGCCGAAGTCGAAACCAGCATACCACCAAAGGTCCGACAGAGTTCCGCCGCCACCGGATGTGCCGTGAGCCGCACCGCCACGGTAGCGTGATGGCCGCTGATCCAGTGCGGAACGCGCCCGTGGTGAGGAATCAGCCAGGTGACCGGACCGGGCCAACTGGCCTCCAGTTCGTCGCGCTGCGAAGGCGACAGATCACGCAGCAGCGGTTCCAGTTGCGCCATGCTGCCGGCAATCAGGATCAACCCCTGCGAGACGGCACGCTGCTTCATCGCCAGCAGCCGCTCGACCGCCTGCCGGTTGGCCGGGTCACAGCCCAGCCCCCAGACCGCTTCGGTCGGATAGGCCAGCACCCCACCCTGCCGCAGCAGTCGGGCGGCGCGCAGCAGTCGCCACTGACTGACCATCGGAATCTCTTGAACAGTGAATCGGGCCCGGCAAACTAGCCGAGCCACGCAGAGGTTGCAAGCCGGTCACCGCCACCCTTCACAACTGCGCCCAGTGGTCGGCACCGAGCGCCGGATCGCGCAGATAGCCACCCAGTCCGGCGCGGATCCAGCCCTTGAGTTCGAGCTGCGACAGCAGGCCGAGCAGTTGCGGGACCGCCAGTCCGCTGCGCTCCACCAACAGGTCGACGCTGGTCGACTCAAAGTCGATGCAGCGCAACAGCTCGCGCTCCGTCGGGGTCAACAGCCCGGGTGGTTGAGCCATGCCCGGTCCGGCTGCCGTGGCAGCGCGGCCACTCAGGGTGAGGCCAAGCTCCTCCAGCACATCCTCGGCGCGCTCGACCAGCCGGGCGCCATCTCGCAGCAGCGCATGGCCACCACGGCTGAGCGGGTTCAGAATGGATCCGGGCACAGCGAAGATCTCGCGCCCCGCCTCCAGCGCATGGCGCGCAGTGATCAGTGAGCCGCTGCCCAGTCCGGCCTCGACCACCAGCACCCCCAATGCCAGGCCGGCAATCACCCGGTTGCGGCGCGGAAAGTGGTCGGCACGCGGCGGCGTGCCGAATGGAAATTCACAGACCACCGCCCCTTGTGCGGCAATCTGCTCGCAGAGCTGCCGATGTCGCGCCGGATAACAACTGTCGAGCCCGGTACCGACCACGGCGATGGTCTGCCCATCGGGCACCGACAGCGCGCCGCGGTGTGCCGCGCCATCGATGCCCAGCGCCAACCCGCTGGTGATGATCAAGCCCGCCTCGGCCAGCGCCCGCGCCAGCATCTGGGCGATCTCGATCCCGGCCGGCGTCGGACTGCGACTGCCAACCACCGCCAACTGCGGTCGTTGCAGCAGCGCGACATCGCCACGCACGAACAGCAGCGGCGGTGGCGTCGCGGTCTGTGCCAATAACGGTGGATAGGCAGGGCTGCCCCAGCTCAACAGATGCAGCGCGTCACGTTCGAGCCAGCTCAGATCGTTTTCGACCAGCGTCCGCCACGGCGGGTCGGCCTCGCGGTTGCGCAGCAGATTGGCCAGCAGCTCGCCATCCAGGCCCAGCGCCCGCAAGCGATCCATGTTGGCCTCGATGATGGCGGCTGGCGAACCGAGCGCCTGCAGCAGCCGCAGCAGCCGGCGCGGACCCAGGCCGGGCGTGTGCAGCAGAGCGAGCCAGAGCCGCTGCTCATCGACCGCCAGCGGCTGGCTCATCGCGGTTTCAGGTTGACGGCGAGAGCTGTCTAGGGGGAGGAGACCAGATCACCGACATTGCCCGGTTGCGAGGATTCGAGCACCAAGGCATAACTCATCTTGTCGAAGGTGCGAAACACCATCAGCAGCCCCACCCGCTCGGCCGGCAGATCGACCCAGTCACCACGCTGCCGGTCACGCACCGCCGGCGGTTTCTTGCTGATGGCGAGCGTGTTGCCCACCTCCAGACCCGACGACCGACCGCGATTGAGCGCCACCACACTGTAACGGCCCACCTTCTTCACTCCACCCAGCACGGCGATGATCTTGCCATCGACCGCATTGGCCGGCGCACTGGGAAGATAGCTGGAGTTCACCCGCTCCTCGACCATCGGCAGCAGCCGATCATCGAGCCGTACCTCTTGTGCCGACTGATCGAGTTCGAGCGTGGCCACCTCCCCCTTGCCGGAGAGGTAACCGGCACGCCCCACTTCGATCAGTTCGATGCCCAGCAACTCACCGCTGTCCGGATCGACATAGCGCTCGCCACTGCGAAACACCGCATAGGCCTGGACCGCCGATTCAGGCAGTCCTCTGGCCACGAAGCGGTCACCGGCCCCCATCAGCAGCCGCCCTTCCGGCCCGGCGATCACCCGCGCAGCGTCTTCAACCTCCTGCGCGCTGACGATGCGCCCCTTGATCAGATAGGGGCCCACCAGCTCGGCCGGCAGCGTCTCGATCGCACTCTCCAGCGGTTGTACCCGCACCTGTGGCGACAGGCGGGTCACACCATCCGACTCAAGAGCGTCGCCGCCCCGGTCGAGCAGCAGACGGGGCTCACCATCGACATGGACCAGCCGAAGCTGATCGCCGGGATAGATCAGATGGGGGTTCTTGATCTGCGGGTTGGCCTGCCACACCCGCGGCCAGTGCCAGGGCTTGTTCAGAAACAGGCCGGCAATGGCCCAGAGCGTATCGCCCTTCTTCACCACATAGCGGTCGGGATGGCCCGCCTTCAACGTCACCTCATCGGCAGCCACGCCAACCGTCGCCAACAGCAGTGCCAACACCAGCGCGGCGGTGGTCCGGACCTGCCCGATACTCTTCTTCATTGTTCTGTACTCACAGTGTGGCCGATGCGAACTCTCGTGCACCGGAACCGCCATTCGGCAGCATGAAAGGGGGATTGAAAAACCGGTGCAACCACCTCATCTCAAGCAGAGCCGGCCGAGCCGGCAGGCGCTGCCTGGTGAACGGCAGCGTGCCTTGTGGGCGCGCTGCTGGATACGATAATCTTAGCAGTACCCTTTCGAAATCCGCCAGAGCGCAGGCGCACCAGCATGACCATCCTCCAGATCCTCGAATATCCAGACCCCAGACTGCGCACCCGCGCGGCCCCGGTTTTGACATTCGATCAGGCATTGCGCCGTCTGGCCGACGACATGCTCGAAACCATGTATGACGCCCCGGGTGTCGGCTTGGCGGCCACCCAGGTCAATGTGCACCAGCAACTGGTGGTGATCGACGTCAGCGAAACGCGCAACGCGCCCTTGGTGCTGGTCAACCCCACGGTGCGGCCGCTTTCGACCGAACTGCTGGAGTGGGAGGAGGGCTGCCTGTCAGTGCCCGGCTTTCATGACACGGTCGCACGTCCCAGGCATATTCTGGTGAAGGCACAGGACATCGACGGCAACTCATTCGAACTCGAACCTGCGGGATTGCTGGCGGTCTGCATTCAGCATGAACTGGACCATCTCAACGGCAAGCTCTTCGTCGACCACCTCTCGCCTCTGAAGCGCCAGCGCATCCGCAAGAAGATCGAAAAACAGCAGAAGCGGGCCTGATCGGGGCTTTCAGGATGGAACCGCCGCGCTGAACTTCAACCGATCGGCGCCAGCAGCGTCGCACCCTGCTCCGCCGAGCCCACCTGCTGTCTGAACGGCGCGAAGAGCTCCCGCCCGTATCCTGACTCGTTCGCGCTCAGGTCGGCCGTCGCCAGCGGCCGCTTCTGCCACTCATCGTCAGCCACCTGCGCCATCAGGATGCCACGCTCGCAATCGAGCAGCACCCTGTCACCCTCGCGCAGTTTCGCCAGCGCACCACCCTGCGTGCACTCGGGTGTGACATGGATCGCCGCCGGCACCTTGCCCGAGGCGCCCGACATGCGGCCATCGGTCACCAGCGCCACCTGCTGTCCGCGCGCCTGCAGCAGGCTCAGGATCGGTGTGAGGCCATGCAGCTCCGGCATGCCATTGGCCATCGGTCCCTGGAACCGCACCACCGCTACCAGATCACCGCTGAGATTGCCGGCCTCGAACGCCTGCTGCAGCGCCTGCTGGGAGTCGAAGATCCGCGCCGGCGCCAACACCCGCCGATGTGCCGGCGCCACCGCCGACACCTTGACGATGGCGCGCCCGAGGTTGCCCTCGACCAGCCGCAAACCGCCGCTGGCGGAGAAGGGCTGCGCAACACCACGCAGCACATCAGGGTCACCACTCGCTGCCGGCGCCGGCCGCCAGATGAGCTGGCCAGTCTCATCGAGCAACGGCACCTCGGTGTAGGCGGCCAGACCGCGCTCCCCGGCGACGGTGCGGACATCGCCATGCAGCAGACCACCTTCCAGCAGTTCACGAATCAGCAGTCCCATGCCACCAGCGGCCTGAAAGTGGTTCACATCGGCCGCGCCATTGGGGTAGATGCGCGCCAGCAGTGGCACCACCGCCGACAGTGCGTCGAAATCGTTCCAGTCGATCAGAATGCCGGCGGCCCGGGCGATGGCCACTAGGTGGATGCAGTGGTTGGTCGAACCGCCGGTGGCCAGCAGGCCGACGATGCCATTGACGATGGCCCGCTCATCGATCACCTCCCCCACCGGTGTGCAGTGCGGTCCCAGTGCGGTGATCTCCATGGCCCGTTGTGCTGCCGCCTCGGTCAAGGCGCGCCGCAGTGGCGTGCCAGGGTTGATGAAGGCCGATCCCGGCAGATGCAGTCCCATCACTTCCATTAACATCTGGTTGGAGTTGGCCGTGCCATAAAAGGTACAGGTGCCGGGACTGTGGTAGGCGCGCGCCTCGACATCGAGCAGTTCGATCTGGCTCAGCTTGCCCTCGGCATGGCGTTGCCGCGCGGCCGCCTTCTCGCTGTTGGAGAGCCCGGATGGCATCGGACCTGCCGGCACGAAGAGCGCCGGCAGGTGGCCAAAGCTGAGCGCACCGATCAGCAGCCCCGGCACGATCTTGTCGCAGACGCCCAGATAGAGTGCCGCATCGAACATCTCGTGCGAGAGCGCCACCGCGGTGGCCATCGCGATCAGGTCGCGGCTGAACAGTGACAGCTCCATGCCTGGCTGCCCCTGGGTGACACCATCGCACATCGCCGGCACCCCACCGGCAAACTGGGCACTGCCGCCGGCGCGGATCGCGGCCGCCTTGATCCAGCCGGGATAGTCGACGAAGGGTTGATGCGCCGACAGCATCTCGTTGTAGGCCGAGACGATGGCGAGGTTGGCGCCCTCAGCCCCGCGCAGCAACTGCTTTTCGGCATTGGCGCAGCCGGCGAAACCATGGGCCAGGTTGGTGCAGGAGAGCGCCCGCCGACGTGGTCCGCGCCCTCGGGCCGCGCTGATGCGATCGAGATAGGCGGCGCGCGGGCCACTGCTGCGCTGGCGAATGCGCTCGGTCACCGATGCGATGCGGGGATGAAGCCTGGTCATGACGCCCTCCGATGCAGATCAGCCACTTAAAGACAAGAAAAAGGGCCACTTCACCCGCCTGGCTGACAGTGCCCTTTATAAGAAGATAGAAATTCCATGCCACCTTGGTGAGTTCGCGCCGCACATGCAGCGGGAGAAAAACTGGTATGGTTGCTGCGTGGCTGATGGCGGTTGCAACCTGGAGCTGTCGCGATGACCCTGACCCCGCTCTGCCCGTTCGAGATGGTCGTCTTCGGTGGCACCGGCGACCTCGCCCTGCGCAAGCTGATGCCGGCACTCTACCACCGCTATCAGGAGGGGCAATTCCCGGCCGACTGCCGCATCATCGCGGTCTCGCGCACCCCGCTGAACCGCGAAGGCTATCTGGTCGAACTGCGGCGCGCCCTGCAGAAATATGTGGCGGGCTCCCACTTCGAGGAGCACAGCTTCAACAGCTTCGCCGCCTTTGTCGACTATGTCGAACTCGACGGCAGCCAGCCCGAGGGCTATCAGCAGCTGCGTCAGCGGCTGCATGGCGACCACGACACCCCACGCGTTTTCTATCTGGCCACGGCCCCGTCGCTGTTTGGACCGATCTGCCACCAACTGCGACAGGCCGGACTGGTGCATGCCGGCACCCGGGTGGTGCTGGAAAAACCGCTGGGTCATGACCTGGCCTCCTCGCGGCTGATCAACGACCAGGTGGGTGAAGTCTTCGGCGAGCAGCAGATTTATCGCATCGACCACTACCTGGGCAAGGAGACCGTGCAGAACCTGATGGTGCTGCGCTTTGGCAATGCCCTGTTCGAACCGATCTGGCGCGCCGGTTTCATCGACCATGTGCAGATCACCGTGGCCGAGCAGGTGGGGGTCGAAGGACGCGGCGGCTACTACGACCAGGCCGGTGCACTGCGCGACATGGTGCAGAACCACCTGCTGCAACTGCTCTGCCTGGTGGCGATGGAGCCCCCCTCGACCCTCGATGCCAATGCGGTCCGCGACGAGAAAGTCAAGGTGCTCAATGCACTGGAACCGATCACCGCGCAGAACGTGACCAGCCAGACCGTACGTGGACAGTACCGTGCCGGCGCGGTCGGCGGCGTACCGGTGCCCGGCTACCTCGACGAGTCGGGCATCGATCCGCTCAGCAGCACCGAGACCTTCGTCGCCATCAAGACCCAGATCTCCAACTGGCGCTGGGCCGGCGTGCCGTTTTACCTGCGCACCGGCAAGCGGCTGCAGAACCGCATCTCCGAGATCGTCATCAACTTTCACCAGGTGCCCCACTCGATCTTCGAGCCCGGCTCCGGCGCGCTGATCAACAACCGGCTGGTGCTGCGATTGCAGCCCGAGGAGGGGGTCCGGCTGGCGATGATGGCCAAGCAGCCCGGACCGGGCATGCAACTGCGCTCGGTCGATCTCAACCTCGACTTCGCCGAAACCTTCAAGGGGCGGCTGCCCGATGCCTACGAACGGCTGCTGATCGATGTGATTCGCGGTCGACCGACGCTCTTCATGCGCCGCGATGAGCAGGAGGCCGCTTGGCGCTGGTGTGAGCCGATCCTCGCCGGCTGGGACCAGCACCCAGACAACCTCAAGAAGTACATCTCCGGCACCTGGGGACCCACCGCCGCCATCGCACTGATCGAGCGCGATGGCTTCACCTGGCACGAGGAGTGAGCCGACGTGGTTCGCGAGCACCGTTTCGCCGACTCGACACAACTGGTCGCGGCACTGACCCAGTCCATCGTCGCCGACCTGCAACAGGCCCTCGACCAGCGTGCGGCGGCGACACTGCTGGTCAGCGGTGGACGTACGCCGACAGCGCTCTTTCAGCGACTGAGCCAGCAGCCACTGCCCTGGTCACGCATCATCGTCAGCCTGACCGACGACCGCTGGGTGCCAGAAACCCATCCGGACAGCAATGCCGGGCTGGTCAGGCGCGAACTTCTGCGCGCAGCCGCCGCGGCGGCGCGGTTCGTGCCACTGGTGACCGCCGCTGCCGACCCCTGGCTCGGCCATGCCGAAAGCGAACGGCTGTTCGCCCAACTGCATCGCCCGTTCGATGCGGTGATTCTCGGCATGGGCACGGATGGCCACACCGCCTCGCTCTTTCCAGGCAGTCCGCAGCTGCAAACCGGTCTGCATGAACAGCACAGCGCCACCTTTGCCGCCATGCCACCGGCCGGCGTCGACCATCCGCGCGTCAGCCTGACCCTCGCCACCCTGCTCGACAGCCGGCAGCTCTATCTGCACATCGAGGGCGAACAGAAGTGGCAACGCTACCTGCAGGCGCGACAACCCGGCGCGGTCGAAACCTGCCCGGTGCGGGCAGTGCTGGAGCAGCAGAGGGTGCCGCTCGATCTGTACTGGAGTGCCTGAGGCCGCCTGCAGGGTGGATCGCAATCATCACCGCCGAAGAGGGCTTTTTACAGCGACGAATGCAATGAGGCGCAGCGTGAAGCTCTACGACGACCCCAGATCGGGCAACGGCTACAAGGTGCGGCTGTTGCTGGCGCAACTGTCACAGCCTTACCAGTACCTGCCGATCGACATTCTGCTGGGGGAGTCCAGAACGCCGGCGTTCCTGAAAAAGAACCGCAACGGCCGCATTCCGCTGCTTGAGCTGGAGGATGGCAGCTGCCTGCCGGAATCCAATGCCATTCTCTGTTTTCTGTCCCAAGGCACACCCTTCTGGCCGACGGAGCGCCTCGAGCAGGCGCAGGTGATGCAGTGGCTCTTCTTCGAGCAGTACCGCCATGAGCCGAACATCGCCACGCCAAGGTTCTGGCTTGTGATCAAGGGGTTCGAACCGACACCCTTCAACCTTGAGCTGCTGGCACAGAAGCAAAAGGCCGGAAATCAGGCATTGGCGGTGATGGATGAGCATCTGCAGCACCGTCAGTTCATGGTCGCTGAGCGTTACACCATCGCCGACATCGCCCTCTATGCCTACACCCACGAGGCCCATGAGGGCGGCTTCGATCTGTCACGCTATCCGGCCGTGCTGGCGTGGCTGCAACGGATCCGGGCGCAACCCGGCCACATCACCATCGACCAGTGGACTGCCGGGTAGTCGCTTGCAGCTCAGAAGCTTCCTTCCGGCACCCTTACCCAGCCTTCCATGATGATGCGGGCGCTGCGGCTCATGATCGCCTTCTTCGCCACCCACTCGCCGTTTTCCTGCCGCGCCTCGGCACCCACGCGCAGGGTGCCCGACGGATGGCCGAAGCGCACCGCCTCGCGCTCGCCGCCACCGGCGGCCAGGTTGACCAGTGTGCCGGGAATGGCTGCCGCAGTGCCAATGGCGACCGCGCAGGTGCCCATCATGGCGTGGTGCAGTTTGCCCATCGAGAGCGCACGCACCAGCAGGTCGATGTCGCCCACCGCAATCTGTTTGCCACTGGACGCCACATAATCCTTCGGCGGCGCCACGAAGGCGATCTTCGGCGTGTGCTGGCGCGTCTGGGCCTCTTCCGGCGTCTTGATCAGGCCCATGCGCAGCGCACCGGCGATGCGGATCTGCTCGAAGCGCTCAAGTTGCTTCGGATCGGTGTTGATGGCTTCACGCAGTTCGGTGCCGCTGTAGCCGATCTCTTCGGCATTGACGAACACGGTGGGAATGCCGGCGCTGATCAGTGTCGCCTTGAGTGTGCCGATACCGGGCACGTCGAGGTCATCAACCAGATTGCCGGTGGGAAACATCGCGCCGCCGTCCTCGCCATCATCGGACGGATCGAGAAATTCGAGCACGATTTCGGCCGCCGGAAAGGTCACGCCGTCGAGTTCGAAATCGCCGGTTTCCTGAACCTGGCCATCGGTCACCGGCACCTGCGCAATGATGGTTTTCTTGATGTTGGCCTGCCAGATGCGCACGACGCAGATGCCGTTCTGCGGCACCCGCGACGCATCGATCAGCCCGGCATGAATCGCAAAGGCACCGGCAGCGGTGGATAAGTTTCCACAGTTGCCGCTCCAGTCGACGAAGGCCTTGTCGATGGAAACCTGCCCATAAAGGTAATCAACGTCGTGATCGGGCTGCGTGCTTTTGGAAAGAATCACGCACTTGCTGGTGCTGGAGGTGGCGCCGCCCATGCCGTCGATGTGCGCAGCATAGGGATCGGGGCTGCCGATCACGCGCAGGAACAGCCGGTCGCGCGCGGCGCCCGGCACCTGCGCGGCCTCGGGCAGGTCCCGTAGCCGGAAGAACACGCCCTTGCTGGTGCCGCCACGCATGTAGGTGGCCGGGATGCGGAGTTGTCGGGACTGTGTCATGGTCTACCTCAGGCGCTCTTCGCCGCGGCCAGAAAATCCTGCGCGAAGCGCTGCAACACACCACCCGCGTCATACACGGAGACCTCTTCGGCTGTGTCGAGACGGCAGGTGACCGGCACTTCCACCTTCTCACCATCTTTGCGATGGATGACCAGCGTCAGGTCGGCGCGCGGGGTGCGCTTGCCGATGACGTCGTAGGTCTCCGTGCCGTCGAGCGCCAGCGTCTTGCGGTTGGTGCCCGGCTTGAACTCCAGTGGCAGCACACCCATGCCGATCAGGTTGGTGCGGTGAATGCGCTCGAAGCCCTCGGCGACGATCGCCTCCACGCCGGCCAGCCGTACGCCCTTGGCAGCCCAGTCACGCGATGAACCCTGACCGTAGTCGGCGCCGGCGATGATGATCAGCGGCTGCTTGCGGTTCATGTAGGTCTCGATCGCCTCCCACATGCGCAGCACCTTGCCGTCCGGTTCGACGCGCGCCAGCGAACCCTTCTTCACCTTGCCGTCGACCACCGCCATCTCGTTGACCAGCTGCGGATTGGCGAAGGTGGCGCGCTGGGCGGTGAGGTGATCGCCGCGGTGGGTGGCGTAGGAGTTGAAGTCCTCCTCCGGCAGGCCCATCTTCGCCAGGTATTCGCCCGCCGCCGAATCCAGCAGGATGGCGTTCGACGGCGACAGGTGATCGGTGGTGATGTTGTCCGGCAGCAGCGCCAGCGGCCGCATGCCTTTCAGCGTGCGCTCGCCGGCCAGCGCGCCTTCCCAGTACGGCGGGCGGCGGATGTAGGTGGATTGTGGGCGCCAGTCGTACTGCGGCTTGGCACGCTCGCCGGTGGTGTCGCGCAACTCGAACATCGGGATGTAAACGGCACGGAACTGCTCCGGCTTCACGCTCTTGGCCACGATGGCGTCGATTTCTTCATCGCTCGGCCAGAGATCTTTCAGATAAATCGCTTTGCCGTTTTTATCGTTACCGAACGAGTCCTTCTCGATATCAAAACGCACGGTGCCGGCAATCGCGTAAGCCACCACCAGCGGCGGCGATGCGAGGAAGGCCTGCTTGGCATAAGGATGAATACGGCCGTCGAAGTTGCGGTTACCGGACAGCACCGCCGTGGCATAGAGGTCACGGTCGATGATTTCCTGCTGGATCTTCGGATCGAGCGCGCCGGACATGCCGTTGCAGGTGGTGCAGGCGAAGGCGACGATGCCAAAGCCGAGTTTTTCCAGCTCGCCCTTCAGGCCCGCTTCTTCCAGATACAGAGCCACGGTTTTGGAACCCGGTGCCAGCGAACTTTTTACCCAGGGCTTGCGGGTCAGGCCGAGCGCGTTGGCCTTCTTGGCCAGCAAAGCGGCGGCGATGACGTTGCGCGGATTGGAGGTGTTGGTGCAGCTGGTGATGGCAGCGATGATCACCGCGCCATCCGGCATCAGCCCTGCTGCTTCCTGTTTGCGTGCGGCGTCGAGATTGCCGGCGATGCCCTTGGCGGCCAGGTCGCTGGTGGCGACACGCGCATGCGGGTTGGACGGGCCGGCCATGTTGCGCACAACGCTGGACAGGTCGAACTCGAGGCCACGCTCATACACCGCGCTTTTCAGCGCGTCGGCCCACAGGCCGGCTTCTTTCGCGTAGGTCTCGACCAGTTTCACCTGTTCGTCACTGCGACCGGTCAGGCGCAGGTAGTCGAGCGTCTGCTGGTCGATGGCGAACATCGCTGCGGTGGCGCCGTATTCCGGGGCCATGTTGGAGATGGTCGCGCGGTCGCCGATCGACAGCGAGGAAGCGCCCTCGCCGTAAAACTCCAGATAGGCGCCGACCACTTTCGATTGGCGCAGGAACTCGGTGAGTGCCAGCACCATATCGGTGGCGGTGATGCCCGGTTGGCGCTGGCCGGTGAGCTTCACGCCGACGATCTCCGGCAGCCGCATCCAGGAGGCGCGGCCGAGCATCACGTTCTCGGCCTCGAGGCCGCCGACGCCCACGGCGATCACGCCCAAGGCATCCACGTGCGGCGTGTGGCTGTCGGTACCGACGCAGGTGTCCGGAAAGGCCACGCCGTCCTGCACGTAGATCACCGGCGACATCTTCTCCAGGTTGATCTGGTGCATGATGCCGTTGCCGGCCGGGATCACGTCAACGTTATCGAAGGCGAGCTTGGTCCATTCGATGAAGTGGAAGCGGTCCTCGTTACGGCGATCCTCGATGGCGCGGTTTTTCTCGAAGGCCTGCGGATCGAACCCACCGCACTCCACCGCCAGCGAGTGATCGACGATCAGCTGCACCGGCACCACCGGATTCACTTTCGCCGGATCACCGCCCTGCTCGGCAATGGCGTCACGCAGGCCGGCGAGATCGACCAGCGCGGTCTGGCCGAGAATGTCGTGGCACACGACGCGGGCCGGGAACCACGGAAAATCGCGCTCGCGTTTCACTTCGATGATCTGTTTCAGGCACTCATCAATGATGGCCGGATCGGCCTTGCGCACGATGTTTTCGGCATGCACACGGGCCGTGTACGGGAGCTTGTCCCAGGCACCGGACTGGATGGCGTTGACGGCTTCGCGCGCGTCGAAGTAGTCGAGAGAAGTGCCGGGCAGGGCTTTGCGGTATTGGGTATTCATCGGCAGTTGATCCACAACATGTTTTTGATTCTTGACGAGATGCCAGCTCATTGGTCATGCCTGAACCTGTGGCAACGGTCGGAAAGACCATGCCGGTTCAATCGATCCGTTGACCCGTCTCGGCACTCTGCATTGGCCGAAGTTTACCGCAAAAAGTTGATCATCGAGTCGTGACGGGCAATGCGCAGTCGTCTTGAACAACCCTGTCGCCCCTCTCACGCACGTCATCGAGCCATGCTCGGCCTTGCAACGCAAAAACGCACCAGGAAGATGCACTGCCACTGCCCGAAGGCGCTTTTCCGTCCTTTGCCCAAGCTGTTATGCTCTGCAACGATTGAGCTCCCCCCACGACTCCACCAGGGTGACAGGGCTGATGCACTGAGCATGACGCCCTTACTGGCGCCTCTTGTGCGGAAATGCTTAGCCATCGAACTGTTTGGTGACTGATATCTATCTTTTTGTGCTTCACGCAGTGATGGGTCTGTTCTTGTTCCGGCATCAACCGAACAACCGGCATGACAGCCGATTGAAATGGAATCCGATCCAATGATGCTGGGTCTGGTCCGCATCGCCCTGCAACGGCCCTACACCTTCATCGTGGTAGCGCTGCTGCTGCTGATCATCGGCCCGCTGGCCGCGCTGCGCACCCCCACCGACATTCTGCCGGCAATCCGCATTCCGGTGATCGCGACGGCCTGGCAATACACCGGGTTGCCGCCGGATCAGATGGCGGGGCGCATGATCACACAGTTCCAGCGCACCCTCAGCACCACCGTCAACGACATCGAGCACATGGAGGCCAACTCCTACGCCGGCTACGGCATCATCAAGGTGTTCTTCCAGCCGGGTGTCGATCTGGCGATTGCCAATGCCCAGGTGACGGCAGCCTCGCAGGTGGGGATCCGACAGATGCCGGCCGGCACGACACCGCCGCTGATCCTGAACTACGAAGCCTCGACGGTGCCAATCATCCAGCTGGCGCTCTCGGGCAAGGGAATGTCCGAGCAAAGCCTGGCCGACATCGGGTTGAACAGCGTCCGCATCGGTCTGATCACGGTGCCGGGTCTGGCGATTCCCTACCCCTATGGCGGCAAGAGCCGGCAGGTGCTGATCGATCTCGACCCCACCGCGCTGCAGGCGCGCGGCCTGTCGGCACAGGATGTCGCCAACGCACTGGCGGCACAGAACCTGATCGTGCCGATCGGCAAGCAGAAGATCGGTGAATTCGAATACACCATGCAACTGAACAGCGCGCCCGATGCGATTGCTGAACTGGGCAATCTGCCGATCAGGGTGGTGAATGGTGCGATGGTCTACATCCGCGATGTCGCCCAGGTGCGCGATGGCAATCCGCCCCAGAGCAACATCGTCCATGTCGACGGCAACCGCTCGGTGCTGATGTCGGTGCTGAAGAACGGGTCGACCTCGACGCTGGCGATCGTCGATGGGGTCAAGCGCAAGCTGGCCGAAATCACCCCCTCGCTGCCGGAGAACCTGAAGGTCGAACTGATCAACGACCAGTCGCTGTTCGTGCGTGCTGCCATCACCGGCGTGGCGGTCGAAGGCGTGATCGCCGCGGTGCTGACCAGCCTGATGATCCTGCTGTTTCTGGGCAGCTGGCGGGCCACGCTGATCATCGCGCTGTCGATTCCGCTGTCGGTGCTGGGGGCGATCATCGCCCTGTCGCTGACCGGAGAGACCTTCAACATCATGACCCTGGGCGGTCTGGCGCTGGCGATCGGCATTCTGGTCGACGATGCCACCGTGACCATCGAGAACATCAACTGGCACCTCGAACAGGGCAAGCTGGTCGAAACCGCGATCATGGATGGCGCCCGGCAGATCGTCACGCCGGCCTTCGTCTCGCTGCTGTGCATCTGCATCGTCTTCGTGCCGATGTTCTTTCTCGAAGGGGTCGCCCGTTTTCTGTTCGTGCCGATGGCCAAGTCGGTGATCTTTGCGATGATCTGCTCGTTCCTGCTGTCGCGCACACTGGTGCCGACGCTGGCCAACCATCTGCTGCGCACCCATGCGTCCCACACCGACCTGCATGGCAACGACCTGGCGCTGCCGCCCTCGCGCAACCCGCTGGTGCGCTTCCAGCGCCGCTTTGAGGCCGGTTTCGAGCGGTTTCGTGACCTCTATCGACAACTCCTGCTGCTGGCATTGGCGAACCGTCGCCGTTTCGTCGGCGGTTTCATGCTGCTGGTGCTGGCCTCCTTTGCCCTGGTGCCCTTTCTGGGCCGCAACTTCTTCCCGGCGGTCGACAGCGGGCAGATTCTGATCCACGCCCGTGTGCCGGTCGGCACCCGGGTCGAAGAGACCGCTGCCCAGTTCGCCAGAATCCAGGCGGCCATCCGCCGCATCATTCCGGCCGATGAGATCGCCACCCTGGTCGACAACATCGGCCTGCCGATCAGCAGCATCAACCTGACCTATAACAACACCGGGGTGATGGGGAGTCAGGATGGCGACATCCAGATCGCCCTGAAGCCGGGACACGCCCCCACGGCCGACCATGTGCGCGCGCTGCGCGAGCAGCTGCCACGGCTGTTTCCCGGCGTCACCTTTTCGTTTCCGCCCGCCGACATCGTCAGCCAGATTCTCAACTTCGGTGCGCCGGCACCGATCGATGTGCAGATTCGCGGCAACAACCTCGATGCCAATTTCGACCATGCCAACCTGCTGCTGAGCAAGATCCGGCGCATTCCCGGCATTGCCGATGCGCGCATCCAGCAGTCACGCAGCAACCCGGTCTTCAGGGTCGATCTCGATCGCACCCAGGCGCAGCAGGTGGGGCTCACCACCCGCGATGTGACCAACAGCCTGCTGGTCAACCTGGCCGGCAGCAGTCAGGTGGCACCCACCTTCTGGCTCAATCCGGTCAATGGCGTCTCCTACCCGATCGTGATGCAGACACCGCAACATCAGCTCGACTCCCTGTCGACACTGGCCAACCTGCCGATCAGCGGACCTGGCAACAGCAGCCCGCAGATTCTCGGGGCGCTGGCCAGCATCGAACGCAGCCGCAGCAATGCGCTGGTGAGCCAATATGACATCCAGACCATGGTGCAGATTCATGCAACCACCCAAGGGCGCGATCTGGGCGCGGTGGCCAAGGAGGTGCGACGCGTCATCGATGAGAACGCCCATGCGCGTCCCAAGGGTAGCACCGTCGTGCTGCTGGGTCAGGTCAATACCATGGAGCTCTCCTACAGTGGCCTGCTGTTCGGCCTGCTGGGCGCCGTGGTGCTGATCTACCTGCTGATCGTCATCAATTTTCAGTCGTGGAGCGACCCCTTCGTCATCATCTGTGCGCTGCCGGCCGCGCTGGCCGGCATCGTCTGGATGCTGTTCGTCACCTACACCCCGCTGTCGGTGCCGGCGCTGACCGGCGCCATCATGTGCATGGGGGTCGCCACCGCCAACAGCGTGCTGGTGATCAGCTTCGCCCGTGAGCGGCTGCTGGAACTGGGCGATGCGACGGCAGCCGCACTCGACGCCGGCTTCATCCGCTTCCGTCCGGTGCTGATGACGGCCCTGGCGATGATCATCGGCATGGCGCCGATGGCGCTCGGTCTGGGCGAAGGCGGTGAGCAGAATGCCCCGCTCGGCCGGGCGGTGATCGGCGGTCTGATCTTCGCCACCCTCGCCACACTGATTTTCGTGCCTGTCGTGTTCAGCCTCGTGCATGCCGGAGCGGGGCATGACCGCATGCCCGAGGCCGCCACTGGAGAAGCCCATGCCCGTTGACCCTTCCACCCCGACGCTGTCGCGCACCCGCTTGCGCCTCGCCGCGCTCATGCTGCTGCTGTTGGCTGCCACGCTGGTGGTGATCGGCATTCTCAGCCGGGCCAACGCCGAAGCCGAGCTGAAAGCCGCGACCGAAGCGCAGGCAATACCCACCGTCGCCGTGCTGCTGCCGATAAAGAGCAAACAGGTCAGCGAGATCGAGCTGCCCGGCCGGCTCGAAGCCCACGCCCGGGCGCCGATCCATGCGCGGGTGGCCGGCTATCTGAAGAGCTGGAAGGTCGACATCGGCAGCGAGGTCAAGGCCGGTCAACTGCTGGCCGAGATCGAAACCCCCGAACTCGACCAGCAGCTGCTGCAGGCGCGGGCCGACCTTGCCAGCGCACAAGCCAATGCCACCATGGCGGAAAAGAGCGCCCGGCGCTGGCAGGCGATGGTCGGTTCCGACGCGGTGTCGCAACAAGAGGCCGACGAAAAGAGCAACGACCTGATGGTCAAGCAGTCGGTGGTCAAGGCGCTGCAGGCCAATGTCGAACGGATGGAGGTACTGAAGGGCTTCGCCCGCATCCAGGCCCCCTTTGCCGGCACGGTCACTGCACGTTCGACCGACGTCGGCGCGCTGATCAACCCCGGCAGCAGTGGCGGCGCGGAGCTGTTCGTGATTGCCGACACCCGGCGGCTGCGGCTCTATGTCAGCGTGCCACAGAATCAGACAGCGAAGATCGGACCGGGCACCGAGGCGCAGGTGACGGTGCCCGAACGGCCCGGCAAGCGCTATCCGGCGAAGGTCGAGGCTTCGGCCCAGGCGGTGCAGGCCGCCTCGGGCACGGTGCTGATGCAGCTGAGCGTGGACAACAGCGCCGGTGAACTGCTGCCCGGCAGCTACGCCCGGGTGAGCCTGGCGCTGCCACAGGCGGCGGAAGGGCTCAACATCCCGGTCAGCGCGCTGCTGTTCGACAAGTCCGGGCTGCGCGTCGCCACGGTGGATGCCGAGAACCGGGTCCGGCTGAAAACGGTCACCCTGCTGCGCGATCTCGGCAAGAGCATCGACATCGGCACGGGATTGACGGCCAGCGACCGGGTGATCGAAAGCCCACCCGATGGCATCAACGACGGCGATCCGGTGCAGATCGCAGCGCCCGAGAGCAAGAGCCCTGCCGAGGGCAAACCAGCGACGGATGGCAAGCGTGATGCCGGCAAGGGCTGAGCGCAGGCTCACTGGCTTGCTGGCGCTGACCCTGGCGCTGGCCGGCTGTTCGTTGGCACCGCCACCGCAACTGCCGGAGGTGCCGATGGCCGCCAGCTACCGGGAGGAGGCGCCCTGGACCCCGGCCCAGCCCGCCGACCAGTTGTCGCGTGACGGCTGGTGGCAACTCTACGGCGATGCCGAACTGGATGCCCTGCAGCAGCGGCTGCTGGCGAACAGCCCCGATCTGGCCGCCGCGCTGGCGCGCTATCGGCAGGCCGAGGCGGTGACCCGACAGAGCGAGTCGGCGCAACTGCCACGTCTGAGCGGTTCGGCCACGGTGCAGCGGCTCCAGCAGTCACAGATGCGTCCGTTGCGTGCACCACCGGCGCCGAACGCCGCCGACCAATACAACTCCAACACCCTTGGCGTGTCCGCCGACTATGAAGTCGACCTGTGGGGCCGCATCAGCAATCAGGTGACATCGAGCCAGTCGACCCAGCAGGCGGTGGCCAATGACCTGGCCTCGGCACGCCTCAGTCTGGCGGCACAGCTTGCCGACGGCTACCTGGCGTTGCGAGGACTGGACCGGGAGAGTGCCTTCCTGCAGCAGAGCGTGGAGAGTTATGTCAAGGCGCTGGAACTGACCCAGACTCGCCATCAGGGCGGAATCGCCTCCGGGCTCGATGTCGCCCGTGCCCAGACCCTGCTCGACAATGCACGTTCACAACTGGCGCAGAGCCGGGCGCAGCGGGCGCTCGTTGAACATGCGATTGCCGCACTGGTCGGCGAGTCGGCCTCCAGCTTCAGCATCGCGCCCAGACTGACCGAGGTCAGGGTGCCACCGGTTCCGGTCGAGCTGCCCTCGACCCTGCTGCAGCGGCGACCCGACATCGCCGCCGCGCAGCGGCGGGTTGCGGCGGCCAATGCCAATGTCGGCGTGGTGCGCGCCGGCTACTATCCGGCGATCATGCTCGGTGCCTCGGCGGGCTACCAGAGCAGCGATGCCAGCGACTGGATCAAAGCCCCCAACCTTTTCTGGTCGGTCGGCCCCTCCCTGGTCGTCAACCTCTTCGATGCCGGCAAGCGACGTGCCGAAGAGGCACAGTCACGGGCGCTGCTTGACGAGGCCGGCGCGAAGTATCGCGGCGTGGTGCTGACGGCCTTCCAGCAGGTCGAGGACAATCTGGCGCTGCTCAACCACTACCAGAGTGCGCGCGAGGCCGAGCAGTCGGCCGTCGCTGCCGCCCAACGTTCGGTGCAACTGGCGCAGAGCCGCTACCGCGAAGGCGTGGCCAACTACCTCGAAGTGGTGACCGCGCAGGTCGCGGCCCTGCAGAGCGAACGCAACGCGCTCAATCTGGCCGTGCGCCAGCAGCGTGCCAGCGTGCAGCTGATTCGCGCGCTGGGCGGCGGCTGGTCGGAGAGCGAAGCACCCTCGCCGTGATGAATGCGGCGCCTGCACCCGGCTGCCACTGATCTCCACGGATTGAGTCCATCGAGGATGAACGCCTTGTCAAACCCTGCCATCGCAGCGCCCTCTGAAGCACTGTTCAACCGGCCGTTTCTGCTGGTGCTGGTGGTCGCTGCGGTCTTTGGCCTCTCATTTTCGAGCTTTTTCCTGCTGCCCAAATTTCTGTCGGTCGCTCTGGCGGCCGACGCAGTCAGCATCGGCAGCATCACCACGCTGTTCTGGCTCGCTTCGGCATTGACGGTGCCCTACATCGGCGGACTCATCGACCGCCACGGCCGCAAGCGCTATGCCCTGATCGGCGCACTGATTCTGGCACTCTCCTGCATCGGCTTCGTGTGGGTCGACAGTCTCGGTCCGCTGATCTGGCTGCTGCGCATCCTGCAGGGCATCGGCTTCACGCTGTTTCTGGTCGCGCTCTCCACGCTGGCGGTCGATCTGGCGCCACCGGCGCGCCTGGGCCAGGCGCTGGGGATCTTTGGCGCGGTGATGATCCTGACCAATGCGGCAGGACCCGCCTTCGCCGAATGGACCTCGGCCCACTACGGCTGGCAGCCGGTGTTCGTGGCCGCCGCCGCGGCCGCGCTGCTGGCCGCCCTGCTCTGCCGTCTGCTGCCGGAGCAGCGGCTGCTGCTGGCCGACACCCGCCATGCCACGCTGTGGCAGGTGCTGCGCCGACCCGGCATCGGGCCGATCATCCTGGTGTCGGCCATGGTGGGCTGGGTGTTCGGCACGCTCTTCACCTTCTACCAGCCCTGGGCGCTGTCGCTCGGCATCGAGCAGGTGGCGAGCTACTTCATCGCCTATGCGGTGGTGGCGGTGACGATACGGATCTTCTTCGGCGACCTGCCCGACCGGCTCGGGCGGCTGCGGGTGGTGCGCGTCAGCCTGCTGCTCTATGTGCTGACCCCGCTGGCGCTGGTCTGGCTGGACCAGTTGAACCTGTATGTCGCGGGCGCCATTCTCGGACTGACCCAGGGCGTCTACTACCCGGCACTGAATGCAGTGGCCATCGACTGCGCCACCCCGCAGGAGCGCGGCAAGGTGATGGCGGCCTACAGCGGCGCCTTCAACTTCGGTCTGGCGGCGGCGGGGTTGATCCTCGGCCATCTGGTGCTGGCGATGGGCTACCGCAGCGTCTTCGCCTTCGCCAGCGTGATCAGTCTGGTCGCCTTTGCACTGCTGGCCGTCACGCCACAGCGCCACTTCCGGCCGGCACCGATGACGCCGGAGTGACCCTGCCGGCGCGCAACGCTGCTTTGCCAAGCTGGACAGCCCTGCTTATGCTGCGACCTCCCATTCGATGGATGCACAACCCATGAAGGAGCAACTGATCCATGACTGAACAGAAACCGGGCGCTCCCTGGTGGCAGACCCTGCCTGGGGTTCTGACCGCCACCGGCACCCTGATCGTCGCCGTGACCGGTCTGCTCGGCATGCTGCATCAAAGCGGCCTGCTCGGTGGCGGCAGCACGGCCGGCAAGCAGCCGGCCACCGTCGAGGCATCCGCTGCTGCACCCTCGGCGGCCCAGCCCAGGCCGGCGGCACCGGCTGACAGCGACGAAGAGACCGATCGGCTCGACACAGCGGAAAAACGCCCAACAACCCCGTCGACAGCCAATGGCGATCCGGCCGTCACCGCAGGACTGACGGCCGCAGCGCAGCAGGCGGAGTTCCGGCGGCGGGTGCAGCAGGGTCTCTACCCCAGCGAGGTCGAAGGCCAGTGCAAGGAGGGGGTCGAGACCTTCCGCACCCTCTGGAAGCCGCTGCCGGCCGGTGCCGAGTTCGTTTCGGTGCGCAGCATGTCCAAGGAGGGCTTCCAGACCAAGCGCGACAAGTTCGCCGGCGACGGCTATGCGATCGAGTCGGTACACAGCTACCAGAACTGCAAGGGTGTCGAGCGCTACCACGCCACCTGGATCAAACGCTGATCCAGCCTCCACCCCGTTGAAACACGGCCTCCTGCCAACCGACTCCGATGACGCCAAACCACTTCCGCTTCCCCACATCGGTTGCACGCCTTTTTGAACAGCACCGTCACCCGATGATTCAATCGAGCACGACCACCGCATGAGCACCCGGCACTACCGCCCGGAGATCGATGGCCTGCGGGCGCTGGCCGTCGTGCCGGTGATCCTGTTTCATGCCGGATTGCCTGCCTTCTCTGGCGGCTTCGTCGGCGTCGACATCTTCTTCGTGATCAGCGGTTACCTGATCACCTCGATCGTCATCAAGGAGCTCGACCAGGGCCGCTTCAGCTTCGGCAACTTCTACGAACGCCGGGCGCGGCGCATCCTGCCGGCACTGCTGCTGGTGATGCTCTGCTCGATCCCGTTCTCCTGGCGCTGGATGATGCCGGATGAACTGAAAGACTTTGCCCAGAGCCTGCTGGCGGTGCTGCTGTTCTCTTCCAACCTGCTGTTCTGGCAGGAGTCGGGCTATTTCGATGGCGAGGCCGACCTCAAACCGCTGCTGCACACCTGGAGCCTGGGGGTCGAGGAGCAGTTCTATCTGCTGTTCCCGCTGAGCGCCTGGCTGGCGTGGCGCTGTTTTCGCCGGCATGTCTCGCTGTTCTATGTCGCGCTGCTGTTGGTGAGCCTGCTGGCTTCGCAGTGGCGCCTGGCCGGCGATGCCAGCGCGGCGTTCTACCTGTTGCCGTTTCGTGCCTGGGAGCTGCTGCTCGGCGCACTGCTGGCGCTGCACGAAGCCAGAGCGGGCGGACGCACAGCGCCACGTTGGAGTGAATGGAGCGGTGCTGCCGGGTTGGTGCTGATTCTGCTCAGCCTCGCTCTTTTTGGAAGAGAGACGCCGTTTCCGGGCGTCGCCGCCCTGCTGCCGACGCTCGGCACCCTGCTGGTGATCCATGGCGCCTCGCCCGCCACCTTGGTCGGCAAGCTGCTGGGCCAGCGACTGCTGGTCGGCATCGGTCTGATCAGCTACAGCGCCTACCTGTGGCACCAGGTGCTGTTCGCGCTGACGCGGCTCTACACCTTCAACACCGCCCACATCGATGTTTACAAGATATTGGCACTGCTCAGCTTTGCGCTCGCGTTCATCAGCTGGAAGTATGTCGAGGGCCCCTTCAGAAGTGCCAGCCGCGTGCCACTCAAGCCCTTCATCGCCACGCTGGCCGTGGCCACCCTGGCGGTGGCCGGCTTTGGCCTCGCCGCGGTGGCCACCGATGGCTTCGAGGCCCGCTTCAACCGCAGCCTCGATGAGACGCAGCGGCTCTACCATCTCAATGCCAGAGAGAGCGCCAGGCTGAAAAAACTGGGAGAAAACCACATCAGCCACGGCGAGTGCATCATCGACAGCCCCAGCGTCAGCGAACTGTTCCTCTCCCAGTTCCAGCACTGCGCCCGCAGCCGGGGCAAGGCACTGCTGGTCATCGGCGACTCCCACTCCGGCAATCTCTTTCGCGCACTGGCTTCGGCTGCGGGGCGGCCCGATTTTCTCATTCGCCTCGGTCGGGGCTCCTGTCGCCCGGCCGATCAACAGGCCAAGTGCGACATCGGCGAGATGGCCGACTTCCTGCTGACACACAAGGAACAGATCTCCGCAGTGGTCTTCGCCCAATCCGGCTTCTATCTGCTGCAGGGTGCCCGACGCGAGTCGATCCTGCACAATCGGACCCTGCTCGCGCCCGATCAGGCCCTCATCGACCGGACGCTGGAGTTTCTGATCCCGATCAGCGAGGCCGTGCCGACCTACTGGTTCGGCCCCTGGATCGAACCGCATCTGCCGCTCGACAATCCACGCCGGATGGCCACGACCGCGCTCGATCAGCTCGATTTCAGCGCGCTGAACCGCGACATGTTCGCCCAGCTCGACCGATCCATCGCGCAGCGGGCGAGCGCCCGGGCACCCCTGCTGAACTATCGCTCGCAGGTGCGGGAAGAGGGCGCATCCGCTGACTTCATTCCACTGCATGTCGCAGGCTGCATCACCTTTCGCGACAGCAACCACCTCAGCCAGTGCGGCGAACGGCTGATGGGGCAGAAAATGCTGGACAGGATTGCCCGCTGACGCCCGCCGCCTTTGGATAGAATCGCTGGATCGCCGACAGCATCAACAAAAAGAAGCCGGATGCCGGGTGAACACGGACCAAACCAGTCGCCAGGTCACGCTCGGGCCAAAACGAGGGGAGTCGCCGTTGACAACACAACCGCTTCTGACACCACATCAAAGCCAGTACTTCGCCTGGCTGCTGACCCGCCGCGCGGCGGGTGACTCCGTGGAGTCGCTGGCCGCGACGCTGGTCGATGCCCAGGTCGACCTGAACCCGCACCAGGTGGACGCAGCGCTGTTCGCTTGCCGGAACCCGCTCGCGCGCGGCGTGCTGCTGGCGGACGAAGTGGGGCTCGGCAAGACCATCGAGGCCGGGCTAGTAATTTCCCAGCGCTGGGCCGAGCGGCGGCGCCGAATTCTCATCGTGGTGCCCGCCAACCTGCGCAAGCAATGGCATCAGGAGTTGCAGGACAAGTTCGGCCTGCACGGGCTGATCCTCGAAGCCAAAAGCTACAACGCGATCCGCAAGCAGGAGCAGCGGAACCCGTTCCTGTTCGCGTCCGGCCCGATCATCTGCTCCTATCAGTTCGCAAAAGCCAAGGCCGACGACGTCAAGGGCATTGACTGGGACTTGGTCGTGCTCGACGAGGCACACCGCCTGCGCAACGTCTACAAGCCGGGCAACGTCATCGCCCGCACGCTGCGCGATGCCCTGGCACCGGTTCACGCCAAGGTGCTGCTCACCGCCACGCCGTTGCAGAACTCATTGCTCGAACTCTATGGACTGGTCAGCTTCATCGATGACCGCGTGTTCGGAGACCTTGATAGCTTCCGCTCGCAGTTCACTGGCCGAGAACAATCCTTCAGCGGCCTGCGTGACCGGCTGGCGCCCATCTGCAAGCGCACCCTGCGCAAACAGGTTCAGCCTTACGTGTCGTACACGGCGCGCAGGGCCATCGTCGAGGAGTTCACGCCATCGAGCGAAGAGCAGGAACTTTCCAGACTCGTCGCCGATTACCTGCGCCGCCCCAACCTCAAGGCGCTGCCAGAGGGCCAGCGGCAACTGATTTCACTCGTGCTGTGGAAGCTGCTCGCCTCCAGCACGCACGCCATTGCGGGTGCATTGGAGACAATGGCGGAGCGTCTCCAGGGCGTGCTGGATCAAGCGCCCGTGGTTCCCGATCTCGCCGAAGCACTGGACGAAGACTACGAGTCGCTCGACGAAACCGCCGATGAGTGGAACGATCAGGATGCAGACATCGCAGCACCGAGTCGCACGGAACGCGACGCCATCGCGCAGGAGATCGAGGAGCTTCGGCACTTCAAGCAACTGGCGACCAACATCCGCGACAACGCCAAGGGCAAGGCGCTGCTCACCGCGCTGGATCGTGCCTTCGCCGAACTGGAGCGGCTCGGTGCGGCCAAGAAGGCCATCATCTTCACCGAGTCCCGGCGCACGCAGGATTATCTCCTGAGCCTACTGGCTGACACGCCTTACGGCGACGGCATCGTGCTGTTCAACGGCACCAACAGCGATGCGCATGCTCAAGCGGTCTACAAGGGCTGGCTCAAACGCCACGCCGGCACCGACCGAGCCGGTCGAGGCGCCGAGGGTCAGGATCGCCCCCAGCACGGGGCCGATGCAGGGCGTCCAGCCGAAGGCGAAGGCCATGCCGATCAGCAGCGCGCCGAGCCCGCGGCCGACGCCGAAATCGCCGTGGAAGCGGAAGTCCCGCTCGAGCAGCGAGAAGGGCGAGAGGCCCATCATGTGCAGGCCGAAGAGGATGTCCACGTCGTCCACCACCCCGGCTTCCACCATCGCCCTGGCCCCCCGAACCCCCTCCTCCGCAGGCTGGAAGATGAGTTTCACCCGCCCCGGAAGCCGGGCATCCAGCCCGGCGATTATTTCCGCCAGACCCAGCCCGATGGCGGCGTGGCCGTCGTGGCCGCAGGCGTGCATGGCTTCGTCATGGCGGGAGGTGAAATTTTCCCGGGCGGGGAAATGATCCGGGTCCAGGGTTTCCCGCACGGGAACCGCGTCGATGTCGAAGCGAAAACCGATGGTCGCTCCGGTCCCCTGTCCCAGCTCCCCCGTCACCCCGGTGAAGCCCTCCCGCATGGTTTCGGCGTACTCCCGGTCCGCCCCCTCCCGTATCGCCCTGTCGTACTGCCTGCGCATGGGGTCCGCCTCGGGAAGCCCCATCCGGGATTTTCCGTCCAGCACAGCCTGGCCGGTTTTCACCCTGTATCCCAGTTCCTGGAGCCTTCGGGCGATAAGCGACGCGGTCCGGTATTCCCCCCATCCAAGCTCCGGGTGGGCGTGGAAATCCCTGCGGTACCGCACCGCGTTCTCTTCCGCCAGGGGCAGGAGCTTTCTCAGCCTTTCTCTCATCGGCGACCTCTTTCATGAAGAATGGCCCGAACCCCATGGTCCTTTCCCTGAAAAACACTCCGGGGCGATTCACCGTCCCATGTAGAGATTCGGGAGCCAGGTGGCGATCCCCGGGAAGATGTACAGAAAAACGATGACCACCACATCGGGAATGATGAAGGGCCAGATTCCCCTGAAGATATCCTCCAGGGAGACATCCTTGCCCGCCACCCCC
>ERZ795044.662-NODE-662-length-32274-cov-6.235482_pt1 | contig 32274 bp, 41 predicted proteins | sample MGYA00375128_ERZ795044 | MGnify/ENA primary metagenome ERZ795044 (study PRJEB30173, sample SAMN05720213) | anaerobic digester metagenome | isolation source: active sludge of municipal wastewater-treating anaerobic digesters | place: USA | collected 2014-12-22 ...
TATTTCATAAAAACAACTAATAAATAATACCATTATAATCAATACCGTCATAATGTCTTTAATCCATTCCCAATCATAATAACGTGTCTCTTCATATTCCACGTGCTTCCTTTTAGGTGGTATCCATTCTGTTTTTTCCTTCCACAATAATTTACCAATAACAATTCTAATATCTTTTACAACTCCTAATCGTTTTGCAATAATTGACCATGTATCAATAGCTTCTCGAGTTTTTTTAAGGGTTTCAAAGTAATAATTTATACATATTTGATATCTTTCATCAATGTATAAATCATTTCTCATTTCATATGCAAATTTGCCAATCCAATAACAATGTTCATATGAAATGTTATAAAATGAAGTGTCACGGACTAATTTACCATTGCGAATAATCATATGATAGATATGTTGTGATATAAAGTGATCTTTAAATGGATTTGAACATTTAAAAACTCCTATTTTTTTACCATATTCAATAGCTTTAACATCATATTCGAAATCATTCATTTCAATATTTTTAATCCATCCAGAAAAATCAATATTTGAATGTAAAATATCATTATAACGATCGATGAGTTCAAACTTTGATTGTTCGTCGCCATTTTCAGCAGCTTTAATCAATTCATCAGACCAAGAATAATAATGTAAATCTTCAACTCCCTTGTATTTACTTGCAATTATCTTTAATTCACTTCTTCTCTCTCCAGTTGGAAATGAACGGTATTGACTCCATAAAATGGCTCCTAAATTTGATAAAATGGTATCGTCACCCTCATTCATTCTTTTTATTATATGCAATTTCAATATATTCAAATTTTCGTTCACCACCTTTTAAACACTGACAACAACCTCTACATGTTATTAAAGCTCTTATAAATCCATAAAACCAATCAATTGAACAACTTTTTGGTCTTCTAAAAAATTCACAAGGTGGGCATGGACAATAAGATTCAAGATCTTTTAAATCATATTTATAATCTATAAATTTTACAGCATATTCATCTTTATGATTTGTAAAGACGTATTTTTCCCAATAAAAACAAATGTAAGGTCCATAATATTTATCAGGTATAATAATTTCATGTTTTTCAAATTTTAAATACGATTCAGGTGTTTCTCCCTCTTTTAAAGTAATTTCAACGGTCGATACGAACCCCTGTTCCATTTTTATGAAACGTAAACTTAATGATGATATTCAAATTTGTGAATGGAACGGTAACATCATGTCCATCTTTAAGATTGTAGCATATCATGGATTTGATAACATGCAAGACATTTCAATGTTTTCTACCATTTCTAAATACTTTTATGATTGGATGAATGAGAACGTCATATTGAGATGCACTTATTTTCATTTTATGAAACTTTTAAAAATTGCTCCAGGACCCGAATATCATTCCTTTGTTTATGCTTTTCCTAGATTATCTCTATTAAAGATAAAAAAGGAGATATTGGTAGATATAATAGAATTTTTGGAGCCACAATATTCGACAAATATCGAAGAGTTTTCAATTCGTGTTATATTTCCTACCACTAAGAGATATTTTGTTGTACGCTTTGGTAGAGAAAGTAGTGATATACATATGATTGCAAGTGATTTATCAGATTATTTTATACCAAGATTGGAATTCATAAGAAACGAAAATCGTTTAAAATTTGTAAAGATTAAGTTTTATGTAAAGTTAAAATGAATCAAGAGTGTCTTATATGTTTTGAAGAAAAACCAACAAAAATTGTTTATCCTTGTAAACATTCTGGTGCATGTTTTGAATGTTCTTTAAAAATAACTAGTTGTCCAGTGTGTAATGATCTTTTATGTGTTACGTTAAGGTTTAAATTACCTTCTGGAAAATTTTACCATCTTCAGGTAAATGTTAATGATACACCAGAAAGTATAAAAAAAATTAATCAATGATCTAATGGGTGATAAAGTATCATTCCAACTTGTGTGTGGTGGAAAAATTATTAAATATGATAAATGTTTTGGAGAGTTTAAAAATGATGAAGTTATACATATTGTTCCTAACTATAGGGGTGATTAAGAAATTTTAAAAATGAATCAAAGGGTGTTTTGTAGATTTTGTTTGGATTTTTATGGTTGTTTACGTGATTATGAATTCCATTGTATCAAAAAACATAATAGTAATTATAATCTTTGGAATTTATCACACTTTTCAACAAATTATCGACTTTATTAATTGGTAAATTGATTTATGGCCAAAGACTTGAAGATTGGTGGATTAGGGATTCCCGCGGCCTTCGGCCGCGTAAATCCCCCTCTTCGGGGGATTTGAGAGACCAAAGGTCTCTCAAATCCCTCCTCTCAACAATTGTAAAACGGCAAATTTCTTCTTCTCGGGTAATTTCTCAATTGGACCAGTAGTTTGCTTTTGTTTTCTTTTCCAAAAATGTCGTTTGTGCACTTCATCCACCGGTTTCTGTTTTGATGCCAGCACAGTTGTAATGGTCATATCTGGACGATATCCAAAATAGGAAAATCCTTCATATGTATCGAATGGATCAATATAAATGTTTCTAAAAGCGTTTGCCCAATAATTAATGTTCCAAGTGATTTGTCTGCACCACAATAGAATGGTTTCCTCTTTTGGAGTTCCCTTTTTCAATTTTGAACAATGCAACTCAATCATTTTGTAATCCGGTTCATCTTCTTCCAATCTAAACTTCTTTTTGCATGCTTCAGCATATTTATGAATAAAGCATTTCTGCACAAATATTTTAAATAGATCCTCATCAATGACAACTCTTCTTTCCACCGTAGGGTCTTTTACGTTTGGATAATATTGCACAAGATGAGAGAATATTGGAAGATTTCCATAAAATACATCCCAAATGACTTCTCCTCCAATCCCGGCACAAAAATCCGCCTTATTAAAAAAATCTGTACCACTCAAAATGATTAAAAACACAATGGTTGCAGCATGTGATTGAATACCAGCTTGAATAAATTCCGGTGTTTCATCAATCTTCTGCAACATTTTCGTAATGTTCAAATATTGAAAAGGCGGCGGTTTTGCCATCATCGCCTTTTCCTTCTTATTTCTATACGGAAGGCAAATCCAATGCTCATGTTTGGTGTGTTCCGGTGCAATCAAATTTTCAATTGCTCGAAATAATCCAATACTAATAGCATCTCCATCATTGATAAAATGTAAATGTCTATAACGATCCGGAAAGAAATGTGAAAAGAAGAAGATGGAATTATCCGCTTCATGAATCGTATTGTGCATTTCCGGACATTCTCTCGGAAATCCTTCACCTTCAAACACAAATACACGATTAAAATCATATAAGGATTTGTTTGCCATGGAAGATTCCGTCCAATGCGTCAGGATGGAACGTTTGTTATTAAACAAGAATCCATGTTGATATTGTTCATCCACTTCAAACACTTCCTTGGTTAAAAAGGGTAAACCCGTGAAAAAGATCATTTTTCCTCGTGGTAACTTGAGATCAATCATTGCATTTGCAAGTCTTGGATATAATTCATAATGCAAATTTCTAGAGTCTAATGCAAACTTCATCCAATCGTTACCCGCAAAACTAATGGGAGCATCTTCATTAATATCCAAATGAGGTCCATCTTCATGTTTTAAAGGTTGATTCAATCTGCATCCCATATCACACTCTGGGTGGAATTCTGTAACTGTTTTGCATTTTTTACATCGTTTATCATGTCTATCCACGTGACATACCATCTTTTTCACTTCAGGCGAACCTTTATCAAAATTTATAATAACGATATCAGATAAATCTGTAAATTTTATAATCTTGTTGATAAAATAACGTACCATTTGTTTTTGTGTTTTTATGTAATCAGGTAATGTACTTTTGACAAATTGCATAAAATCTACAGATACAAAATTTGCATCTTTTGGACATTCAAAAGTCCAGCACGTTGGATATCGACGTTCCAATTGCTTTTTAACCCACCCCTCTAGAGTCATTGTTTTTTTACTATTAGTTTTTTTCAAATTCCCGTAAGGGAATTTGAAAAAAACCCCCCACTCCCCTCCCTTCATTTCAAAAAAAAAAATCCTTCGGATTTTTTTTTTGAAATGAAGCAACCCGACCGTTACAAAAATCATGCAATCATAGCCCTTTCTGTATTTGCAGTAGTTATTTCCCTTATTGCGGTTTTATTAACTGGTTTGCAATACAGCGCTGTTTATTATTATGTAACTCCTAAATATGTATCAACTTCACAACCCATGACAAGTTCTCCTTATGCTTTTTATATTGGTGGTGCAAACGTTCCGCTTAATCTTCAAATACCAAATGATTTGACAACCTATGTTGGAAAAATTTATAGAGTTTGGGCATTAGATGTGGGTCATATGCATACGGTGACGAGTGGCACCGCGACTTTTGATGGTTCTTCAAAGATTGCCACTCTTGGTGGTGCAATAGGAGATGGTTTTGTGTTTGAAGTGATATCGGGTAATAGAATCGCCATCATCTCAGCAACCAATGTCGTGTTTTCATAATAAAAAAAGTATATTAGAATGGAAACTACTCTATGAGAAATTCCCCTTTTTGAAATGTCTTCGGATTACATTGCTATGCAGACTCCCAAACGTGGACTCAAGAACATGGCGGATCCCGTCTATGATGGCCCTGAATTCAAGAGATTGAGCACTGGAAACGAGTTTTATGACTTGTTTTGGACTGTTGTTCTTGGTCCTTTTAAATCCGCCAGCTTGATTCTTAGCGGAGAATTGTTCTTCACCATGATTTTGGTCTTTTTGGGATCGTTTTTGAATGGTGCTGTATTTGTAATGGCTCAATCTGCCATGAATGCAGCTGCAACGGATATTGTTCTTCGCAGCTTTGTTCTCGGCCTCATTGCCGCTTCTGTTTATTACGCAACTTCCACTTGGTCATATTATGACAAGTTCCCCACTGTCATTTACCCTGCGCAAGCTCTTGCTATGACTGGAATGGCTTTCACTCGCAAGAAGGAGGAGACTTTTGGATTCTTCACTGCTATTGTTTATTGTGTATTTCAATTTGCGGGATATCTTGCAGCTGGAGGAGCTCTTAGAGCTTTTGCCATTATTAACACTACTTTACCTCTTTACAATGTGTCTTCTGCTGATCAAGGATATTGGATCTATTGGTTTGGAGGAACTGTCATTACTTTTAGTTTCTTGTTCAACCGATTGTTCCGTCAATCTCCTGGAGAGACGGGAGGAGCTGACACTGCTACTCGTTCCAACATTGCTGCTGCTCTGGCCATTTTCTTCATGACGATTGGATTTTACAGTCTTGGAATCAAGTCCTACTCTTCGGGTCTGTTTGTTACTCAAGTTCTTGCTTACCCTGCCCTCCCTGACACTGCTCTCACTGTTAATGGTGTTGTTCCTTGGGCCTTTTACACCTTTGTGGATCTGTTTGCAGTTTCCGCCACGGTTGTCCTTTTGGTCATTCTTTTGGCATTGGTCCAGTATACCATGTCTTCCAGAAAGGGAGGAAGCAAAAAGACATATGAACCTGATATGGAGGCCGCTCCTGTTCAAGCCAGCATGTCTGCCACCAGCGAGCGCTTGAAGAACCGAAAAATCGCAGTGAATTATTAAGAATAAATACATAATAGATTTTTAATATCATATCTTCCTTGTATCGCTTCATGAAGTTCTTTAACAAATCTATCCGCTTTTGGATTCAATAGTAATTGTTGTACCGCGTACAATAGTTCGTATTCATACATCTTTACAATATTTACAAAATCACGCACTAGTTCTCGTCTATTTTCAATTTTAAAATTTGCTGTACATCCCCAAAGTCTGAACGCCTTGTCTTTAAAGAAATTACAATGTTTAAAATAATCCCTTCTTTTTAAATAAAACGTCTTAACATTCTCCAATTCATCACATGTTAACCAAGAGTAGTAAATCTCCAATCCTTCAGTGGGAAATATTCGCATGTACTCTGGATACATGGTTACATCAATTGGACTGTACAATATACAATCCACAAACTTGATAATTAACTCTGATAAGGTTTCACATTTCATGCGCCACTTTGTTAAAATATGTATTCTTCGTTCTCTTTTACCTAATAATTTAAACAAAAAATTATCCATAATGGAGAAAAAAAAATTTGAATCTCTTTTTGATCAATATTGTGCCGATAATGGATTCAAATTGAGCAAAAAAAGACCCGAAAATTCTAGTCGAATATTAGATTTAATGACTGAAGTACCCACCAAGAAACATCATAAAGTGAAAGAGGAAAAGGAGGAGGAAGTGATAACTTTACCCCCACCCAAATTGGAGCATATACCTGTTAAAACATTTCAAGATTATGCATTAGATGAAGATGTTGTGTTTATTAAACGTTTGGAGGAAACTGGAAAACTTGCAGATTCTTATATACGTGAACTACCTTCCATGAAGGAGGTGCTTTCTTACATTTCAAAATTGTCCATTCAACCGTTATGGTATAAAACGTGTCAAGATAGTATTATCAATTCAAAAACATTGAAATTTCCAAATATACCCGTTTTGACGCGTGCATACATTAGAGATTTTCTTCGTACACCTCTAAAAGGGGAAACACCATGCAATAATCCTGCATGTGAAAGCATGCGTTTAGGAAACTTTAGAATTAGAGCACTTACCATTGAAGGATCGACGTGGTGTTTTCTGTGCCATTTATTCTTGACCAACAAGTTGTATTTTGAATCTTTAAACAGAAAGAAGGATAATTCACGCGTATACCAAATTCACTGGTTCATGGTGCAAGTGAACATTGAAGGTGAATATCGATTGGATAAAACCTTAATGGGTGATAATGATGTTAGAGGTATTTTTGGTCCTTTCCCGCTTTATAATTGTTATAATTATGCACCATGTGATTTAAAAAATGGATGCAAAGGATGGATTGAAAGTGATTGCATGGTTTTTCGGCTTTCCCAAACAATGTCATAAAATCGGATAGAGTATTGATTCATCATCCAAAAGGAGATGGTGAATGTTTTAATCCGATTTTTCCATTTAATTTTACACAAACTCAATTTGTCAAACCGACAATTGAAGAGACATTGTTTGGGGAGTTTTCAAAAAATAAGCATCACAAAAAGATTGCATCTTTTATTTTTAACAAGTCCATTGAATATACAAGAAAATCACTTTTGGAATGGTTTAATCATCCAGATTTCGATTTAAAAGTCATTTTAAATATATGTAAAAGTAAATTCATAGAAATTGACGATTATTTAACATCAGATGACAAGCCGTTAATTGCAGAACTATGTAAACGTTATCCAAAACGAGAATATAACTTATCTTTAAATCCAAACGGAGGAAACACTGAGTACAATCCACCCGTGTGGAGTTCATACATTAAATTCAACACAAATTACCTCTATTGGGCAACCATATGGATTAGAATCAATTGCACCATGGCTCTTATGGAATACATGGACAATTTGAATCATGAAAAGGCTTTATTGTTTATTAATTCACATATTCATATTGCACGTTATTTGGATTCTCTACCTGACCCTAGTGATGAACACATTAATATTTCCGCATTGTACTATGAATCTCTTGGAGAATCATATTTTGATTCAGATAGAAACTTGATTAAGGTATCTGTGGATAAAATTAGAGTAAGAAAGTACCCATTGGAAATTTTGGAAGTGCGTTATCCAAATTACAAATGGAGAATTGAAACGGTAATACCAAATGTAAAGTTGATTAAGGAGGAAGGTTATTGGGTGGGATTCGGAGGGGCCTTCGGCCCCTCCGAATCCCACAGTGGGACCGATTCTTTGGGGAACCCCGCGGGATTTGGAGGGGCCGAAGGCCCCTCCAAATCCCAACCCGGAGTTTCCCCCCTCCTCGCTTCTCTAACCATCATGGTGCAATGTAAAATACTTCACAAAACAGAAGAAAACATGGAAATCAGAGATGCCTTATGGTTCTATCACTTGTGTTTTATGGATTACATTTTCAATTATCCAAACACGGAAAATCTCTACCCTTACGACAATAGATGTTTCACAGCTTACGATTTACCTGACGTTTTACATGTAATTACATTGATACCCCTCTGGAATAAGAACAATTCACCGGAATTTGAACTTGGTAAATTTATTCAAAAATCTCTACCATTTGCTGGAGCTAGAAGAACCTTAATCAATCAGACGGTGGAGAATATGGAAAAAGATCCCATGTTTTGGAAATTGTTTTCATCTCTTTTTTATTGTTTATTGATGGATACATATCCTGAACACATTTCTAAAAACAGAGATCGTTGTTTTGATTTGAAACGATTATTAGATATTATGCGGTTTGTGACCAATAAGAATGTTTTAAAAGAGTCGCTTGCCAGAACAAATTTCAAGGATGTAATTGTTAATTTCAACAAGGAAAATGATAAGGGATGTTTTATTGTGTTCACGGTGGTTCGCATGTGGGTGGTGATGAATCTTCATAATCAACGTCATTACATTGAAGGAGTGAAATCCTGCATGGATTTTGATTTATTTGAAGCGCAAGTTTGTGAAATGGCAAAAAAGATTAGAGAATCAGATTTCACAGTGGAAGATGTGTTTTCTGAAGCCAGAGAATACTTGAATAAGAACACCAAAAACTCTTCAAAAACTGTGATTTATCGTTACCGAAAGGGAAGTGTAGCAAGCACTCTATCTGAACAAATGAGCAAGAAGCTAAAGGATTTCGATATTTCTATAGATGTAAAACAAAACATTTTGAATCATGTGATACGCATGAAAAAAGAAGAGTGGTTATCTCCATTATCATTATCCATTATGAGAGATTCAAAATTTGGAGGAGTTTCCCAGTTTACCATTATGGCGATTTTACAACTTGTAGACATTTATTACAAATCTTCAAAACCAAAAGATATCGAAAATTGTTTAAAGATTTTTGATAAGACAGAAGATTTTAAAGTGGTCACATGGTACTTTCATGTGTTGAACACCATTGATAACATTGATTTTGATCCATTAACCATTCATATGATTGAAAAAATTGATTATGCCTTGATGAATGTTAAATTTGTCTTGTGTCCTGGTCAATATCTACCGCTTTCTGTATTTGATGTGTTTTTCACAATATGTTGTAAGAAATTGAAAACACTCACTGGAGTGAATGAATATGGGAACGAAGGGATTGCATATGATGTAAATATCAAAACATATCAATGTGCAAAAACACACAAGAAATTGGTGGAGAACTATAAGAACATTGAATATGTTTTTGAACAAAAAAAGGAGAACAAGAAAAAACAGAAAGTGTTTAACTTGCTGCCATGTAAAAACAATCCAGTTCTTTCAATATCCATTAGAGGTTTCATGATGATTTATGATGGGAAACGATTTCTACATTGTCCAGAATGTGGAACGTTTCACAAGTTCGAATGGACAGGATACAAGGGAAGTGAATACAAGTGTGAAGATTGCAGAAGCAAGGAAAAATTACACATTACATGTAGAACATGTTATGAACCTGCAACAGAAACAAAGATTGTGTATGAACCATTGAGCCAGAATGGAGTGTTTGATGTATTTCAAAGAGTTTATTATTGTAAGAAGCATCTGGGGTGAGTCATCCGGGGCGCGAAGCGCCCCGGATGACTCACCAAAAATAGTCGGTCGGTTGAACTAATTAAAAAAAAAATTTATTTTCACGGTTTTAATTGTTTAAACCATTCAGATAGTCTTGAAATCATCTCTTGATACTTTGGTTTGAATTTATAATTCTTAGGTTGAGGCCATATTTGATAATAGTTTCCATGTGATGTATCACAAAAACCAGGACCCCCGTTACTTATGTAATATATGAAAACATAATTGTCAAAAGTTGTTTCAAATACAATATCTCTAATTCTATCACTTTGATCAGTTATTAAATAAATATCAACGTCTTCATATACTAAACATAAACATTCTTCTGTTTTAAAGTCACAATATTGTTCGATATTATATTCTAAATCACATACGCCAATTACATTCAACCAATCAGGAATCTCTATTTGATGTTTCTTTAAAAACTTGGAAACCTTTTTCTCTCTTTTTAATGTTCTAATCCTTAAATCAATTTCTTTTGAAAGCTTAATAAGTTCATCAATTGAAAGACCCTCCATTTCCATTTTTTTTGCGAGGTCAGCCTCCGTCGACGAAAATCTAAAATTTTTTTCGAGTGAGAGGGTTAAAAAATGCTGAGACCGTTTTTGATCGAAATACCTGTTAAGGACATTAAGACACCCGATATTATGAAAAAGAGTAAAGATAAGGATGATCGTATCATTAATGTTATTGTGGATCCCAGAAAAGAAAATGACCACAAGTACTATATTATGGAAAGAACACTCTTCAAGAGAATGTCCGGAGTCGAAACAAGACAGACAAAGATGAAGAAAAATTGCATTGGTTTCAACCGATCTTTGAATAACGAACATGAAGTGAAAGAAATTGTCAAGGAGGCAATGGGTGACAAGTATGTGCCTGCTGGTCATCACTTTTTTGAGTTGCAATACTTGAAGGCAGCATTAATCTTTATTGGTATTATTCCGAATGCTGAACAATTCTATGAAGAATTTGTTTCTCTCATCAAGGCCGGTTGTGCTGCTCATATTGACCATTATATTACCATTCCTGAACCTGTCGTTGGTCCTCCCCCGGCTCCAGCGGCTCCATCCGCTTCTGCTTCTTCAGCACCCGTTTCTGTCGTCAGCGGATCTTCTATTGAACAAGAGAAGAAGTCCAAAAAGAGGGAGAGAACCATCGAAATTGATCCTAATCTGGAACAACAAATCAAAAAGATAATGATGGAGTTGTTTAAAAATCCTCAAAATTTTCAAAATCCTCAATAAACTTCATTTGAAATTACATACTCCTTGTGGAAAAAATTGACATTTAAACTGTATCCATTCTCAAGCAGTTTATAAATTACATAATCACGGTTTTCAAATTCAATAGTGTACATTTTCCATATAGATTGAAATTTATCAAATTCCAACAATTTCAAATTAAATAATACTTGTTCTATTTTAAGTTTTTTATAAGGAAGATCAAGATCACTTTCAAACTGTATTGTTGTATTTGTACCATCCAAAATTAAATGTACATCTAATTCATCTTCTTTTGTAAATATATAATCATCATAAAGCTTCTTCGACATTTCTTGACTTATTATTCTCCATCTATCATTTGGCATCTTCCGTTGTTCCCATTTTCTAAAGATTTTATCAACATCAATAGCTCTTCTATTTTTAAAACTTGATTGAGCAAATGCTTCAATTTCTAAAGCGGAATCAAAATTGTCAAGAGCAATTTTGCTGATAACATCTTTAGGAAGTTTCTGCATTTTTTTTATTGAAGACAATAAAAAATATTCAATTTATTAAATAATAAAAAGGGGCTAAAAAAATGAACACATGTCCGATATGTAATGAACCACGCATTATATTTTGCAAATGTCCAATGTCAGATTCCATGTGCAAAAATAATCATTGGTGGCATAAGGGTCCAAATGGAGAAAAAATTGTCGGAAGGGGAAAACATTAAAAAAAGAGAGTGGGAGTGGATTTCTACGAAATCCACCGAATCCACCTCCAATTGTTCCGAATGCAATGAACCAATCATTATTGAACCATTCTATTGTATCATGTGCACTATGGAAATGTGTACCAGGTGTTTTGATTCTAAAAATGAAATATGTTCTCAATGTGTATCCATTGTTAGTGATGTTGCAGTAAAAGAAATTTGTGGAAGATGTAATATAAATGAAGCAATAGTTAATCAACCATGTGATACATGTCATCTAAAAGATGTAATTAGTTGCAAAGAATGTTTGAGACAATCAAAAAAAGGTCTTGTTGAATGTTTAGAATGTTACAGTCATTTATGTCCTGGGTGCTTAAGGAGATATAAATTGAGTGAAATACGAACATGTGAAGCATGTGGATTGGAAAGATGTCTGCATTGTATTATTTATATTAGAGATCCTGATGGGAGTATCAGATGGATTTGCAAAAACAAACATAAAATATTATGTCCGTGTCATGAATTGATTTATCAAATACCATCACGTGGATGTAGATATGAAGGATGTATTTTATATGTTTGTGAATCGAATTTAAAATTGAGAGCATGTCATAACCATGTCGGCAAATGTGGATATTGCAATCAAATGTATTCCAAATCTAAAAATGACAAATTACTTGGATTCAAATATAGTCCACCAAAGAGAGCGTGCAAAACATGCACCACATCTGTATTGTTATTATTTTGGGTTAATAAGAATCAAAGAAATAGATTACCAAAAGATGTATTATCAATGATTATCAAAATTTTAATTTGAAAATGGAGGGTCTTATCAATGCGGTGAATTTTGCTGCTCAAAAGCATGCAGGGCAACGAAGAAAGAACAAGACGCAGGATCCATACATTAATCACCCTATTGAAGTGATGAACCTTCTTGCAAAAGCAAAAGTTACAGACGTTAGAGCCCTTATGGCTGCTGTGCTCCATGATACAGTGGAAGATACTGGAACATCTATTCAAGAGATTGAAAAGGAGTTTGGAAAGGAAGTTGCTTCTATTGTCACGGAAGTAACGGATGACAAGTCATTGACCAAGTTGCAAAGAAAGAAACTTCAAGTCGAACATGCAAAAAGTGCTTCCTATTGTGCCAGATTGGTCAAAATTGCTGATAAGATTAGCAATTTGAGCAACCTCCTCACGGATCCACCCGTCGATTGGTCCAAGGAATACATTATTGGTTATGCCATTTGGTCATATGAAGTGGTATCAAAAATGCCTTTGACCGATCCCTTTTTGGAAGAGCAAGTATTTGGCATTATCAAAAAGATTATTGGTGAAAGCAAAATGACATTGGATGATTATTACAATTTGATTGAATGAATTAAACACAATCTTTTATTTCTTCCAAAAATCAAACGGTTCTCTATTTAAATATGTTCCAATCAATTTTCGAATGTCTGGTACAACTTTTAACCGTATTGCACAACCTAACCATGCTTTACGTGTTTCAAATAGTTGTTGTTGTTTTCTTTTTTGTTGTTGTATCCACTGTTTTGCACAAATCTTTAATCGGGGGAATGGTAATTTTCTAGGTTGAAAAATATTCCACTCATTCTTATTGAAATCAAAAATGCGCATGTGTGTAATACGACCCGGCAATCTATTACACCAAAATCCTTCTGATAAACTACCATTTCGATAATAAAACAGCAAATGACCTGATCTGCAATGCAATTGAATAAAAGTATCAAGATACCAAAATTTGTTTTTAGGTAATTCAATCATGTCATCACAAAAGAGACACTTTATCATTTTTTTAAAAAATGTCAAAAGGGTCTTTTCGTGTTAAAGTTCATTTGTCCCGCGATGCAAATGGTTATGTTAAATATTTTTATCCATGTTTTACCCGATACATTCAGAAGAAGGATATTGTCCATATTGAACGTTTTGAAACATGTGAAGAATTTTATGATTGGTTAATTTATTCTGATGACAATGGAATCGAATTGAACAAAGATACAAAATTTGTGAGATTGATCAACGAAATGCCAAATGAATACAACGAAGATTGTCAATGTGATAAATGGTGTACATGTCCATTGCCAATTTATCCATTGTATCTTATTCTTGCAAAAAACAAATTCGTAAAAGAATATTATGGTGCAATTGGTAACAATGATTATGGAACACCCAAAAGAGTCTTTTATATGATCCATCCCGACGAACGCGAACATATGGAACGTTTTCTGGCAGGGACAGATGATGCATTATATGATTATGTGGAACATTTGAAATATAATCCGAAAAATGGAACGGATTATGAATTAGTCAAAGAGGAATTTAAAAAACGAAAAATAAATAATGATGATTAAGTGTCTTTATTGTGATGAAATGATGATGAATAATACCGAATACGAGTTTGATATGGTAATGTTTTGTGGCAAAGATCATTATCAAGTTAGGAAAGAAGGTATTTTGGTAAAAGAGTGTTGGCCAGATACAGACATACCAGGTCATGTAACAACAATTAGAGTTTTTGATTTTAGTTATAAAATGTGGAAAAATCATAATTTAAGAGTAACACTTTTTTGGGATAATTATTGGTCACGATTTTGTGACATGTACAACGAAACTATATCCCGCAAAAAATATGAAATATCTGAATCACGTAAAATGTGGTTATTATGTGCTAAAAGGTTAAAAGTGGTACCAGACATTCGTAAATTGATTGGAAAAATGATGAATTTGGAACCTTTTGAATTTTGGGATGAACGAAGGGTTAATTAATGATTTATGTCAAGGCATCGGATGTGATATGAAACAATATCAATTTGATAATCATTGTCATCATTGTTCAAGACCTTTTGTTTTATATCAAAATGGTTATACTATTATTTTTGGAGGTAATCAAATAAATAATTTATTAGATTAAAATACTGTTAAATCAGATATTCTTGTTTGTAATGTTCGAATTCCATTATCATAAATATAACCCTTTTCGAATAATTTGTATATACCTTCTACACTTCTTTGTGATTTTTTTACTTTTAATTTATAAATTTCCCCATTTTTGATAAATTTTGGTTCATAATCCGTTGCAAATATAAATATTGACAATATTCTATATTTATCATTTGGAAATCTTTTTTTTTCTTTCAATCTTAAATTGCTTAAATCACCTAAATACGAATAATCATGATCATTTTTAAATCCATTTAAAAGTAATGTATATATTAAAATAATAATCCCATATTGGTTACGACCAGAATACGAATATCCAATTAGTCTAGGTTGTACGTTTAATTTTAAGAAAGGTATTTTTAAATATATTTTTTCAAATGATTCACCTTGAATAACGGTAATATTAACAAATAATTCTGATGTTTCTTCGATAAGAATTAATTCATTTTCTTTACGAAATAATATTCTATAAAAACCACCATACAATGTATATATTTTTGTCGCAATTATTCTTATATCATCATTTGGCATTAATTTACGTTCCCATTCTCTGTAAATATGATAAATTTCTACAGAATCTTTAAAATTGGGATGACTATTTTCAAATGCATTAATATCAAAAGGATCCTCAAATTGTTTAGCAATTAAGCTAAGTGGATCTTTAGGAACGTCGGTAAGTCTCATTTTTAAAAATATTTTTTTTTTATTTATTATATAATTAAGGGTTCTTAATGTCGGAATCTATGGAATCTCTTCGAGATTCCATAGATTCCGCCTCCTCATTCTGGGAGAAACATCTCTTCAATAACGTTGTCCACCTTCATCGAATTGTTCCTACTTTAATGTATACCGTCGTTAAAGATCGTGATGTTGAAGATTCAGCGCTTAAGAAATGTCATTCCACATGTTGTGTGTGTGCCGCCGACATTATGGATAAAACGGTGGCTCTTGGAATTCGTTGTTTAATTGCAAAAATAGACACACTTTACATTTCTTCATTTGTTAGTTGTTGTTTTTGTGGTGAATGTGCTTTGGAACGTAAGATATTTTGCATTATGGATTCTGATCAAGACATGGTGAGTCTTGTTCTTGATACATTTGAGGATCAAGCTAAAGATTTGAATCAAATTTTTGAAAATCGAGTGGACATTCATGTTGAGCATTTTTTTGAATGTTTAATGAATCGGATAAAGGTCGTTCATCAAGATATGATGAAGAGGATTGCAAAAATACCTTCGAATTGTGATTTTTGTAAAAAGAAAATAGCTATAGGCGCGTGCAATGATTGTCATTTTTACAAATATTGTAGTGTAAAATGTTCAAAGAAAGATTGGAAAAGTCATAAAAAGGAATGTTTTTGGTTGAAAACAATATCAATATTTATGAAATATAAATATCATGTTAAAATAAAATAAAGAAAAAAATGGAGAGATATAAATATTTAGAATCCTTTTCATTTAAAGTAAGTGGTGGATTGGAAGTAAAATGTTCCAACAATAAATTAAAATACAATGGAGTAGTACAAAATAAGGATGTTAACATTTCCAAGACTTATTTGACAAGAGAATTTGATAAACTCATGAAGAATGGTAAATTCTTAATTATTGAAACGTTGGCACAATACAAAGACTTTTTAAATGTGGACACAAAGTTTGGATGGAAAGAAATTGCGAAACATTTTAATAAGAAATGGATTTATAAACCTGATAAATATTCAATCAAAGTGAAAGAATTTTTGGGAATCATCAAAGTTAACTTTCCTGAAAAGTATGATTATTTTGAAATTTTGTTTAGATTTCCCGTGGAGGAAGAGTCGTTGGTGAATTTTTATAACGGATTTATAAAGAAGGGAATTCTCGAGGCCTTTGGCCCCGAGAATTCCCAAAAGAACATTTGGGAAATTGAGGGAGATCCCGGGGCCTCCGGCCCCGGGATCTCCCCAAAAGGCCCCCAGTTTTCCCACTTTAAATCGTGGATAAGCTCATTTATTGTTCGAAAAATTGAAGATGAAGAGCTACTCATAAAACTAACCAACTGGGTCATTAAAGATGATGGTCTCGCAGTGTTGTTATCCGATATACCAAACGCTGGTTACGGGTTATTCACAAGTAAGAAATTTGAAAGAGGAGATCCCATTTGTGTATACGGAGGGGTTTTATGCAATCGGCAAGATGTGAGTAGTGCATATGTTTTGGAAATTACATCAGAAGGTCCATTTTATGGATGGTATTTTGATGCAAGAATTAATTTTCATATCGACGAAGTTGGAAGATATGCAAATACCATGGATAATAACAATGCACAATATGAAATTAATGGGAACAATGCAGAAGTTGTTGCGACTAGAGAGATACTGCCTTATACTGAGATTTATGCAAAATATGGGAAGAATTATGAGATTCCTGAGGGGCCGAAGGCCCCTCAGGAATCTCAACCAGAACCATTCTTTGAGGAATTTCCGGGGTCTTCGGGATTCCGGGAGGGGCCTTCGGCCGCTCCCGAAATCCCCACTGAACACACTCTTGAAGAATTTACAAACTTTATTCAAAAATATCCAAAGTATCAAGAATATGGTTTTGCATATGAGATTCTAAGAAACTGGGTGATTGAAAACAACAAGAAAGAGAAACCAAGAGATGGATTAGATACAGATGCACTGGCAAAAACATCATTCAGATCATATCCATCTATAAGTTTTTCAAAGTGGAAGACCTTTTGGAACAAATACGATGTGAGAAAATTAAAAAAGAGATGATCACAGGGTTTCTGTTTGGAATATTGTACATTATTTTAGGAATTTGGATATTTTTTAGCATTACTTGTTTTTTCTGCTCGTGCACGCGAAACGGATTTTGGAATACATTAACGGGAAATATTTAAATAATGAATAGTGGTGGAGATTTTAAACTCGTTCAAGGCTGTATACCTTGTGCATTTTATTGTAATTGTTGTGAAGGAACACATTATAGATGTATGACCGGAACACCAATGTATCTTTGGGAAAATAAATATACAAATGAAACATATTCAATTTTATGTGGAGACTGTTATTTTGGATGTACACAATCACCTTATAAGGGATGTAATCAAAGACAGAAAGAAGATGAATGAATGTTATTTCTTGTTTTATATGTCATATGAGGTCTATTCATAATAAAATTTAATGGAATTATAGTACCTAAATATCTTTCAGTTTTACGGCAAGAACATCTTGGACAATAAAATAAATCATGATAAAATTCAGTTTCACATCCGATACAGTCACCATCACATAAAAGATCCCCTTCTTCCATTTTTATTTTCTCATATTAAATTTTTCAAATTCATAAGTCGGTCTTTCACTTTTAAAATGTACATAATGTAAATAAAATTCAAACGGTTTATCTTCATATTCATATAATTCATAATTTTCAATCTCCAAACTAAAATTGATACATGCTTCAATCAATAATTCATTGACATCAATTTTATCTTCTGCTAATTGAATTTTCATAAATGGTCCTCCATCTTTATAACGAAAGACAAATATTTGCTGATATTTTGTTTCTTCCTGAACCCTTCCTTTCAAAGTGAACAAATGAACCACTGGAGATAATTTAAATTCTAAAAATATTCCTCGTTTTAATTCAAGTCCATTTATCGTTTTCAATCCCAATTGATTTAAATTACTAAACCCATTTTTACCAGCTACTAAATTGATTACATCTCCTACCGACATTCCGAAATGCGTATCATGTGCAGGATAAATTACTGCCAAAGTATGTAAATCCGTTTCTCCTTTTACTGTAATTTTTGGACCCTCCATTTTTAAAAATTTATGTTTTTCAAAAGGGTCATACTTTTTATATGTCTCTATATTGTATTTGAATTCAAATCAATTCTAACATTGGCCGTCATTATTTTGCCCTTTTGTAAAAAATTTAAATTGTATAAATCAACACCTGTTATTGCATTCATCATTATAAGATATGGAAAATATCTTATACTGTATGAATCATGGCCGGCATTTAGATATACAATGGATTTAATATCGTTATTTATTGTTGTTATTGTAACACCTTTAAATGTCCCATAAGTTTTGGTTCGACCCAAATGTATTGAAGATATCGAGTGATGGTATATTCACTCTCAAAGATTCTCCAACCCATAAAGATTCCAAAATAAATTCATAAACACTGTTCCAATCTTGACTATATCGAGTGATGATAAATGATGTTTCACTCGTTCTTTTCAAAGTGAATGATTCCATAATAAACTCCTTCCATGTTTCTAGTATCTTTGAATTGGATATTTTCAATCCTTTATAATTTGTATAACCATATGTATTTCCATGAAGTGAAATAAAAATATTCATGAAATGGATGGGTTTAAAATTTTTCCAGTTGATATCTGGAGATTATTAATGAGTGATTATTGTGATTTTGAAACTAAGCAGAATCTCTCTTCTTGTAATAAAAGATTAAGAGGTTTTTTCACGGAATATCAATTAAAGGAGCGTAAAAAACATGATTTTGAGGAAGAAAAAAGAATATATGATTTTAAATTTGAAAAACTATCTAACAGTCGGTGTTTTTGGGAATATTATAATAGAAAAATTAATGACTATGGAACAATATCGAAAAGTTTCATATATTCTTTGTATAGAAATAATAATGACATGAATTTGATTGACGAAATGTCGATTTTGGAGTTTGTGGGTCCAAAAATTACCGATATTAACTTTCCTGATGATATTATTATTGTAAAAAATCAAACTGGAAAATCTCTTGGTATGTCATTACTCGCATTAATAATTCATGATTTCGATATTGTAAATGCTATTATGAGTTTATCACGATGAGGGTCTTGTTTTTATTCTTTATTCTTTCGATTGCTCGATCCCCTTCTTATCAAAAATGCATCAGTGCTCTTGCGAATTTTGATGGTTTTAATGGATCAGAAATTGTTGTTACCTTTCCTGAAGGGTATTCAGAAGTAGAACTGAAGGAAACGGTAGAAAATTTGGGACATTTGGTACTCGGTGTAACATACACATCTGATATTAGAAATAGAGAGAAAGAAGAAGACGATAATTATGAAAGGGAAAAAAATGAATTACATGAGGAAATTAATATTGAAAAAACAAAATGTGAAAAGGCAAAAGAATTGGTTGATTTAGAAAATTCGAAATTGTATTTCTGGCAGAATAAGATGGAATATGAAGCGTGTGAATATTTGTGGAAATTAAATGCACAAACAAGGAGATATATTTATCCGCGTGGATTGAGAGGTCCCACAGGTCCTGATCATTATTCGAATAAAATAAAACTTAGGGTCTTTTAAGGGTCTAAATGAAACTTGCAATTGTTGGTTATCGCAAATTTAATGATTGGAACAAATTTAAAGAACATATAGATGAATATGTCTTAAAATTTGGTATGCCAGAGCTAATTGTATCTGGAGGAGCATCAGGAGCTGATTCCCTTGCTGAACGTTGGGCAAAAATTCACAAGATACCTACATTAATTATGGTTCCTGAGTGGAAGAAATATGGAAAATCTGCAGGAATCAGAAGGAATACTAATATCGTTCATGAATGCACCCATATGATTGCTTTTCCCAGTGAAAAGGGGAGAGGAACACAAGATTCCATTAGAAAGGCTGAGGAGGAAGGGAAAATTATTAAAGTGATAAAAGTTTAAAAAATGAAAAAGGGTCCTGCTTACACTTTTACAAATGGACCCATGTTCCATATGAGTGAATCTGTTACAAAACATATCATGTTTCGCATTATTGAAGAGTATCAAAAGCTTCTTGGTCCTGGATATGTTTTGGATTTGGAACCTATCAAAGAAGGTGGTATCTTGTTCAAAAGTTGGCCCGGAAAAGATCCTGAAGATAAATCCAGCTACAAATCTATTCGTTTATGTTTTCCAACGGACAAATGGCCTTGGATTGAACCAGAGACCACACTTAAATCGTGGGAAAATGATAACACGGTCATTTATCCATGCAAATCAGAGTATGGAACCAAACAGGAATGGGAGACTTTCCTAAAAGCGTTTTACGGTGCTCCTTGTTGGACATTGGAAGAGCTGAATGCCTTGTCTTCAGTGTTTAGACACTTTGGTTATTTTTTGGCTCGTGGAAGACGAGGAACCAGTGATGTTCCAAAAAAGTTTGGAAAGACTACCGTTTCACATGGTGAATTGGGTGAAAGAAAATAAAACTTCATTTCCACCTCTTCCATCTCATATCCAACAATGCAAACTTCTTCACTTCCTCCATTTGTTCTCGTTGTTCCTTTGTTTTTGCAGATGTAAAGTCGTTCCCATCTCTCACTTCCTTCATATAATCAAAATCCTTTTCAATCTTATCATTGGAACATAGGTACCACCATCTGCAAATCATTGCAATGTATCCACATGTGGTCATACCATCATAACATACAAGAAGTACTTGTTCTCCTTCATTCATTAGGGTGACAATCTTTTTGCACAACTTTTTGATTGTTTGGTCTTTATCCTTTACTGCTCTTCCTTGATCCTTGTAGACATTTTCAATTTCCAAATTCATCGAATCATTCTTGTACCATTTTTTATCTTTTTGATCTTTTCTAAAATCAATTACGAGTTTAGGGGTTTCGAGATACTCTTTTTTGAGAGGGCTCCCCACACTTGTGAGCAATGAGTCAACCCACACCTTCATACGGTTTTCAAAAATTCAAAATTATTGAATGTGATCCTTCCGAGTTTAAAAGAAAGAATTATTGGGGAAGATTTAGAATATCGGGTGCTAAAAATGCAGATTACTTCCAGGGTAAATTAGATACCTGTTCTAAAAATTTTTATATATCTGGAAACTTTAAAAATTATAAAAACGTTCTAACGTTACATGAAAATTCAAATGTGAAATATGAAAAGATTAATCCATTCAATATAACTACAGATGATTTAAATTACTTCATGTTGGAAATATCACCGACACCCGCTCAAAAATTACAAGTATTATCAATTAAGCTTCCAATGCATGTAGAAGAGTTTAAAAAGTTGGAATGTTTTGAAATGTTTAAAATGTGTGATTACTTTAGAATGGATTATGAAGAACCATTGAGAATATTATTTCAAAATCAAAAGAAGTTGAAACTTTTGAATGCTGAACAATTATTAGAACTCACACAATTGGTGGATGTTTACCCATGGAAAGCATGTTTCGATAAGTACGTATCTAAATACGATTTAAAAGAAGCAAAATACAAGGGATTTCACACGTTTAGAGTGAAATATCAAAAGAGAGTGCTTCCTCTGTATTTGCAAGCCATTAGATTGTACAGTTATATGAATGAAGAACGAGAACGAGGAAATGATTTGTTTTCAGTGCATACACTGTTTAATGATTATTTTACACATTGGAAAGAAGTGGCATATGAGCAGAATGATAAGGATATGAAACCTGCGTTTGATTTTTTAATGTTTCAAGGACTTACCATGGTTAATGATGATTATGTAGGATTTGCAAAGGATGTCAAGATTAATAAGGAGCTGTTTGATAATTTTAGAAGATTAGTCGATTCAAAGAGGCCTTCGGCCTCTTTGAATCGACCCAAGATCCTCCCAAAGGATGATTCGGGGGGGCCTTCGGCCCCCCCGAATCATCCCCCCTACTCCGCGTGTTTACCATCTTCCAAATTATCGGAAGATCAGTTGAAAGTTGTAAAACATGCTCTTCAGAATCACATTACTCTTTTAGAAGGAGCTCCAGGAACGGGAAAAACGGAAACTCTAGTCGCAATCATGTCTCAATTGTGTATGCGTGATATTGGAGAACCTCCTAGAGGTCCTATTGTTGTTACATATATTGGAATGATGGTAGATTCACTTCAGAAACGTTTTGGTGATCGTCCTGAAACAGCAAACACCATTCATTACATTTGCTGTAAAATAGAGAATACAACAGATAAGAGAGTACTGGAGTGGATCAAATCGTTTACCGTTTTAATTATTGATGAAGGATCAAATGTTGATGTGAAGCTGTTTGGTCGATTAATTAGATGTATGACAGGTCTCTCCTCTATTATCATTGTGGGAGATTTGGGACAAATTTTCCCTATCAAACCGGGTTGTCCATTTTATGATTTGGTCAATAAGTATAGAGAACATTCATATATGCTAACTGAGAATATGAGAGTGGATCCCGATGCAAAGAATTTAGCAGAAGCAGCTTCTCACATTAGAAGAGGGGAGAGTGAGAAAGTGGATTTCAGCACATCATGTCTTCAAATTATTTCGGATCGTTCGGATGCTTCGTTTAAATCAGTGGTTTTGGAAATGGTCAAAACGTTGGATGACACTATGCGCCTTCAAATTGTAACGCTTCGTAAAGCGGATGCGCGTCATTTAAACAAGCTCTACGAAGATACATTGATTAGTAGAGGAATTTTGAAAAAGCCCAAAGGCGCTTACAATTTGAACGGTTGTTTCATATACCCAGGGAAAAAGATTGTATTTACCAAAAAATTGGTCAGTGAAAAGTATGATTCTGTTCGAAATGGAGAAATGGGACAAATTAGTCAAATCAAAGGAGACATTTTGTATTTGACAAATGGTAAACGTGTTCCCATTAATGAAGTTGATTTGACCACGGGATACGCTACAACTTGCAATAAGGCACAAGGTTCGGAATGGGATAATGTGATATTTTGGATTTACAAGGATCCAAATACCTTCTTTACAAGAGAGTTTCCGTATGTTGCAGTTTCTAGAGCAAAGAAGAAGTGTGTTGTATTTGGAACTGTTGAAGAGTTTCATAATATTTGCCGTCACAAAGCAAGAGAACGTAATACGATATTTAGATTTTATTTACAAAATTTAGAAATTCCAAAGTATCAAGAAGATATTGAAATTGTTAGAAATCTCAAATTACTACCATTGGGAGAGTACGCGGTTCGTCTTCCTCCCGATCCCAACGAAACCACCAAGGACGACAACAAGTTTTCCCGATACGAATATACCAAGGATCGAAAAATGAAATGAATTGATTACTACTTTCCAAAAGCATATCAGATTTCTCCTCCAACTCATTCATCTTTAATCCACGTTCACTCAGTTTAATAAGGGAACGATGGAGAATATCCGTAGTTTGAATTAAATTACTATTAATTTTATTCATAAAAAAAAGATTAAAAAAAATGCTCTTCTTATTTCTTCTCTTTTTGGTATTTGCATACGCTGGAAGATGTTCCTCCATGGAAAGGGACCGACTTTTGGACTGCTTCTCCCGTCATGTGGATTTAAATCATGATGGAAATATTACCCTTTCTGAAATTCCTTCATTCACCAAACCTTGGTTTTTCCGAGTGTGTGATATGAATAATGATGGAGTTTTGAATCTTTACGATTGGAACCACCCTGAAGGATGCTGCAAAACAAGAGAGTGTATATATAAGGTGTGCAATTTGTGCTTTAATAAATTACACTGGCAGTAAACAGTAAATGGTTACGTTATTACCAAAAGGAGGCAAACCACCAGGGCTACCAATTGCAACACTACCACCATCATTTGATAATGAACAATATCCCATTTCTCCAAATTGCGCTCCACGAAAGGTGTAACCTCGTTGAACCCATAAATTTGATTGATAATCATAAATTTTAACGTATCCTGGAAGTTGATTATTAACGAGCACAGCACCAACGCCAAGACGTAATCCGTTATCGGATAATGAAACGGTTGCTCCAAAATAATCAAATGCGGCTTCACCTTCTAAATCTTGACCCAATTGGTTCCATAAAACACCATTCCATTGATAAACTCGAGTGGTACCAGACTCTGTTCCATTATTATCATTTCTCCATGCACCAATTGCAACAATGTTGTTTTTCAATGACACGGAATTACCGCTGTTATCTGATAAGTTTTCTCCCATAATGGAAGATCCCAGTTGAATCCAAGCAGTTCCTGACCATTCATAAACTTCAGTTCTACCTGTTCCATTGAATTCAACAATTCCAATGGCGATTCTATTGTTTCCATATAAGGAAATGTCAAACCCACTGTAATCTAAAGAATTAACACCCATAATTGGACTGCCTCTTAAATTCCATGTGGTTCCATTCCAGTCGTAAATATATGTGATGCCCATGGTGTTATTCGTCATGGTATCATTAATATTTGAAAGTGCGACTGTTAATCCATTCCCACTCAAAGATACTGCGTCTCCTCCTCCTATAATATTATTTCCAATTTGAACCCATGTGCAATTGGTAAAATTGTACACTCTTGTCAAATTCGATACCATACTACCAATTGCAATAATGTTTCCATCTTCAGAAATTGCAAGAGATTTCAATGGTTGATTAAACGTTGATCCTATTTGATACCATTCGCTTTTGAAGAAACGATACACTCTTGCAAATATGTTATTGACGTTGCTGACAATTGAACCTGCGATAACGGTTTTTCCATCGCCGCTCAATTTCGTCGGGTTACCAAATCTGTTGTTAGCAACAGCTATGGGTGAACCTCGTTTTGTTCCGAATCCATTACAAACCAATTCCTCTCTTATAATTTCAGGAGCTTTTGAAAAGTTCAAAAACCTGACAGGCGGCACAAGTGATTGACGTTTTACATCGTATTGATTATCAATATTGAGAACAGACCACAATTGTCCAGTGGAATCAAATGTAATGGAACTGAAAATCTCTGTAAAATTGACACATGTAGGATCAACAATGCCCGTTGTCAAATTTACAACACCGATTCTTCTTTCAAATTCAAGAAATTCAGCACGGGAATAAATGATATAAGTATTTTTTGTAATGGGATCCCATGCCAATCCATATCCAAATAAATTAATGCAGGGTGCATCTGATAGAATGAGAGTTGAAAGCACTGTATTATTGAAATATATGGAATTTTCATATACAGAATACAAATCCGTATAGTTAACAAGTGCAAACCCACGAGCAAGGTATGGATTACCGCTCAAATCCGTAATGTTTGTAGCAGTTGTTGATATGGTAGCTAATGCATAACTCTCGGAGGATATATAAATTGTTGTATCATCTTTACGTCCACATCCATAGGTATTAGCAAACAATGCGCCTTCTTGACCATTAATTTGATTTGGACCAAATACAACAGTATCGTTAATTATTGAAAATGGAAAAACACCATCATACGTTATGAAATATAAACTGTTGTTCAAAAACGTAATACAGTTTGAACTGAAAAAAGCAGGGGTGTAGTTACTTGTGTAATTTGAATAAAAAACATCCCCACAAGTTGCTATTCTTTGTGGAGGAGGAGCTGTAAATGCTGGAACAATAATTGAAACTGCAATTCCAATCAAAAAGAAGAAACCAAACCTTCTCCTTCTCCTCCTTTTATCCTCTTCTTTCATTTTTTTCATTCAATTTTTTTTTTATTATATATTATTCAGAATCCGTTTCCATCATATTTGCTCTCATATTTCTATTGTTTTCGCGCTCAATTTCAAGCTCCTGTTCCAAATATTCAATGTAGGCTTGCAAATTTCTTGAATTGTCTTTTTCAATATCAAGTTGTTTGCAAATTCCCGAATGATGTTTCCAGTCTTTACGTTGACAATCAACACTACAATACATGGTAGAGTTGCAACCTGAACAAGCTTTTAAAGATTTGGAAGATCCGCAAGTCGCGCAGTGATCCATGGGGGTGGGAAAGTAAATTTTCTTCGAAAATTTACTTTCCCACTAATAGTTAAAAAAACATGTTTGCTGCATTACACATTGGAGGAGAAGATACTCACGTGACAATAATGTTGAATGTTGACCCAACCCCTAGTGACGTTGATAAAATGGTAAAATATTTAAAATTACTTAGTTTACCAATCGTTATCGTTATTGAACCTGGTATCGTTATGAGAGGTTATAAAAATGATGTGCCCACACACAATGTATACATTTGTAACGACCACGTACGTTTTTTTATTGAACAAATGTACGAAGACACATATAAACAAAAACCAGAATTTAAACAATATCCAAAACTATCAGCCCATGTATCTGTGGATAAACCAGAAAGAGCTCAAATAGTTGACGAATATCTTGAAAAGAAAAAAGGAATCGTAATTGTAACAAGTGCATACATTAAAGAGTTGGGGAAAAAAGAAATATTATTTTCAGCGAAATAATAAAAATTTTGATCACTTTTTTGAAAACTGTAAAAAATTCCCTATCCCCCCTTTTTTGCAAAATCTAGGAAAAAAATTTCTTGACTTTTTAATAGGGTCAAACTTTTTTTTATTTTTTTTTAAAAAGTCAAGAAATTTTTTTCCTAGATTTTGCAAAAAGTAGGGGATAGGGAATTTTTTACAGTTTTCGTTTCGCCGAAAAAAAAAATAAATATCGAAATTTCGAAAACTGTAAAAAATTCCCTATCCCCTCTTTTTTGCAAAATCTAGGAAAAAAATTTCTTGACTTTTGATAGGGTCAAACTTTTTTTTATTTTTTTTTTAAAAAGTCAAGAAATTTTTTTCCTAGATTTTGCAAAAAGGGGGGCATAGGGAAATTTTTACAGTTTTCAAAAAATCTCCATGGAGTTTTCCAGTTTTAAATTTTGATCACTTTTCGAAAACTGTAACCCTTTTTGCAAAATCTGGGAAAAAAATTTCTTGACTTTTTGATAGGGTCAAACTTTAAAAAAAAAATGTTTTCATTTATGGGTGTTCCTGATTTAAGCGATGATATATCATCTGTTATTCCTGGTATTTTATATATAAGTGGCATGAAACCCGCAAACAATCTTGAAATCATCAAAGATTACATGATTAGACGTATTATACGTTTGGGTGATTTGGAAGATTTTCAAAATATTTACAAAGTTCACAAAGATGTTGAATATCTTGATTTTGTTATTAAAGATTCAGTAAAGTCACACATTACAAATGACATGTTTAAACAATGTATTGATTTCATTAATGAAGCAGGAGGTCCTGTACTTGTGCATTGTTATGCGGGTATTTCAAGATCATCATCCATTGTGATTGCTTATCTGATGGTAAAACACAATATAAGCATGAGAAACGCTCGTTTAGAGTTGAAAAAGAAAAGAAAATCCATTTCTCCAAATTCGACATTTATTAAGGATCTTTTGAGATTTCAAGCTTCCATTCCTTTGATTTTTCCCCAGAAATCTTGATTTTCATAATATTTCTTAAAATGTTTAGAATTGGTTTTTGATCTTCTTTAGGGGGTGCGTCCACAATTAAAAGATACCGCTTCTCCTGTCTTGATTGTTCAATCAGTAATTTAACTTTTTCCATCCACTGAACCCCTGCTTCTGTCATGGTTTTTTACACTTGGTTCATTGTGGATGATTTGGATGCACAATTAATTTATTCAAGAATTCAATATATTCGTAGAATGCTTGGTAGAAGATATAGGAATGAATATTATTTTGAATTTACAACAATGAATGAATTGGATGATGGAAGAATTTTGGTGGAATTTAGCGTTGAAAAAACGTTTATTTGTGCATGAGGGTCTATTGATGAAAAGTAATATAAATCATGGTTGATTTATGATATCTGGTAATTTGTAAATAGTAATCACCCTTTCTATCATTATATTCATGTTCAATAGATTCAATAACTTTTTGACATAATGTCTCACTTTCTTCGTCATCTATTCCATCTTTAAAATCTACTCCTAGAATCCGTCTATCGTTTTCTGGAATTACATAAACCTCATTCCATCCAAAATTATCCAAATGATTAATTAATTTCTCCATTGCGGAGTAAAAAAAAATGAAACGAGAAAGGGGGGAAGAAGTCGAAAAAGAAGAAACAACTTATTTAAAAATTACTCATTTTGGCAAAATAATTAACTTTGCTAAAATTTCAATGAGTAATTATAATGAATTATCAAAATATAGTTGGGGTATATCACCAAAAGGGTATGTTTTTGGTTCTGTGGAAGGAAGAACTGTATTATTGCATTGTTATATATTTAAAAAAATATTAAAAAATATTGTTCCAAAAGGCAAAATAATAGATCATAAAAATAGAGATAAATTAGACAATACAAATGAAAATTTACATTTCGCTACACCGTTGTATAATTCTAGAAATAGAACAAAAAAAAGTAATACAAGTAGTGTATATTATGGGGTAAGAAAACATGATAAAAAATATGAAGCCAATGTTACATTAAATGGAAAACATGTATGTATTGGACGTTATAATGAAGAGAAACGCGCGGGAGAAATGAGAGATATTTATTTATTACAAAATATTAAAGATTTTGATAACTCTGGGTTTATTTTAAATTTTCCAGATAAGAAAGAAGAATTTTTGAACACGAAATTCGTTAACGATATTTTTAGAAAAAAGAAATCGTCGATATATAATGGTGTATCATATAATAAGCAACGAAATTTTTATGAAGTAAAAGTTTCTCAAAACAAAATATCAAAAATTATTGGATATTTTAAAAATGAACAAGAAGCAGCTAGAGCATATGATAAATATGTGATAGATCATCTTCTTGACAGAAAATTAAATTTTGAAGATTCAACATATATTGTACCAAAAAAAGTAAAATATAATGCAAATATAGTTGATAATGTAGTGTATATAACCATTAAATGTGGTGATATAATCAAAATTGATATAGAAGATTACGATCGTGTAAAATACTATTCTATAAAAAAAACTAACAGTGGAAAATCGTATAGTATAACAATAGATTCAAAAATAATTAAATTATCGAGATACATATTAAATGTAACAGACACTGATTTACATGTAAATTATCTTGACAGCAACATAACAAATAACTGTAAAAATAATCTAGATATTGGCAATTTAAAAACAAACGCAGAGGGTAGAAACAAAAACAAAAAATCTATATCAAAATATTATGGTGTTTCAAAATCTGACATATATTTTAGAACAAGAATATATCATCAAAACACACTTGTTTTTGATACAATTTTTAAAAATGAAATCGATGCTGCAATAGCAAACGATATTTATATTTTAACAAAACTTAGTTATACAAAAAAACGTAAAAATGTAGGATTATGGGATTTTTCAAATATTGAAATTGAGAGAGAAAGAATCAATTCTTTAATTCCTAAACATAAAAAAATTGAAAAATGAAAGTAAAATTAATTTGGGTCACACCTAATGCTGAAGAAGTTATTCTTCACTGTGCACGTGTAAACGTTCATGAAGAATTGCAGAAATCGAAAAATACCAATTTGATTAATTATTTAATTAAACATAAACATTGGAGTCCATTTGAAATGGTTAGTATGTGTGTTGAGGTTCAGACCACACGCGATATCGCTCGTCAGGTCATTCGTCATAGATCCTTTTCATATCAAGAGTTTTCTCAAAGATATCATAAAGTTGATTTAAATCCGCTCATCCGGGAAGGACGTTTGCAAGATAAGAAGAATCGTCAAAACTCTTTAGAGACGGAAGATCCCGAACTTCATGAACAATGGAACAGTATGCAAATTGAATTATGGAACAAATCCATTGATTTGTATAATAGATCATTGGAATTGGGCATTGCCAAGGAGCAAGCTCGCGCTCTTCTTCCTGAAGGGTTGACAAAGACCAAATATTATCAATCGGGTACTTTGAGGTCTTTCATTCACTACTGTCAAGTTCGTATGGACCCTACAACGCAGAAAGAGCATCGGGAAATTGGTAAAGCCATTTGGAAGATTATGGGCCGGGAGTTTCCAACGGTTGTTGAAGCTTTATTAAAAAATGAGAAGGAATGAGAGAAAATTTGTCAAGAATGATCACGAAAAGGACGATCATGCCATTGTAAAACGTACAGACACCAAACGAATTCGAAATGAAAAATTGGAAAGAAAACGCGGTAACGAAAAATTTACCCATGAAGTTATCGTTAAAACGATATCATCATTGAACTTTAATATCGAATCCCTTCCTATTTTGGCAAAGTTATTAAGTAATCCAAATATTGACATGTATTTTGGACCTTCTAATGTGTATCCAGAGTATAAAGGTCCTTACATCTTTCCAAATTCTAAACCTTTTGAATGGTTAATATCATTGATGGACATTCCTGCCCACAGAGAAGACGTTTTAATGTGTTTTCTGGGTGTTTCGGCATATGAAGCAAGTAGTGATTGGATACAAAGGTTAATACCAATTATTCCAAGATTTTTAAATTGTATAAAAACACATCCAAAACAAGTATTGTGGATTCTCTCCAACATGTGTATTGATAATATCAACACGAGAGATTTGATTTTAAATCAAAACGTATGTGATTTGGTGTGCTCAATATTCAACATGGAAGATTGGCATATAATCTCGTGTTCAGCTCATTTTTTGAGATCGTTATTTATTCATCAGGAAAACCTTCCAAACGCTGAAAAAGTCAGCAAATTATGGAACATTATGACCAATCGTGTCTTGATTGAACATTTTCCAGTTCCAATCATGGTTATGGAACCGGTAGCTGAAGATATATTGAGAACCATTGACATTTTGATAAAGTATAGTGACCCGTACAAGATGTTATTGATACAAAACAAACCATTGTTTGAACGTATTTTAAAGTATTCACTTGAAAGTGACAAATTGGTACAATTCCTTTCTGCACAGATTTTATCAACCATTACGGAATTTAAAAACACACACCAATTCATGGTGTCGTGTATTCCGACATTTGTGAAATTTTTAAATTTTCCAAGTGCTGATTTAAGAAAAGAAGGATCATCAGGTCTTGCAAATCTTGCAGAAACTTCAGAAATTCTACCTGTTTTATGTACGGACTTAGTTTTTAATGCAATTCAAATGCAATTTGAATACACCGATGTGTCTTCTGTATTGAGAGAAATGTATTTACTCATCGATTCAATTGTTATTACCGCTCATCATGCAGATTTGGGGAATGTGGTTTTCCCGATGGTGATGAATAGATTCATGTACAGAATATGTCAGTCTTTATTTTTGGAAATGCAATTTAATTTAGTTACACGTTCGATACAGAGTTTAAAATGTTTTGCAAAATGGAATCTAAATCAAACAAGGGAATTAATGGAGAGTTATGATGCCATTTCAAGATTGGAAAGCTTGACATTACATATGAATATTGAAATTCAGATTGTGGCTGAAGAGTTGGTGAATATTTTGGATAATAACGTAGAGGTGGATGAAGACAATTGCTAGAATATTTTATTTATCACAATGAAACATATCGCAAACAATCCGATGAAATTAAAAATTAAAATTCCAATATTTGGTCCAACACCATAGATTGTTAGAGCCCAAACAGTGAATAGAAGTGAAATCAAAAATGTACCAAATATCACGCCAAGTGCAATTCTGTAAAGCGCAACTTGCAGAGAAGTCTTTATTATTTCACCCTCTTCTTCACTCATTTTTTATTGAAATACTCTTCCAATCATTATGGTAATTTTTATCGGTTCTGTAATGTTGACAATTCCTCCATTGGCAGCCGTCAAACCAACAGTGAATCTGAATGAGTTAGAGTTTTCAATAAAATTCATGGAAAACATATTTTTGTAACATAAAAAATAGGTTTGATAAAAGAAAGATCCATAAATTGGTGTTGTTGTTCCGGGAATAACAACTTTTGCACTTTCCGAAGGTACAAAAGGTAATATAGAATTTGCATTTATGGTACTACCCAAAACAAGAGGCACTTCATCAATAATAGTGTAAAGTAGAGTATTTCCAGTTAAATCCGTTGTACATTTTGAAAATGAAAATTCGATATAAGTTGTATATGCTGCAAGACTTGCAG